>Ga0075421_100005392_pt1 | contig 15460 bp, 15 predicted proteins | sample SoiMetdeltSBSDD5_FD_75292 | JGI IMG/M metagenome (GOLD analysis project Ga0075421, IMG submission 75292) | Bulk soil microbial communities from a Populus tree surrounding site in Tennessee, USA - Soil MetaG P. deltoides SBSDD5 | ecosystem: Environmental > Terrestrial > Soil > Tree plantation...
CCCTTGCGCCGAACCAGCCGGTTGTTGCGGTGGCGGGAGCGCAGCGATTTCAGCGAGTTGCGGACTTTCATCGGATTCACTCTTGGCTTGCCGCGCGCCGCGCGGTGTCTTGCGTCTTGCAAAGTTGCGCGGAAACTACGGATGCGAGCGGCCGCCGTCAATCAATTGCGCGGGCGTGCCGCCGGTTTCCCGGAGGCCTCGGCGTCGTCGCTTAAGTATCTGATTTAAAACAACTTCCCCTTGACAAGAGAATCATGGCCTGACCGCCCCGAGAAACTTCTCGACCGGCGGCTGCCACAAGGCGCGGCCGTCGGTGGACGTGAACACGCGATGCCCGTCGCTGCCGAACGCCGCCAGCGCGACATATTCGGCGCGCCCGCCCGCCCCCACATAGGCATCGAACATCTTGCGGCTGAGCGCGGCGTCGAAGAACCGATCGTTGGCGGCATAGAGCCAGGCGCTGGGAATGCGCGCGGTCGCACCATAGCGGCCGGCCGCCGCGACCAGCCGCTCGGGCGCGCAGTTGCCGGCCGCCGGATTGCCGCCGCGCCCGCCGCCAAAATTGAGCACCGCAACCACGTCGATCGGACTTCGGCTGATGGCGGCGATCGATCCCCAGCCGCCGGCCGACCAGCCGATCAGAAGCGTGCGATCGCGCTCGATGTCGGATCGCGCGCGGAAGAAGCCCATGACCGCCGCGATGTCGTCGGCCGATGCCAAGCCGGCGCGGTAGTAGTCAGGATTGGTGCACGATCCGTAGTTCTCGAACCAAGGTCCTCCGGTTTGCCCATAGCCGCGCCGCAGCGGCAGCGCCACCGCGTAGCCGCGCCCGAGCAGCCAGTTCGACACCGGGGGAAAGACCGTAATCTCCATGGCCTGCCGCTGCGACGCATTGACCGGCGAGCCGTGATTGACGATGGCGAGCGGGACCGATCCCTTGCCGGCAGGCCGGAACGTGCGCACGTGCAGCGTGGCGCCGGTTGTGGTCGCGATCTCGGCGATCTCCTGGGTCGCGGTCTCGACGCTGGCCGGCGGGGCCGCGCGCGCCGCCAACGAGAGCGGCGCGACGAGCAGCAATGCGGAGATCAGAGCGCCGAGGCGCCGACGACGAACATCCGCTCGGACATGGGAAGCGATTGGCATGCCGATCGGGCTCGGGAGGCGATTGTCGGCGCGACGAACGGATGGTGGTGGATGCAGTCCGCATCGAACCGGTCTCTGGCCTCCAATTCCCTGATAACCGGGAAAATACAGGGAATTTTTCGCAATTAGCAGGGAATTCGCCTTCAGCGCGCCGAAACACAGCTGCTAGATCAGGCAGTTATGGCAAAATTCCCTACGCAACGAAACAGGGAATTTTCAAGACGGAACAGGGATAAGCGTCTAGCGTCTAAGCGTCGAAATGGGAAATGGGCCACACAAAATCGCAAATCACAAAATCACGGAATCACAATAAGCGTCCCCGTCCAATTCCTCGCACACTTGTTTTGCGTCTCGCGGACGATCTGTTCTGCCCTCAATTTTTTCAGATGAGGAGGACGAGATGGCGAGAACCGCGGCAGCGTTATGGCGAGGTGTTCTGGCGGGCGCACCATGAGACTGGAAGGGCGGCGGCTTGAATCAAAGACGCCGCGAGAAGGGATGACTTACCGATAGCTGGTCGCAGTTGAAAGCCGTTCATGGACCGCGTATACAGGGCTGAATTTTGCGGTCTGCCCAAGCGAACTGCAAAGCGGCCTTCAGGCGCAAGGAATAGCAACAAAATCGCTTGTGAGCGCAAAGAGGATGCTGGGGTGTCCCGGCGTTGGATCACCGCTCTTACGGGGCGTTGTTGCTGCATACAGCCTCAACGCCGGTACTGAATCAGCGGTTGCCGCGGTGGGCCCGGCCTGCGGTATCGTGGGTTCTCTCTGCGCGCCAACATTGACATAAATCGGAGCGGCTGTTTCATGGCTTACGTCACAGAGTGGGAGCGACTGGCCGACGTGCTCGAGCGCGTCATGGCGGCCGGGTCCTCGAGGGACCAGGCACAAGCCTATATCTGCCAAGCCATCGCCGACAGGACCGTTAGATTCCGGTGCGGACCACAGAGGAATCCACTCAGACTCGTTACTTCAAGGACGCTACTTGATGGCAAGGACGTGCATGTCCCAACGAACCTCAAGCCAGAGGCCCTGGATTGGGAACGGTCACGTCCGGTGAAGCCCTGGGCGATCCGCCGCGAGATTTTTGGAATTCCAGGCTTCTGGGATTTAGAGTGGATCGATCTTTCCAGAACCGACGTTACAAACGTTTTATGCGGCGCCGAGAGGCCGACGCCTGCAACGAGCACACGCGAGTCGGCGCCCGAGAGCCAGACGATGCTCGCTAACCCTCATCAAGGATCGGGCGTCAGGCCGGAGCTGTTACTAGGCGTCGGACCAGCACGGCGTCGCGGAGCGCGGCCAAAGAAATTTGAGCAGACTAGGGACGCCATGAGGAGCGATATCCAACAGGGGCGACGCACCGTGTCGGAACTGGATGAGATGCTGGAAAAGGAGCTTTGCGCGAACTACGCCGGCGTCTCGCGCGACACCGCCCGGAGAGCCCGCAGCGCCGTTCTGTCGGAATTTGAAGCGTTGAATTCTCGACAAATTCCAACAAACGACAAGTAGCCACACAGGGCCTAGCCCGTCACTATTCCCGCGCTTTTTGCCAACCCAGTTGTTGGATGGGTGGTGTGGAGCGCGGATGGCAGTGAAGCAAGGCAAACAGATTCGGGCGACTGGCGACAGCGTGCGCCGAAACGGCTACCCGCTTTCGCGCGACCTAAATCCACGGCTCGTTGCGACCGCAAGCTGCAAGCCGCTGGGGCGCGACTCCCACAAGCACCCGCCCGGACAAGTGCGCAAGTTGGCGGCGAGCCTCGAAACCTTCGGTTTCGTGCTTCCTGTTCTAATCGACCAGCAGGCGCGTGTGATCGCCGGCTGGGGGCTGGTCCTGGCCGCGCGACGCCTGGGCCTCACCGAAGTGCCGGCGGTCAGTATTGCCGATTTGTCCGGGGCCAAGCTGCAAGCCCTGCGGCTGGCGCTCAATCGGATCAGTGAGGATGCCACTTGGGACCGCGAGGCGCTGGCGGTCGAGTTTTCTGAAATCCTTCAGGTTGAGCCTCAGATCGATCTCGAGATCACTGGTTTCGAGATGGGCGAGATCGATGTCCTGCTGGACGGTGATGGTCGCGACCAAGAAGATGAGTTGCCATTGATCGATTCGACGGCGGCCCCGGTGACCCGTCCGGGCGATCTTTGGCGCCTTAATGAGCATTGTCTTCTCTGCGCCGACGCCCTGGAAGCCGGGAGCTATGCGCGCGTGCTGGGGGACAACAAGGCAGACATGATGTTTGCCGATCCGCCGTATAACGTGGAGATCCCCGGCCACGCCTCGGGGCTGGGGGCGGCTAAACACGACAACTTTGCCAAGGCCTCAGGCGAACTCCCGCCGGCCGAGTACACAGCCTTTCTGACGACTTCGATTGGCCATGCCGCGGGCTGGTCGATCAACGGCGCTATTCATTTCGTGTGCATGGATTGGCGGCACATCAATGAGCTGCTCGCTGCCACGCAAGGGGTCTACAGCGAACTCAAGAACCTCTGCGTCTGGAACAAGACTAATGCTGGAATGGGCTCGTTCTATCGCTCAAAGCACGAGCTGATCTTCGCCTTCAAGGTGGGCAAGGGAGCCCATATCAACAACGTGTCGCTCGGGCGTCATGGTCGGTATCGGACCAACGTTTGGGATTATGTCAGCCAGAACACGCTGAACGGGACCTCGAAAAGCAAGCTCGCCTTGCACCCGACGGTCAAGCCGGTCGCTATGGTCGCTGACGCGATCCGTGACTGCTCCAATCGGGGCGGGCTGATCCTCGATCCCTTCGGCGGTGCCGGCACTACGCTGATCGCAGCGGAACGCACTGGCCGGCGCGCCCGTGTCATCGAGCTGGAGCCGAAGTTTGTCGACGTCGCCATCGAGCGCTGGCAGCGGCTGACCGGCGGCACCGCGCGCCATTCCGACGATGGCCGGCCGTTCGGGCGCTCTGATAGTTCGACCATAAAGCCAAGGATTCGGCCCACCCGTTCGACGTCGGCCCGGTGAGAAGAAGATGTCTAAGGGCAACAAAAACACGCGAAGTGGCGGCGCCAACAGCGGCTACACGGTCGGGTACGGCAAGCCGCCGCCGCACAGTCAATTCCAGCCAGGCAAGTCGGGGAATCCGGCCGGCAGGCCCAAAGGCCTGCGCAATTTCAAAACAGATGTTCAGCAGATGCTCAAGCGGCCGGTGAAGATCAATGACGGCGGGCGGAGCCGCGATGCGTCGACCCAAGAGGCCTCGCTCATGCGGATGCGGGAGAAGGCGCTCAAGGGCGATCCCCGGAGCCTCGATAGGGTGATCGAACTAGCGGATCGCTTCAATAACGATAACGGAGCGAACGGGACCATAGGGGAGGAATTGAGCGCCGATGATCAAGAGATCTTGAGCGCTTTCAAGGCGAAGGTTCTTGCTGAGGCTCGGACATCCAACGTCCCTGACCGCCCACGGCGGGAGCGCATCAAAATCCATCGGGCCCCTAAATCCGAATCGATCGAGCCCCCTCGAACAGAACGCATCAGGCTGAAATCCCCTCCAAGCGGGAAGGAGTCTTTCGAATGAGCGACGCCGACGACCTTAGAGCGGTGCTGCGCAGCGACCTCGATTCTTTTGTCTGGAAATGTTTCGTTACGATTCTGCCGCGCACCCGCTACCAGCCGAACTGGCATATCGAGGCCATCGTCTACCAGCTGATGCGGGTCCACCATTCAGAGATCGCCCGGCTTCTCATCAACCAGCCGCCGCGGTCTTTGAAGTCGCTCTGTGTATCGGTAGCGTATGTCGCATGGCTTCTGGGTCACGATCCAGCCCGCCGTATCATTGTCGTGAGCTATTCCAACGAACTGGCTGCGGAACTGCATCGCCAATTCCGCATGGTCATCGACGCGCCCTGGTACCGTTGCCTTTTTCCCGCGATGCAGGTCGTAAAAGATACCGGCACAGAGCTCGTCACCAGCGCCGGCGGCAGCCGCTATGCCACCTCGGTCGGGGGCACGCTGACCGGGCGCGGCGCCGACCTGATCATCGTTGACGACCCGCTCAAGGCCGAAGAAGCGATGTCGGAGTCAGCGCGGCGGCGAGTAATCGACTGGTTCGGCGGAACCCTGGTGTCGCGGCTCAACGACAAGGAGCGCGGCCCCATCATTGTAATCATGCAGCGCCTGCACGAGGACGATCTCGCCGGCCATCTGCTCGAACATGGCAATTGGCAGCATCTCGACCTGCCGGCGATCGCGATCGAGGACGGCACCATCCTGATAGGACCTGACAAGCCGTTCGTGCGCCGAGTGGGTGACGTCTTGCATCCGGAGCGGGAGAGCCACGCCGCCCTCGATCGGATCAAGGCCGAGATCGGCAGCTTAAGGTTCTCGGCTCAATACCAGCAGCGGCCTGTGCCGGTCGCAGGCAACCTTATCAAACGCGACTGGTTCCGATTCTATAATGAGGCGCCAGAGCCGGGGCCAGGCGATCGCATCGTGCAGAGCTGGGACATTGCCACGATGATCGGCGAGACCAATGACTATTCCGTCTGCACAACTTGGCGCATGGTCAAGTCCGACTATTATCTGCTGGACGTCTTTCGCGGGCGGCTCTCCTACCCGGACCTGCGGCGGAAGGTGGTGGCTCTTTGTGCGAGGTATAACGCCGATACGATTGTGATCGAGGACGCCGGCCCTGGCATGCAGCTGCTGCAGGATTTGCATCACGATCTACCTGCGGGCATGCCCCGTCCCATTGGTGCGAAGCCGGACGGCAGCAAAATGGATCGCATGCTGGCGCAGTCCGCCAAAATTGAAGCTGGCCACGTGCACCTGCCAAAGCAGGCCGACTGGCTCGCCAGCTTCCTGCTGGAGCTGCTCGCTTTTCCGCATGGGCGCCAGGACGATCAGGTTGACAGCGTATCACAGCTCCTGAATTGGGCGGCGAGACAAAAGTACTTCGACGAGCAATCTGTGGAGATTGGCTTGCCGTACTGCGGCGGATCATCTGACGATTCCGAATACACGTCTTCCCGTTTTGACCTTCTAGGGCCATGGTAACGAGCTGCTTGGGGACGACGTTTCCTGCGGCAGGATGTGGACATCAAGGTCGAGATCATCATCGATTACGGCCTGACCGATTTCCTCGCCTAGCGTTTTGACGCCGGCGCGCAAGCTGGATCGGTGGTCGCGGAATGGTGCCGTATCGTTCTGGCCATGTCGTTGCGTACGCGCTGTGTGGCGATGGCCAGACAGACGGAGGGGCACGCTCGAGGTGCGGTAAGCGCCAGACGTCGCTCTCTACATTCTTCTCGCCGCGGTACTGAAGATAAAGCGCCCCTGCCTCGTCCACGCGGCAGCTTGCCCCCGCTGTGCGCGCGCGACGAAGTGGCCATCGGCGGTGCCACAGCCTACAGTCGGCATCTAAGCTCGGCCGGAGAGAAGGGTAGCCGTCGGTCAGCGCGGTTCCCGCCGATTGACGGCGCCAGGTTCTTCACGCCTCTTCCCCGCCTGCCACGCCACATCCGTGCTAGTTTGGCAAGGCCACCGACTATCTTCGTTGCACTGGAGTTCGGTAAGCGGAGCACTGCGAATGCCCAAAGCAAGAACGATTGCTTTCTTGGCCGTGGCAATAGGCCTTGCCGCCCATAACCACAGCGCCCTGGCCGAGACCCGACCGTGCCGCTCAATGGAGTATGACCGCAACGCGTACACCATCTGCGAGGTCGATCTGCGTGATCACACGGTCCGGCTCTACTGGAAGCGGTCAGACGGGACCCCCCTATGCGTAACTCTCCGCTCTGCCGCGCGCTCTGGAAGGCGAGGCGGGCAGGCTGCTATTCGCCACCAACGCCGGAATGTTCGATCCGGCCCTCAAGCCTGTAGGACTCTATGTGGAACAGGGGCAGGAACTCGTGCATGTAAGCAACAGGTCCGGCTACGGCAATTTTCACATGAAGCCGAACGGGGTCTTCTATATATCCGGCGATAGGGCGGCCGTCGCCGAGACGCGGGCATTTCTCAAGCAGCGACCCCAGGCGGACCTGGCGACGCAATCCGGGCCGATGCTAGTGATAAACGGGCGCTTGCATCCTCGTTTCGACCGAAGCAGCACGTCGCTCAAAGCGCACAATGGTGTGGGCGTACGCGCGAATGGCAAAGTCATATTCGCTATCTCTCAGGCAGAAGTGTCGTTCGACGCCTTTGCACGCCTGTTCCGTGACTGAATTGCCCCGATGCCCTGTTTCTTGACGGAGGCAGCACCGCGAGCTTGTACTCGCCGTCGCTCAATCGCCATGGCAACTTCGTGTCGCTTGGGCCGATGCTGGCTGTATTCGAGAAAAATAGAGGCGCAAGTCGCCAGTAACCAGCGGCGCACGGACCCTGTTCGATGATCACAACAGCCTTGTTGTCAGACGCATGGGATCGATGCGGGCGAGAGCCAAGAAGAATCGGAAAATACTACCGGACCTCGGGTGCTTGAGGAGGCGGAGCTGATCGCGATGGTGGAGTTGATGCCGTCCGCCACCACGACGAGGTCTGCGGCGAGCCGCGCGCCATCCTGCAGCGTGATCGTTCCCTCGGGAGCGGCGCGCGTGACCGCGGAGTTGAAGCGTATTTCGGCGCCCGCATCATGCGCCCGCTCGGCCAGCAGCGCGATGATGCGCTGCCGGTCGATACGGTAGGGACTGCGCGCGGTCCGGCGGCTCATCACGACATTGCCGTGCGCGTCGAGCGAATCGCGACGATCGATCTTCATGCCGGCCGCCAGCACCCGCTCGAGCAGCCCGAATCTCGAGAAGATCCGCGCCATGTTGTTGTGGATGGCGATGCCGTAGCCTTCGCCCTGCAATGTTGCGCGGCGCTCATGCACGCGCACCGTCCAGCCCCGCTCGCGAAGGCCAATCGCCGGAACCAAACCGTCGAAGCCGGCGCCCACGATCTCCGCATGGCCGGGCTGCACGGCTCAGCCCGCCAACGCCACGCATTCGATCTCGCAGCCGTTGCCGAACCGAAGCTGCATCGACCACGCGGTGCGTGCCGGCGGGTCGACCGGAAAAAATTCGCGATAGACCCGATCCATTTCCGCCATGTGCGAGATGTCGGCCAGCACCACATGCACGCGCACGACGCGCTCGAGCGACGAACCCGCGGATTCCAGCATGTGCCGCATGTTTGACAATGTGGTGCGGACCTGCTCGGCAATCGGCCCGTGGCTGCGCTCGCCGGTCTGCGGATCGACTGGAACCATGCCCGACAAGAAGATGTAGTCGCCGACGCGGACGCCGGGGACGTGCGGCAGATTACCGACGCGCGAGGCGTTGAGCAGGGGGTTCTTCGGCTGGATTGGCGAGCGGGCGAGTTTTTCGTTCATCGGGTCACGCCAGCGCGGTGCATTCGATGATCACCTTCACCCCATCGGGAAGGCGTGCGCCGCAGACCGTCCGTGCCGGCGGCGGATCGGGAAAGAAGCGCACATATACGTCGTTCATGTTAGGCGCTTCCAGCATGCTGTGCAGCAGCACGTTGACCTTCACGACCTTGTCGAGGGACGATCCTGCCGCTTCCAGCAAAGGCCTGAGGTTAGTCAGAATCTGTCGGGTCTCACTCGCTGTCGTCCCTGGCATGCGCTCGCCGGATTGCAGATCGATTGCGGTCAGACCGGACACGAACAGAAAATCTCCACCCCGCACCGCCATTGACGCCTGTTGACCGGAGCTGCTCGCCGGCGGGGAAATGATTTCACGTCTGGCGCTCATTGTTCACCCGCACAATCAGGCGGCAGCAACCACGTCGAGCTGGATCTTGAAGCCCGCCTCGATCTGCGCCGTCCAGACGGTGCGCGCCGGCGGTCCGTTTGCCACGTATTGCCGATAGACGCGGTTGAGCACGTCGTATTCGATGCTGTCGTAGATCAGCGCATGCACCTGCACGAGCCGGTCGAGCGAGGAACCGGCCGACTCGAGCAGCAGCCTGAGATTTCCAGAATGACGTGCGCCTCGCTAGTGAGTGTGCCGTGGCGGCGCTCTCCCGTTTCCGGATCGACCGACAGCATCCCGGAGCAGAAGATAAGGCCGCCGGCGCGGATGGCCGGCGACTGGTGGTGTCCGTAGTGCTGCCGCAGATCGAGCCCGGGGCGCGGCGCCGCAATGACTTCGCGCATAGCCCGCGGTCCGATCAATCCGACAGCTGCGCCACGCCAGGCAGGACGAACCGCTCGATATTGCCGGGCGCCTTGACGTCCCCCAGACCGACCAGGGCGTCGATCAGAGCATTCATCTTCGTGCGCGAAATCTTGCCGGTGCGATCGAAGAAACTGTTCTTGTTGAAGAAGTCGTAGGACTTATCGACGTCCTCCGACTTCTGGCCGCTGACCTTGACCAAGATGTTCACCACCTCGGCGCGGTTCTTGGGATCGTAGAGGTACTCGATGCTCTTGCTCTGAGCGGCGAGCACCCGCTTGAGCAGGTCTGCACTGCGCGCGGCCCAGGCCCGATTCACGACCGTGCCCGAGAATGCCAGTTCCGGTGCGTATTGCATGGTGAGCCCGAGATCGTTGTAGCCCTGGTTTTGAACCTGAAAGTTGGACGGGGGCAGGAGAATCGCGGCATCGACGGCGCCGCCGAGCAGTGCCTGGGCGCGGGCGCTGGTCGCGCCGGCGTACACATAGTCGTAATCGCCGGTCTTGAGCCCTTGCGGCGCCAGCATGCGGTCGACGTAGAGGCGGGTGATGTCCTTCGGGCCGCCGACCGAGATGACCTTACCCTTGAGCTCCTTCAGGCTCTTGATGCTCGCCTTGGCCAGCAAGGCATAGGGCGGCACCTGGACCTCGAAGCGCGTGAGCGCGAGCGCCGCGCCCTGGTCGATGGCGCGGATTGGATCGACAATGCCAGTGGACATCGACATGTCGAGCGATCCGGCCGAGAGCTGCTGGATGACCGATGCACTCGACTGGATGTAGACAACGTCGAGCTTGAGGTTCTCGGCGGTGAAGAAGCCCTTGTCGAGCCCGATGAAGAGCGGCCAAAGGTTGGCCGAAGGCGAGCCGACGGTGCCGACGGTGACGGTATCCAGCGCGCGCACGGGCGCCACCGAGAGCAACGTGGCTGTGACAAAGCCAAGCGCAATATAACTGAGCGCTTTCGTCATTCGCACGATCATTTTCCCTCTCCCTTCCACGCGGCCCAACCGTCGACAGCCGGCCGCTGCACTGTAGGCATCAATAATCCGCCGCCGGTCGATTGCGCTCGATAGTGCCGCGCAATTTCCGAGCCGGTCGCCTTCCAGACCTTCTTGTGCTTGCAGATGTACTTCAGCGCGCCATCGAGCGCGCCGATGCGATACGGCAGGCCGGTCAGATAGGGGTGAACTGCGATGTGCATCACGCGCCCCGACGTAGCGCCTTCACGATACAGCGTATCGAACTGGCGGCAAATCGCGTCTTGGAATTCGGCGGGAGTCATGTGAGCGCTCTCGAAGGCCTGCTTGTCGTTGATGTCATAGCTGTATGGCAGTGACACGATGGTTTTGTCTGCGCTGAGCATCATCGTGTACGGCTGATCGTCGTTCGGCCCCCAATCGGCGACGTATTCGCAGCCCGCCTCGGCCAAGAGATCGAGTGTGTTCCAGGTCTCCTGCAACCCGGCGCCCAGCCAACCAACCGGCCGCTTGCTACTGGCGCGCGCGATCGTATCGAGCGTGCCGCGGATGATCGCAGGCTCCTCTTCGGCCGGCACTTCATTGAGCCGGCGCGAATTGCTCTGGTTGTGTCCCATCCATTCCCAGCCGCGTTTCTCGCCTTCTTCGATGATTTCCGGATGGTGAACGCAGATATCGCTGTTGAGCGCAACAGTTGCGCGGAGGCCGTAGCGGTCTAGAACCTCCATCAGCCTGAACACGCCGACGCGGTTGCCGTAGTCGCGCATGGCCCAGACCGGAATGTCGGGAATCTTGCCGGGAGCGAGGCCGCCCGGACGAGCCTCGAGGGAGAAAAATTCAATATTTGGTACGACCCACAAGGCGACGCGGGCGCCATCAGGCCACGCAAGACGCGGCCGCCGGATGATCGGCGAGTATGGAAAGGGGCCGTAGGGACCGGGCTTCATGGCGCACGGAGTCGACTCAGGCCGGGACCAAACGGAAGCGTTCCCACACCGTGGGTGCTTTCGCCAGCACGTTTGGCCAGCCACCCTCGTGCTGGCCCGGCTCGATGAGGCGACCTGCAAAGGCATACTCTGCCGCATGAGCCGCAAACGGAAAGGGCGAGACTTCATAGACGCCGGGATCGCGTGGACGAACCGCGATGCTCGCGTCTTGTTCGGCGCTTAATGGCACGTGCTCGAATGTGACCTCGCCGCGTTCGCTGGGATGCGTCCGATTGAAGTACAGCGCCAGCGTATCGAAGAATTGGAGCTGCTTGTAGTTCTGGAACAGCCGCTTCTCCTCGATCCACGCTGCCGTCGTCGGGTCTCGGGCGAGTTCGGCCTTCAGCCGCTTCTGCCGATCGAGCTCCCCGTCGAGCATTCGCTGCGCCAGCGGCCGATCGTGCGGCGGAATCTTGTCGATCAACACCATGCTCGAGAGCCCGTAGCGCCCGTTGTAGAGCCCCCAACTGTGCATGCTCGACATCAGCCCGCAGAACGGGTGTTGCCGCTGGTTGCTCTCCGGCGAAAGGCGGCTCGTCACCGTGATGTGCTCCGCCGGCGTCTCCACGAGGTTGTAGGGCAGACCGGTGGCCTGGTCCGTCACCGGATTGCGGTCGAACTCGGCCCAGCCGACGTCGTGGTGCAACACCACGTGGAACATCAGATCGTTAGGAACAGGACCCTGAAACCGATCGTTGCCGAAGGCGCGGGCGAATTGATGCGAAAGCGCCGTGTGCTCGTACATCATAATCGCCAATCGGGGCTGTCCGGTCGGCGCCGTCTGAATGATCATGCTCAGGCCCTCGCATTGCCGACGACCGAAGTAGCCAACGGCCAGTAATCGGGCCGCGCTGAGTGGTCCAGTCGGAAGATTATTTGAGAGCGGGCGGGCGCGCTAGCGTGCTCGGTGAGGTCGATCGTATCGGATACCGACAGCCCGATCGACGTTGTGTTCCCGGGCCAACCCGGCAATGATTGCCGGGAGATCTTATTAGGGAGGAAAACATGAGCGCCCGGGCAATCCGTCTCGCAGCGACCGCAGTGAGCCTTGTCGGCCTCTTGGCTGTGGCCATGGTCCCGTCGCAGGCGCAAAGCCTGGACGAGCTTCATGTCCAGGCGAAAGCCGAGGGCGGCTTGGTCCTCTATGTCGGCGGACCGACGGCACCCTGGGAAGCGCGGGCGAAACAATTTGAACAGCGTTACTCGGGCATCAAGGTTTCCATCACGGGCGGCTTCAGCAACGTACTCGATAAGCAGATCGATCAGCAGCTCAAGGAGAACAAGCTCGCAGTTGACACCGCTATCTTTCAGACACTCGACGACTTCGTCCGCTGGAAGGCGGAAGGCCAGCTCATCGCGTTCAAACCGAACGGCTTCGACGCCATCGATGCGAGCTTCAAGGACGGTGAGGGGGCGTTTTTCGGCGTGATGGTCATCGCCATGCCATATCAGTACAACACGCAGCTCGTGAAGAGCGAGGACGTGCCGAAATCAGCGCCCGATTTCCTCAAGCCGATATTCCGCGGAAAAGTAGTCGCGGCCTATCCAGCGGACGACGATGCCACCCTCTACCTGTACTACACGATCGTGCAGAAGTACGGCTGGGAGTACATGGACAAGTACATGGCCAACCGCCCGAACTTCATCCAGGGCCATCTGAGCGTGCAGCGAAGCATCTCGTCCGGTCAGAACCTGGTCACCCCGGATTCGATCTTCAGCATCACGGAGGCGGAGAAGCGAGCGGGAAAGCCGGTCGACTCATACTTTTCGACCATTGACCCGACGCCGATCTGGCCGTTGACCGGCGCCGTGTTCAAGAACGCGCCGCACCCGAACGCGGGCAAGCTTTTCCTGAGCTGGCTGCTCGAAAAAGATCAACAGGTGAATGTGGGGACCTGGTCGGTGCGTTCTGATGTGCCGCCACCGACTGGTTACAAGCCGATATTCTCCTATCCGGTGGTCAACGACTATAGAAGCTTCCTGACCAACGCGAAGCTGATCAGCGATCTGCGCAAGCGATTCGAGGGTTATACCGGGCCAGTCGCCAATACCGGAGGTGTCCGCTAGAGCGGGTATCGCGTCGGCAGGGTCGGTCCGTTCATACCAAAAGGTCCTTGTTCTCCAAGCCGAACATCGTGGCCCCCCAATTGGTGCCGTAGTACTCGTATTGGTTGGAAATGTGTTGGCGCGCGGCCATGAGGTCCGCGAGGATTCTGCCGAACGGCAATTCATCCGCCAGGCCGGCAGCGCCGGTCGCCTTGAAAATGCGCGCGGCCAGAAGCGTGCTGCGTTCGATGACCGCACTCGATTGGAATTTGTATTGCAGCCGCAGCTCAAGGGGCGGCGTCTCGCCGCGACGCGCGTAGTCGTGCAGCGTTCGGAAATTGCGGTACAATGTCGTGCGCATCTCGTTGATCGTCGCCGCAGTTTCGGCGCACAGAAGTTGCACGAACGGATTCTCCGTCGCCCGCCCGCCCGCGTGCGTCACGCGGTTTTGGCTATAGTCGAGCAGGGCGGTCAGCATGGCCTGCAGCGCACCGAGCCCAGCGGTCGAAACCCCGCGTGCAAAGATCTGTCCGAAAGGCACCCGATAGAGGCTCGACGTATTCACTGCCTGTCCTGCGCCCTTGAGCAGAAAGTTGTCTTGCAGGCGCTGCGTGCGGTAGTCGGGAACGAAGACGTCGTCGAGCATCACATCGATGCTGCCGGTGCCTTGCAGGCCGGCCACCTGCCAGTTGTCGACGGTCTTGTAGTCCCGGCGCGGCACCACGAAGAAGCGCCAATCGGGCGCAGCGTTTTCGGCGCGGACCATGCCGCCGAGCAGCGCCCACTCGCAATGCTCGCAGCCGCTGGCATAGCGCCAGTGGCCGCTGAGCTGGAAGCCGCCGTCGACCGCCGTCGCCTTTCCGGCCGGCATCGTTGACGAGCAGCCCAGCACGGATGGGTCGCGGCCCCATACCTCCTGCGTCAGGCGATCGTCTATGAGGCCCAGGAACCAGGTGACCGCGCCGAACACGCCATAAGTCCATCCGGTCGACATGTCACCTTCGCTGAGCGCGATCTCGATGTCATAGAAGGTGCCGAGCTTCATCTCATAGCCGCCCCAGCGCTTGGGTTGCAGCACGCGAAAGAAGCCGGCCGCCTGCATCTCGGCGATCGTCTCGGGCAGGATGCCGCGCCGCTGTGTTTGTGCGAGCGCACGCCCGGCGAGCGTCGGGATCATCGCCCGGGCGCGCGCAACGAGCTCCGCCGGCTCTACGGTTCGGATGCCTTTGGACCCTTCCATCGTGCCACGTCCGCGCGAACCGCTGTCCTTTGAAATACTCAGCGTACTCCCGGCGCAGGATGGTGCGCAATCCAGTGGCGCGCGATGTCGACGCCGCGGCAAATCCACACGCGGTCGTGCTCAAGCACATAATCGAGAAATTTTGCGAGTCCCTCAGCGCGGCCGGGGCGTCCGATGAGCCGGTCGTGCAGAGCAAGCGACATCATCCGCGGCTCGCTCTCGCCTTCGCGGTAAAGCATGTCGAAGGTATCCTTCATGTACGTGAAGAAGTCCTGAGCAGTTGCGAAGCCTACGTTGCCGTCAAACCGGTTGTCATTGGTCTCGTAGGAATAGGGGATGACGAGGTGCTGGCGACCCTCGACCTCTACCCAGTACGGCAGTTCGTCATTGAGCGCGTCGCGGTCATAAAGGAAGCCGCCCTCCTCGACGAGCAGTCGCCGGGTGTTTGGGCTCGGCCGCCCGGTCATCCATCCAAGCGGCCGGACGCCGGCGACCTCGGTGAGCGTCTCGACCGCGAGTCGCACATGGCGGCGCTCGACCGACATCGGCACGTGCTGGTAGTCGATCCAGCGATAATGGTGGCTCACGATTTCATGCCCGGCCTCGACCACCGCGGCGGCGACCTCGCGGTTGCGGGCGAGCGCATTCGCCACCGCCAGGACGCCGACGACAATCTTGCGCTCTTCGAACAAGCGCAGCAGTCGCCATACCCCGCGCCGGCTGCCGTATTCGAACGAAGACTCGACCAATGGGCTGCGTGCTCCTCTGACCGCGGAAAATCCGATGTCTGTTAGCATGCTTTCCGAAACGCGATCGCCGTGCAGCAGGTTGAGTTCTCCGCCGGCTTCGTAGTTGAGCGAGATCTGGAGGGCGAGCCGCGCCTGCCCCGGCCATTTCGGATCGGGCAGACGCTTGCCGTATCCGA
>Ga0075421_100005393_pt1 | contig 15459 bp, 15 predicted proteins | sample SoiMetdeltSBSDD5_FD_75292 | JGI IMG/M metagenome (GOLD analysis project Ga0075421, IMG submission 75292) | Bulk soil microbial communities from a Populus tree surrounding site in Tennessee, USA - Soil MetaG P. deltoides SBSDD5 | ecosystem: Environmental > Terrestrial > Soil > Tree plantation...
CTTCGATCTGGGCTGCTTCGAATCCCGCCCGCCTGATCCGGCACGCGTCGCACCGGCCGCACGCCCGGGCGTCGTCATCGGCCTGGTAGCACGAGACAGTGAGCGAATAATCGACGCCCAGCGTCCGGCCCTGGCGGATGATGTCGGCCTTGCTCAGCTGGATCAGCGGCGTGCGGATCAGGAGCGGCTCCAGGCCTTCGGTGCTGGCGCGAGTAGCGAGATTTGCCATGCGCTCGAAGGCCGCGATGTATTCCGGGCGGCAGTCCGGATAGCCCGAGTAGTCGACGGCGTTCACTCCGATAAAGATGTCGTGTGCACCGAGCACCTCGCTCCACGCTAGCGCAAACGACAGGAAAACGGTGTTGCGCGCCGGAACATAGGTCACGGGCACGCCGTCCGTCGCCTCCTGGGGCACCGGGATCGCAGGATCTGTCAGCGCCGACCCGCCGAACGCCGCCAGATCGATTTGCATGACGCGGTGCTCCACGGCCCCTAGTGCAGCGGCAACGCGCGCCGCCGCATTCAGCTCGGCCGTGTGCCGCTGGCCGTAGGCGAAGCTGAGCGCATGACAGGCGTAACCCTCGGACCTCGCTATCGCGAGGCAGGTCGCGGAATCGAGGCCGCCGGATACGAGCACCACGGCATGTTGCGTCATCGCCCCGGCGCCTCGCCCCAGAGATACTTGTGCACCTGAAGCTGCAGGCGCACGTTGAGCCGATCCTCGAGGATCCACTCCGCGAGCGTGCGCGGCTCGAGCTGCCCGTAGCTGGGCGAGAAGAGCACCTGACAGGGCAGCGTCGCGCCGTCCTGTCGAACGAGCTCGCGCGCCCACTCGTAGTCCGAGCGCGAGCAGATGACGACCTTGACCTGGTCGTGCGATGTCAGCTTGCCAAGGTTGTCCATGCGGTTACGCAGTGATTCGCCCGAATCCGGCGTCTTGATGTCGACTACCCGGCTCACCCGCGGATCGACCTCGCCGATGTCGATCGCGCCGCTGGTCTCGAGCGAGACCACGTACCCCGCTTCGCACAGGGCCGCGAGCAGATCAAGGCAGCTCTTCTGCGCCAGCGGCTCGCCGCCGGTCACGCAGACACGGCGCACGCCGCTCTCGCGCGCGCCCTCGAGCAGCGCGCCGACCGTGCGCCACTCGCCCCCGTGAAAGGCGTACGCGGTGTCGCAGTACACACACCGCAGCGGGCAACCGGTCAGCCGGATGAAGAACGTCGGCCACCCGACCGCGTCAGCCTCGCCCTGGATCGAGACGAAGGTCTCGGTGATCTTGAGCCGTGCGTCGAGACCGGCGTCGCGTGAGCGCTTGGAACCGGCTGTTGTCGTTGCGCTCACGACGGTCGCCGCGATCAACGGCCCTCGACGTCCATCTTGGTGACACGCGCCTGCGCAAGCCGGGCCGCCTCGGTGCCCGGATGCTCGGCGATCACGCGCTCGAGCGTCGTGCGCGCGTTCTTGTACGCTTTGACCTCGTACTGGCAGTAGCCAATCTTGAGGAGCGCGTCCGGCACCTTGCGCGAGTCGGAGAAGTCGTCGAGCACCGACTGGAAGGCGACCTGCGCGGACTCGAAGTCCTTCGCGACGTAGTGGGATTCGCCCAGCCAGTAGGCCGCGTTGTCGGCCCGCGGACCCTGCGGGTACTTGGTCAGGTACAGCTGGAAGCCCCGTATCGCTTCGTCGACGCGACCCGCCTTGAGCGCCGCGAAGGCATCTCCGTAGACGGTTGCCTCGTCCACGGCGCGCATCTCGGACTCGGTGGGCGGCGGCTGCTGCAGCACCCGCGGCGCCGTCGTTCCACCGTCGTTCTCCATCAGGAGCAGTCGTCGGTCGACGTCGGCATAAAGGTCACGCTGCTGCTGGCGCAACGCCTCGAGCTCATGCTTTGCCTCGTCGATCTGGCCCCGTAGCCGGCGCAGCTCCTCGCGTCCAGCCTCGATCTGCTGCTGCAGCTCTACCAGGGCCTTGCTCGAGCGCTCGACCGCCTGCAGCCGGGCCTCCATGGCATTGGCACGATCCTCGAGCTCGCGATTGCTCGCTGCGCCCAGCGCCAGGCTGCTCGCGAGCAGCAGCCCGGCGGCGGCCGCTGCCGTGGCCCCGAGCCCGAGGGCGTGATCCGATCTAGGGCGCATGGACGATCTCGACGCGCCTGTTCTGCGTGTACGCCGACTCGCCGCTCCCCGCCACCGCCGGGCGCTCCTCCCCGTAGCTCACGGTCGCGATCTGCGCCTCGGTAGCTCCCTGCAGCTGCAGCGCACGGCGCACCGCCTGCGCCCGCCGCTCGCCGAGCCCGATGTTGTATTCGCGCGAGCCGCGCTCGTCCGTGTGGCCTTCCAGGCGGACCCGCGCATTGGGGTACTTCACGAGATAGGCCGCGTGCGCCGCGACGACCTGGAGATACTCCGAGCGGATCTCGCTGCTGTCGTAGTCGAAGTAGATGACGCTGCGCGTCTTGAGCGCGGCGAGCGCCTGCTGCTGCGCCGTCTGCATGTCCGCCGCCGGCTGGCCGGTGGTGCCATCGACGCCGCCGGTCGTCGCGTCGCCCGCCGGTGCCGTCGCTGCGGGACCCTGTTCATCGGGGCGAGTCTGCTTTTTCTGGCAGGCTGCGAGCCCGAGGATCAGGAAGGCAACCAGCGCTGCTTGCATCAACCTCATTTCGCTTCTACTCCTTGTACAAATTGCATTGGCCGGACCGGCGGCACGAGAGTGCGCGCCTTTTACCACAACCGTGGACCCGCATCATCAGCGGGAGAGGAACGGCGACCATGCCGGCTCACGCACCTCGCCGCTGTCCGCGCTCAGGCGCTGCTGCGAACGCCCGTCCGCGGAGACCGTCGCGAGGGCGCCCCGACGACCGTCCTGCGTGCCGTAGATGAGCGTGACGCCGTTCGGCGCATAGCTGGGCGATTCGTCCTGCGTCGAGCTCGACAGCACACGCAGCGCCCCGGTCTTCAGGTTCATGACTGCGATTCGGTAGCTGCCGCGGTCCAGTGTCACCATCGCCAGCTCATCGCCGTCCGGCGATAGTCGCGGCCGGGCGTTGTAGCCGCCGGTGAACGTGACGCGCTCGGCGCGCGCGCCCTCGTCGGCCGATACGCGGTAGATCTGCGCACTGCCGGCACGATCAGACGTGAAATAGAGGCTGCCGCCGTCGCGCGACCACTCGGGCTCGGTGTCGATCGCCTCATCAGACGTCACGCGGGTCAGGGTCTGCGAGGCGAGCGTGAGCACGTAGACGTCGAGATTGCCGCCACGCGACAGCGTCAGCGCGAGCTTGTGGCCATCGGGTGACCACGCCGGGGCGCCGTTGATCCCGGCCCGAGCCGAGACACGGCTGCGCTTGCCGCTCGACAGCTGCTGCACGTAGATCGCGGACGCCTTGCCCTCGAACGAGACGTAGGCGAGCAGCTGACCGTCGGGCGACCAGGCGGGCGACATCAGCGGTTCCGGGGAGTTCGCGACAGTGCGGGGATTGAAACCGTCGGCGTCCGAGACGATCAGCTTGTAATGTTGCGAAGGCGGCGCTCCCTCGACCGCGACGTACGCCAGGCGCGTCGCGAATGCGCCGCGTACCCCGGTCAGCCGCTCGAATACCAGGTCCGAGATCGCGTGCGCGGTGGCGCGCAGTCCGGCCTCGGTCGTCGCAAGCTCCTTGGCGAGCAGCTGCTGGCCGGTGGCGACGTTGAAAAGCTCGAAGCGAGCTAAGAGACCGCTTGCCCCCGGCCCGACCTGGCCTACCACGATGAAGTCGGACTTGAGGAGTCGCCAGTCCTCGAAACGGATCTGGTCGCCGCGCACCGGCCGGGTGACCATGTCGGTGCGCGCCATTGGCGCGAAGCGCCCGCTCCGCTCGAGGTCGGAACCGACGACTGCGGCGACGTCGCTCGAGCCGCCCTCTGCCTGGCCGCCGAACGGCACGACTGCGATCGGCACCGCGTCGCTCACGCCCTTGGTGATGTCAAGGCGCAGCTGCGCATGAGCCGGAGTTACGAGACCGAGCAGGAGCGGCAACATGCGGACAAAGTCGAGCACGCGCGGCGTGGGCTTGGGGGTCATTACATCTGTCACTCCGTCGGTCTGAAGACGATTTCTAACCGCCGCGCGAAGGCGCGCGGGTCGGCGGGCGCCGGCAGGGGCGAAGCGCGGAACACCGCATTGGTGATCGATTCGCGAACCGCAGCGTCGCCGTTGCAGGAGCCCAGACGCACGTCGAGCACCGTTCCGCCCGGGGCCTGCGTCACGTACAGGGTACATACGAGGCCGGGCTGCGCCGAGGGCGGACGGATCCAGCTCCGCTCGATCGCCTGCTCGAGCTCGGCGCGATATTGGTCGACGACACCTGAGGCCGCCATCGACGCGGCCTCGGCCTCTTCCGCCTCGATACTCCGCTGCAGCTCGGCTTCTCGCGCCTGTTGCTCGGCGGCTTCCTGCCGACGCGCGGCATCCTCGGCCGTCTTGCGTCGCTCGGCTTCCGCTGCCTTGCGGCGCTGTGTTTCCGCCTCGGCGGCCTTGCGGGTGGCCTCTTCGGCGGCAAGCTTCTGCTGTCGTGCGCGCTCGGCTTCCTCCGCGTGGCGCGCATCGAGCGCAGCCTGTTCGCGCGCCGCCTCCTCCGCTGCGCGCTCGCGTTCGGCCTCGGCCGCGCGTTCGAGGGCAGCCTCGGGCGGTGGTGGCGCTGGCGCCGCCGGGACAGGCTGGGGTACAGGTTTTTCCGGTGCGGGCTTGGGACGCGGCCCGCGCAGATCCTCAGGTAACGACCGCTCGTCGATTGCAACGCCCTCGATCGCCATCGGCACGGGCGGACGCGAGGAGGACCAGCGCCAGGCGGTCGCTGCGATCAGTGCGAAAAGCAGCAGGTGCAGTCCCGCGGCGCCGACCAGAGGCCGTATATGTTCCCGTACGAAATCCGGCATCGTTCAGCGCGTCCCGGGCTCGCGCTCGTCTGACTGGACGGGCTGTGTGACGAAACCGACTTTCCTGGCCCCGGCCTGTTGCAGCAGCACCATCCCCTCGACGACGCGGCCGTACGGCACGGCCCTGTCAGCCTTGACAAGCACCGGCCGGCCGGGTTCCCGGCGCATGGCCACCGACACCAGCTCGACCACGCGCTCCGCGGGCAGCGGGGCGTCCGGGTCGCCGAGGTTCAGGTACATCTGCCCGGTCGGTTCGACACTGAGCACGATCACCGCCGGATCGGGATCGATCGCCTCCGCTCCGTCGGTCTCCGGCAGCTCCACCTTGACACCCTGGCTCAGGAGCGGCGCCGTCACCATGAAGATGATAAGGAGCACGAGCATCACGTCGATGTACGGCACGACGTTGATCTCGCTCATCAGTTTCCGTGTGCGCCGCGGCGTCATGTGATCAGCGCGCCCCTGCGCCGGAGTGGCGCTGAAGGATCGTCGAGAACTCCTCCGTGAAGGTGTCGTAACGGAGCTCCAGGCGGCCCACCTGGTCGGCGTAGCGGTTGTAGGCGATCACCGCGGGAATCGCGGCGAAGAGACCCATCGCGGTGGCGATCAGCGCCTCGGCGATTCCCGGCGCCACCATGGCGAGCGTCGCCTGCTGGACGCTCCCCAGACCCTGGAATGCGCTCATGATTCCCCATACGGTGCCAAACAGACCCACGTAGGGGCTGGTCGAGCCGACGGTCGCGAGCGTCGAGAGGTTCTCCTCCAGCCGGTCGATTTCCCTGAGCTGCGCGACTTTCATCGCGCGGCGGCTTCCCTCGAGCAAGGGAGCGCCTCCGAGACCCGTCTGCTGCCGCAGCCGGGTGAACTCGCGAAACCCGGACACGAACAGGCCCGCCATTCCGGACGCCGGCGCCGATGCGTCCAGAGTGCGATAGAGCTCCGCCAGGTCGATGCCGGACCAGAACCGGTCCTCGAATTCGTCGGCCGAGGCGCGTGCCTGCCGCAACAGCCGTCGCTTACGGCCGATGATCGCCCACGAGACGATCGAGGCGATGAGCAGCAGCGCGAGCACCAGCTGCACGACGATGCTCGCCTGCAGCACGAGCTGCAACAGGGAGTGGTTGCCGATCATTCGTGGCCCTCAGCTTTCGAACAGACCGAGCGTGGCGGACCGCTCCATGGCCGGCGGCGACAAGCCGAAATGCAGATAGGCGTTGCGCGTCGCGACACGCCCGCGGGCCGTGCGCATGACGAACCCCTGCTGGATCAGGAACGGCTCGATCACGTCCTCGATCGTGCCTCGTTCCTCGCCCAGCGCGGCCGACAGGCTGTCGACCCCCACCGGTCCTCCGCCAAACTTCTCGATGATGGTCAGCATCAGCCGCCTGTCCATCGGATCGAAACCCTGCGGATCGACGTCGAGCAGGTCGAGCGCCGCCTGGGCGATCGCGCCGGTGATGTGACCGTCGCCGCGCACCTCCGCGTAGTCCCGGGTACGACGCAAGAGCCGGTTGGCGATGCGCGGCGTGCCGCGCGAGCGCTGCGCGATGCGGACTGCTCCCTCCTCGTCCATCGGCACGCCGAGAATGCGCGCGGAGCGCACGACGATCCGCCTGAGCTCGTCCTCGGTATAGAACTCGAGACGCTGCACGATCCCGAACCGGTCGCGGAGCGGTGAGGTGAGCAAACCGGCGCGGGTTGTGGCACCCACCAGCGTGAACCGGGGCAGGTCGATCTTGATCGATCGCGCGCCGGGGCCCTCGCCGATCATGATGTCGAGCTGAAAATCCTCCAGCGCCGGGTAGAGGATCTCCTCGACCACCGGGCTCAGGCGGTGGATCTCGTCGACGAACAGGATCTCGTTCGGCTGCAGGTTGGTCAGCAGCGCGGCGAGATCACCGGGTCGCTCAAGCACCGGGCCCGAGGTCTGCTTGAACCCCGTGCCCAGCTCGTTCGCGATCACGTGGGCGAGCGTCGTCTTGCCGAGCCCGGGCGGCCCGAAGATGAGCACGTGATCGAGGGCATCGCCGCGCTGGCGCGCCGCCGAGATGAAGATCTCCATCTGCGCCTTTACGGCGCTCTGCCCGACGTACTCGGTGAGTGTCTTCGGTCGCACGGCGCGCTCGGAGGATTCGTCTTCCTCGCGCCCCGCGCCACCGATCACCCGGTCAGCCTCGATCATCGGCGTGTCCTCAGGCGCTTGCCGCTGAGCGCAGCGCGTGACGGATCATCTCCTCGGTCGACTTGACCGAGGGGTCGACGGACTTCAGAAGTCGCAGCACCTCCGGTGGCTTGTAGCCGAGCGCGATCAGCGCGCTGTAGGCCTCGGAATGCGGGGTCGCGGCTTCGCCTGGTGCGACCCGGGCACCGTCCGCGGCCTGCGGCGGCGCCAGTGCCTTGAGCCGATCGCGCATCTCCACCACGAGCCGCTCGGCGGTCTTGCGGCCGATGCCCGGTATGCGGACCAGCGACGCCACGTCCTCGGATTCTACGCAGCGGTGGAAACCCTCGACGCTGACTCCGGACAGGATCGCGAGCGCGATGCGCGGCCCGACGTTCGAGACCTTGATGAGCTCGCGAAACAGCGCCCGCTCGCCCTCGGTGCCGAAGCCGAACAGCACGTGAGCATCCTCGCGCACGACGAGGTGCGTATGCAGGGTGGTCTCGGCGCCGACGGACGGCAGACCGTAGAAGGTCGACATCGGCGCTTCGACCTCGTAGCCGACACCGGCGACGTCCATCACGAGCAGCGGCGGGTGCTTGGCAGCGATTCGCCCGCGGAGAAAGCCGATCAAGCGCGCGGCCTCCGGCCGGTGGCGACCGCCAGCGCGTGCTGGGTCTGGCGCGAGTAGGCGTGGCAGAGCGCGACCCCGACCGCATCGGCCGCATCGGCTCCGAGCTCACCGTCGAGCTTCAACAGGGTCATCACCATCAGCTTGACCTGCTCTTTCTGCGCCCCACCCTGCCCCACCACGGCCAGCTTGATTTCGCGCGGTGCGTACTCGAACACCGCCGGGTCGGAGCCGAATGCGGCGCACAGCGCCGCGCCTCGCGCCTGGCCTAGCTTGAGCGCGCTGTCGGCGTTGCGGTGCATGAATACGCGCTCGACCGCAACCTCGCTCGGCTGATACCGCCGCATCAGCTCGACAACCCCGTCGAAGATCTGCCGCAGCCGCGGTGGGAACGACTCGCCGCTGGTGCGGATGGCGCCGCTCGCGACGTAGCGCGGCACGCCGCCGATCCAGTCGATGACCCCGAAACCGGTAGCCTGCGAGCCAGGATCGAGACCGAGGATCCGTACCGGCCCGCTCGCGACCCCCTGTGGCGATATGGCCCAGCGCCGGCCGCCACGATTGAGCCTGGGCAAGAAACCTCCCCGCGGGGTCGGAAACGCGGCGGCTATGATACCGTCAATCGCGCGGCCGCCGCACATCCCGTCGGCCGCGATGTCACGGGGTTCGTGTGAAGTCTGCCGAAGTCGACATCGAGTCCCTGTCGCTGCGGGTGCGTCAGGCGCTCGAGGCCGTACCGGCGACGGCTTCCTCCGCCGCCCGTCGCGATTGCCTTCAGGTTGCCGCAATCCTCGGCGGGCTGCGCACGACCGACGACGTTGTGCTCGCCGGTGCCCTCGTGCCACTGCTCGAGGCCGGCACGCTCGACGACGCGCGTGCGACGGCGATCGCCGGGCCGGCGGCGACGGCGATCGCGGTGGAGCTGCGGCGCATCGGTGGGCTCGGCGTGCCCGGGCAGTGGAACCAGGGCCAGGGTCTCAAGCCCGAGCAGGCGGAGGGCCTGCGCAAGCTTCTGGTCGCGCTCGCCGCAGACGTCCGGCTGGTGCTCGTCCGCCTCGTCCTGCAGCTCGTCCGCCTGCGCGCGGCAAAGACCGAAAACCGCGAGGAACAGGTGCGGGCGGCGCTCGAGACCCGCGAGATCTACGCGCCGCTCGCGAGCCGGCTTGGCATCTGGCAGCTCAAGTGGGAGCTCGAGGACCTTGCCTTCCGCTACGCCCAGCCCGATGACTACCGGCGAATCGCGGGCTGGCTGCGCGCGACGCGCGCCGAGCGCGAGAAGTTCATCGAGGACGTGCGAGACGAGCTTGAGCGCACGTTCGGAGGCGCGGGGATAGCCGCGGAGATCACCGGTCGGCCAAAGCACATCTTCAGCATCTGGCGCAAGATGGAGCGCAAGCAGCTGCCCTTCGAGCGCGTCATGGACGTGCTCGCCATGCGCGTCAAGGTCGATACCGTCGCCGACTGCTATGCAGCGCTGGGCCTGGTACATGGCCGCTGGCAGTACATCCCCGGCGAATTCGATGACTACATCGCCACGCCCAAGGAGAACAACTACCGCTCGCTGCACACGGCGGTGATCGGTCCGGGCAACCTGCCGCTCGAGATCCAGATCCGGACCCACGAGATGCACGAGCACGCCGAGCTCGGCGTGGCCGCGCATTGGCAGTACAAGGAAGGCCGGCGATCCGAGGCCGCGTACCAGCAGAAGATCAACTGGCTGCGACAACTCCTGTCGCCCGGTGGCCAGGGCGATGCGGAGCCCGACCTGCTGGGAGCGCTGCAGTCCGAGCTGTTCGAGGATCGGGTGTACGCATTGAGCCCGCGTGGCGAGGTGATCGACCTGCCACGCGGCGCGACGCCTCTCGACTTCGCGTACCACGTCCACACGAGCCTCGGTCACCGTTGTCGCGGCGCGCGTGTCAACGGACGCATGGTCGCATTCGACTTCCGCCTGAGCACCGGCGACACGGTGGAGATTCTTACCGGCAAGCATCCACGGCCGAGCCGAGACTGGCTCGTGCCCCAGCTCGGGTTTCTCGCCTCTGCGCGCAACCGTGCCAAGGTCCGCGCGTGGTTCCGCAAGCAGGACGAGGGCGAGAACCGCGAGCAGGGACGGCAGATGTTCGAGCGCGAGCTCGACCGGCTGGGGGTGCGCTCAATGCCGCTTGCCGAGATTCTGCGCGAGCTCGACCTCGAGGATGGAGATGCGCTGTATCTAGGTCTCGGCAGCGGCGATATCACGCTGGCGCAGGTCGCGGGCGCCGTGCAGCGCCGCGCCCCGGAGCGTGAGCCGGTCCGGCCACGTCCAACCCGCGGCGGGACGGGCGGCCAGCCCGGCGGCATGGTGATCGACGGCGTCGGCGATCTGCTCTCCAGCTTCGCACGCTGCTGTCGCCCGGTGCCGCCGGAACCGGTCACGGGTTACATCACGGTCGGACGTGGCGTGAGCATCCATCGCGCGAGCTGCGCCAACCTGCTCCGGCTGCGCGACGCCCACCCGGAGCGCGTGCTGGCAGTCGACTGGGGCGCGTCGGTCCCTGAGCGTCGCTTCCCGGTAGCGCTCGCGATCCACGCCTTCGATCGTCGCGGGCTGGTGCGGGACATCTCCTCCGTGCTCGCCGACGAGCGCGTCAACATCGAGACCATGAACACGGTGACCAGCGCCGCCGAGAACACTGCGGATGTCGAGCTTCGCGTCTCGGTGCAGGGGCTCGACGAGCTGAGCCGGCTGTTGTCGAGACTCGCGGCACTTCCGAACGTGATCAGCGCCCGGAGGCGTGGATGAGGCGGCGGTTCGCGATCAGTCGCGGAGTCGGGCCATGAAGCGCAATCTGCTCAAGGAGCTCGATCCGGGCGGCGAGACCGTGCGCGAGTTCGCGCTCAGCCAGTCGGACGCAGAATTGCTGTGCACAGTAGCGGGCGAGCGCGGACACAACGCCGCGATTGCGGACCTGGCCGGCTGCTACGACAGGGCTGGCCTGCTCGCGCGCGTCGCAGAGGCACTCGAGGCTCCGGACTCGATCGGCGGCAACTGGGAGGCGCTGTTCGACTGCCTCGTCGATCTGAGCTGGTTGCCCGCGCCCGGACACGTCCTGGTGCTGCTGAACACCGCCGAGCTGCGCCGCGATGCACCAGAGGCCTTCGATACTGCGCTATCCATCATCCGGGAAGCGGCTGCGCTGTGGCAGAAGCGCGGCGGATCGCTGCGGACGATCGTCGACGTGCCCCCGCCGAAACGACCCGGACGCAAGCGACGTCGCGGGAACGGGAAAAACTGACACCGCGACAACTCGGCCGCGCCGGACCGATGCGCCCGTGAACAACGGGAAAACCTAACACGCCGCTCACACGCGCGCGACTACAGTCTCCTGGCCAACCGTAGCGGAGATCTGCCGTGGAGTTCGTCGTACTGCTGGTGACAGTTGCGCTCGGCGCGCTCACCTGGGGTCTCTACCGCCTCTGCGACCGGCTCGGGCCAGACCGATGACTGCCTTTGAATGGATCGGGTTGATCGTCACGATCGCCCTCGTCGTCTACCTCGCGATCGCACTGCTCTATCCGGAGCGTTTCCAATGACCGGCTCAGGTCTGCTGCAGCTCGCCCTGTACGTTCTGGTGCTGGTGGCGTTGGCCAAGCCGCTGGGCGGCTACATGGCACGGGTCTTCGAAGGCGAGCGCACGTTCTTCACGCCCATCGTCGGTCCCGTCGAGCGCCTGATCTACCGGGTCGCCGGCGTTGACGCATCGAAGGAAACCGACTGGCGCCACTATGCGCTGGCCGTGCTCGTGGTGAACCTCCTCGGCTTCTTCGTGGTGTACACCCTGCAGCGCCTGCAGGGATTCCTGCCCCTGAACCCGCAGGACTTCGGCGCCGTCTCGCCGGACTCTTCGTTCAACACCGCAGTCAGCTTCGCGTCGAACACCAACTGGCAGGGCTACGTCGGCGAGACGACGCTGAGCTATCTCACGCAGGCGCTCGGCCTCGGCGTCCAGAACTTCCTCTCCGCCGCAACGGGCATCGCGGTACTTATCGCGCTCACACGCGGTATCGCGCGCCGCGAGACCGACCAGGTCGGCAATTTCTGGGTCGACCTCACGCGGGCGACGCTCTACGTGCTGCTGCCGCTCTCAACGCTGCTCGCCATCGTGCTGATGAGCCAGGGCGTCGTGCAGAGCACCACCCCCTATCGCACGGTCGCGCTGCTCGAGCCGCTCACGGTGGAGACACCCGCAACCGACGCCCGGGGCGAACCCGTGACCGCACCAGACGGCTCTCCGATCATGGAGCAGGCCACGGTGACGGAACAGATCGTGCCGCTCGGACCGGCCGCCAGCCAGATCGCGATCAAGCAGCTCGGCACCAACGGTGGCGGATTCTTCAACGTCAACTCAGCCCATCCGTTCGAGAACCCGAACCCTCTGTCGAACTTCCTGGAGCTGCTGTCAATCCTCGTGATCTCGGCGGCGCTCTGTTACACCTTCGGCCGCATGCTCCGCGATACGCGCCAGGGTTGGGCGCTGCTCGCCGCGATGCTCGTGATCTTCGTGCCGCTCCTGATCGGTGCGGTCGCCGCCGAGCAGGCCGGCAACCCCGCGCTGGCCGCTCTCGGCACCGACCAGCAGGCGACCGCCCTGCAGTCGGGCGGCAACATGGAAGGCAAGGAAGTTCGCTTCGGGATCGTTAACTCCGCGCTCTGGGCGACTGCGACCACCGCAGCATCGAACGGCTCCGTGAACGCGATGCACGATTCGTTCACACCACTCGGCGGGCTGGTGCCGATGTGGCTTATTCAACTTGGCGAGGTCGTCTTCGGCGGCGTCGGCAGTGGCCTCTACGGCATGCTGATGTTCGCGATCGTGGCCGTGTTCATTTCCGGCCTGATGGTCGGCCGCACGCCCGAGTACCTCGGCAAGAAGATCGAGGCCTACGAGATGAAGATGGCCTCCCTCGTGCTGCTGATTCCCTGCGCGGTGGTCCTGATTGGCACCGCGGTCGCGAGCGCCGTGCCGGCCGGAACGGGCAGCGTCGCAAACCCGGGTGCGCACGGCTTCTCGGAGATCCTGTACGCGTTCTCGTCGGCCGCGAACAACAACGGCAGCGCGTTCGCGGGTATCTCGGCCAACACGCCCTTCTACAACTTAGCACTCGGCATCGCGATGTGGGTCTCGCGCTACTGGCTCATCGTGCCCGTGCTCGCCGTCGCGGGCAGCCTCGCCCGCAAGCGTCATACGGCGATCACCGTCGGGACGCTCCCGACTCACACCCCGCTCTTCATTGCCGTGCTCGTGGGCACGGTCCTGCTGGTCGGTGCGCTGACCTTCATTCCGGCGCTCGCCCTCGGGCCGATCGTCGAACACATGCAGCTCTACGGCCATGAATGACGTCGCTCGAACCGGGGCCCATCGCGACGTGCAGGACGCGACCGCCGTCCGTCGCGCGCCACTGATGACGCAAGCCATGCTGCGCACCGCGGTGCACGATTCCTTCGTCAAGCTCGATCCGCGGTTGCAGATCCGCAACCCGGTGATGTTCGTCGTCCTGATTGGCAGCGTTCTCACCACCCTGCTTGCAATGGCGGGGGCTCTCGGCCAGACGCCGCAGCTCGGCGGTCCGTGGTTCGTTGCGGTCGTCGCTGCATGGCTCTGGCTGACGCTGCTTTTCGCCAACTTCGCGGAAGCTCTCGCCGAGGGCCGCGGGAAGGCACAGGCGGCGGCACTGCGGGCCACCCGCCGGGACGTAAAGGCGCGGAAATTGCGCGGGCGCAACCGGGAACAGGGCTTCGATCGCGTGCCCGCGAGCTCGCTGCGTCGCGATGACGTCTTCTTCGTCGAGGCCAAGGAAACGATACCGGCCGACGGCGAGGTGATCGAGGGCGTCGCTTCGGTCGACGAGAGCTCGATCACCGGCGAATCGGCGCCCGTCATCCGTGAGTCCGGCAGCGATTTCTCGTCGGTGACAGGCGGCACACGCGTTCTGTCGGACTGGCTCGTCGTTCGCGTGACCAGCAATCCCGGCGAGTCCTTCCTCGACCGCATGATCGCGCTCGTCGAAGGCGCGCGCCGCCAGCGCACGCCGAACGAGATTGCGTTGTCGATCCTGCTCGCCTTCCTGACTCTGGTCTTCCTGTTTGCCACTGCGACGCTCGCGCCCTTCTCGGCATTTGCCGTCGCCAGCGCCGGTCAGGGCGAAACGGTGAGCATCGCCGTGCTGGTTGCGCTGCTGATCTGCCTCATCCCGACCACGATCGGCGGCTTGCTCTCGGCCATCGGCATCGCGGGCATGGACCGCATGGTGCGCGCGAACGTCATCGCGACCTCCGGCCGCGCCGTGGAGGCCGCAGGCGACGTCGACGTGCTGCTGCTCGACAAGACCGGCACGATCACGCTCGGCGACCGCCAGGCGACCGCCTTCCACCCGGCACCCGGCGTCGGTGATCGCGAGCTGGCCGACGTGGCGCAGCTCGCCTCGTTCGCGGACGAGACGCCCGAGGGACGCTCCATCGTCGTGCTCGCCAAGCAGAAGTTTCAGCTGCGCGGTCGCGACCTGGCCGGCCTGCCGCACACCTTCCACAAGTTCTCGGCACAGACGCGCATGAGCGGCGTGGATCTGGAAGGACGGTCGTTGCGCAAGGGCGCCGCGGACGCCACCCGTCGCTTTGTCGAAGGCCAAGGGGGGCGCTGGCCGGCCGCATTCTCGAGCACCGTTGACGAAGTGGCGCGGCGTGGCTCCACGCCGCTGGTGGTCGCCGACGGCGGCCGGGTGCTCGGGGTGATCGAACTGCAGGACATCGTCAAGGGCGGCATCCGCGACCGCTTTGCACAGTTGCGCCGCATGGGTATTCGCACGGTGATGGTGACCGGTGACAACCGTCTGACCGCTGCGGCTATCGCAGCGGAAGCCGGCGTCGACGACTTCCTCGCCGAGGCGACTCCAGAAACCAAGCTCGCGCTGATCCGCAAGCAACAAGCCGATGGTCACCTGGTTGCGATGTGCGGTGACGGCACGAACGATGCGCCGGCGCTCGCGCAGGCCGACGTGGCGGTAGCCATGAACACCGGCACCCAGGCGGCCAAGGAAGCCGGCAACATGGTGGACCTCGACTCGAACCCGACCAAGCTGATCGAGGTGGTCGAAGTCGGCAAGCAGATGCTGGTGACGCGCGGAGCTCTCACCACCTTCTCGATCGCCAACGACGTCGCGAAGTATTTCGCGATCATTCCGGCGGCCTTTGCCACGACCTACCCGTCCCTCAACGCGCTCAACGTGATGGGTCTCGCGAGCCCGGCGAGCGCAATACTCTCCGCGGTGATCTTCAACGCGCTGATCATCGTGGCTCTCGTGCCGCTGGCGTTGCGCGGGGTCAAGACGCGCGCTCAGTCAGCAGCAGCCCTCCTGCGCCGCAATCTGCTGATATATGGCGTCGGAGGACTGATTGCGCCATTCATTGGCATCAAGCTCATCGACCTGCTGCTGGTCGGACTTGGCGCTACGTGAGGAGCCCCATGTTCAGGACATTCCGCCCGGCGCTGGTCGTATTCACTCTGCTGACGCTCCTGACGGGTGTCGTATATCCCGTGCTCATCAGCGTGATCGGCGGTCTTGCGTTCCCGACGCAGGCCCGTGGCAGCGTAATCGAGCGCAACGGCGAGAGCGTGGGCTCAGTGCTCCTGGGGCAGCCGTTCTCCTCCCCGCGGTACTTCTGGAGCCGGCCGTCCGCGACCGCTACACATGCCTACAACGGCGGCGCCTCG
>Ga0075421_100005394_pt1 | contig 15457 bp, 7 predicted proteins | sample SoiMetdeltSBSDD5_FD_75292 | JGI IMG/M metagenome (GOLD analysis project Ga0075421, IMG submission 75292) | Bulk soil microbial communities from a Populus tree surrounding site in Tennessee, USA - Soil MetaG P. deltoides SBSDD5 | ecosystem: Environmental > Terrestrial > Soil > Tree plantation...
CTCACGTTCTTCGCCTCGAGCGCGTCCCAGATGTACATCGGCGAGTAGGCACCCGGCACGGTGCCGAACGGATACCCTCGGTAGCGCGCGGCGTAGGCCGTGTTCGAGAGCCACTCGAGAAAGGGGCTCGCGTATCCGCTCGTCGTGAAGCTGTGCCCGAGGACGCTGATCTCGCCGTCCGCGTAGAAGTGGTCGAGCGTGACCCACTCCCGCGCGATCTGATGCGCGACCGGCGTGAAGCGCTCGCCGAACAGCGTTAGGCTCGAATCCGCTTCCCCGCGTCCGAGGTCGCCCATCACCTGATCCCACGAGCGATTCTCGCGCACGATGTAGAACACGTGGCGAACGGGAAGACGCAGCCCCTCGCTGGCGCTGTAGAGCGGAGTGCCTTGCGCAACTTGAGCCGTCCACGCCGCAAGCCGGCCAGGTATCACCGTGTCGGGCAGCACCGCGACGGAGCCGCGGAGGAGCGTGAGCACGTAGTCCGGTCCGCTCGTGCGCGTGTCGGCGATGGCCTGCGGCCCCTGCGGGTTCGGCCGACGCGCGCGAATGCCCTTCGCGCTCAGTACCACGATCCGGCCGCTGTCGGCCAGAACCTTGGTCGGGTACCAGGCCGTCGGGAAAAAGCCCACCGGCTCCGCACCGGTGGCCGAGGCGGGAGCGCCAAGGTCGAAGACGGCGACCGCGTTGAGATTTGCGGCGCTGACGTACAGCTTGCCCTTCGAGATCGCGCACGATGTCGGTGCACCACCGTATCTCGCGGCCGCGCCCTGTGGGCCGGGGAATCTCACGCGGTAGGTCGCGACGACGGAGTCGGATGTGAGCGACACGGCCGACACGTCGTCCGACCCGGAGTTCACGACATACACGCGAGCATCGTCCGCGCAGATACTCTGCGGCGCGCGGCCGGTCGCGATCGTGCGGCGCAGTCGTGGCTGACCGCCGGAGACATCGTACGCGAGCAGCTTGTGCTCTCCGACGAGCGATAGGTACAGCGTTCTGCCAACCAGTCGCATCGACGACGGGAAGAAGCCGGCGTTGACCGTGGACTCGATGCGTCCCGACGTCACGTTGAGAATCGCGAGCTTCCCAGGCCCCGAGGCCCCCACACTATCCGGCGCCGTCAGGAGCGCGATGGCAATACGGTCGGCGTCGATGGCAGCGACGGGGCCCACGTACGCGCCGACGTCGAACGAGCGAGTAACCTGGAACTGCCGGTCGATCTGGAAGACGCTGTCGCTCGATCCGCCGCTGACGTAGAGATTACCGTTAGGCGACGCGGCCGCGCTCGGATACAGCGACGCTACGCGAAGCGTCCGGATGACGCGCGGCCCCGCGGCATCGACGATCGAGATCTCCGGGTCTTCCAGCCCTTGCGGATAGTACCCGTTGTTGAGCACGACCACTCGGCCGCCGAACGAAACGGCTTCGTAGGGCATGCGCCCGAGCTCGACCTGAGCGCCGGCGGGTGCGAGAACCCATCCCGTCGGGAGTCGCAGCTGCGGCGTCTGTGTCGCGAATTTCGCCGCCGACGCATTCGCCCGGCGCACGGCTCGGTCGTAGCCCTTCCCGCGCGCGAATTTCCAGAGCTCGCGCGTGAGGTCCTCCATCTCCTCCGGGTCGTCCGGCTCTGACCGCGCGGACATGACCGGGCGCTTCCCCTGGTGCTCTCGCTCTTCCTCTCGCTCCCGTTTGTCAGGTGGCCGAGTCGTTCTCGACTGGGCTTCCGTCTGGCGCCAGGCGAACGGGAAGCTGAGCGCGAGAGCCGCAACAAGGGGGATTCGACAGCGCATGCGTGACGTCCGCGGAGGTGGTGAGGTTGAAAGGCCGACGCCGGAATTTGGCGGCGTCATTGCATGCGGCAAGGTCATCACAGCGCACGCCATCGGTTGCCTGCCGCGGACCTGCGCGGACCGGCTTCGATGTTCGCCAAGCCGTTTCGGGAACACTGATGGGGCGGAGGTGGCGGAAACAGCCGGATGCCGCCTAACGGCGCTCGGTCATCCCGAGCCGTCAGGCTGGTTGTCATCCCGAGCCGACCGGCGAGGGATCCTCGTCGTCCCGGCTGAGGGCTCTATCGGGACCCTGAGGATCCCTCGCTGCGCTCGGGATGACCATCCTCTCTACCGGGATGATCGCGATCCCTCGCTCCGCTCGGGATGACGAGCACTCGGCCACCTACCCGGTTACTCCGACCTCAGCGCAATCGCCGGATCGACGCGCGCCGCACGCCGAGCCGGAACGCCCGACGCCAGGATCGCGACGATCACCAGCACGGCGGCGACCCCCGCGAACACGCTCGGGTCCTTCTCGCTGACCTCGTACAACTGGGCGCCTAACACGCCTGACAACGCCAACGCACCGGCGGTGCCGGCGGCGAGCCCGACAAGGGCGGGCGTCAGGCCGGTCTTGACCGTCCATTGGACGATGTCCGAGGACTTTGCTCCGAGCGCGATCCGAATGCCGATCTCGTTCGTTCGCTGACCGACGACGTACGCGACGACGCCATACACGCCGATCGCCGCGAGCAGGAGCGCGACGACACCGAACGCGCCAACGAGCAGTGTCAGCACGCGCGGCGCCGCGACCGCGGCGCCAATTGCATCCCGCGTCGTCCCCATCTCCGTGATCGGCTGATCTCGCTCGACACTGTGAACCGCCTCGCGCAGGGCCGGCAGCAACGTCTCGGGATCCCCGCCTGTTCTCGCGATCACCGTGAATATTCGGCGCGTCACGATGTTGTTCGGCACGTAGATCATCGGAGTCGGGTCGCCCTGCACGCTCGTATAGCGCGCGTCACCCGCCACACCAACGATGCGCATTCGCCGCCCCTGATACTCGATCTCTTCCCCGACAGGCGAACGCTCAGGCCAGTGCTTGCGCGCGAGTCCGGCGCTCACGAGCACGCCGATGGCCCCCGAGTCGCCATCCTGTTCGACGAGGTCCCGCCCGGCAATAAGGCGCAATCCCAATGCTCGAACGATCCCGTCCGACGATGACAGGAAGTTGGCACGCGGCTCGGCCGACGAGGCACTCGCGGCCTGCGCCGGGATCACGAACGAGCTTGGCTCGCCACCCGCGCGCATGGGCCCGTCCTTCGCCAGGGCGGCCGCCGTCACGCCCGGTACCTGGCGCACCGCCGCGAGCATTCGGTAGGCGACAGGCAGGTAGTTGACCGGCGTCGCATAACGCGACGCCGGAATCGTCACGCGAAGATAGACTGTCCGATCGGCGTCGAAGCCGAGTGATACCTGGCTCAGTCGCGCGAAGCTCTTCACAAGCAGACCGGCGCCCACGACGAGCATCATGGCGAGCCCGACCTCCAAGGCGACGAGCGCTCGACGGAGCGCGTGCGTTCCCGCTGCGCCGGTGTTTCCGCGGCCGCTCTCGCGCAGCGTGCCGGCGACATTGCCCCGATCGCTCACGAGGGGAATCAACCCGAACGCGAGCCCGGTAAGGGCGGAAACGCCGAGCGCGAACGCCAGGACGACTCCGTCCACCCGGACGTCTCCGACTGCTGGCAGCCACGGGCCGATGAGCGTCACCAGCGCGCGCACTCCCCAGGTCGCCAGCACGACACCCAGGGCCCCACCGGCGAGCGACAGCGCCACGCTCTCCGTGAGCAGTTGCCGGGCGAGCCGGGCGCGTCCGGCACCTAACGCGGTTCGCACCGCGAGCTCCCGCGACCGCCTGGAGGCGCGCGCCAACATGAGATTCGCGATGTTCACACACGCGAGCACGAGCGTGAGCAAAACCGCGCCGAACACGATCCAGACGCGCGCTGGCGAGCTGCCCAGGATCGCGTCGCGAAGCGGCACGAGCGTCGCTGCGGTCCAGCCGGCATTCGTGTCGCCATATTCGCTGGCGAGTCGACCGGTGATGACGGAAAATTCCGATCGCGCACGGTCAGCGCTCACGCCCGGCGCGAGGCGCGCGATCACCTCGAGCCAGCGCACCGCACGCGTCCGGGGAATCCCGCTCGCCGGCACGACCGATATCGGCGCCCAGACGTCGGTGTCGCGGTCAGGGAACCTGAACTCCGCGGGCATCACGCCGACGACCGTGTAGGGCTCGTCGTTCAGGCGGAGCGTCCGGCCGACGATGTCAGGCGCCGATCCATAACGAGTGCTCCAGAAGCGGTGCGACAGCACCACGACGCGGTCGCGGCCATCCACGTGCTCGGTCGGCAGAATGGCCCTGCCGACGACGGCGTTCACGCCTAACGTCTCGAAGAAGCCGGCCGCGACGTATGCGGTCTTGAGCCTGAGCGGCTCGCCGCCATCGACCAGCGCGAGGCCCGTGGGAAGGGTGCTGTAGGCCGACAGGCGATCGAACGAACCGCCGAGCCGGCGCCAGTCTTCCAGGTCCGGAACGGAGATCGGGCTGCTCGTCTCGTTGCGCGCGGGATTCGCGAGCCAGAGCCTGACGAGTCGTTCAGACGATGCGAACGGAAGCTCGCGGAGGAGGACGCCTCGCACCACGCTGAAGATCGCGGTGGTCGCTCCGACACCCAACGCGAGCGTCAGGACGACGACGGCGGTGAAGCCCGGCGTGCGACGAGCTCCACGGACCGTATAGGTGAGATCCTGCCTGAGCTGATCTAGGAGCTGGAAGCCGTGCGTGTCGCCGATCTCTTCCTTGTACCGTTGCACGCCGCCGAACGCACGCAGCGCTCCGGTGCGAGCGGCGTCCTCGCTCATGCCCCGCGCGACGTTCTCGGCCGTTTGCCGCTCCACGTGGAAGCGGAGCTCGTCATCGAAATCGTGCGCCATGCGACTTCGAAACACGAGCGCCCGGAGGCGAAGGACCAGTCGTTGTATCCAGAACATGTACCCTCCCCGCACGGCGGTCCCGCGGGACTCCCTGTAGATTGTCTACAAGAGAGATGACGTGTATTCCTGTAGAATGTCAAGGGGAGGGCGGCCTTCCTCGGCTGTCCGGCCCGCCACGGATTTCGGGGGGTGGACAGTGCGGGATGATCGGGCAATCATGACCGCATGAGCGCGTCATCAATGTGGCTCGCCGCCGCCGTCCTCATCGGAATACTCGTCGCCACCGACGTGTGGCGCCGTCGTCGTGCGCGTGAGATCGCCGAGCGTTGGTTGTCTGAGCACAACTATCGCGTCCGGCAGCTGCGACCGGTGTACGTGAGCGCACGCCCGCGCTTCCGCGCGACGCCGTTCCGCAACAACGATTGGGCGGTCGATTTTCGCGCGGAGGTCGATGACATGCGCCTCGGCGGCACGGGGGAGGTACGGCTCCGCGTGTGGACAGATCTGCTCGGGCTCATGGACCGCGAGCCGGAGATCTCGTGGGAGCGAATGCCGACGCTTGCCGATGGCGGTGCGCCGACACCCGAGATGCAGTGGGACAACGCGCAGATCGCAGTGCTCCGTCGCATCGCCGCGGGGGAGACAACGTTGCGCCCCGCCGGGCGCGACGCGACGGCCAGGGCGGAGTTCGACGCGACGGTGGAACACATCCTGGCCCTCCAGCGCCGCGGCCTGCTTCACTGTGCGGCGCCGCTCGCCGAGCTGCGGAGCGATGCCCAGTACGCGGCTGTCGCCGATGTGGTCCTCACCGCGGAGGGCCGGCGCGCGATCGAGCGCGCCGACGGTGCACAGCAGGCGCCGGCCGCGGGGCTGTAGTACGATCCCGCCTGCCCTGAGCCTAGAGCTTGGCCTCCGCCGACTGCCGCCGAAGCTGCAGGACGCGCACGTTCGGATCGACCACGACGCGCTCCGGCTTGAACGCGCTGCGGATCGTGACCGATTGCCGACCCTTCGCGCCTAACGTCAACGTCACCGTCTCGCACGCGTAGGGCATGCCCTTCTTCGCCTTCCGCGTCGTGTCCGACGGGAACCGCTCGCCGCGAATTGCGGCCACCTCGATAGGCATGCGACCGGTGCCAACGTTCTCGATTTCGGCCGTCGTCACCCACTCGCCGCCCGACGACTCAACGGTCTTCGCGTCGTGCACCCGGTACTCGGGCACGACCACCGTATCGAACCACTGCCTGACGAAATCATCGTACGACGTCATGTCGGGCGCGTAGCGCCGCATGTGGACGACGAAGTCGTGAAGCACGGGGTGATCCGGGTTACCGTTGTACGCGGCGATGAACTCCTTCATCCCGCGCAACGTCGGCTCCCGCCCCATCCGCTGCATGAGCATCCAGAACACCCAGCCGCTCTTGTCATACGTCACCGTCTCATCGCCGTCCTTCGATCCATCGAGGCGGAGGAGCTTGCGCTCCGCGTCCGAGCGCCGGCGGTCGCCGTACCGCGATTCGATGCGCTTCCGGAACTCCATGGCATCGCGTTCGCCCTTGACCTGATCGATCAGCAGCGCCGTGGAGAAGTGCGCCGTGCCCTCGCTGAGGATGTTGCCGCTCGGCCCCTTCCCCGGCTGGAGCATGTTGCCCCACCACTGATGCGCCGACTCGTGCGCGGTCACGAGGAATGCGAGGTTCGTCTTCGGATCGCTCTTGGTGAGAAACCCAATGCCCTCCGAGAACATGATGTTCGTCGGGAACCCCTGCGCGTACGTCGAGAGCGCCGGGAACTCGCTGATCTTGAGCTCCTTCCACGGGAACGCGCCAAACCACTCGCCGTAGTATCGGCGCGCGGCGTCGAGCGCCTCGCTCATCTCCTTCACGTTGTACGGATGGCCGTTGTAGTAGTACAGCGCCGTGCCGGTGCCGCGTTTGACCTGCCATTTGCCGGCCACGACATTGAACGCCATGACCGGGTGGTCGCTCTTCCACACAACCGTCCGGCGTCCGTTCGACGTCGAGTCGGAGACCTTCTCGCCCACGGAGTTCGCGGTGAATTCCGCGGGCGTCGTGATCCGGATGCGGGTCATCGTCGGCAGATCGCTGCCGAACGCGGGCTCCGTGATGCCCTCGTAGAAGTCTTCGGCGTACTGGCGCGGCTCGTAGTCGTTCTTCCCTTCTTTGCGCCCGATCTCCTCGACGTAGCCAATCGTCGGGAAGTAGCGTGGCGAGAAGCTCGTCATCACGACGCCGGCGGGCAGAACGAATTCTTGTGCACCACCGCCGTTTTTCGTCGCGCCGGGCTCCTTCCCCGTGTAGGTGAAGCCGATGCGCAGCGTATCGCCAGGCATGAGTGGCGCGGGCGGCGTGAAGATGTGAAGCAGCGATGACGTATCCGGCGTGTAGGCCGCGCCATTCATTGTCCACGTGAGATCGCGCCACGCCGGCGAGATCGTGACGGGTATCTTCTCGAGCTTCCGGTCATGCTCGTTCACCAGCACGTACGCGCCCTTCACCGTCCACGACCGGTCGTTAGGCTCGAGCGCCAGGTCCATGTCCACGCTGGCGAGCGCGGGTACCGGTTCGTCCTTCCACGTCGCGAGGTTCTTCTTCCAGTAGTCGCGCGCCTTCTTGTCCATGGGCCCGCTGTTGGGCCCATTCTCGATCTGGCGCCACAGCATCCCGCCGGCGATGACGGGCACCACGAGCGCCGGCGCGACGCGAAGGAATGACGTCCACAGCGCCGATGGACGCAAGCGATGTATGACGCGGATCGCGTCCCGGTCCTGCCGTGGGTACTGACGTACCGCGATCCACAGGAAGAACGCTGCGAGCCCGAGCACGAACACGCGGCTCAGCACGAGCGCCGACCGGTCGATCTGGAGCGTGCTCATGTCGCTCCAGCGCACCGAGTTCCACAGCGGCCAGTTCCCGAGCCAGTTCAGCTTGTCCGTGATGGCGAGATACACCGTATACCCGAACGCAGCGAGCGAGACCCCATACGCCGAAAACCGGTTGCGCGTCACGGAGTACGCCGCGAACACGAACGCAGCCCATGCGAGGAACGTCGGCGCGACCAGACCGCCCCATACCAGGATGAACGGAAAGGACTGGAACCCAACGCGACCCTGCACGAGCAGGGCGATCCAGCACGCGAGCAGGCAGGCAACGCCGACGATGACCCCGATCGCGCACAACGCGATCATCTTGCCCGCGATCAGCGCGGCCGTGCGGATCGGCAGGGCATTCGAGATCGCGCTGAAGCCGGTGGACCGCTCGCGTTCCATGCTCTCTACCGCGTAAAACACGAGGAGAAGGCTCAGGAGCGCCGTCATGAACTGCATCTGGTTCACGGCGAGCGTCCCCGACGTGAGCAGGAGTGGCGTGTCGAACGGACCTAACGCGACGAGCGAGTTGCCGATGATCTGGAAGAGGATGAGCGGCACGAACAGATAGAGACCCGGCTGGCTCTTGAGCTCCCGCATCTCCGACCGCGCGACCTGCCACACCGTGTGCCGGAACCCGGCCGCCGACGAACGCATCGCGAGCTCGCCAAGGGTCAGCGTCGCTCGCGGTCCGGCCTCCGACGCGTCACCGGCGACCGCATCCACGCTGGCGCGTTTGGCGGCCTTCACCTTGCCCGACTGCCGCAGCGTAGTCGCGAAGCGTGCGCCGGCGGCGACCACCGACCCGAGACCCACCACAACGAGCGCCAGGCGACTCAGGAGAAACGGGACGTCGAACCCGATGCGCTGGGTGTTGTAGTAGTCCGCGCCACGATCGACCTTGAGGTAGGTCTCACCCAGCCAGCGCACTCCACCGGGATCGATCAGCATCAACAGGCGGTTGATGCGGAGGTCGAGCCAGCTCGGCGACCAGCTCCAGAGGAAGAAGAATCCGGCCAGGACGAGCACGATCGGAAGTACGAACACGAGGATCGCCCGCCGTGTCCACGCTCCGAGCGCGAAGGCGGTGCCCGAGATGACGACGAGCATCGGCAACGCAATTATGGCCGCCGGCCGGAGGTAGTTCATCAGCACGAGCGGTCCGCGCGTCTCCGCCATGTCCGCATTGGGGATCGCGTGAAAGAAGAGGAGAATGAGCCCTATCACGGCGAGGAGCAGTGCCAGTGCCGTAGCGAGCGTCGCGGTGTATTTCCCAGCGATGTACTCGCCCGGCGTGAGCGGGGTGGCGTGCAGCAGCTCGCCGACGCGGAGCTCGCCATCGCGAATGACGCTCATGCCAGCCGCAGCCGCGACGAAGAACGACATCATCGTCGACACCGTCACGGCGAGGATCTGGGCGGCCGCGAACTCGGACGTAATGAACGCCTTCTTCCCACCAACGGTCGCATCGCCGGAGGCGATGATGATCGACACGTTGCCGGTCGACAGTCCCCAGATGACCAAGCCGAGGACGGCGAGACAGATGTAGAACATCGGCCGCCGGGCGTTGAACGACAGCTCGTTCCGCGCGACGAGCCAGAATCGGCGTACGCTCATCGGGCGACCTCCCGGTCGGGCACCGGCGGCACGATGCCCGGAACACGCGCATCGCTCGGCAGCGCGGGCCCGGACGGGGACGTCGCGTTAGGCTGGCCGTGCATCAGCACGAAGTACGCGTCCTCGAGCGTCGGAATCGCTGGCTCGAAGCCCGCGGGCGCCTGGCGGCTCGGCTCGTGAATCCGGACGCGATTCCGCCCTTCGACGAGGACCGCCTGCGTGACGCGCCCCGCCTTCTGCAGCACCTCGAGCTCGCTGGAGGCAACAGCGCCCTCGAAGATCGCCCCGGCAAGCATGCGACGCGCTTCGGTTGGCGACGTTTGGGCGACGACCTGACCATTGCGAATCACGGCGAATCGCGGACAGAGGACGGCCACGTCTTCCACGATGTGCGTCGAGAGGAGGACCGTCCGGTGCTCGGCAAGCTCGGCCAGGAGCCGATAGAACCGATGGCGCTCCTCGGGATCGAGACCCGCTGTAGGCTCGTCGACGATGATGAGGCGAGGATCGCCAGCAACGGCCTGAGCGATCCCGAGCCGCTGGCGCATTCCCCCGGAGTACTCCTTGACCTTCCGCTTCGCCGCATAGGCGAGGTTGACCCGCTCGAGCAGCGACGCCGCCAGCTTGCGGGTCTCCTTTCCGGTCGCGACGCCCTTGAGCTCGAGCAGGTACTCGAGCATCGCCTGTCCGGTGAGGTGCGGGAAGAAGCCGAAATCCTGCGGCAGGTAGCCCAGGACCGACCACACGGCGTGCGGCTCCGCCAGCACGTCCCGCCCGTCGAGCGTGACGGATCCCGATGTCGGCTCCAGCACGCCGGCCACGATGCGCATGAACGTGGACTTTCCTGCGCCGTTGGGTCCGAGCAGCCCGAACATGCCGGTGCCGATATCGAGCGAGACGCCCTGGAGTGCGGTGACGGGACCGGGATAGACCTTCACAAGGTTGCGGACGCTGAGCATTGGCGGAATGCGGAAGGGGGGAAGTCTGAGTCTACGGCGCGGGACGAACCAGGAACAGCAGTCGCGGGCCGGTCGTGAGCCTCGAAGTGGTCTGCCAGACAACTGCAGCCCGTAGCCGGGCTGTTCGCCTGAACCATCGACCTCGTCGCGCTGTCTTACCTTGAAACCTTAGGTGAAGGGCGCCGTTCTCGCCTAAGAACGTTATGTCTCGTGGAGTTTCGGTTCCCGGTTCCCCCTATTCCCGATTCCCTATTCCCGATTCCCGATGGCAGAGGATCTCGACCTGCTCCGCGGCACCCTCGACCTCCTGATTCTCAAGACGTTGAGCTGGGGGCCGATGCACGGCCTCGCCGTCCTCCGGTGGATAGAACAGGTGACCGGGCAGCGCCTCCAGATCACCGAGGGCGCCTTGTATCCAGCGCTGCATCGCATGGAACAGAAAGGCTGGCTCGGCGCCGACTGGGGTTATACCGAGCGGAATCGTGAGGCGAAGTTCTACAAGCTCACCGCCGCCGGCCGTCGTCAGCTCACGGCAGAGCTCTCGAAGTGGTCGCGCTACACGGAGGCAGTGAACCTCGTGATCACGGCACAGGGGGCACGATGAGTAACGGACGCGAGGACAAGCGGCCCCGACTCTTCCGCCTGCCGACGTCACGCCGCCGACTGCGCGGCGATATCGATCGCGAGCTCCGGTTCCACATTGAAGGTCGAGTCGACGAGCTGATCGCCGCGGGCCTAACGCGAGAACAGGCCGAGCGGGAAGTGACGCAACGGTTCGGCGATGTGTCGGCCGTCCGCGAGCAACTCGAGGAGATCGACACGATGACGCACCGGAAACGCGAGCGCGGTGAATGGCGCGCCACGCTCGCGCGCGATCTCGGCCACGCGGTGCGCGGGCTCGCGCTCCGCCCTGCGTTCGCAACCATCGTGGTCCTCACGCTCGGGCTCGGAATCGGCGCGACGACCGCCATCTACGCGCTGCTCGATACCGTGGTGCTGCGGCCGCTGCCCTACCCTAACGCCGGCCGCCTCGTCTACATCGAGCACCCGGTGCCGGGAGTCGAGACGAACGCGAAATGGCGCATGTCCCAGGCGGGGTACTTCTTCTTCCGCAAGAACTCCAAGGCATTCGACGACATCGCCCTCTACAACAAGAGCGAAGCCAGCCTCGTCACACCTGACGCGGCCGAGCGTGTTCGCGCCGCGGCGGTCAGCGGGAACTTCTTCGAAGTCGTCGGCGCTCGGCCATTCCTCGGCCGTAGCTTCACCGACGCGGACAACCGGCCTAACGCTGCCCTGGTGGCCATGCTCGGCTACGCCTTCTGGCGTCAACGGTTCAACGGGGACTCGCGTGTCGTTGGTGCGACCGTCAGCCTCGGTTCGAGGCCCTACACGATCATCGGCGTGGCGCCGGCAACGCTCGACCTCCCCGACTATCAGGCACAGGTGTGGCTCCCGCTCGAGCTCAACGCCGACGCCCCGGCCATGAACTCCCATTACCTGGACGCGGTCGCTCTGCTCAGGCCGGGCGTTACGGTGTCGGCGGCGCAGGCCGACGCGGCCCGCCTGACGAGTCGCCTGCCGGAGGAGTTTCCCCGCGCGTACAGCCCTGGATTCATGCGCGAGTCTCGCTTCGGCGTCCTCGTGAGCCCGCTCCGCGACATCGTGATCGGTGGCATGAGCCGGACGCTCTGGATCCTGCTCGGCGCGGTGGCGATCGTGATGCTCATCGCGTTCGCGAACGTCGCGAACCTGTTCCTGGTGCGTGCGGAAGCGCGCCGACGCGAGACCGACATTCGCCTCGCGCTTGGTGCCGACCGGCTGCACCTCGCCGGCCACTACGTCGCGGAGAGTGTCGTCTTGGCGTTGATCGGGGGCACGCTCGCTGTCGGTCTCGCGTACGGCGCGCTTCGGTTTCTGGTTATCCTCAACCCGTCGTCCGTGCCGCGACTCGCGGAGCTTTCACTCGGCTGGCAAGCCGGTGCCGTGGCGCTGGCGCTGGCGTTAGGTGCCGGGATCGCGCTCGGGCTGCTACCGTTGACTCGTTTGGCGCTCGGGGGTGACCGGGTGCCGACATTGCGCGAGGGCGGGCGCACGCAGACGGCGTCCCGCAGGCAGCTCAGCGTGCGTTCTGCTCTGGTGGTTGCGCAGATGGCGCTTGCCGTCGTCCTGCTCGCAGCCGCGGGCCTCATGCTGCGCAGCTTCCAGCGGCTCCGGTCGGTTCAGCCGGGCTTTGACGCGTCAGGCGTGCTCACATTCGAGGTCGCGCTGCCGTACTCGCACTACGCACCGCTCGTTCGCGGTCCCGCCGGTTATCTGCCGGTGTTTCAGTATCATCGCGAGCTTGCCCAACGACTCGCGGCGCTTCCTGGCGTGACGAGTGTGGGAATGACGCAGGCGCTCGCGATGAAGGATGGTGATGGGTGTGCGCTGGTGTTCGTGAAGGACAAGAGCTTCACGAGGGAGACGGCGCCCTGCGTGGGCAACATCGTTGCCGGGCCGGGGTACTTTTCGACGTTGGGCATCCCGATGCGTGGTCGCGTACCGACGTGGACGGACGTCGATGCGCAGAGCGGTGCCGTCGTGGTGAGCAAGGCGCTGGCTGATCACATGTGGCCTGGTGAAGACCCGATCGGGAAAGAGGTTCGGCCTAACGGGTCGGCCGAGCCATGGTATCACGTGGTCGGCGTCACTGGTGACGTCCTCACTCGCGGTCTCGATCAACCACCGAGCGAGATCGTCTACTATCCGATGGTGCCCATCGAAGGCGCGCCGCTCTGGTTTCCGCCGACACACATGACCATCGCGATCCGTACGAGGAATACTGATCCATTGTCGCTTGCGCCGGCGGCGCGCCGCATCGTGACGGCGCTGGACCGCGAGGTCCCGGTGGCGAACGTGCAGACGATGGAGACGATCGTCGATCGGTCGACAGCCAAAACGACGTTCGCCATGCTGCTGCTGGCAATTGCCGGCACCATGGCGCTCGTGCTGAGCGCGGTCGGGATCTACGGCGTCATTTCCTATACGGTCGCTGAGCGGCGTCCCGAGATCGGTGTGCGGATGGCGTTAGGCGCGCAGACAACGCAGGTCCGCCGAATGGTCGTCGCCCAGTCGCTGCGTGTGTCCGGAGTCGGGATCGCCATCGGCCTCGCGGGTGCCCTGGCCACGACGCGTGTCCTTCAGTCGCTCCTTTTTGGCGTGAGCCCAACGGATCCCGTCACACTCGGCGGCGTGACGATCGTGCTCATGATGCTCGCCGCGCTTGCCGCGTACGCGCCCGCGAGGAGGGCGACGAAAGTCGATCCGGTTGAGGTGTTGAGACGGGAATAGCAACGGCCGGGGACGGGGGACGGGCGGCGGGCGACGGTTAAACAGCGGAAACCCTCGAAGAGGCATCTCGCCGTGAGATGAGCACCCCGAGGGTTCCCGCTTTTCTAGCCGCCGCCCGTCCCCCGTCGCCCGTCCGCGGCCTTTTAGAAGCTGAACCCGATCACCACCGGAATGAACTTGGTCCGGTCGGGTGTAGTGGCGACCGACACGTAGCGCGCTTCAATGAACAGCGATGGGCCCAGCCCACCGATCGAGAGTCCCAAGCCGCCGTTGTAGCCGAGATTCGTCTGCGTGTCTCGAAGACTTCGGAACTCATCGACGGTGCCGCCGACGTCCTGCGCGACACGACGACGATAGACGCCCAGGCCGCCGATCACGTACGGCTTGACCATCGATTGGGTCAGCGGGAGGACGATGTTCGCCGTCGCGCCAACGAGGTCGACGTTGCCGGAGGCATTGGTGCCGACATCCGACGGCAGGACGGAGTTGCCGACTTTGCGAATGAATGCGTTGTCCAGATCGCTGCGGCTCCAGAAGAGCTCGCCCCGCAGTCCGAAGCGCCCCATACCAACGCCGACGAGGCCGTTCACGACGAGTCCCGTCTGTACACCGTCAGCGAACTTCCCGTTAGGTACGTTTGCGCCAACCGATGCGCCGAATCCGAGCCCCGCCTTCTGCGCCGCCAGCGGTGACCCAGCCGCCGCGAGACCCGCCAATGCGGCACCCAGCGCCGCCTTCGAAATACGTGTGCCTGCTCTCATCCCATTCTCCGGTCTTAGTCGAGTGGTGAACCCTGCGATTGCACCAACCACACCATCAGGACCCCGCAGCGCCGAGTTCGTTCATTGACAGTCGTCGAACGGACCGAGCCGTGTGATGCACATCACGTGACCGGCGCGGCCGGGTTGTCGCGTTTTTCAGGTGCGTAATCGTTCGCGGAACGTCCTCAACCCCAGCACCGAGTCGGCTTCGATCGACAGTCGTTAGGCGCAGGGACGAAGTGCGAGCCATGACCGTCTGTCCCAAGCGGTACGGTCGGGACCGTGCGTTCCATTCGTCCCAGCCAGACCGGTATCTGGTGACCGGGCATTGCATCGCGAGGGTTCGGCGGTAAACGTGGGGCACGGCGCTCTCCAATGGGCGCCGCTTCGGTCGTTGTACGCCGCATCGTCGGAGAGCGCGCATGTCACACGAAACGCACTCGGTCGTGTCGCCCCGGGCGCTGCGACTCGCGGCCATCGCCGGCGCGGTCATGGTCGCGCGTCCGGTGTCGGCTCAATTGGCGTCGGCGATCGACCTTTCGTCGTTCAGCAGCCAGTCCATGGCCACCGAGTGGCGGAGTCAGCTCGCCGTCTCTCCCTTCATGCGGTTCGACCACCCGAGACTGGCCGCCGACGGACGCTGGACCGCGGTGGGCGGCGACGGCCAGCGGCTCGATGGATTCGGCGGCATCGACGCGTCGTACTTCTCGCCAACACGCGCGGGCCTGCAGCTCTCCGTGGCGGGGTTCGGCGGCCGGACGTTGCTGGATGAATCGTTCGCCGTCTCGAGAATCGGGGCTGACGCTCGCCTCTCGTACCGCATGGGAAGCACCGGCGCATGGCTTGGCCGAGAGGTGTGGCGTGACAACAAATCGACTCCGGGGTCTCCAGTCCCGCACTACTCGGCGGGCGCATGGCGGCAGTGGCGGAGCGTGATCGTCACACTATCGCTTTCGTCGTTCGGATCTCAGGAGGGCGCGCGCGTGACGAGCACACGGACGGAAGTGAGACCGACACTCACCGGCCCGCTCGCTCCTATCGATAGCCAACGGACGGAAGTGAGACCGACACTCACCGGCCCGCTCGCTCCTATCGATAGCCAACGCAATTTCCGGTCGCTCGACACCG
>Ga0075421_100005395_pt1 | contig 15456 bp, 8 predicted proteins | sample SoiMetdeltSBSDD5_FD_75292 | JGI IMG/M metagenome (GOLD analysis project Ga0075421, IMG submission 75292) | Bulk soil microbial communities from a Populus tree surrounding site in Tennessee, USA - Soil MetaG P. deltoides SBSDD5 | ecosystem: Environmental > Terrestrial > Soil > Tree plantation...
CTGCACCGGCAGGTGTGCGCGCAGTTCTTGCCGCCCCGCGTCCTCAGGCGCAAGAAGCGGGGCTTCGCCGTCAACGTCGTCGACGGCTGGTTTCACGCGTCGGTGTCCGGCCGCCTCGGCGAGTTGCTGCTCGACGAGGACTCGCTCATGTACGGCCTCGTGAAGCCCGGGCGGGTGCGCACGCTGCTCGAAGAGCACCGATCCGGGCGGCACGACAACCACAAGCTGCTCTTCAGCCTCGCCCTCTTCGAGCAATGGTTGAGGTCGGCCGACGCTCGCTCGTCTCTCGCTCATGCCGTAGGCAGCTGATGCCCGGCGTTCCGCGTGTGCATCCCAGCCGGCCGACGGCAGCCGGCCTCGGCGGTAGCGCGCGGCACCCTGCACAACGCGAAAGGGGATCTCCGTGAAGGTCAGCGTCTATGGTCTCGGGTATGTCGGCTCCGTGTCCGCCGCCTGTCTCGCCGCGGACGGTCACGAAGTGCTCGGCATCGACATCGACCGAACGAAAGTGGACAGCATCAACGCGGGCATCAGCCCCGTCGTCGAGCCCGGGCTGTCGGAGCTCATCCGCCGCGGCGCCGCCTCCGGGCGCCTGTGCGCGACCACCGGCGCCGCCGACGGCGCCGACATCTCCCTCGTCTGCGTGGGGACACCGAGCAACGAGAACGGCAGCCTCTCCCTGACGCAGGTCTCGCGCGCCACCGAGCAGATCGGTGATTTCCTGCGCACGAGACGCCCCTACCACGTCGTGTGCATTCGCAGCACCGTCCTGCCAGGGACGATCGACTCGCACGTCGTGCCGATGCTGGAGCACCGCTCCGGGAAGCGCGCCGGTCGCGATTTCGGCGTGGCCATGAATCCCGAGTTCCTTCGCGAGGGCTCCTCGCTGCGGGATTACCACGCTCCTCCCTTCACGATCATCGGGGAGCTCGACGCGCGCAGCGGCGACGCCGTGGAGCAGCTCTACTCGCGGATCGCGGCACCCGTCGTCCGGACGCGGCTCCCCGTCGCCGAGATGGTCAAGTACGCGGGGAACGCCTTTCACGCGCTGAAGATCACGTTCGCCAACGAGATCGGCAACGTCTGCAAGCGGCTCGGCATCGACGGCACCGAGGTCATGGAGGTCTTCTGCCGCGACCACAAGCTCAACCTCTCCTCGGCCTACCTACAGCCGGGCTTTGCGTTCGGCGGCTCGTGCCTCCCCAAGGATCTGCGCGCCCTGCTCTACAAGGCGAAGGAACTCGACCTGGAGCCCCCCGTCCTGCGCTCGATCCTCGTCAGCAACGCCAAGCAGCTCGACGAGGCGTACAGCCTGATCCGACGGACGGGCAAGAAGCAGATCGCCATCCTCGGCCTAAGCTTCAAGCCCGGCACCGACGATCTGCGCGAGAGTCCCATGGTTTGGCTCGTCGAGATCCTGATCGGCAAGGGCCACCAGGTCTCCATCTACGACCCCGACGTCTCGCCGGAGCGCCTGCACGGGTCCAACCGGGTCTACATCGACCAGACCATCCCCCACATGTCGTGCCTGCTGAAGCCGACGCTCGATGCCGCCGTCGCCGACGCCGAAGTCGTGGTCGTCGCCAAGCGCTCCGCGGAGTTTACGGAGTCGCTCGCGCAGCTGGCCGAGGACAAGATCGTCGTCGATCTGGTGAAGGCCTCGCCTAACACGAGCGATCGGAGGCGGCCGACGTATGCCGGCATCTGCTGGTAGAGGTCCTGATACTCGTCGAGAATTGCTTCCCGGCGGACGGCCGCGTTCGCAATGAGGCGTTCACCCTCGCGCGGAACGGCTTTCACGTCGGCGTCCTAGCCGTCGCTGACGCGGCTGGCCGAGAACAAGATCGTCGTTGATCTGATGAAGGCAGCACCACGCTGGAGCGATCGGAGGGGTCTGACGTATGCAGGCATCTGCTCGTAGAGTCTTGATGCTCGTCGAGAATCGCTTCCCCGTGGACGCCCGCGTTCGCAATGAGGCGTTCACCCTTGCCCGGAACGGCTTTCAGGTCCGCGTCCTAGCGCTCCAAGGCCGCGGCGAGAAGTGGCGCGAGACCGTCAACGGCGTCACCGTGTACCGCATTCCCCGCCTGACGCTCTTCAAAAAGTTGGAGAACACGAATCGCTCTCGACTTCGCGCCTTGCTCAACACCCTCGAAATCATCGTCGGCTACGTGTCGGAGTACTGTTACTTCACGGCGGCGTGTCTGCTGTGGAGCTTCTACGTGGCCATGCGGGACGGCTTCGATATTATCCACGCGCACAATCCACCCGACACCCTGTTCATCGTCGGCGCGGCCCACAAGCTCTTCGGCAAGAAATTCGTGTTCGATCACCACGATCTCTCGCCCGAGCTCTATCGCTCACGTTATCCGTCGGCAACGAGCACGGCCGTGCCGCGCGGCTTGCTATTCCTGGAAAAGCTCTCACTTAAGCTCGCCGATATCGTGATCGTGACGAACGAGAGCTATCGCGCGATTGACATCCAGCGTCACGCCGTCAGGCCCGCCAAGGTGTTCGTCGTCCGGAACGGTCCCGACCTCGCTCGCGTGCGGCCAGTCGAACGGGATGCGCGCCTGCTGACCATGGGTCGCACGATTTTCGGTTACGTCGGCGCCATGAACCCGCAGGATGGCGTCGATCATCTGCTCGGCGCGCTGCATCATCTCACCCACGACCTCAAAAGGCGTGATTTCTATTGCGTCCTCATCGGCGACGGTGACTCGAGGGAGGCGCTCGAGGCGCGAGCGCTGGAACTCAATCTCCGCGACCACGTGATGTTCAGGCTTCATCCCAGACGACGATATGATGCGATATCTCTCTACCGCTCATATCTGTCTCGACCCGAACCCGTCGAGTCCGCTCAACGATGTGTCGACGTGGATCAAGGTTATGGAGTACATGGCTCTGGCCAAGCCCATCGTTTCCTTCGCGCTCAAGGAGACACGTGTTTCCGCCGGCGAGGCTGCCGTCTACGTCACGCCTAATGACGAGCGTGAATTTGCGGAGGCCATCGCGCGCCTGATGGACGACCCCGCCGAACGGGCGAGGATGGGCGAGTGTGGCCAAATACGCGTGAAGACCGAATTGAACTGGAGCGTCACATCTCGAAATCTTTTGTCCGCGTACCGCAGCTTGTTCCTCGAAGCCGCGTATCCGTCGACATCGCACACGAAGTGCTCTTGAGAACGGATCGTCATGCCACCCTCTCTCGCGCTCCTGCTCAGCCTCGTCTTCATGGTCTCTCTGATATGGCGGGACTCGCGCCAGCAGCCGAAACCGTCGGCCGCAGTCTGGATTCCGTGCATCTGGTTGGCCATTCTCGGCTCGCGGGCCGTGTCGCAGTGGCTGGACCCAGCGACGTCCCAGTCGGGCGACGACCTGCTGGAAGGAAGCCCCCTCGATGCCATTGTGTACCTCGCGCTGATTGCCGGTGGCTGCCTCGTGTTGTGGAGACGCCGCCTCGCATTATCGGACCTGTTTCGGAGCAACGTCTGGCTCACCGTGTTCTTCGTCTATTGCGCGATCAGCGTTCTTTGGTCGGACCTCCCCGTGGTGGCGTTCAAGCGGTGGTTCAAGGGCCTGGGCGATCCGGTCATGGTGCTCGTGCTTCTGACCGACGTTGCACCTGCGAAGGCCTTTGAAACCGTCATCAGACGCTGCGCCTACTTTCACGTGCCGCTCTCAATCGTCTTGATCAAATACTATCCGCATCTCGGGCGGTCGTACTCAGAGTGGACGGGAGCCGCTTATTACCGTGGTGTCGCGCTGAACAGGAACATGCTTGGCTATTTCCTCTTGGTGTACGGGCTGTTCTTCCTGTGCGCGCTGCTCGGCAAAGGGGCGATGAAACGTCGTCCGGCTCGATGGCTGGACTTCGTCGTCGCGCTCATCTTCCTGTCGATGATCGCCTGGCTCTTCCAGGTCTCTGACAGCAAGACACCATTGATGGCCTTGCTCGTCGGCGGTGTCGTCATTCTCGGCCTCCGATTCTCGGTGGTGAGGCGGCGTTTTGGGACATATATGGTCCTTGCTCTCCTGATCTTCGGCGTTCTTCAGCTGTCGTTCAATCTGACTGAAAGCGTTGTTGTCGGCGCTGGCCGCGACACGTCACTCACGGGACGGACCGACTTGTGGCGCTCCGTGCTCCGTATGGCGGTCGACCCGTTGATTGGAGCTGGCTTCGAGAGTTTCTGGCTCGGCGACAGACTGAAAAAGCTTTGGGCCGAGTACTACTTCAAGCCCACACAGGCGCACAACGGTTATATCGAGGTCTATCTAAACTTGGGGTGGATTGGTCTCATCCTGGTGGGTGGAGTTCTCTGCGCAGCCTACAGGACGGTGCTACAGAGGCTCGTCCGTTCTTCCGATCCGCGAAGCGGTCACGTCAGCGCCGTCGTCTTCGCAACATTCGGCATCGCTTATTTGAGCGCGTACGTACTCTACAACATCACTGAGGGCACGCTACGAGGCCTGAACTTCTTATTCGTCATCTTTCTTGTCATTGCGATCGACTGTGTCCGAGTGCGCGGGCGAAATCGTCGCTGGCGCGCACATTCGCTGCCACACGCGGACGGCGTGACGCCTCGGCCGTTGTCTGCTTGTCACGCGATGTCGTCACGCTGACGGTCAGTCGCAGATCGATCCGGCGATTGAGTGCTTCTTTGCCGCAATCGTCCTGGTTTAGCGCCAGCGGCGCGATGGTGCGCTTCTTGCTCGACGCCACGTCTTCGTCTTCATCCTCGCGAAATCGGTACCAGGAGGCGATGCTCAATGGACATGACCTTCGCCAAGGCGTTGATGGCAGCTGTGGCTACGGTGTGCGTCTGCGCGGGGTCGGCCGACGCTGTGACGAGAACAGCGGCGTCGTGCTCGGCGGCCGCCGTTGGCGCGGCGATCAACGCCGCCGTTGACGGCGATACCGTCGTGATCCCGGCCGGCACGTGCTCCTGGACGTCGAATGTCACGATCATCAACAAGATCCTGACGCTTCAGGGCGCCGGGATCGATCAGACGATCATCATCGACAACGTCCCCCGGACGAATGGCTACCCGCAAATGCTCAACTGGACTACAAAGGACGGTGGAATCACGCGGATCACCGGGATCACGTTCCAAGGCGGAACAACGCCAGACGGGTTCAACTCGGGAATCGTGACCATCAACGGAGTTTCGCACCAGCTCCGTATCGACAACTGTAAATTTGTGCCGACGCAGACTTCGGGACTCATGCTTTCCGGTTACCTCTGGGGAGTCGTCGACCACAACACGTTCGATGTCTCATCGGGGACCGGGTACGGCCTTTACATCTTCCACAACGTGTGGAATGTCCCGGGCAGCGACTTCGGCGACGCCTCGTGGGCCGACGTCACCGACATGGGGACGAGTAGGGCGATGTTCGTCGAAGACAACACCTTCACGAACGATCAATCGGTCTGGTTCCACAACTACGCGAATGATGGGTGGTCCGGGGGCCGCGTCGTATATCGCCACAACACCTATGCTAATACGACGTGGGCCAATCATGGCACCGAGTCCAGCGGGCGCTGGCGGAGCCAGCGCCAGTTCGAGGTCTACGACAACACGTTTACGTTCAATCTGAGAGGAAACGCATTCCCGAGCCTGATCGCGAGTCGCGGGGGCGTCGGCGTCGTCTACAACAATACGGCGACGGTCACGAACGGCTCGGTCGACGTCATCGCCGATCTCCAGTACTACCGCTCCGGGCAGGCCTTCGATCCCTGGGGTCAGTGCAACGGTTCCAGCACCTGGGATCAGAACAGCAACTCCACCGGTTATAAATGTTTGGATCAGCCTGGCGTTGGGCGGGGCGACTTACTCGCTAACTTCAATGCCTCTCCGGTCGGTTGGCCACACCAGGCCTCCGATCCGACCTATGCCTGGAACAATCGAATCAACGGGTCGCTCTCGAACATGGTGTCAAACGTGCCTTCCGCCGTCGTGGCGAATCGCGACTTCTTCAATAGTTCGCGACCGGGTTATACACCGTATGTGTACCCGCACCCGTTGGTGACGCCAACCGTTGCACCGTCGGCGCCTCAGAACCTAGTTGTTCAGTAGCGGCTCGAGCTTGCGTGCGACGGGTTCTCCAGAGAGGCCAGTCGCGGGCTAGAGAGTTTTCGCGCACAGAGGCCGGTTTTCTGTTGTTGAGGCAGTAAGCGTCACCGCGCGTCGGGCCGTCTCTCGACGTCCGGTAACTACGTCTCGCGCATATTCGGGGAGCGACGTCTATTTTGACTTTCACCATCGCAGCGCTCCCTTCCGGAATTCGAGAGATGGCGGCCAGTGGCTTGCACGGAAAGGCGTGCAGTGTCTTTCGCAGAAGGGGTGCCGGCGGGCGCAAGGCCCTCCGCTTCGCTTATGAGCGGGGTGACTCAGATTCACCTCGCGAATGCATTTGCCACCTTTACTGACGCAGCATATGCCATCGGAAGCGGGCGTATCACTCCCCTGACGGTATGGCAGCTCGAGAAAGTCTTCACCGAAAACGAGTTTCAGGTCCGCGAAAGACCGTTCTGACGACTCCCGGTTTTTTCCGCCACGATCAATGGCCGGCATCGCTAAGATGATGGCTTCGTCGCTATTCCGGATGTTCATGCCTGGAACTATCAGCGGGCAAAGTGTGTTGTATCTCGTCGAGTCAGAAAACCCGCGCAGCTGTTAGTCTGCGCTACTACGTCATTGAGTCGTCGCTTGCGTATCCTCGTGCTCGCTCCTGACAGCGACCCAGATTCGCTGGCCACCTCGCTCATCGGCTACTGCCACAGCGAAGCGCTCGCGCGCCTCCACGCGGTTACGCTGGTGACCCGGTCGGCGTACGAGCCGGCGGTGCGCCGGACGCGAGCGCCCTTCCACGCGATCGAGCCGATCAGTTTTCCGTGGCTGGATCGCCTCTTCGCGTGGTGCCTGCGGAACATCTTTCACCATGACTACGGGCGGCAAACGCTCACGGCATTCAACTATCCGTTCTCCCTCGCGTTCGAATGGCGAACGTGGCGTCGCCTGCGCGCTCGAATCAGAGCGGGCGAGTTCGACATCGTCCTACGTTTACTGCCTATCACGTCGGTGCTACCGAGTCCGTTCGCCTTTTTCTTGCGCAAGGGCCCCATACCGTTCGTGATCGGCCCGATCAACGGGGGCTTGCCCTGGCCGCACGGCTTCAGTCAGGCGGACAAGCAGCGGGAGTGGATCTCGAGGCTGCGGGCGCTCTACCGGATCCTGCCCTTCTCACGATCCACGTTTCGCAACGCCGGCGCGATCATCGGTGGCTCGTCGCAGACGTGCGCGGAGTTTTCCGCTTACCGTAACAAAGTGTTCTTCGTGCCCGAGAACGGCCTCGGTCCCGCCGTCTACTCCAGTGAGCGCAAGTCATCCGCTGAGGATACCCGGCTTCATCTCATCTTCGTGGGCCGCCTCGTCCCGTTCAAAGCCTGTGATCTCGCGTTGCGCGCGGCGGCGTCGCTCGTGCGAAGCGGCCTGGCCCGCTTCACGATCATCGGCGATGGTCCAGAGCGGCCGGCGTTGGAACAGCTAGCACGGTCGCTCGAGATCGAGCGCGACGTCTCGTTCTGCGGAATGTTGAGCCACGCCGAGACAATGGAGCGAATGCGCGTGGCGGACGTGCTCGTGTTTCCGTCGATTCGCGAGTTCGGCGGTGGCGTGGTGTTCGAGGCGCTGGCGGCCGGCGCGGTGCCGGTCGTCGTCGATTTCGGAGGGCCCGGCGACATCGTGCATCCGGAGGTCGGCTATAAAGTCGCGCTCACCACCGAAGAAGACGTGGTCGCGCAGATCGAAAGGATCCTCGGCTCGCTGGCCGTCGATCGTTCATTGCTCAACCGTCTTCGGCAGCAAGGGATGGCCTACGCGCGTGAACGTCTGAGCTGGGACGGTAAAGCACAGGTCGTCACGGAGATCCTGTGCTGGGTCCTCGGTCAAGGTCCCAAACCGATCCTGCAGCCCGCGCAGGATGCATCGCATCCGAGCCCCTAACAGCGTTCACCCAGCACCCACGACGGTCGCCTCACCAAGTCTCGTATTGCGCAAGGACAAGTGTATGCCCGGAATCCTTGGAATCATCACCGAGAATACGGACGACGGCGCCATCCGGTCGCAGCTGTCGACGATGATGCGAACTATGCTCCATGAGCAGTTCTATACGCACGGCACCTATCTCATACCCGAGCGTGGGTGCTACCTCGGTTGGGTGGGTCACCCGAATTCCGTTACGGATGAGAATCCTATCGTCAGCGCGTCCAGGCAGAGCGTCTTGATCTTCACAGGTGAACATTTCTCGCATAACAATGCGAGTCAGCTCCTGACTCTGTACGAGACGAAGGGAGAGAGTTTCCTTCTGGACCTGAACGGATGGTTCGCCGGGATCCTCGTCGACCTACGCGAAGGAACGATACGGCTCTTCAACGACCGCTTTGGCATGCACCGCCTGTACTATCAGGAACGCAAGGGCACGTTCATCTTCGCCTCCGAGGCCAAAGCGCTCTTGAGCGTGCGCCCGGAAGCTCGCCGCCTCGACCTGCGCGGCCTCGGCGAGTTCCTTGGTTTCGGCACGGTATTCGACTACCGAACGCTGTTTCCCAGTATCGCGCTCGTGCCTGGCGGCTCAGCGTGGACATTCAGTGCGCCGACCACAGTCCATAGACGGCGCTACTTCGACCCCCGGACGTGGGAGCAGCAGCCCATTCTGACGGAGGAAGCGTTCTACACACAGCTCAAGAGCACAATGACAAGGATTCTGCCGGCGTACTTCCGCTCCCGTGACACCGTCGGCATTTCGCTCACGGGGGGGATCGACACCCGAATCGTGGTCGCAGCGAGGCCGTCGGCGACGCCGCCGACGCCGTGCTACACGTATGGCGGCCTCTATCGCGACTGTTTCGACGTGAGCGCGGCGCGCGAAGTCGCCGCCGCCTGCGGGCTCCGGCATCGAGTCCTCCCGCTCGAACGCGACTTCTTCGACGACTTCGATGATCACGCCGGCAAGAGCGTGTGGCTCACCGACGGCTGCCTGGATATCTGCGGCTCACACGAGGTGTACTACAGCCAACGAGCTCGTGCGCTTGCCCCGATTCGACTGACGGGTAACTACGGCAGCGAGATCCTCAGGAGCGTGACCACTTTCAAGTACTCCGCCTCCAGCGAGCGGCTCGTCGAGCCTGAAGTTCTGCCGTACGTCCGAGCAGGACTGGCGGCGTTTGCCGAGATCACAACCGCGCCCGGCGTTACGTTTGCCGCGTTCAAGGACATTCCGTGGCACCTCTACGGACGCCTCGCCGCAGCGCAATCGCAGCTGATCGTTCGCTCTCCGTACATGGACAACGACCTCGTCAAACTCATGTATCAGGCGCCTCCCGCCGCTCGGAAGGTCAACGTCCTGGCTCTGCGGCTAATCGCGGACATGAGTCCATTGTTGTCGAAGATCGCCACCGACATGGGCTACGCCGGGGACGATGCATCGTTGCCGGTGGCGTCGCTGCGGCGGCTACACCGATACTGCCTCTTCAAAGGCGAGTGGTACTACAACGCGGGCATGCCGCAATGGCTGTCGCGCTTCGATCGCGGCCTCCTGGCCCAGGCCGCACGTCGCTTCGTCGTTGGGTCCCACAAGATTGAGCACTACCGCCTATGGTTCCAAGAAGAGCTGTTCGACTGGGTCCAATCGCTATTGAGCGACTCGGTCAGCGTTACGCGGCCATACGTAAACCGCCAGTTCCACCGCGAGCTCGCCCGCGCCCATGCGCGCGGAGTCGGTAATTACATGAATGAGATCTCCACGCTGCTGACGCTCGAGCTCGTGCACCGCGTCCTGCTCGAGCGGGACTACACGGCCTCGACGCTGCCGATGCCAGCCGTCGAGAGGACGGCGGGGCGATTACTGATAGGAGGACGAGTGTGAGGCGGCCCACGCCGAAGGTAAGCGGAAAGGACCTCCAGATCGACGGGCGGCTGATTCGAGTCGCCCGCATCGATGGTGAAACCTATGAATTCTTGAAGGATCCGGAGGCCGCGCTCGCCGACCTCCGCCGAGCCGGCGTGCGGGCTGATCTCTTCACGTTCACCCAGCCGCTCGCGGACACCTCGCCAAAGTACGGATATCCGATGGAGTGGGACAACGCGGCTGCCCTGGCCGTGTCCAGCTTCGATCACTGGTGGGCGCGACAGATTGACTTCCGGGTCCGGAACAAGGTGCGGAAAGCGGAGAAGAATGGCGTCACGGTCCGGCGGGTGGCGTTCGACGAGGCGCTGGCTCGGGGGATCTGGGACATCTACAACGAGACGCCGATCCGCCAGGGCAAGCGGTTCCCGCACTACGGAAAGGATCTCGAGACCGTGAGACGGATGAGCGCCACCTTCCCCACGCGGAGCGTATTCCTCGCCGCGTTTCTCGGGGACGAGGTGATCGGGTTCGCCAAGCTGGTGAGCGACGAGGACCAGGGGCAGGCGGGACTCATGCACATCCTGTCGATGGTCCGTCACATGGACAAGGCGCCCACCAATGCGCTCGTCGCCGAAGCCGTCAGAGTCTGCGCCGAGCGGGCGATCCCGTATCTGGTCTATTCCCAGTTCAGTTACGGCAAGAGGCAGCGGGACACCCTGAGCGATTTCAAACAGCATAACGGGTTCGAGCGGATCGACGTCCCGCGCTATTACGTCCCCTTGACACTGAGCGGGCAGCTGGCGCTTCGCCTCGGCTTGCATCGCAGGCTAGCCGACCAGATCCCCGAGCCGATCTTCGCGCGCTTCCGGAAACTGCGGAGCCAGTGGTACGAGCGCCGCCGTCGCAAGCGTCGTGAGGCACGCCCGCTCGAGACCACGAACGGCGCCGGTCGACATTCGTACGAGAGTGTCTCGCCAAGCGATTCGGCGTGACCGATTGGCCCTGCCACCGACACGAGGCGATGGCACACGAGAGGAAGACAATGGCCGAGACGCAGATCGATAGCAGAGCGAGCAAGCGCGAACGGGATTGGCGCGCCGAATATCTGGAGAAGTATTACTTCAATGTCCCGGGGATCCCCGATGCAGGAGCCCAGTGGCTCGACCTCGTTCGACGTCATACCCCGAACGGAGCGAGGGTGCTCGAGATCGGCGGTGGGCCCGTGGATTGGACGACCGGCGTCGTGCGCACGTCTGCGTCCGAGATCGTCGGGCTGGACATCGACGAAGTAGTACGAACGAACCGCTTCCTCGACCGCGCGATCGTGTACGACGGAGCAAAGTTCCCCCTCCCCGATGACCGCTTCGACGTGGTGATTTCCCGGTGGGTGAATGAGCACCTCGCCGATCCCGAGCGTCATTTCAAGGAAGTTCAGCGCGTCCTGGCTCACGGCGGCGTGTACATCTTCCGCACCGTCAACCTCCATCACTACAAGACCATCGGCGCTCGCTTGACACCGCACTGGCTGCAGGTGCCGTTGGTGAGATGGCTGTCGCACATGTCCGGTGATGAACATGACCCGTATCCCACCTATTATCGAGCGAACACGCGGCGACGGATTCTGGCGCTGTGTGAAAAGAGTGGCCTCACGCCCGTCATGTTGACCCTCTCAGAGCCGTATCCCTCCTACGGGATGGCGTTCCGAGCACTGTTCCACGTCTTTATGAGATACGAGCGATTCGTGAACTCCTCGCGGCACTTCGAGGGACTCCGACACACGATCGATTGCGTGGCGAGGAAATCGATCTGAGCGCGATGCCAACACGTGTCTCGCCTTCTTGCTCGTTCTGACCCTGGTGTGCGTGTGGGCGCCCATGAGCATGCTGATTCGCTTTCATTCGAGCAGGACATCTATGCCCACACCATCCTGATCCCTCTCATCAGCGCGTCGCTGCTCATTCTGGAACGGACACGAATTTTCACTCACGTCGACACACACTGGCCGGCAGGCGCGGGACTGCTGGACGTCGGCACCCTGCTCTTCGCCCTCTGGCGACGGCACTCCCCCGTCGGCCAGCGACGAGGGCGGGCTCCCAATGGCCATCCTGGCCCTGGTGACCATGTGGGTCGGCGGCTTCATCCTGTGTTACGGCAACCGTGACCGTCTCTTCCTGAGTTGGATCGACCGTTCATCAGCAGGGCCTATCGCTCGTCCGGCCTCTCATCTTGAACGAGGGCTGGGCGCGGCCAAGATCTCGCCGGCCTCGTCGTTTTCGCGCGACGCATCCAGGAGAGCCGTGAGAATGCTTTCGCCGCAGCCCAATCAATCAGGCGCCATCCTGTCGGCACTCGTGTGCGTCTGCCTGTCCCTTGCCTTGGCAATCGCGCTGTTCCCTGTGACGGCGAACGCACAGGGCGCCGTAGCGGTGGATGCCGTCGGGCCGAGCGCGGCCGGGGTGTCCACGAACGGCTCAAGCCTGAGCTGGAGCCACACGGTGACGAGTACCGGCACCAATCTTCTGCTGACCGTCGCCGTGGCGGTCGGTGCCAATCCTGACACCAGAACGGTCGCCGTAACGTACAACGGCGTGTCCATGACCTCAGCTGGCAAAGTCCATTCGAATAACCAGTCCTCCGGCTTCGTGGAGTTGTTTTATCTCAAAGCCCCGGCGGCCGGCGCCCATACGGTGCAAGTCACGCTCACCGGCGGCAAGGCGATGATCGAAGCCGGGTCCGTGAGCTTCACGGGCGTCAACCAGACGACGCCGGTGAGAAACATCAGCAGCACCTTCGGCTCTGGCACGGCGCCGAACGTGTCCGTGGCCAGTGCCGTCGGCGACATGGTGGTCGACGCCGTGGTGTATGGCTGTGGCGGGGGCACCTCAGGTCAGACGCTGCAATGGCAGAGGGAGGTCAACTGCGGTACGGCCGGCGGCAGCGGAGCTCAATCGACCGCGGCAGGCGCATCATCGGTCACGATGCACTACACCATCAAGCGCGACTCGTGGGGCATCATCGCGATGGATCTAGTCCAGGCCGCACCTGATGTGAGTCCTCCCTCGACCCCGACCAATCTTTCCGCCAAGGCCATTTCGTCTTCGCGAATCGATCTCTCGTGGACAGCCTCCACCGACAACGTAGGGGTGAGGGGATATAGCGTCTTTCGAAACGGCGTCATCATCGGCACCACGGCCACGACTGCCTTTTCGGATACCGGACTAACGCCTTCCACGACGTACTCGTATACTGTGTCGGCGTTCGACGCCTCCGGCAATAGCTCGCCGCAGTCGGCGCCTGCGCAAGCCACGACTCAAGCTGCGTCCTTCGATTTCACCTTGAGCAATCAGGGAAATCAGTCGGTCGTTCAGGGCTCCTCCGTCACCCCTACGATTACGGCGACGCTCTCGGCGGACACCACACAGCCTGTGACCTTCACCACTTCGGGGCTCCCGGCCGGAGCCACCGCCTCCTACAACCCCACAAGCTGCTCTCCAACGTGCAGCACGGCGATGACCATTACCGCCGCGACCTCGACCCGCGCTGGCACCTACGCGCTCACGGTCACCGGTACAGCGGGCAGTCTGGTGCATACGACGGCGTTCAACCTCGCCGTGACAGCCGCTGCGGATACCACGCGGCCGACCGTGTCGATCACCGCGCCGACCTCCGAGGCGACCGTGTCGGGAACGGTCATCATCACCGCCAACGCGTCCGACAACGTCGGCGTGGTCGGCGTGCAGTTCCTAGTCGACGGAGTAAACCTCGGCGCAGAGGTCACCTCAGCTCCCTACTCCATACCGTGGAATACGACCGCGGTTGCCAACGGCTCGCATACGCTGACCGCTACGGCGCGGGATGCTGCCGGGAATCGAAGCACCTCATCCCCCGTCACAGTCACCGTCACCAACACCACGCCGCCGGCCGCGGTGGCCTTCGATGCGGTCGGACCGAGCGCTGCAGGAATATCCGTGTCCGGCGGCTCCAGCCTGAGCTGGACTCATACGGTCACGACAACCGGAGCCAATCTTGTCCTGATCGTCGGGGTGATGGTCGGCGCCAATCCCGACGCCAGAACCGTCGCCGTGACGTACAACGGCGTGGCCATGACCACGGTCGGGAAGGTCCATGCCAACAACTACACCGCCGGGTTCGTCGAGATGTTCTATCTGCTGGCTCCGGCGCCCGGGGCCCACACGGTGCAAGTCACACTCACCGGAGGCAGCGCAACGATCGAAGCGGGATCCCTGAGCTTCACGGGCGTCGATCAGGGGACGCCGGTGAGAAATGTCAGCAGCGCGTCCGGCTCCGGCACGGCGGCGAGCGTGTCAGTCGCCAGTGCCCCCGGCAACATGGTGGTCGACGCGATCGTGTATGGCTGTGGCGGCGGCACATCGGCCCAGACGTTGCGATGGAAGAGGGAGGTCAACTGCAGTACGGCCGGCGGCAACGGAGCTCAATCCACCGCGGCCGGCGCATCGTCGGTCACGATGCGCTACACCATCGCGAACGACTTCTGGGGCATCATCGGCATCGATCTCGTCGCCGTTGGCTCCGCGGGGCTGGCGGTCACTCCGCGCACGGCTGCCTTGACCTTCACACGAACCCAGCAGTTCACGGCCAGCAACAGCAATGTCGTCTGGTCGGTGGACGGCGTGGTGGGCGGATCCGCGTCCGTGGGAACGATCTCGCCGTCGGGTCTCTACTCGCCGCCCAGCAGCGTCGGCACTCACACAGTGACGGCGACCGTGTCGAGCGGCTCGCTCACGGGCAATGCCACGGTGTACGTCACAAACTATCCCGGAACGTTCACTCATCACAACGACAACGCCCGGACCGGTCAGAATCTGAATGAAACGGTTCTGACTCCAACCAACGTGAGCTCGGCAATCTTCGGCAAGCTGTGCTCATACCCGTTGGATGGGGTCGCCCACGCGTCGCCTCTCTACGTCGCCAACGTGAGCCTGCCGGGACAGGGCTTCCACAACGTCGTCTACGTCGCGACGGAAAACGACACCGTCTACGCCTTCGACGCCGACTGTCTGACTACGAGTCCGCTCTGGCAGGTGAGCTTTATCAACCCGACCGCAGGCATCACCACCGTCCCTGCCGCCGATACCGGTGAGACCGGAGATATCACGCCCGTCATCGGAATCACCGGCACGCCGGTCATCGATCAGGTCACGGGAACGCTCTACGTCGTCGCCAAGGACAAGGAGGTCGTGGGCGGCACGACGAACTACATCCAGAGGTTGCACGCGCTCGACATCACGACCGGCGCGGAGAAGTTCGGCGGTCCCGTCGTGATTCAGGCCAGCGTGGTCGGCACTGGCGATGGCGCGACGGGAGGGCGCGTGCCGTTCATCCCGCTTCGGTCAAACCAGCGGCCGGCACTCCTGCTCAGTAACGGAGTCGTTTACATGGGATTCGCCAGTCACGGGGATAACTCTCCGTGGCACGGCTGGGTCCTCGGCTACGACGCATCGACGCTCCAGCAGGTCATGGTGTACAACGCCAGCCCCGACGGGTGGGGCGCCGGCATGTGGCAG
>Ga0075421_100005397_pt1 | contig 15454 bp, 15 predicted proteins | sample SoiMetdeltSBSDD5_FD_75292 | JGI IMG/M metagenome (GOLD analysis project Ga0075421, IMG submission 75292) | Bulk soil microbial communities from a Populus tree surrounding site in Tennessee, USA - Soil MetaG P. deltoides SBSDD5 | ecosystem: Environmental > Terrestrial > Soil > Tree plantation...
CATCAATCTCCGCCGTTCCCGCAGGCCACCCACCACTTCGAGCCTCAAATCACCAGTAACTTCGGCTTAACCAACCGCACCGCGTTCACAAGACGACACGATGGAATGGCTGCAGCGAAAACATGAGCGGGCGCCTCCGATACCCGCATTGATCATGAGACCGCAGCCAGAACGCGACGTCAGACAAGGTCTGGATCGAACGCGGCAGCCCGAAGCGGCAATCACCCCCTATCCTAGGCTTCGCAGCATGGCCAGCACACCCACCGCAAGGGCTCGCAAGCCTGCATCAAAAGTTCACTGAGCCAAACCACCGAGGTCATCATCGGCGGCTGAGCTCGTCCGGAAGCAGACCGGTACGAATCAGCGCGGGCCGTTCTGCGGTGAACCGGGCCACGAAGAAGTGCTCCGCACCCACGTATTGCTTGCCGTTCCACCGCACGTCACGCTCCACCGGCAGCGACCAGTCCAGCATCGCGTCCGGGTCCAACCCGGTCTCCTCGACCAGCTCACGCCGGGCTGCCTGCAGGGGTGTCTCCCCAGCCTCGATACCACCTCCGGGCGGCTCCCACAGCCATGACCCGTCGAACGGGTCCCGCCAGTGCAGTAACAGGACAGGGTCTGCGGCGTCCAGGCAGACCACCCGCCGCGGCGTTACTTCGGCGATCTCCGGCTTCGGCCAGCGGGCCCCCGCGGCGGAGGTCCGCTGTCGAAATCATGCCGCCGAAGCCGTTTACATATGCTTCTCGATGGATGCCTTCACGCTTTCGGTGCTCTTGCGCAGCTCGTTAGCGACCTGGGTGAAGACCTCCTGCGCCGGGCGGTTGTCGGCATAGATCTTCTGCAGGCCCTCGTAGATAACCCGGTTGGCGTTGGGCACCATGAGCCGCACGACGTCCTGCGCCTGGGTCTTGGGCAGCTGATCGACCGCGATCTTGAACGCCGGGCGCTCGGCGAAGCGAGCCTGCATCGCCGGTGTCTGCTGTGCGGCCTTCGTCGACGGCATGTAGCCGGTGTCGATCGACCACTGTGCCGCGTTCTCGGCCTTGGCTGCCCACTTGATGAACTCGAAGGCGGCCTCTTTGCGCTCCTTGGGCAGGCCGGCCAGGATGCTCAGCCCGCCACCGCCGGTCGGGCAGCCGAACTGCTTCTGCTCCGGCACGAACGCGGCACCGACCTCGAACTTGGCGTCCTTGAGCAGGCCTGTCAGCGTGCCGGTGGACTCCTGCAGGGTGGCGACAAGGCCGTTGGTGAAGTCGAGCTTGGGGCTCTTGGCCATGTACGCCTGCTTGTCCACGTGGATCAGTGTCCGCTGGAACTCGCCGGCCTCGACCGCGCCGCCCTTGTCGATGGTGACTTCGAGCCCCTTGGAGTAGTTGCCGCCCCACTGCCAGACCGCGCCCTGGAACATCCAGTCGCCATCGGTCTGCGGGTAGATGTGCAGCTTCGGCGACTGGCCATTGACCTTCACCGCTTGCAGCGCGGGCGCCCACTCCCTCAGTTCGGCCCACGTCTTGGGACCCCTGTCCGGCAGGCCCGCCTGCGCGAACATGGTCTTGTTGTAGTAGAACAGCGGGGTGCTGCGGCCGAAGGGTATCCACCAGACATTGTTTTTAACGGTGCCCTCGGCGATGAGGGTGTCGACATAATCAGTGGTCGCCACGCCCTTGCCGAAGTAGGCGTTCAACGGCTCGAGGGTGTCGTTGAGGAAGAACTTGCGCCAGGTCACCTCGGAGAAGATGCCGATGTCGGGTACCTGCCGGGCCTGTATTCCCGCGGCGAGCTTCTGCGCGAGCTCGTCGTAGCTGCCCTGGAACTGCGAGTCGAGGTAGATGTCCTTCTGCGAGTCGTTGAACTTTGCCACCAGCTTGGTGAAGGCATCCGCCGTGGCGCCGCTGTACGGCATCCAGATCACCACACGCTGGCGCTTGCCGTACTGCTCGGGGACCTTGCCCTCGGGCTGGCCGAAGCCGCCGCCACCGCTGCCGGAGTTGCCGCAGCCCGCGGCGGTGGCCAGGAGGGCGCCGCCCGCGAGACCTAGCAGATTGCGACGGCTGATCGAGATGGTCATAGTGTTCCTTTCCAAATGAGACGCCCGGATCAGCCCTTGACCGCACCCTGGGTCAGTCCGGCGACGATGTAACGCTGGGCGATGAAGAAGACGATGAGTACGGGCAGCACGACGAAGACGGTGGCTGCCATGACCGCGCCCCAGTTGACGTAACCCTCGGAGTTCTTGAGCATCAGCAGGCCGACCGGCAGGGTCCGCATGCTGTTGGTGTTGGTGACGATGAGCGGCCAGACGAAGTCGTTCCACTTGCCGACCAGCGACACGATGGTCACCGTGATAACCATCGGCCGGGACAGCGGCAGCACGACGCTGAACAGGCGCCGCAAGTGACCGGCGCCGTCCACCCGCGCGGCGTCGATGATCTCCTCTGGCAGCGTCAGCATGTGCTGGCGCAGAAGGAAAGCGCCGAAGGCCGACGCCGCACCGGGCACGATGATTCCCTGGTACGTGTTGATCCAGCCGAGCTCCGACACGGTCAGGTAGTTGGGCAGCAACACCACGTGCCCGGGGACCATGAGCGCGGCGAGCAGCACGGCGAACAGGAAGCGCTTGAACGGAAAGCGCAGGAAAACGAAGGCATAGGCGGTCAGCAAGGCATTGGCCACCTCCAGCAGGGTGCCGACGATCGTGGTCACCAGTGAGTTGATATAGAAGTCGGCGAAGGGCGCCGACCGCCACGCCTCCACGTAGTTGCGCCATTCCATGCTGGTCGGCCACCAGCTTGGCGGGAACGAATAGATGTCGCCGGATGGTTTGAGTGACGATGTGAACAGCCAATAGAGTGGCCCGACCATGATCACACCGACGGCGATGAGCATGAGGTAGAGGCCGGCGCGGCGCAGGGTGGCGGTCACCGGTAGTGCACCTTTCGCTCGACGAAGCGGGTTTGCAGCAGGGTGACCACGAGCAGGATCGCGAACATCACGATGGCACCGGCACCGGCCGGACCGGCCTGGAAGTCGCTGAAGCCTTTCTCATAGACGAACCAAGAGATGATGGTCGTGGCGCCGCCCGGACCGCCGCCGGTCATGACGGCGATGACGTCGAAGGCCTGGAACGAGGAGATGATCGTGGTGATCATCAGGAAGAAGGTCACCGGCGACAGCAGCGGGAGCGTGAGTTTGCGGAACGTGGTCCACGCACCGGCGCCCTCCAGGGATGCCGACTCGTAGAGCTCTGTGGGCAGGCTTTGCAGCCCAGCCAGGTACACGATCGCGGCGAAACCCACGTTCTTCCATAGATAGACGATCATCACCGCTAGCAGTGCCCAACCGGAGTCGGTCAGCCACGACGGCGACGACTGGCCAAACCCGCTGAAGAAAACCCGCGACAGCCCATAGTTGGGGTCGAAGATGAACACCCACGCCAGCCCGACCGCCGCGCCCGAGAGGATGTGCGGTGCGAAGACCATGGTGCGCACCAGGCCCCGGCCCTTGAGCGCCTTGTTGAGCAGCAGCGCGACCGCCATGCCCAGCACGAGACTGCCGCCCACGATCCCCACCATGAAGTAGGCGGTGGTGGTCAGCACCTCGTGGAACTCCCTGCCCGTGATCAGATCGGCGTAGTTGTCAAGCCCCACGAAGTTCTTGACCGGCGAGATCATGTTCCAGTCGGTCAGGCTCAAGTACCCGTTGTAGACAACCGGCCAGTAGGAGAAGAGGGCCAGCAGCACGAAGTTCGGGGCGACCAGCGCCACGAACGTCAGGTACTCGCGCCACCGCGCCCGTTTGGGGGAGGTCATAGCAGTGCGAGCAGCTCGGAGATCTCATCGGCGACGATGCCGTCCACGCCGTACTCCAGCGCGTCGGCGACTTGCGCGGTGTCGGCAAGCGGCCCGACCCACACCTTGTACCCCTCCTTGCGCATGCGCGGCACCCCGGCCGCGTCGGCCACCGCCCACCGCGGCCCGAAGTACTGCGGGGTCATCGCGTCAAGCAGCCGCTGCGGCGGCGGCGCGGGCTCGGTCCAGTCCAGCCCGATCACCGCGTCAGGCTCGCGCCGCCGCAGCTCGATCAGGGCGTCCTGCCCACCGCGCCGGGCGGCGACGAAGATCGCGCGCTCGAAGGCCTCGGGGTGGCGGCGCAGGGCGGCGACCGCGGGCTCGATCACGTCATCGGTCTTCAGGTCGACCAGCAGCGTCACGCTGTCGAACTCGGTGAGCAGTTCGTCGAAGGCCGGCAGCCCCAGCGAGTGGACCTCGGCGAAGGTGAGGTCGGCCACCTGGGACGGCACGCCCCACAGCCGATCGAGGGAGGCGTCGTGCAGCAAAACGATCTGCCCGTCGCGGGTGAGCCGCAGGTCGAACTCGAGTGTGTTGGCGCCCTTCTCCACGGCCGACCGGAAGGAAGGCATGGTGTTTTCGCGGTGCACCAGGGGATCGCCGCGATGCGCGATGGTGAGGAACACTTCTTCTCCTTGCGGTCTCACAACTTAACGCTCTGGAGCGTTGCCTTCACATGAGCAGTTAACACGATGGACACAGGGTGGGCAAGACCCGCACCCATGAGCGCACTGCTACAGGGGGCTATACGCAGGTACGACGAGGGCACGCTAGCCGATCAAGCCAGCGTGCGCCAAACGGATGTTAGATGTGATGTTAAGAAGGCCGGATCAGTCAGTTAATGCGCCGTCTATCAGAGGTAGGAGCCGCGACAGAAGGGCCGGGGATCCGGCCAGCGTCTCGCCGGAGGCGAGCGTGTGCTCGCCGCCCTGGCGGTCAAGCACGGCCGCGCCCGCCTCACGCGCGAGCACCACCCCGGCGCATGTGTCCCACGGGCGGTTGGTCAGCATCACCAGCGCGTCGATGCGGCCCTCGGCCAGCCAGGCCAGGTCGATCGCGGCGCTGCCGAGCATCCGGATCCGCTGCACGCGCGGGACGAGCGCCGCCGTCACCGCCAGCCGCCACCGATTGGCCGCCTCCGAGCCCGGCCCGACGGCGTAGTCGCCGACCGCCGTCACGGCATCGGCTAGATCCTCGATGCTGCTCGCCCGGATCGGCAGATCGTTACAGAACGCGCCGTGCCCGAGGGCGGCGTGGTAGCGGCGCTCAAGAAACGGGGTGTCTATGACGCCGAGGATGGCCCGGCCGTCGCGTACCAGGCCCAAGGACACGGCGCACAGCGGCATCCCGTGCACGAAGTTGACCGTCCCGTCGATCGGGTCGAGCACCCACGTCAGGCCCTCGCCACCGCCAGACCCACCGAACTCCTCACCTAGGAAGCCGATGCCCGGGGTGCGTTGCGCCAGGAGGTTCCGGACCGCCCGCTCGACGGCGAAATCCAGCTCGGAGGCCATGTCCCGCTCGCCCTTAGGAGTCAACGCCCCGGCCGTCCGGGTGCGGATCAGGTCCGCCGCAACCGTGACCGCCTCCTGCGCGACCGCGAGCAGGTCAGCCATTTTCGGACAGGTAAGTGGAGACCTGTTGCGCCGCAAGCATTGCTGCCCGCGAGGCGGTCTGGCGGGTCGCCCCGGCCAGGTGCGGGGTGAACACGGTTCGGGGCGCCTTGAGCAGTCGCGAACCCGGCGGCAAGGGCTCGGTGTCGAAGACGTCGAAGGCGGCCGCGCCCAGGTGCCCGGACTCGAGCGCGTCCACGACCGCGTCGTAGTCGACCAGACCGCCGCGTGCGGTGTTGACCAGCACGGCCCCGCGCGGCATGAGCGCGATCCGTTCAGCGTCTATCATCCGCCGGTTCGAGGCGGTGAGGCGCGCGTGCAGGCTCACCACGGAGCTTCGGGAAAGCAGCTCCCTCAACTCGACCGACTCCACATCCGCATACGGGTCGTGCACGATGACGGTCGCATCAAAGGCTTGCAGGATCCGGACCACCCGGGCTCCGATCGCCCCGAACCCGACCAACCCGACCGTGCTGCCGCTCAGCTCGCTGCCGACCTCGTCCAGGGCGTAGAGGTCGCTCCTCCAGGCCCCCTCGCGCAGCCCCTGATGAATCTCGGGAATGTGGCGCAACGCCGCCAGGAGCAGGGCGACGGTGTGTTCGGCGGCGGCGATGGCATTGCGCCCCGGGGTGGAGCGCACCGCCACCCGAAACCGTTGCGCCGCTTCCAGATTGACGTTGACCGGCCCACCCCGGCACACCACCACCAGCTCAAGATCGGGGCAGGCGGCGAGCACCCGCTCGGTCACCGGTGCCATCTGGGTCACCAGCACCCGGACCCCGCGCAACGCCGCGATCAGCTCGTCCTCGGTGCCGGAGGCCTCGTCGACCTCCGCCACCGGCCCGAAAGGCACGTGCGGCCAGGGCAGGGTGAGGGTGGAGACCTCCAGATCCTGGCCGCGAAGTGCCTCGGTCAACAGATCCGGCGTCACGAAGTGATCTCCAGCCAGAAGGGTGCGCATAAAAAAGAGGGTTCCTTTCACCAATCGGCGCGGGCCCGCGCCACGAGTTCCAGATATTGCCCGTAACCGTCCGCGTAGCGCCGCACGGCCTCGGGTCGAGGCAGATGGACGCCGCCCGCCGGGGGCGCGAACCGGACCTCCGGCGAGACCACCGAGGCGGCGGCCAGCGCAGCGCCGCGAGCACCGATCTCTTGCGCCGCAAGCACTTTTACCGGCTGGCCGAGCACGTCGGCGAAGATCTGCGCCCATCTCGGGGAGGCAAGGCCGCCGCCGCACGCCGTCAGCTCCCCGCGCAGGCCGGCTGTTTCCAGGCAGTGGCGGGCGCTGTAGGCGATCGCCTCGCACATCGCCAGGACAAGGTCGGCTGGGCGGGTACCCAATGAAAGCCCATAAATGCGCCCACGTGCACCTGGCGCAAGAAAGGGCGCGCGCTCCCCGGCCTCGGATAGGTAGGGCAATACCGCCAAGCCTTTGGAGCGCCCGCGCTCCAGCAGCTCTTCCAGCTGCGAGATGTCCGTGCCGATCAGGCTCAACACCCAATCGAGCGCTGCGGTGCCGACCATCGCGGGCAACGCCCGCAACCACCGTCCCGGACGCCAGGTGCGCAGGGTGAAGCCGGTCGGTTCGCCGGCGCTGCCGACCCCGTCCGCCAGGACCTGGCAGGCGAGCGTGGTGCCCAGGATGAGCAGGCCGTCGCCGACGGTCTCCAGCCCGGCACCCCATGCGCTGGCCGGCAGATCATATGGGGCCGCGACTATAGGGGTACCGGGGGCAAGCCCCGTGCGCCCGGAGGCGGCCCGCGTCAAGGCCCCGGCGGGGGTGGGGTGCACGGGCGCCAGCAGTTCCCGGCGTCCTGACAGCCCGCACGCGTCAAGCAGCGTCTCGTCATAGCCAAGCCCGTGCGGGTCACCGAAGGGCATCGAGGCGTCGGAGGGGTCAGTGGCGCGCACGCCGGTCAGCCGTTGCAGCACAACATCTTTGCAGTAGGCTGCGGTGTCGGATTTGTCCAATGTAGACGGCTCGTGCCGGTGCATCCATGCCAGCAACGGTCCCGACGCGCCGGGGAACATCACGCTACCGGTGCGCCGGAAAGCCTTGTCCAGCAAGCCGTCGCGCTGCCAGCGCGCGACGATGCCGGCGGCCCTGGCGTCCATCCACGAGATGGCGTTTCTCGTCGAGCCGCCCTGGCGGTCGACGAGCCACAGGCCGTCGCCCTGCGCGGTGATCCCGACCGCCTGCACGGGTGCTTGCAGCCGCCCGGTCAGCTCGGCCAGCACCTCGTGCACCGAGTCCACGACCTGATCCGTGTCCTGCTCGTAGCGCCCGTCACCGATCGCGTGCAGCACGCTCGGCCGGGCGGCGCGGGCCAGCGGTACCCCAACCGGGGAGAACGCGACCGCCTTGGTGACCGTGGTCCCAGCATCGACGCCGATCAATACCGCATCATACGGTTTCGTAGGTGACACCGTTCTCCCGCATCTCGCGCAGCGTCGACTCGGGCGCCGCGGAGTCCGTCAGAACCAGGGCGAAATCGCGCAGCGGTGCGACCCGATGCAGCGCGGCCCGGCCAAGCTTGGTGTGGTCGACCATCAGCACGGCGCGCTGAGCGCACCGGATCATGGCGCGCTTCACCAGCACGATCTCCTGCTCCTGGTGGTAGGCGTAGCTGCCCGACACCGCCGACGTCGAGGCGAAAAGCAGATCGACCCGCAGGGCCTCGATCGCCTCCACGCATGGCACGCCCAGAAACGAGTCGTGCGTGGCGAAGTACTCGCCGCCCAGGGAAAGCAGGCGGATGCCGCGCACCCCCGAGAGGAGCTTGATGGTCTCCAGGAAGTTGGTGATGACCGTCAGGGGAGCGGCGTCGGTGAGCAGCCTGGCAAGCTCGAGGGTGCTCGTCGAGTCGTCGAGCATCACCGCCATGCCCGGCTCGATCAACTCCCGAGCGCGCTTGGCCAGCGCCAGCTTCTCCTCGCGCGCCGCCCGCAGCCGGTAGGACACGTTGCTCTCGAAGACGCTCGACGGCTGGGCGCTGACCCCGCCGCGGAACTTGCGCACCACACCCTGACGCTCCAGCTCGTCGAGGTCGCGGTGCACCGTCATCAGGCTGACGTGGAACATCTCGGCCAGATCCGCGGCGGACACCGAGCCGTGCTGGATGACGTACTCGGCGATCTCGGCCTGGCGCTGCGCGGGCCGGCCACGATCGGCCGTGGTGGTGTCGGAGGCGGTCATGGCTCACATCCTGCTGCCACCGGCACGTTGTAGGCCAGCAGCGCCACGGGATCGCCCGGTGTGAAGCGCAGTGTCACCGTCGCCGCCGGGTCGAGCCTGGGCAGGCGGCGGCGGTATTCACCCAGCGGCAAACCCAGTACGGAGCAGGTCACCAGGCGGATCACGGTGTTGTGTGCGACGACGAGTATCGTGCCGTCCTGCGCGGTCATCTCCTCAAGGGCTGCGGAGGCCCTGGCCACGGCGGCGCCCGGCGGCTCGCCCCCCGGGAAGTGGTGGGCGACCGGATCGGACTCGAAGCGACGCACCATCTCCGGGTCCTCGTCACGCAGGTCGGCCAGGGTGCGGCCCTCGGCGACGCCGAAGTCGACCTCGCGCAGGCGCTCGTCCACCCTCGGGGTCAGGCCGGTGAACTGCGCGGTCGGGGCGATGGTGTCACGGGCGCGCCGCATGCTGGAGCACACAAGGGCCGTGAAGCCTTGGGATTTGGCCCATTCGGCGAGCGTGCGGGCCTGGGTGAGTCCATGGGCGTCGAGCGGGATGTCGCTGCGCCCGGCATACCGGTTGGGTGAATGCCAGGCCGTGCGGCCGTGGCGCGCGAGCACGACTGTCGTCACCGTGCCCCCTTGGCAAAGCGGGCCAGATCCTCATCGATGTAACCACGGTCGTTCAGCGCATCGAGAAACCGTTGATACGACTCCTGGAATCGGTCACTTCTGGGCGTGACGGTGCGCGCCGGCCCGGCCATCTTCAGTGCGGTCGCGGTGAGCGGGCCGTCGCCGGCCGCCGCCGTCACGGCCGCGCCGAAGGCCGGCTCGGGCTGGGCCGGCACGAGCAGATCCCGCCCGAGGACGTCGGCCCTGAGCTGGGTCCAGTAGAGGCTGCGCGTGGCACCGCCGGTCACCGAGACCGGCCCGGTGACGTCGGCGCCAAGCCTTGACAGATAAGCGAAACAGAGCCGCTCGACGAAAGCGACCCCTTGCAGGACAGCGGCGTAACGGTCACCCTCGCCCGCGAACGGGCCGATGTCGAAAGCCTGAGCGCCCGGCTCGACGAACGGAAAGCGCTCGCCGCGAGACACCAGGGGATAGCTCAGGCCGCCGGAAGGCTCGAACCTCGCGGCCTCGGCGTCCAGGCCCGACCGGTCGGTGTGCGGGAAGCGCGCCTCCAGCGCACCGGCACCGACGTTGGACGCCCCGCCCGGAAGCCAGCCGCCGTCGGGATGGCGATGGGAGTAGACCGCGCCGCCCGGATCGGCGATCCTGGTGCTCGTAACCCCTTTCAGGACAAGGGTTGTGCCCAGCACGCTGTTCCACGCCCCGGGTGTCAGCGCCCCCGCGGCGACCTGTGCCGCGCAGCCGTCGGTCAGCCCGGCGCGAACCGGTACCCCTACGGGCAGGCCGGTGTGCTCGGCGCCTTCGGCGTTGATCAGGCCGATGAGGCTGCCCGGGCGGACCACGGGCGGCAGCAGCTTGTCGGGGACTCCGAGCCTGTCCAGGATGGACGTCGGCCAGGCGTCGGCCTCGAGGTCGAAACCGGTCTTGAGCGCGTGGCTCCAGTCGGTCGCCACCGGCGCCCCCACCAGGCGAGCGGCCAGATGGTCGGCGCAATGCTGAAGCCGCAGCGTGCCCGCTCGCGCCGCCGTGCGCAGGCCGTCGGGTCCGTGGCGCAGCAACCACACCAGTTTTGGCAATGCCCAGGAGGGCTGTATCGGGTACCCCAAAGCCGCCCATCGTGCCTCGCCGGCCAGGCAGACCTCGCCCGCCTCAGCGTCGGCCCTTGCGTCGTCGTACATCAGTGCCATGGTGTGTGGCCGGTTGTCAGCGTCGGCGAGCAGGAACGTGCCCGAGGTGCTGCAGATCGCGACTGCCTGGACGCGCTCGGCAGCCTTCCCGGCCAGTGCCTGACGGAAAGCCGCGCCGAGCACGCGCCACCACTGCTCGGGATCCTGTTCGTGCCGTCGGCTGCCGTCGGGGCCGGTGTCGCGGTGGCTGGTCAGCCTCCCGGAACCGCGTCCGGCCACCGTCCCGGCCGCGTCGATGATCTGCACCCGAAGGCTCTGCGTGCCCACATCCACGCCCGCCCAGAGCCCTCCGCTCGATGCGGGCGCGGGTGCGCCATTAGTCAGCATTACGGCCTGCGCCTCCGGAAATAGCGTGCGAACACCAGATGATGTTAACTTAACATTCGTTCTTTTGTGAGGATAGGGCTGGCTGGCTCGGCGTTTGCGCAGGCACGGCGAGACTGATGTTGAAGGAACGGCCGAGCGAGTGTTAAATAACATGCAATTTAACTCTCGGAGGTTTCCCGTTGGAGACGAACTGGCTTACCTTTGCCCTCGCGGCCGTGTTCGCGCTCTTCACCGGGTTCAACGACGCCGGCACCCTGATCGGGCTCGGCCTGCGCCTAGGCCTGCCCGGACTGCGGCCCGGCATGGCGGTGCTGCTGCTCACGGCGTGCGTCGCGGCGGCGCCAGTGCTGCTCGGCACCGCCGTCGCGGCGACTCTCGGAGAGCGGCTGGTCGGGTTCGACGGCGATTCGCTCCCGGTCGCGGCCGGTGTGATCGCGGCGGTGCTGGTGACCGCGGTCCTCGCGGCGCGCGGCCTGCCGACCAGCCTCACCCTCGCGCTTATCGGCGGCATAGCGGGAGCCGGACTCGGCGCCGACCTGGCCGTGGACTGGAAGGTCGTCGGCGCGGTACTCGTGGCGGCGGCCCTGGCCCCGTGCATCGGGGGCATCGTCGCGCTTGGCCTGAGCCGGATCGTGGGCCTGCTCCCCGCTCCCGAAGGGGCCGGCCTGCGGCTGCGGTGGCTGCACGCGGGAGCGCTGGGCGTGACTTGCCTCGCTTACGGCGTCAACGACGGCCAGAAGATGCTCGCCGTCTATGCGGCTGTTCAGGGCGGGGCGGTGGGACGTTACTCGGGTTCGCCGCTGGCGATCGCCACCATCAGCGGCTGCTTTCTCATCGGTGCCCTGGCCGGGTTGCCCCGGCTGGCCGGTGCGCTTGCCGGTGGTTTGAGCACCGGCCGCGCCGACACGGCCGTCATCACGGAACTGTCCGGGGCGGCCGTCGTCATCGGAACGGCGGCTGCCGGGGCGCCTGTGAGCATGACCCAGTCGCTGTCCGGCGCCATGGTCGGCGCCGGGTTGTCGCGCAGGGCGAGGAAGGTCCGCTGGCCCGCGGTGCTGCGCCTGGGCTCGGCCTGGATGTTAACGCTCCCAACGGCTTTCGCCGCCGGCGCGATCGGCTGCCTTACGCTGGCGGCCGTCCGATGACGCCGGTTGGCTTGCTGCCTCACGCTGGCGGCCGTCCGATGACGCCGGGCGGCCTCCGATGATGGCCGCTCGCCTTAGCGACCTGCTGCGGGATCTGTCCGGGCGCACCGATAAGGTCTTCGCCGGGCTGGTCTGCGATCAGGTCGCGGCGGCCATCGACGGCGCGCGGCTGGCGAGCGAGCTCGTCGCGGGCCAACTCCCCGCGGCCCAAGCGCGCCGGCTCGTCGCCGAGATCGAGCACACCGGCGATGATCGGCGTGCCCTGCTCGTCCGGCGACTGCGCCGCAGCGTCAGCTCGCCTATCGACCGCGAGGACCTTTTCCGGCTGTCCCGCTCGATCGACGACGTGCTTGACGCGATCCGCGACTTCATCCGCGAAGCCGCCCTCTTCGGCATCGGAGCCGAACCAGCCTGCGTTCCTGTGATTGCGGCACTAATTCGGGGCCTCAACGAGCTGGGGGACGCGGTGCTGCTACTGCCACGCGCGCCCCGCAGCGCGGCCGAGCATGCGTTGCACGCCAAGAAACAGGGGCTGCGCACCGAGTACCAGCACGCCGTCTCCCACCTGCTCGACCGCCCCCTGACCGCCGAAATCATCAAATCCACCCTGCTGCTCGGCCGGCTTGACGCGGCCGGCACCCACCTTGCCGCAGCCGCCGACGCGCTGGCCGACGGTGTCGTCAAACGCTTCCAGTAAGCCACTTCCATAGGAGGACCAAATGCGCAACACCCGTCGCAGCCTTCTGCGGGCCGCCGGTCTGACCGGTGCGTTCGCCCTGACCGGCGCCTGGACCATCCCGCCCGCGCCTTCCCGCTTCGACCTCGCCGCGCCCGGCAGGCCCCTGTTCCTCCGCAAGCCGTTGCACAACAAGACGGTGATGCAGTCGCTGGCCTTCGACAACGTCAACGGACATGTCTATATCGTGCAGCTGATGGCGGGCGGGCAGCAGCTGCCCGGCGAGGCCGCACCGGTCAGCGGCGCCTCCCGCGACAGAGCCGGTGACCTGTGCCTGACCAAACTCGACCTCGACGGCAACGAGCTGGGACACATGTTTCTCAAGGGGTTTGGGCACGGCGTGCAGATCGGCGCGGAGCCCGTGGGCTCATCGGCGTTCCTGTGGACCGAGGTCGACTCCTTCCCCGACGACGGGGCCAGCGGTTGGGGCACCCGCCTTGCCCGCTTCCGCTTCGACGACGGGGCGATCCTGACCCCGGAGCACGAGGAGGTCCGGCGCATCCAGCCCATTCCCGGGGCCGACCGGACCACCTGCGGCATCGACCCGGCCGCCGGTCAGCTGGTGATGCGCCACCGCATCGGCGGCTCGTTCCGTTACGCGCTTTACAGCCTGGAGGCCATGCACACCAACAAGTTCACTCCGATTGCCTCCGTGGCGCAGCCCGCGCTCACTTACTCCTTCCAGGGTTACGCCTCCTACGGTGGATACCTTTACCTGCTGGAAGGCAGCTCCTATGGCAGCGCCACCTCCCAACCGCCGATCGGCAACACCCACCTCACCTGTTTGGACTGGGCAACCGGCGCTGTAGTCGACCGCCGGCTTGTCCTCGATGGGGCGGAGTTGCCGTTCCGCGAGCCGGAGGGCATGGCTATCCAGATCCCTGACGCGTCAACCGTCCGCCTCGCCTTCGGATTCGCCACGACCACCTCACCGACCGACACGTCCAAGCTCGCCGACGTCTACTTCAAGGATGTGATGATCTGATCAAGGCTGGACCTCAGTCCGCCCACGACACTCGCCGCCTGCGCCCGACAATCTTGTTCGAACGGTTGCACTTTTGCCGGATATAGGCGTGTCATCCTCTCCGCAGGGACAAGATCAACGCGGGTCGGCCTGGCGAGCGGGACAGAGATTTCCACGCAGGCACATTCCTGGGGAGACGGCGTGCGCCGCGCCGATGGGCGCACGCCGTCATGCAATCGGCTCGCGCCCATGGCCTCCCCTCGCGTCCGCCGGCAGCTTCCCAGGCGGGTTCAGCAGATCCGGATCCTGACCTGGTTCCAGTTTCACCTGTCCGTGCTGATCCTGGTGGTGGCGATCGCCGCCGGGGCGATCCTGAGCGGCTCGGGCCGATCCTTCGCGCCAACGGACGCACCCGGCAGCGGCTGGACAGCGTCTTCCTGCTGATGCGGGCCGCGTCGGCCAGCAGCGGCGTAAAGCGTTGCACCCACCGGCACACCGTGACGTGGTCGACCTCGACACCGCGTTCGACCAGCAGTTCCTACACGTCACGGTAGGAGAGATTGAAGCGCAGGTACCAGCGGACCGCGACCACAATGACCTCCTGCGGGAACTAGAAAACCCGCCAACGCTGACTTCGGCGGGCAGGGGCGAGCGCAGGCCGACAGCTTCACCAGCCAATCCTGCCACGATCTTGGCCACGACTAACGCAACGGACCCAGTGCTCCAATCCCTTGCCGAACTGGACAATCCAAAGCTGTTGGGTGCCTGCACTATGTTTGAGGCCAGCACCGGCCTGCCATCCCGACACCGCTGCCGTCATCACGATCCGCCTCCTGTTAACGGCCGCAGCGCACGCTGGTTTGGTACCTCCTCCTGCAAGGCGATACCGGAGGACCACACAAACCTCCATCACTCGCACAGCAGATTCCCGACTTGGAAAGGTTCAGCTCACACCTTCAAAATCAAAGTTGTTCATAGGCTCCTGCGCAACGGTTGGGATAATACGGATTGCGTCATGACCGGGCGTAGTCACGGCCTCGCCGCGTCGAGCGAAGGCCATCGGTCAGCGGCCCACGCGGGCCAGCTGGGCCAACCTGGTGGCGGACCCGGAATTGTTCGGCCGCCGCGTAGTTCGGCGGCATCAGGGGCCTGAAATTGCTTCCGCCATTTATCGATGTCGGATTCGGACATCGGGAAGGTGGCGTGCGGTGCGGTTGCCTGCCGGTGTGCGACCCGGGCGAGCTGGATGTCGGTGTCGATGGGCAGGTAGATCACTCGGCAGAATGCCCCGGCCGATGCCGCCAGCCAACGCAGTGCCGATCGTTCGTCGCGCCCCCAGAGCCCGAAGTCGAGCACCACGTTGGTACCCAAATGCAGAGCTTGCAGGGCTAGAGTGATGAGCCGTCCTTCCAGCAAGTCCCGCTTGCCTGCGGGCTGCGACCCGTCGAACAGGGAGATCATCCACTCGTCCGCGGTCAGCCGCAGCGCCCGATGGGCCGCAGCGAGCTCTTTGGCCCGCGTGGTCTTTCCGGCGCCCGGCAGCCCGACCATCAGGAAGAGCTTCGCGGATTCGGGCACCTCGGACGGGTCAATGAAGTGATTTTGGTGTGACGGACGGAAGCGCGGCAACACAGACTGGCCCCCGGGAGCACGCAGGATGATCCGGCAGCACAGCCAGAAATGCGAGTTGGCTGCCGGCTGGACACCGATCCGGCGGTACGCCTGACACTGACCCCGGCGGGACAGGCAATGAGGCCGCGGTTACGGCAACCGCGATACCGCCGCTAAGCGGCGCTGCGAATCTGCATGCAGGCGAAACAACCC
>Ga0075421_100005400_pt1 | contig 15450 bp, 11 predicted proteins | sample SoiMetdeltSBSDD5_FD_75292 | JGI IMG/M metagenome (GOLD analysis project Ga0075421, IMG submission 75292) | Bulk soil microbial communities from a Populus tree surrounding site in Tennessee, USA - Soil MetaG P. deltoides SBSDD5 | ecosystem: Environmental > Terrestrial > Soil > Tree plantation...
GGACTCGGCCGGTTCAGCAACCTGCCATCGAACCCGCCAGACAACGCGTTCATCCAGGTAGCGCCCTCGCTCGACGGGCGGGCGCCGGCTGCACTGCACGCGCACATTGCCGCGACCTGGCGAGACGCGTCGGTGCTCATGAACGACATGCTGGCGGAACGAAACGCGAGCTACTTCCACTTTTTGCAGCCGAATCAGTACTACACGAAGAGGACGTTCAGCGACGAAGAAGCGGCCATAGCGCTGAACGACGCGTCGCCGTTCAAGAAAGGTGTGGAAGCAGGGTACGCGGCGATGGTTGCAGCAGGTTCAACGTTGGCGCAGCGGAACGTCCAGTTCTTCGACGCCACGCGCGTGTTCGATAAGGAGCCGGCCCACATGTACATCGACGATTGCTGCCACTACACGCAGGCGGGAAACTACATCCTCGCGGATTTCATCGCCGCGTCGATCCTCGAGGCGCCGGGACCCTGGCGGTGATCGACTACCAGACACCCTTCCAGGGCTTTCCGATTAGTGATGGTCGTTCGTAACCTGGTTTTCAGCGCTGCGCTCGATGCATGGCGGAGACTCCACGAGCGCATCGGCCGGGTTCCGCATGAGTCGGAGGGTTCTGGGTGTCAACTCCCAGGGACCCGTGAACATTTTTGGATCCTCGACGGTAGCGTTGTAGATCAGCGTGTCGCCCTCACGGCGCAACCGTTCGACGACATGCAGTGCATCGCTGTGAAACCACCCGTCCGGGCCGAGCCATGACTCATCGATGATGTTCGTTACATCCACCGCGAGCGTGTCACCCTCCCATCGACCAACGCCGTCGCCGTTCCATGTCGGCTCGACGTCGTCGCGGTGCGCGCGGCCGTCGGTTGGGATGACGCGAAAGGTGTTTCGACCCTCATAGAGAAATACAACCTGGCCAGGGGTCTGGACAATCTGACTAGGCGGTCCCATTCGCGGGACCCCCTCGGGCTTGCAATAGAACGCCGGGTCGAGCTTCGATTGCAGGTCCGACGCTTCCTTCAGCTTCGCGGCGAGTTCAGGTTTGTACGGCGGTTTGTTGGGCGCAGCCGCCTTCCTCGCACTACCGCGGCGATCGAGTTCCTGAAAGAGATTCTTCCCTTCGAAAGGGTCGGCCCCTTCGAGCTGAAACACGATCACCAGCGTGTCACCCTTCTGCACCGAATTCGGCACCCCTACTCCTCCACCGGTTCCCCACACACCGGTGAGGTCGGGCTTGCCGTCCGCCGTACGTGGAGTGGGCGTCACCGTCGCAGGCGCCGTGGCAGGCGTCGGAGTCTGCCCCTGGGACAGGGATCCGAGCGCTACGACGACGGTAGCGCATGCAGCGAGGAGGCTCCGGGTCCTCATCGGACCTCCTTGATATCGCCGAGCGAAATCACCACGTCGCGACCGTCAGCGAAAGTGATCGTGCGCAGAAACACGAGGTCCTTGCCATTCCGTGCCCGGTAGCCCAGCAACGTGACAGGCTCCCCAAGTCCCAGCTTGTCGCGCGTCAGCCCGCCGCGACGCAACGTTCCCGGTGGAAACGTCTCCACGCTCCAGGTCGTGACCTTTCCCGCGACGTCGGAAACGTCGAGGTACAGATATACGTGGGGATTGACCCATTCGACTTTGGACACGACGCCTTTCAGCGTGACGGTCTGGTTCTCATCGAAGACCGCAAACAGGGAATGGTGTGCTAAGGCGGGCACGTTGGCGAGGGTCAGAGCAAATGCCACGTTCAGTACGCGTAGGCCTTGTCGCATGCCGCGTCCTCCAGACGGCCCTACTTTAACCCATCTCGTAAGCGTGAACTTCGGAGTCAGACCTCAGGTCGAACGAGCGCTGGCACTGAACAACTCCTGATATACACTCTGCGCCAAATCGATAACCGGTCGGCATCTTCCCGGCGACCAGAAAGGACTTTCGAGTGGACCAGATGCGAATCAGGTATGTGGTTCTCCCCGTCCTGCTCGCTTCCTTGGTGACAGCTGAGTCGTGGAGTGCGGCGTCGCAGGCGCCGGCGACGAACCCGCGAACACTGGTGGGCACATGGCGGCTCGCATCGCTCGAGCGGAGCGAGGCGGGTCAGCCGGCCGCAGCCGTGGCCAACCCCATCGGAATTTTGATCCAGGACGCGAAAGGCAACGTCATCGAGCTCGTTACTCTCAAAGGACGACCGGGATCCATCGACATCGTGGAGCAGTTCACGACGTTCCAGGCGTCCTCGGGGACGTGGTCGGTCGCGCCAGGGCAGTCGACCATCACCTATCAGATCAAGGGCGACCTCGATCCTAGACGGTCGGGTCAGCAGATCGTGCGTTCGTACGAACGACAGGGCGAGCAGCTTGTCCTCACGCAGGCGGCATCGGCCGTCGCGCCTGCCAGCAAAAGCACATGGGAGCGCGTGTCAGAGCTCGAGGCGTTTCCTGATTACCAACGCGATGTTGTCGGATTCTGGCAATGGGTGTCGGCAGGCCTCGAGGACCTGAACGGAAAGATGGTGCAGCCAGCCTCGCGCGACTACAGCGTCATCGTCTACACCCCGACGGGACTGATGGCCGTGCTCTATCTCCCCCCCGCTGGCCGCAAGCCCTTCTCCGGACCCAGGCCGACGCTCGAGGAAGCGCGTACGGCGATGCAAGGGGTTCCGACGTACTTTGGACCCTACATCGTGCAGCCGAAGAGCAGCACCGTGATTCACTACCAGATGGCGATTCCGAATCCAAACCAGACCGGCAACTCGCTCTTGAGAAACTTCACGATCAAAGGGCAGGAACTGATACTGACGTTCCCACCGCAGACGTTCAACGGGCAACGCGTGCGCAACACGCTCCATTTGAAGCGGCTGAGCGGACTGGCCGACATGTGGCCCGATTACCGGCAGTGAGGAAGGAGCCCTCATGAAAGGATACGATCTTCGTTCTATTGCCCTGGCGCTGGCAGGGCTGTTGATCGCAGGCGCCGCTCACGGTCAGAGCTTCTCTAGCGGCACCATCGCGGGCGTGGTCAAGGACGCGTCTGGTGCGGTGCTGCCTGGTGTCACGGTCGAAGCGGCGAGTCCCGCATTGATCGAAAAGGTGCGGACCGTGGTGACTGACGACTCCGGCGTGTTCAGGATCGTCGACCTTCGGCCCGGCGTCTACTCCGTCACGTTCACACTCGAGGGTTTCAGTACTCTCCGCCGGGAAGGTATCGAGCTCACAACTGGCTTCACGGCGACGGTCAACGCTGATATGAGCGTCGGTGCACTGGCTGAGACCGTCACGGTTTCGGGCGCTGCTCCCCTGGTGGACGTACAGAACGTCAATCAGCAGCGCGTCTTCTCACGTACAGTGACGGAGCAGCTTCCTTCCAGCTCCACGCTGAACCAGTACGCAACGCTTATTCCGGGCGCGGTGCTCACGAGCGGCGCCTCTGCGCAGGACGTAGGGGGAAGCCGAGGCGAGTTCCAGACCGGTTTTACCATTCACGGCGCGCGGACCAACGACTTCCAGCAGACACGCGACGGGATGTTCTGGGGCACGCTGGTCGCCGCCGGCAACAAGATGAGCAGTCTGAACCAAGCGACCGTCGACGAAGTGACCGTGCAGACGAGCGGCGCCACGGCGGAGGCTGAAAGCGGCGGCGTCATTGTGAACGTCGTGCCGCGGGATGGGGGCAACACCTTTAGAGGGTCTTTTGCCGGCAATTTCGCCAATCAGGCGCTGCAAACCAACAACCTCGACGACGAGCTGAAGGGACGTGGGGTGACTGTCGTTGCCGAGATTCGCAAGCGTTACGACGTGGGCGGAGGTCTGGGCGGTCCCGTCATGCGTGACCGCTTGTGGTTCTTCGCGAGCTCACGCTACTGGGTGACGTCCACCTATGTGCCGGGCAACTACTTCAACGCGACGCAGGGCACCTTGTTCTACACGCCGGACCTGAGCCGGCCGCTCTACGACGAAAACTCCTATTTCGACAACCGGATCCGTCTAACATGGCAGGCGGCCGAGCGGCACAAGATCGCCGCAACGTATGGCGTCGAGCGCAATTGCAACTGCCTCAACAACGTCAGTACAGGGATGCGTGATGCCGCCGCCTCCGGAAGCGCGAAGTACTGGCCGAACCGGAACGGGCAACTGAGCTGGAACTCACCCGTCACCAACCGGCTCCTGTTCGAAGGAGGCGTGGCGTTCGTATCCCTCGTACAGCAGCGCCTACGTGTCGGCTCCACGCCGGGGGATCCGGCGGTGCTCGACCAGGAGAGGAACTACCGCTACGGCAATCACCGGTTCGGGTACGGCCTCTCGGACAGCTTCGGTGAACAGAGAACGTTTCAGATGAACGAGAAGTTTGCGGTCTCGTACGTGACGGGATCGCACGCCTTCAAGGCGGGGCTGCAGTTCCTATATGCACCGCGCGAGACATTCTTCTATCAGGATGGTGGACCGCACGCCGATCGCAGCTACACGTTCCTGGGAAGGACGCCGGTGTCCGTCACTTACTACGGAGGGCCGCTGGCCACGTCTTTGCGCCAGGATACGCTCGGTCTATTCGCTCAAGACCAGTGGAATGTGAATCGTCTGACGCTGAATCTGGGGCTGCGCTTCGATTATTTGAACGGCAAGGTCCGCGAACAGCACATGCCCGCCGGGACCTTCGTTCCGGCGCGCGATTTTGCGCCCGTCGAAGACGTTCCGAAATGGACGGATATCAATCCCCGCATCGGCGCGTCGTATGACCTTTTCGGGACGGGACGCACCGCGGTGAAGGGCTTCATCGGGCGCTATGTGAACTTCGAAGCGTTCGGGATCACCACCGCCAACAATCCGGCAAATCTGCTGGTGCTCAGCGCAACGCGGACCTGGACCGACAACGGCGACTACGTCCCGCAGGAATCGGAACTCGGACCGCTGTCCGACAGCGCGTTCGGTCAGGTACGCCAGGCGACGACGCGCTATGCCGACGACGTGGTGCGCGGATTCGGGGTGCGGCCGTACAACTGGCAGGGATCCATTCAGGTCCAGCACGAGCTGGGTAACGGGATCGCGCTCAATGTCGGGTATTTTCGAACGTGGTACGGCAACTTCACCGTGACTGACAATCTCGCGATCGGGCCGGCCGATTTCAACGAATACTGCATCACCGCCCCGACGCATCAAGACTTGCCGTCCGACGTGAGTGGAAAGCGCATCTGCGGTCTCTACGATCTGAACCCGGCGAAATTCGGCCAGGTCAACAACCTCGTGGCGCAGGCTTCCGACTACGGCGATTACAACGAGGTGTTCAACGGCGTCGACGTGTCGGTCAACGTGCGCTTTGGGTCGGGCGGCGTAGTGCAGGGTGGCATCGCAACGGGCAGCCAGAGCGTCGACCGCTGCTTCATCGTCGATTCCCCACAAGAGGAATATCAGTGCGACGTGGCCCCGCCCTGGTCGGGCGGCACGCAGTTCAAGCTGTTCACCGTGTATCCCCTCCCGTGGGATTTGCAGGTGAGCGCCACGTACCAGGACAGCCCGCCGGTGCCGACCAATGCGGGATTCGTCGCCACCAATGCCATGATCGCGCAATCGCTCGGCCGGAATCTCGGGGCATGCGGTACTCGGCCCACATGTACGGCAACCGCGACGATCGAGCTGGTTCCGCTTGGCACCCACTTTCTCGAGCCGCGAATCCGCCAGCTTGATATCCGGTTCACGCGCAACTTCGCCTATCGATCGATGCGCATTCAGCCGCAGTTCGACTTGTACAACGCGTTCAACGCGAATCCTGTCACCGGGATCATCACGCGCTTCGGCGCCGCATGGCAGAACGCGACGTCGGTGCTCAACCCGCGGACCATCAAGTTTGGCGTGAACATTACGTACTGAACGGAGTCTATCCGGTCTTCCTTCAGCTCGGTCCGTGTTCGTATCTCAATCGGACACGGACCGGGCGCGTAGGCTCGGAAGGACCCACCTCATCTCGCGCAGCGAAACCCGACGTCGATTCCTCGCGCACCAGGCTGTGCCAGGCTGCGGGACGACAGCCGCAATCCGCGCGAGTAGTCGCCCCAGGAGCCGCCGCGGACGACGCGCGCCACGCCCGAGTCCGGCCCGGACGGATTGGTGGGTGCGGAGTGCTGGTAATAGTCGGACTGGTACCAGTCAGCGGTCCATTCCCAGACATTTCCTCCCATGTCGTGGAGGCCGTATTCATTAGCCGAGAACGAACCTGCCGGCGCGGTCACAGGATATTCGTCGGAATACCCGGCAAAGATTGTCCACTCCGGGTGATCGCGTTTTGCGGATTCATCGGCCACATTCGCGGCGGGCCGCGCGCCAATCAATGGTGAAAGCCCATCGCCCCATGAATAGATCGCGTTCGGTCGCCCGCCCCGGGCCGCGTACTCCCATTCCGCTTCCGTTGGGAGACGGCCGCCAGCCCAGCGACAGAACGCAGTCGCTTCGTTCCAGGTCACGTTGACGGCGGGCAAGCCCCCGGCACGGTTCCAGGGAGGTTGCACGGGCATCGAGGACTGGCCGGTAGCCGCAAACGCGCGGAACCTTTCCACCGTGACTTCTGTGGCCATCAGGTCGAATGGGGCGGTCACGGCAACACGATGCCGCGGCCGTTCGTCATCGGCACAGTCGGCGTCGTGCGGAACGCATCCCATTTCGAATGAGCCTGCGGGGATACGGACCCATCGACTGTCAGCGCGCTGCGCTTGCGCTGGACCTAGGGCAACCAGGAGAAAAATACCGCCTAGAACAGCGGCATGACGCATGGCGATCCGATCAGAGATCCGGCGTGTGGTGTTCCGCGTTTGGTCCCGTCCCGCAATGCACACGTTAGCTTATAGTAGGGGCCGCTTCATTCATCACAGAGAGGACTGTTCATGATGCTCGTCCTGAGAGTGTTCGGCATCGGCACGCTCGGTCTGTTTCTGAGCGCAGCCGCCTTTGCGCAGATTTCCACTGCACAACTCGACGGCAAGGTGACCGACGACAGTGGAGCGGTACTGCCGGGAGCCACGGTCACCGTTACTCAAACCGATACCCAAGCCGTGCGCACGGTAGTGACGGACGGCGAAGGCGCCTACCTCCTCTCGAATCTGGCGCCCGGACCGTACCGGCTCGAGGTGATGTTGCAGGGATTCCGCAGCTACGCTCAGACGGGCATCGTGCTTCAGGTAGCGGCGACAGCGACGATCAATGTCCCGCTCGCCCTTGGCTCGGTCGAAGAGACTGTCACCGTCGAAGCCGCCGCGCCCATTGTGGACGTCCGGAGCGCCGGCGTCAGCGAGGTAGTGGAAAGCGAGCGCATCGTTGAACTGCCACTTGAGGGGCGGCAGGTGACCGCGCTGCTCGTCCTTGCGGGGGCGGCCGTCAACACCGGCAGCCCGAACACCAGGAGCTTCCAGGGCGCCGTCAACGTATCGGTGGCGGGCGGACTCCCCTTTGGCGTCGGGTACGTGCTCGACGGAGCGATGCACAACGATCCGCAGAACAACGCCGGGCTTCCGCTCCCCTTCCCCGATGCGCTGCAGGAGTTCCGGGTGGCAACCACCGGGCTCTCGGCGGAGAACGGCATGCATTCTGGTGCGTCGGTGAACGCAATCACAAAATCGGGCAGCAACCGGTTTACGGGCACGGCGTTCGAGTTCGTGCGCGACAAGCGCTTCAACGCCACCAACCCTTTCGCCCGAATCGGCGCTGACGGCAAGCGCGTCGACGACGGGCTCCTCAGGAACCAGTATGGCGGGACACTCGGCGGGCCGATATTGAGGGACCGCCTTTTCTTCTTCGGAGGCTACCAGGGAACGCACATCCGGCAGACCCCCGCGTCGAATGTCGGGTTCGTGCCGACGCCGGCAATGCTGCGCGGCGACTTTACGGCCTATGCCGCGCCGCAATGCAATGCCGGGCGGCAAGTCACGCTCCGGGCTCCGTTCGTCAACAACCGAGTAGACCAGTCGCTGCTCAGCCCGGCCGCGCTGAAGCTTGCCTCCTTCTTGCCGGAGGCGGACGACGAATGCGGCCAGGTTACCTTCCTGCAGCCTGCGGATGGGGATCAGGGGCAGGGCGTCGTACGCATGGATTACCAAGTGAGTGCGAACAACTCGATTTTCGGACGCTATATGGGGACCTTCGACCAGGCGCCGGCGGCGTATGCGCGGACTGGCAACGTGTTGACGCTGGCGCTCGGACCGGGGCTCGACAACCTGGCACAGTCGCTGACTGTTGGCAACACCACGATTCTGGGCGCGGATCTGGTTAACTCGCTGCGCGGCGCGTTCAACCGTACGTCGATCAATCGCGGCAACCCGGGGTTCTTCGATCCGACAGATCTCGGCGTGCGCGACTTCCACAGCTACCGGGCGCAGGAGATGGTGCTCACCGTCACCGGCAATTTCCAGATCTCGGCCGGCACCGCCAGCACGGGCATGTTCGAAACTGACTCCTACCAGGTTTCCGACGACCTGACGATGGTGCGCGGCCGGCACCAGTTCGGTTTCGGAGCAAGCGTGGCCTACTGGAATTCGTATCAGACGTCTCACGCGCGATCCGGCGGCGACTGGATCATCAACGGACAGACCACCGGCAGCGGACTCTCCGACTTCCTGATCGGCGCGGTCAGCAGCCTCGAGCAGAACGCGCCCAACATCCTGCACATGGATATGTGGTATGTCGGCCTGTACGCACAGGACGCGTGGCGCGCGACCGATCGCGTGACGATCAATTATGGTCTGCGCTGGGAGCCGTGGCTCGGGCAACAGATGCTCTACGGCGGCGCGAGTAACTTCGATCGCGAGAGGTTCCGCAACAACGTGAAGAGTGAGATGTTCGTCAACGCTCCCGCCGGCATGCTGTATCCCGGCGATGCCGGGTTTCCGTCAGGTCAGTCCGGGTACAAGCGGCGCTGGCTGGACGTGTCGCCGCGCGTGGGTGTCGCGTGGGATGTGAACGGCAACGGCCGGCTGGCCGTCCGATCCTCGTACGGGTTGACCTACGATTTTCCGAGCGGCGACTACATGAACATCAATGCCTCGGCGCCGCCATGGGGCAACCGTACGCGGCTCGAGACGACCTCGCTCGACAACCCGTATGCCGCGTTCGGCGGCAATCCTCATCCGATTCCCACCGCCCGGGATACTCGCTTTGCGGCGTCGGGCGCGTTCGGTGTAATGGACCCGAACATCGAGCCGCCACGAGTGCAGTCCTGGAACGCCACCGTGGAGCGTCAGTTGGGGACGAATTGGTCGGCGACAGCCAGTTATCTCGGCCGCTATTCCGATCACTTGTGGGCGCAGGTGGCGCTGAACCCGGGTGTGTTCCTTGGACTGGGGCCATGCGTCATCAATGGCGTGTCGTACACCATGTGCAGCACGAACCCAAACCTGAACCAGCGACGGCTGCTCTCGCTCGAGAACCCGCGCGAAGGCAACCTGTTCGGACCGCTCGACCTGCACAACTCGGTCGGGTCACAGGATTACCATGGGCTGCGGCTGACGGTGGCGCGGCGTGCGGCAACAGGCATCAGCCTGAGTGCCAACTACACCGTGTCACGATGCTTCGGCACCGCAACGCCGGGCAGCTTCCCGCAGAACAGCGCCGGATACACGAACCCGGACGACCCCGAGTTCGATCGCGGCTATTGCATTCAGGACCGGAAGCATCTCGCGAACGGGACGATGACTTACCAAACACCGGAACTGTCCAATGCGATCGCGCGCGCAGTCGCATCCAACTGGCGGCTCTCGGGCATTCTGACGGTTCGCTCCGGCGCCCGGCTCAACGTCATTTCGGGACAGGACAATGCGATGAACGGCATCAGCAACCAGCGGCCGAACCAGGTATCCGATGACGTGTATGGGGATTCGCTGCTGACCTACTTGAATCGGTCAGCGTTTGCGCAGCCGGCGCTCGGCACATTCGGCAACTTCGTGTTCGGCGGTGTCGAAGGCCCGGGTTACTGGGACATCAACCTCGCCATCTCGCGGCTGCTCCAGTTCGGTGCCACTCGCAACCTCGAATTGCGTATGGAGATCTTCAATCTCACGAACAACTTCAACTGGGGGACGCCCAACCTCAACCTAAACAGCCCGCAGTTCGGCCGGATCACCACGATGACTGGCGCACCGCGTGTGATGCAGTTCGGGATCAAGTACGGCTTCTAACCAGTCCATGGCTCGCCCTTGACATCCCACGCCCCAACGCACGGCCTTTGCGCGTAGGGGTTGGATCCAACGCGATGAGGCGTTGGTCGCTTCGTCGGTGAACGCCGTTGTCATACAGGAGCAACATCATGAAGAGCGCATCGCGGTTGGTCATCATGATCCTCACGGTGCTGTCCGGTATGTGGCTCGCTCAGGGTATCGAAGCCCAGTCGCCGGAACAGCAAGCGATCGGCGATGCGGCTGCAGCCCTCGGCGGCCGCGAGCGCATCGCTGCAGTTCGAACGCTGCTGCTCGAGGGTCAGGGGAAGGACTTCAGTTTCGGCCAGGGCGCGCGGCCGGACGAAATGGGTTCACAGTCGGATCCGTGGAAGGTGACCGGGTACCGGCGCGCGTATGACCTGACTGCCGGTCGGGCGCGGTTCGAACAGACCCGCGTTTCCCTGGATGCGTTCTATGCGGGTCCGGATCCGGCCAAGTCGGTGCAGGGAATCGACGGCAGCGTCGTCTACAACGTCGCAGAGAGCGGCAACGCGGTCCGGGTATGGGGCAGGCAGGATGTGGACGCACGCCAAGTGGAGATCGCGCGTCACCCGATAACACTCGTCCGTGCAGCGTTCGATCCCGCAGCAAAGGTCGCCAACGCAAGGACACAAGGCAGCGAACGCCTCGTCGATATCACGCTCCCGGCGGGCCCGACGGTTACGCTCGCTATTGACGCCGCCACCAAGCTGCCTGCCCGCATCGTGTGGACATCGGATGTGTCGCTCATCGGCGACGCGCCCATCGAGACACGATTCGCCGACTATCGAACGGTCGACGGGTTCCAGCTTCCCACTCGCCTCACCACCAGAATCGACCGATGGCTGAGCGCCGACATCCGCATTCGGAGCCAGACGGTCAACGGCGATGTCGGCAACCTTGCCGCGCCACCGAACGTCGCCGCGGCCAAACCTCCTGGCACGCCATCCCCGATTCGTGTCGACGCGGAAGAGGTGGCAAAGGGGGTCTGGTATATGACGGGGCAGACCCACCACAGCGTGCTTGTGGAATTCGAAGACCACCTGGCACTGGTCGAAGCGCCGAGCGAGGCGCGGACGCTCGCGGTGATAGCCAAAGCGCGAGAGCTACGCCCGAATAAGCCGCTCACGACGCTCATTGAAACGCATCATCATGGCGACCACACTGGCGGGGTGCGTGCGGCGGTGTCCGAAGGTCTCACCCGTATCGTTGCGCACCGGAGCATTCAGCCGTTTCTAGAGGAATTGCTGAAGCGGCCGCATACCATTGTTCCCGACGCACTGGCGCGCAAACCACAGTCGAAGCGCGTCACCTTTACGGCAGTGGACGATCAACTCGTGATTCAGGACCGCGCCATGGCCGTTCACCTGTACCACGTCCTTGACAGCGCCCACGCCGACACCAATCTGCTCGTGTACTTTCCAACCGGTCGGGTGTTGACCGATGCCGACCTGTTCTTCCCGGACGATCAGCGCACGGTCAATGCCACGGACGATCAGGGGCACGCGACGTTCATTCATAGCCTGCTGCTCAACATCAACTACCGCAAGCTGCAGGTCGATCGCCTGATGCCGATTCATGGCAAGCTCGTCCCATACGATCGCTTCCTGGAGGCGAACATGCTGCTGGCGTCGATGCTGTCTGCGCAGGATCCGCGATAGCGCGGTAGGGTTGACAGGCACGCGGTTAATCACGGACGCTCGGGCATGCGGACAAGGAGTGGCTCATATGCAGGGACGAACCATCGCTATCTTCACTAGTTTCGTCGTCGCGCTCGGGGCAGTGCAACTCGGAGCTCATCACTCCTGGAACACGGTGTTCAGCGAGGACAAGCCGCTCGTGCTTCGCGGAACACTCGCGAAGGTGGAGCTAGTGAACCCGCATGGGTGGATCTGGATCGAAGTCAAGGGCGCTGACGGGATGGTTACGCGATGGGGGATCGAGGGTGGACCGCCGAACAACCTGATTCGGAACGGCATCACGAAGGACACCCTCAAGCTCGGCGAGGAACTGGTGGTGCGCGGCTATGGCGCCAGGGATGGATCGAATCTGCTCGCAGGCGTGAAGTACGAACGTGCAGACGGCAAGGAGTTCTGGCTCGGCAACGACGGCGCCGAGGCCCTTGCAAAGGCCCGCGGCGATCTTAAATGAGGGCCGCGACCATCGTCGTGGCGGCGGTCGCGCTCGCTGCGGTGCTGTCGGTTCGCTCGGGAGAAGGCCAGACGTATACCGCCCCGCGAACGGCGAGTGGGCAGCCCGACTTGAACGGGTTCTGGCAGGCGCTCAACACGGCGCACTGGGACTTGGAGCCTCACACGGCAGCGCCTGGACCGGTGTTGCAACTGGGAGCCGCCTATGCCGTCCCTCCGGGACAGGGCGTCGTCATGGACGGGCCGATTCCTTATCGTCCGGACACCCTCGCAAAGAAGAAGCAGTATGCGGCCAACGCCCTTCGCGAAGACGGCGAGGTCAAGTGTTACCTGCCTGGTGTCCCGCGAGTCATGTACATGCCGTACCCGGTTCAGATCGTGCAGTCGGACTCGACGATTCTCATGATGTCTGAGTTCGCAAGCGCGCAGCGCACTATTTACATCGACGGCAAGAGCTCCCCGCCGGCCGACACATGGATGGGATGGTCGAACGCCCGGTGGGAAAGCGACACGTTGGTGATCGACAGTCGCGGCTTCATGGGAGGGACGATCTCAGCCCTCGATCCGGAGGGAGCGATCCAGGTTCGATTCCTTGATCGTGCAGGCAATTACCACACAGACGGCCTGCATGTGATTGAGCGCATCCGCCGGATTGGGCCCGATCACCTCTCGTATCAGGCTACGATCGAGGACCCGAATGTGTATACGCGTCCGTGGACGATCAGCATGCCGCTTTATCGGCGTCTCGAACCGGGCCTGCAGCTTGGCGAGTTCAAATGCGAGGAGTTCGTGAGCGACCTGGTGTACGGCAAGTATCAGAAGGCGCCGGCCAGATAACCGTGACGGAGATTGGGATGCGTCGAGCCGGTTTCAGAATTCGCGTAGGTCGACGAGCGGCAGGCGCCGTCGTGGCGGCGGCAGTCGTGTCGCTCACGGCAATCATCGGCATCGCGCAAGATCCGCCGGCGGCTCCGAATGGCTCATACAAGGTTCCCCGCACGCCCGACGGGCACCCGGATATGCAAGGCTACTGGACCAACCTCACGTACACACCGTTTGAACGGCCGCGGGCGCTCGCGAGCAAGCCTTTCTATACAGAGCAGGAAGCGATGGAGGCGTTCAAGAGAGCCGTCGCCGACACCACCGACCAGATCGTCCATTACGTGAACAGCGACTTCGGGGCGACACCGGTGCAAACGGGAGCAAGACCGAATCCGCGCACATCGCTCGTGATTGATCCGCCAGACGGCAGGGTCCCCGCGCTGACGCCCGAGGCAGAAAAACGAAACGCGGCGCGCGTGGCCGCGGACAAGAGTCGGGGACCGCTCGCCCAGACGTGGAAAGACGACCGCGGAACCGTGTGGTGCGTTTTCCACGACCGCGCAGTCCCCGCCGTCGTCGCGCCGTACGGCAGCAACTATCACATCGTCCAGTCGCGCGACTGGATCGTGCTGACGTATGAGTGGAACACCGAGCACCGGATTATTCCGCTCGATGGCCGCCCACACGCGCCTGCGGCCGTTCGCACATACGCCGGAGATTCGCGTGGACGATGGGAGGGCGACACGCTGGTGGTGGAAACGACCAACTTCAGCCCCAACAGGAACTTTTACGGCTCCGACGGTACATTCACCCTGGTCGAGCGCTTTACCCGGACCGCAGACGACACTATCGTGCATACATACACCGTGAACGATCCATCGACGTGGACACGCCCGTGGACCGTTGAATTGCCGATGCATCGCATCAACGGGCCAATGCTGGAATACGCCTGCAACGAGAACAACCAGGATGGGTTCGCGACGCTGAAGAATGCCCGGGCGCAGGAAGAAGGCAGGTTGGCGCCAATGGATGCGGTCAAGCGCGGCGACGCCAAAGCCACGATCACGGAGCGCGAGGAACAAGGCGCGGCAAAGGTGCTTGGGGGCGACACCCAAGACGGCAACAAATGAGGGGGATCGGCGCTTTCTGCCTTGCGGTTCTGATCTGCTCGGCAATCCAGTCGTCTTCCCGCGCGCAGGCACAGCAACAGCGCACGGCTGCCGACGGCGTGTACACAGACGCCCAGGCGGTGCGCGGCGAAGCGATCTCGGACACGAAATGCGTCGCCTGTCACGGCGTTGCGCTTTCCGGCGACATTGCGCCGCCGCTCGTTCGCCAGGATTTCCTGACCGTCTGGCAGAAGCCGCCGCTGGCCGACCTTTTCGACAAGATCCTCAACACGATGCCCGCCGACGCACTCGGCACCCTCACTAGGCCCGAGACCGCTGACCTGGTCGCATACCTGCTCAAGGCGAACAAGTTCCCAACCGGGAACGCAGAGCTCCCGACAGACGAAGCAACGCTCAAACGGATTTCGCTGTCACGGACGGCCACCGCCGCGTCCTCGGCTCCCGGCACCGCTGCGCCCACCGTGTCCTTTCCGCCGGCAGGCAATCTGAACCAGGTAATGCGCGGCATCTTGTTTCCAAGCTCTAACGTCCTGTTCGACGTGCAGACCCAGGACCCCAGCGCGCGTCAGCAAGGTGCGCATGCCGATGCTGCGACGACGACGGCTCGCTACGGTGATGTGTATGACCCGTGGATGGTGGTGGATGCGGCAGCGATTTCACTCATTGAGGCCGCGCCACTCCTTATGACGCCCGGTCGCCGGTGCGAGAACGGGAAATCGGTGCCGGTAGAGCGGGGCGACTGGCAGCGCTACGTGCAGGGCCTCGCCGACGTGGGACGAGCCGCATATCGAGCCGCACAAACGAGAAACCAGGCGACGGTGAGCGAGGTGACAAACCAGGTGTCGGACGCCTGCGCCAACTGTCATCGCGTATATCGCGACACACCGTCGGCGGCGACACGCTGCATCCCGCCACCGTAGGGCGGGCCTTTGCAGCCTGCCTGTCCCGCAGCCGTAGGGCGGCCTTTACGGCCCGCCGGCATTGTTCACGGAAACCGAAACACCGCGTAGAACTCGTTCTCGAATATCTGCTCCAGCGGAATCGGCGCAGGGTGGACGTAGTCCTTCCGAATCACGAGGTGGGTCCAACCATGCGTTCGCGCAGCCTCCAGGATTCGGTCGCTCCAGGCAGGTTGCTGGAGCAGGCCTTGCAATTCGCGCCGCTCACGTGGAGACGGGACGACTTCATA
>Ga0075421_100005402_pt1 | contig 15447 bp, 11 predicted proteins | sample SoiMetdeltSBSDD5_FD_75292 | JGI IMG/M metagenome (GOLD analysis project Ga0075421, IMG submission 75292) | Bulk soil microbial communities from a Populus tree surrounding site in Tennessee, USA - Soil MetaG P. deltoides SBSDD5 | ecosystem: Environmental > Terrestrial > Soil > Tree plantation...
CATTCGGAACACGTTCTCGTGTCGCTCGACGCCCTCGACTGCCGGTAGTAACGCGAGTCGCTGCTCCCAGTCCGGCGGCGCGTTCAGAAAGCTGGCCTCCAGCACGTTCTTGCTCGGGATCGATGCTTTCAGCGTGAGCGGCGAGTCGAGCGCCTTCAGGTCGCCGTGATCGACGATCGCAATCCGATCGCACAGCTTGTCGGCTTCGTCCATGTAATGCGTCGTGATCAGCACGGTCAGGTCCCGCTTTTCCTTGATCCGCTTCAGCATTTCCCAGACGGCCACGCGCGATACCGGATCGAGGCCGGTCGTCGGCTCGTCGAGAAAGAAGATCCGCGGCTCGTGCACCAGGCCGCGCGCGATCTCCACGCGCCGCCGCATCCCGCCCGAGAGGTTCTTCACCTGCTTGTCCCGCCACTGGGTCAACTCGACCGATTCGAGCAGCTCGTCGATCAGCTTCCGCCGCTTCTCGCGCGGCACGCTGTACAACTTGGCGTAGAAGAGCAGGTTCTCCTCGACGCTCAGCTCGAGATCGCTCGTCATCGCCTGCGGAATGACGCCGATCGATCGGCGGACGCCGTCGGCTTGCTTCACGACGTCGAAGCCGTTGACGATCGCCGTGCCGGAGGTCGGCGGCAGCAGGGTGACGAGCATGCGGATCAGCGTCGATTTCCCGGCGCCGTTCGGACCCAGCAGCCCGAAGATCTCGCCGTCCTCGACGGCGAAGCTGATGCCGTTCACGGCGGTGAACTCGCCGAATTTCTTGACGATGCTCTTGACGTCGATCGCGTTCATGCGTTTTCGGCAGGCCTGAAGTTTTCGGTTTCGTAGGGCGGGTCTTGCTGTTTAGACCCAGCCTCGGAGCCGGGTCCAAAGGACCCGGCCTACATCAGCGGCCTACACCAGTTTCAGCTGAACGTAGGCAGTCATGCCGACCGCCAGCTTCCGGTCCTTGTTGTCGCAGCGCAGCCGGATCTCGAAGGTCTTGATGTCGCGCTTCGTTCGGCTCACGTCGCGCTGCGTGGCGAACTGCGCGTCGACGCCGCGATAAAACACGACGCCGTCGACTTCGGTACCCGAGGCGAGCCGGACAGTGAGGTGATCGCCAATCTTCACGCGATCGATGTACGACTCCTCGAGATCGGCGCGCACCCACAGATCGTCGGGGTTGATGAGCGTCACGACCGGCTGCCCGGGGTTCACGACTTCTCCCTCGCGCGCCGCTCGGATGTCGACGATGCCGTCGATCGGCGCGTAGACCTCAGCGTATTTGAGGCGGACGTCCGCCTTCGCCCGCTGCGCATCGGCGGCAGCCGCCATATGCTGATTCGCCTGAAGCTGACTCTTCCGGACAAAAATCTGATCGGCGTTGGCGCGAGCCAGCGCGAGCGCCGCGCGTTGAGCGTCCAGCTGTTTGCGCAAATTGTCGACCTTCGCCTGCGCAGACTGAAACGAGGCGCGCGCCTCGTCGAGCTGCGATGCCGGCGTCACGCCCTGCTTCGACAGGCTCTCGGTCCGCTCGAAATTCAGACGCTCCTTTTCGAGATCCGCTTGCGAGGCCTTCAGTTGTGCTTCCGACGCGGCGAGCAGCGATTCCGCCTGGCTGATCTGTTCGATCGTTTGCTTTTCCTGGAGCCGGAGCGCGGCCTCCGCTTCCTGAACCTGTGAGCCCATGCCTTCGACGTTACGCATCGCATAGGCGCTTTCAGCACGCAGCTCGTCGGGCGCGATGACGGCGATGAGCTGGCCGCGTGTGACCTTGTCGCCTTCCGCGACGTGCAGCTTCTCGAGCTTGCCGCCAATCTGCGGGCTGACAACGACATCGTGTGTGGTGACGATGCCGGTGAGGACGAGCGCGGTCGGCGGTCGATTCAAGTACCAATACGCCGCGACGCCGCCACCGATGAGAACGAGAAGGATGAGCGCTCTTTTCAAAGCCATGTCGAGTTAAACATATGTATAAAACAGACGTTTGATACCTGTCAAATCCGCTATACTTGGAGCGTCTTGCTGCGGGACCTTCCGCGTCGGGCGCGCTGGTACATCGTCGCGGTGATCACGCTGGGGGCCCTGACGTTCGGGGTCATGTTCGTCCGCCACCCCGAATCGCTGTTTCCTGTTTTCCCGCTGCTCTTCCTGACCGTCCTCTCTTCCTTGACGGCCGCATTCAAGGTTCAGTTCCCGATTGCGACCGGCTCGAACATGTCGGTTTCCTACGTGGTGGACATCGCATCGCTCATCCTCCGCGGTCCGCACGCCACGATGATCGTCGGCGCCGTCAGCGGTTGGAGTCAGACGACGTTCAACTCGCGGACGCGCAATCCGGCCTATCGCACGCTCTTCAATATGGCTTGCCTCGTCGTCACCGTGCAGGCGGCCGGGCAGGTCTATCAACGGCTGGGAGGCACACCGCAGGCGGATTTCAGCAGTATCGCCGTGGTCATCCCGTTCATGGGGATGGCACTCACCTATTTCCTGGTGAACACCGTTCCGATCGCGATCGCGGTCGCGCTCACCACAAGCCAGAACGCCTGGCGAGTCTGGAAAACAGACTTTTCGACGAGCGCCGGCAGCTATTTCCTCGGCGTGATCGCCGCGGCGGTCGTGATCGAAGTCGTGGCGCGATCCGGATACTGGCTCACGCTGCTTCTCGCAGCCGCGCCGCTGTATCTGACCTACAAGGTCTATCGCGCCGGCGTGCAGACGGAGGCGCGCCAGGGCGCCGTGCTCGAGGCGGCCAACGACGCGATCGTCACGATGGACTCCAACCTGGCGATTCGCGAATTCAATCCTGCGGCCGAGCGGCTCTTCGGGTTTCGCCGGATGAACATTCTCGGCAAACACGTGGCGATGCTTCTTCCGTCCGCGGAGCGCGCCTCGACGCTCCTGGCGTTCAGCGAATACCTGATCGCGGGCAAGGGCCCGCTCCACGATGGACAGCTTTCGGTCACGGGACTTCGCGCCGACGGATCGGAGTTTCCAGCGGAAGTCACCGTCGCGCGCCTCGGCGGCGACAAGCGCGCGGCGATGACGGCGTTCATCCGCGACATCACCGACCGGCGCGCGCTCGAGGAACAGCTCCGTCAGTCGCAGAAGCTCGAGGCCATCGGTCGGCTGGCCGGCGGCGTGGCGCACGATTTCAACAACATCCTGATGAGCATCATGGGCTCCGCGGATCTGCTGCTCATGGAGATTCGGCCCGAGGATTCCGCTCACAGCGAGGTGAACGAGATCAAGCAGTCGGTCAACCGCGGCGCGGGGTTGACGCGGCAGCTTCTCTCCTTCAGCCGTCGTCAGGCGACGAGCCCGAAGACCTTCGCGCTCGGCGACGTGATCAACGGGATGGAGACGATGCTGCGCCGTCTGATGGGTCCGGAAATCGAATTCGTCAGCGTTCGCCCCTCGGAGCCGACGATGGTGGTGGCCGATCCGGGGCAGATCGAGCAGGTCGTCCTGAACCTGGTCGTCAACGCGCGCGACGCGATGCCTCAGGGCGGGCGGCTGGCGGTCAAGATCGAAGAGATCGATCTCGACGATACGGCGGTGGTGGTCGAAGGAAAAAAAGGACGCTACGCGCGCCTGAGCGTCAGCGACAGCGGCGCGGGCATGGACGAGAAGACGCGCGCGAAACTTTTCGAGCCGTTCTTCACGACGAAGGAACAAGGCAAGGGCACGGGCCTCGGATTGTCGATTGTCTACGGCATCGTGAAACGGAGCGGCGGCTACATCAGCGTCGTGAGCGAGCCGGGCAAAGGCACGACATTCTTCATCTATCTGCCTCTCGCCACTGCAACGGAACCCTCCGGCGCGCTCGTTTGACGCCATGCGGCCGTGACATTTTGATAAACTCCGCCGGCCGAGTGGGTCAGGTAGGTCTGGTTGGTCAGGTGGGTCTCTCTGACCAACCCGACCTGCCTGACGCCGCTGACATACCAGACGATTCATGGAACAGCCACGACTGCCGCTGACGGTGATTCACTATTCGCGCCACGATCCGCGGTATGCGACCGGCGGCGTGGAACGATTCGCACGAACGCTTGAACTCTTCTTCGAGCAGGTCGAGTTTCTGACACCCGCGAGCGGCCGGGAGCGACGCCGGGCGCTGCAGCGCCAGCTGCCCATCATCTGCGACAACCAGCGCGTCCTCGACTGGCCGGCCGATCATCCGGTCATCGGATTTCAGCATGGCGTGGGCGCCGTCAAGTTCGCGGCAACGCGATCGCTCGCGCACTGGCGCCTGGCCCGTGCACAGCGCCGCGCCGCGCGGCGGGCGCGCACGTTGTGGGTGGCGTGCGCGCAGTGGGTGGCGGCGAGCTTCGCGCGCATGCACGGCACCGACGTACACCATGTGATTTATTACCCGATCGATTGCGATCGGTTCGACGGCCGTCTGAACAACCGTGGATCGCGGCTGATCCTCCACGACGCACGTACCCGGCACAAAGGCCGCTCGCTCATCCCCACGCTGCAGTCGGCGTTTCCGGACTGGTCGTTCGAACCGCTCTCCTGCGCTCCCGAACAAGTTCCCGATCGTCTGCGGACGGCACGCGCCTTCATACATCTCAGCCGCTACGAAGGGAACAGCCTCGTGTGCAACGAAGCGATGGCCATGAACCTCCCGTGTCTCTTCACGCGCGTGGGGCTGATGGCCGACCCGGCCGCACCGACCGACGTGTCGGTGATGGACGTCGAGGAGGCTTACGGAAGCCGCGAATCGCTCATCGGGCGGGTCGCGGCATTTCTCCGTGGTCTCGACGAGCGCGGCGAGGCCAATCCTCGCGCGTGGGTCCTCGAGCACGCGAGCCGGGGACCCGGCTTCGACGCGTGGCGGCGCGTCATCGCCGAATTCGAGGAGATGAGCGGATGGCAGCTGATGCCTCGGCCGGCCGGCACGCCACCGGCGCCGATCACTTCTGGCTTGCGCAGCGCCTGACGCTCGGCGCGCTCGCGATTGGAATCGTCCTTCAGATTCTCCTGTTCGCCCGGCCCACGCCCTCGGGCGTGGCGTATGTCGGCGACTGGTACCGGTACTTTTTTCGGGCGCTGCTCTACGAAGGGCTCGAGAACTACCTGATCGCGTTGCCGTTTCTGACGTTCTGGCTGATCCGGTTTCGCAGGCCCGTCGCTTCCTCTGCCGCGCGCTGGCTGCATGCGGGCCAGGCGGGCTTGCTGGCGCTCAGTCTGTTTCTCACTGAATTCGATCACGAAATCATGCGGTTCGTCGGCACGCGCGCCACTCCTTCGTACTTGCAGGTGTACGCAACGACCAAGACGTCGTGGCCGGTCGTGTTTGAGGCGCTCCTGACCGATCGTGGCGGTCCACTGCTCCCGGTCGTGCTCTGGATCGGCGCTCCGCTCGCGCTGCTCGTGTGGGGTCGCCGCGTCAGGATCGGGCGCGTCGAAGGCCACACGCGCGGATCGGTTGCGGTGGCTGTACTGAGTCTGTGCCTTCCGATCCTCGCGCCGCTCTACGTCCGAGCCTATCTCGGCGGCAAGGGTCCGACGCGTCGTGTCGAGCCGCTGATCCTGAGCGTCGCACGCGATCTCAGCACGCGCGTTGGACCGATTGAAGAGCCGGCGGATTTCACGAAGCTCGCACAACGGCATCAGCAGCGATGGCTCGCGGAGAGCGGCGACCGGCTGTGGCGATTCCCCTCCGAAGTGTTTCCGTATCTTCGCGAGCCGATCGATGGGCCGGCGCCGGTTGGCGAAGGCGACGTGCGCTGGAACGTCGTGGTTTTTCAGCTCGAGACGTTCAGAGCATGGGACATGGCGTTGATGCGTCCGGCGCTGACGCGTCAACCGACGCCGTTTCTGGACGCGCTCGCGCGAAGCGACCGCGGCGCTTACTGGACGAGGGCGTCCAGCTTCGGTCCGCCCACCGTGAACGGGTTCATCGCCTGGAATTGCTCACTGCTACCGCACTCCGGCGAGTTGGCGCTGACGACGTTTACGTACACAGCGCTCGACTGTCTGCCCGACGCGTTCCGCAGGCACGGATACCGGGCCGAGGTCTTCACCGGCTTCGATCCCGACTGGGACAATGAAACGCTGTGGTACCGGCGGTGGTACGACCAGTTCAACTACTTTCACGAAGCAGCAGGAGACGACCGCGTCCTGGCGCGGCTCACGGCGCAACGGCTCGTCGCGCTCGGCCGAGCCTCGCAGCCGTTCCTGGCCACGATCGTCTGCATCACGAACCACTACCCGTTCACGTCCCGTGACGAGTCGGCAGACATCGCGGGCCATGACACGGCGGCGAAGCGGATTCTGAACACGATGCACTTCGACGACATGGCAATTCGGGAGTTCATGGAGACACTCAGGAGCGAGTCCTGGTTCGAGCGCACGTTGTTCGTGTTCGTCGGCGATCACGGATACAACCTCGGCGAGCATGGAGCGTCGCCGGGCCAGTTCAACTTGTATCGCGAATCGACGTGGGTGCCGCTCATCGTCGCTGGCTCGCACCCGCGGCTGACGAGAGGACGCCGCGACGAGCCAGCCAGCCTGCTCGACGTGGCGCCAACGCTTGCCGACCTCGCCGGCATTCGCGAACGGACGCCGTGGCTTGGTCATAGCCTCGTCGATCGGGCCGGACGGTCGCCGAGCGTGGCGTTTGCGCGCGAGGATGTCATGTTCGCGGAGACGCCGGAGTTTTCAGTCGTTGTCGATCCCGACACCGAGCGCCCTCGCGTCTTCGACGCGATTGGCGATCCACTGCAGCACCACGAGCTCACCGACCGCATGCCTCCCGGGTTCGTGCCGAAGATGCTCGAGCGCGCTGACGAACAGCGTCGGCTGAACGACTATCTGATCCGGAGCAATCGGGTCTATCCGCATTGAGCCGCTGGCGATCCGATTCGCTTTTGTAGTGCAGGCCTTCAGGCCTGCCGGAATGTAGTGCAGGCCTTTAGGCCTGCCGGTCAATGCGGTCGCACTAATCCGAGCAGACTGCGCAGACCGTTGAGCGTCTGGATCATGCTGGCGATGAGCGGGGCGTTCGATTTGTCTCGCGGAAAGATCTGGCCGACTTCGAGCTCGAGCTTGCTGATAAGGTCCTCTGCCTTCTGCTTCTCCTGATCGGTCACGTCGACGCTCCTCGGTCAGACACGATACACCAAAACGAACTCGGTCCGCCTAAAGGCGGACACTACGTCCTGCGCGCGTCAGTCCGCCTAAAGGCGGACACGACGTACGAAGGCTGACGTTTCAAGCCTTATAATCGCTCCGACCCAAGCATCAGATGTCTCTCGCCGCCGGATCACGGGTCGGCGCCTATGAAATTCTCTCGCCGCTCGGTGCAGGCGGCAAGCGCCTGCGGCCATGCGTCCTCGCGGGGCGAAGCAACCCGCGAGGATGCATCAGCGTCAGAACGCGCTGGGGGTGGGGCCCCAGCGCCGGTATAAAAAAGTTGGCCTCGAGCCCATGCCGCTGACTGCAGGAACGCGTCTCGGCCAGTACGAGATCATCAATGCGCTCGGTGCGGGCGGCATGGGCGAGGTCTTTCGCGCGCGCGACACGTCGCTCAACCGGGACGTCGCGCTGAAAGTTCTCCCGGCTCTCTTTGCCAACGACCCAGAACGCCTCGCGCGCTTCAAACGCGAGGCACAAGTCCTGGCCTCCCTGAATCATCCGAACATCGCGATCGTGCACGGCCTCGAACAGGCCGATGGGATTCAGGCCATCGTGATGGAACTGGTCGAAGGATCCACGCTGGCCGACCGGGTCGCACAAGGTCCGATTCCAACCGACGAAGCGTTGGCCATTGCTCGACAGATCGTCGACGCGCTCGAGGCGGCGCACGAGCACGGCATCGTCCACCGGGATCTGAAGCCGGCCAATATCAGCGTGCGCGCCGACGGCGTGGTTAAAGTCCTCGACTTCGGACTCGCCAAGGCGATGCAGCCGGAAGCGTCCGGCGTCGCGTCGGTGTCGATGTCGCCGACCTTGAGCAGTCCGGCGATGAGCCAGGCAGGCATCATCATCGGCACCGCCGCCTACATGTCGCCCGAACAGGCGCGTGGCAAACCGGTCGACAAGCGTGCCGACATCTGGGCCTTCGGCTGTGTGCTGTTCGAGATGCTGACAGGAAAGCGAGCGTTCGAGGGCGAGGATGTCTCGCTCACGCTCGCTGAGGTGATGAAGAGCGAGCCGAATTTGGGAGCGTTGCCGCCTGATTTCCCGCCACGCGTGCTGTCTGCTCTGAAGTTGTGCCTTCAGAAAGATCCGAAGCGCCGCGTGCGCGACATCGGCGACGTGCGTATCGCCATTGACGGTGGATTCGAAAACGCTCCTCCAGCCGTTCAACCAGCGAAGGGGCCTCAAAGACCGTTCTGGCGACAGCTGGTCCCGTGGACGACTGGCATCCTGGCCGGCGCCGCGATCGTCGGCATCGTGTGGGCGCTCAGGCCTCCAGCGCCAGTGCCGTGGGTCACAAGGTTTTCCGTCGCGCTCGGATCGGGACAGGTTTTTACCAACACCGGGCGGCATTCTCTGGCAATTTCGCCGGACGGCACCAAGATCGTCTACGTCGCGAACCAGCGGTTGATGCTGCGCCTGATCGGAGACCTCGAGCCGCGACTGCTTGCCGGAACCCAGGGTGGAGTGGTGAATTCCCCGGTGTTTTCGCCGGATGGGCTGTCGGTCGCATTCTTCGCCGACAGCCTCATCAAGAAAGTTGGAGTGAACGGCGGAAATCCTTCGACGCTGTGTCCGGCGACCAATCCATTCGGGATGAGCTGGGGCCCTGATGGCATCGTCTTCGCCCAAAATCCGGGCGGCATCATGCGCGTGTCGGAGGGCGGAGGAAAGCCAGAGTTGCTCGTGCCGGTCAAGGACGGCGAAGTCACTCACGGCCCTCAGATGTTGCCCAACGGCGACACCATTCTTTTCACGCTGGCCAGGAATGCTGCCGACTGGGACACGGCCCAGGTCGTTGCCTACTCGCTGAAGTCCGGAGAGCGCCGGCTTCTGATCGACGGCGGCAGCGATGCTCGCTATCTGCCGACCGGGCACCTCGTGTATGCCGTTGGCGGCGTGCTCTTCGCGTCTCGATTCGACCCGGAACGGATCGCCACCATCGGTACCGCGGCGCCGGTCGTCGAAGGCGTGAGGCGGGCAGGCGGAGCGACCGGCGCTGCGCAGTTCAGCGTCTCCGCGACCGGGTCGCTGGTTTACGTTCCGGGCCCTGCATCGGTGGGCGTCGCCCGTCGCAGTCTCACGCACGTCGATCGAAACGGCGTGGTCACGGTTCTGAAACTTCCTGCCGGGCCGTACGATTCCCCGCGTGTCTCCCCCGACGGCGCATACGTCGCCTTCGGATCCGACGACGGGAAGGAAGTCGCAGTTTTCATCTATGACTTATCCGGGAAGGCGCAGATGCGACGGCTCACGTTGAGCGGAGCAAGCCGTTTTCCAGTCTGGTCCCCCGACAGCCGGAGTGTGGCCTTCCAATCGGATCGCGACGGCAATCGCGGGATTTTCCGTCAGCGGGTAGACGGGAGTGGCACGTTCGAGCAGCTCACGACATCGGAGGCGGGAACGTCACACGCCCCTGAGTCCTGGTCCCCGAACGGTCAGACATTGTTGTTTTCGTCGATGAAGGACTCACATGTGTCGCTGTGGACGCTGACGCTTCCCGAAAAGAAAATTGAGCGCTTTGGCAGACTGGAGTCTCTGGAATCGATGGATCCCGTGTTCTCACCCGATGGACACTGGGTTGCTTACGATGCAGTCGACGCAGGTATGTCCCGCGTCTTTGTCGAAGCGTTTCCATCCCGGACCGACAGTCGCTACGAATTGACTGGCCAGGCTCGCAATCCGTTCTGGTCGGCAGACGGCACAAGACTGATTTATGCTCCAGCGGCAGCTGAACTCAGCGCCGTCACGGTCTCCGCAGGAGCGACAGTCGCGTTCGGCAATCCCACAGCGGTGCCGAGGGGTGGACTAACCGGGCCCCCCGGCGGCGCAGGTGGGAGAAGGTCCTACGATCCGGCTCCGAACGACAACGGCGTGTTTGGATTTGTACTTGGAGAAGTTGTTGAAAACCAATCCGGCACGACGCTCCAGGTCGTCCTCAATTGGTTCGAGGAACTGAAGCAGCGAGTGCCGGTCAAGTAGGGAGTCCGCCTAAAGGCGGACACTACGTACCTTCTCGCCGCCGCCACCGAGCGCCCGACCTAAAGGTCGGGCCTACGTACGCATCACTACTCGGGCCTACGTACGGATCACGGAGTCGGAGTCTGAAACGCTGTAGCCGACGCTCAGGAGCAGCGTCATAACCAAGAAGCCCGCTGCCGTCACGTACGGCATCGCCTCGCCGAAGCGCTGCAGCGACGCGCTGCCCCAGACGGGACCGATCGTCCGGCCCAGACTTTCCACCGCGCTCGCCGCGCCCTGCACGCGCCCCTGCTCGTCGCCCCGCGCCGCACGGCTCACGAGGCTCGTCATCGTCGGATGTCCGAAGCCGATCCCCAGCGCGAGCGGCACGAGCGTCAACGCGAACAGCGCGACCGAGTGCGTGAGGGCCGTCAACACCAGACCAACGGCGCCGCACAACAAGCCGACCATGAACGTCGGCTTGTCGCCGAACCGGTTGACGATGGGGCGAATCATGGCGCCCTGAACGATCGCCCCGAGGATGCCGAACGCCGCGAAGAAATATCCGGTCTGTGGCGCGTCGAAATCGAACCGGGCCGATGCAAACATCGCGAACGTGGTCTGAAAGATCGCGAAGGCGAACCAGTACACGAAATCGATGACGAGAATGCGGCGAAGCTGCGGACGCTTCATGAGCGCCGCCAGATTCTTGAACGGCATTCCCGACCCCGCGTGCGCGCGGTGGACGGTTTCGGGAAGCCACAGCCACGCCATCGCGGTCGCGACGAGCGTGATGGCCGCGGCCGCCCAGATCGGCGCGGTATAACTGATGTGCGCCAGAGCGCCGCTGATCGCCGGCCCGAGAATGAATCCCAGCCCGAATGCCGCGCCGATCAGTCCGTAGGCGCGAGCGCGATCCTTGGGTTCCGTCACGTCTGCGACGTAGGCGCGCGCGGTGGAAATATTCCCTCCCGACAATCCATCGACGATGCGCGCGAGGAACAGCATGAGGTAGCTGTGCGCGAGCGCCAGCATCACGAAACTGACGACCGTTCCGGCCAGGCTGAGAATCAGGATCGGACGCCGGCCGTACTTATCCGACCAGTCGCCGAGCACCGGCGCCGCAAACAGCTGACAGAGGGAGAAGATTGCGAACAGCGCACCGATCGCCAGCGGCGAAGCGCCGAACGTTTCCGCGTAGAACGGCAGCAGCGGAATGATGATGCCGAAGCCGACCAGGTTGACGAAGATCGTGAGGAAGATGATGAGGAGCGGCCGCGTCACGATGGTCGGTTCATTTTATACCGTCACCGTGCAAGCAGCCCCCGGACCCGATCGATCGCGATAGCCTCGGCCGATCCGAATTTCGAGTGGACGCTCGTCGCCTGCAGCAACGAGTTGTAGACGGCTTCCTCGGTCGCATCGAGCGCCGCCTCGAAGAGGGGTGAGGTCGCATCGGTCGGCAGGATTCGGCGGGGGCGCGGCGTCTGATCGCCAAACCGGCTGCGCATCTCCGGCGACGTCGAGAACGCGATCGCGAAATCGCCGCTGCCGTTGCTGTAGACCGAGCCGGTGCGCGCCAGACCGAACACCGCGCGCGCCGCGAGCCGGCCGAGGTCGCGGGCGTCGAGCGGCGCGTCGGTGGCGACGACGAGCATGCAGGAGCCGTCTCCGTCGCCACCCGGCACACCGCCGCCGGCGCGCGGCGGCTGGAGCGTTCGCCAGATCGGGACGCCGCCGATTGTCAGCCTGCCGCCGAAATTCGTCTGCGCCAGCACGCCGACCGTGTAGCCGCTCGCCAGCCGGCGCGAGGCGGTACCGATGCCGCACTTCCAGCCGAAACACACCGTGCCGGTTCCGGCGCCGACGGACCCTTCAGCGACGGCGCCAGGCGCCGCGTGCTCGATCGCCTCGAGCACATGCGCCGTCGTCACGTGCAGCCCGCGGATGTCGTTCAAGCCGCCGTCGTTGGTCTCGCCGACCAGCGCGTTGACCGAGCGGACGTTCTCGTTGCCGGCGTACGCGAGCGTGTAGCGGACGACCGCATCGATCGCGACTCCGACGCTGAGCGTGTTCGTGAGGACGATGGGTGTTTCGATCGTGCCGAGCTCGTTGACCTGCGTCGAACCGGCGAGCTTGCCGAATGCGTTTCCGACGAATACCGCGCCGGCGACCTTGTCCTGGAAGACGTTGCCGTCGTGCGGAAGGACGGCCGTCACGCCGGTGCGGACGTCGTCGCCTCGCACGATCGTGGTGTGGCCGACGCGGACGCCTGCAACGTCGGTGATCGCGTTCAGCGGACCCGGAGGCGTGGCACCGACGTTGACGCCCAGGTCGCGCGCGCGAGGCTTGGCCTGAGCGGCGAGATCGATGACCGCGCAGCCAATCGCGAGAAGGACGAGACCGCTTGAATTCACCGCGTGCCCCTACCCGCCCGCGGCCCCTTGTTGTCCCGCGCCGGCGGATGATCGAGGTTCGCCACGCGCAGGCCCGTTTCGTACACGAGTCCGGCGATGCGCGCCAGTTTCGGGAACTCAATCTTCGAGACCTCGTCGGTGTTCGCGTGGTAGTCGTCGTGCAGCCCGGTCGTAAAGAAAATGATCGGGATGCCCTTCGCGGCGTAGCTGTAATGATCGCTGCGGTAGTAGACCTGCTCGAGATCGGCCGGATCGTTCATCTCGTAATCGAGCGTCAGCGGCTCGGGCAGCGATCGGTTCGCCTCGCGATTGACGTCGTGGAGCTCGCTGCTGATGCGGTCCGAGCCGACCAGGTACACGGTATTGGCTTCGGTCGCCTTGTCGTCGCGATTCCTGCCGATCATGTCGATGTTCAGCTGCGCCACGATATTCGCTATCGGTACTTCGGGATAGTCCGCAAAGTAGCGAGAGCCGAGCAGGCCGCGTTCTTCGCCGGCGTGCCAGACAAACAGCAGCGATCGCTTCGGACGCGGACCGAGCGCGAACGCCCTGGCGATCGCCATCACAGCCACCGTCCCCGAACCGTCATCGTCGGCGCCATTCCAGATGCGATCGTCTTCGACGCCAGACTTCACCCGTCCCGGAGGACGACGGCCGTTGCCCGGCGGCCCGTCGAGATAGCCGACATGGTCGTAGTGCGCACCGAACGCGACGTAAGTGTTTTTCAACTGCGGGTCGCTGCCTTCCAGGACCGCCACGACGTTGTGCGTGAGCTGCGTACGGACGACCTCGTACTCCATGTCGATGTTGAACGTGATGGTTACGCCGGCAAGCCTGAACGACGGCAGTGGATCGCGCGCTTCCGCTTTGCGCTTCAGTTCGTCGTACCGCACTGGCGCGCGATTGAACAGATACGCGAAGAACTCATCGCTCGCAGAGACCGCGGGAGGAATCTGCTGGTCGAGCCGTTGTGCGGTGGTGAAGTCGGGATTGACCGCTCCGCCACGACCTCGCCCAGCCGCTTGGTCCTGCGTCGATCCGGCGCCGCGGCCACTGGTCTGGGGAAGAACCGGACCAATGCTTCCTGCAGCCTGCATTTGATCGGTGGCGTACCGGTTGCGACCGGTCAACAGCCGGCGATACGTCGTCGAGTCGACGCTGCGCGGTCCGTTGACGCCGAGCCAGACAACCGCCGCGCCTTTGACGTCCTTCCCGCGAAAGTCCACGTGGTTGACGGCGGGCACGTCGAGGCCGTATCCAGCAAACTCGACGCGATCGACCGTCAGCGTCCGGCGGCCACCTGAGTTTCTCGGAAACGTCACGCCTTCGCCGTCCTTGAACGTCCGCGAGTCGTTGCCGACCTTCACCGTCACCGACGAACGCGACGTTGTCTTGACGCCGAGCACACGAACCACTTGCAGGTAGGTGCCATCGTCGCCGACCGGATTCGCCCCCCACGCGCGGAGATGCTCCTGAATGTAGCCAGCCGCGAGACCGAGGCCAGCCGAGTAAGTCTCCCGGCCCTGAAGTTCATCGGAGGCGATGTAGGACAGCCACGCCTTGAGCTCGTCCACGCCGATGAGCGCCAGACCGGGCGACGCCGCGAGCGCGGGAAGCGCCACGAAACAAAGCGCTACGGCGAGAATCCGTGCAGCTACGCGCCGACGTTTGATCATTGGTGATTACTATACCGTCACGCTGAACGTGCGACGCCCGACCTGCCCGCCTTCGCGCTTTTCAGCGCTTCGGCGCGGTCGCGCCGTAGCTCGCCTGGCGGTCCGGGCGAGCGGAGGCGGAAAGGTCGGGCCTACGTACTCAAAAGGGACAAGCCCCACGTAAAGGTCCTGCCGCTTGCCATGATTGGCAAGTTCAGGTAAGGTTTTCTCACTGGAATCCGGCTGCCTGCGTGTGTGTGCGCCCTACCCTTCTTTCTGGTTCCCCCAGATCTGACAACTTAGGAGAGAGTTGATTGGCTGTCCGTTTGTTCGTCGGCAATTTGTCGTACAGCACCACCGAAGCGGATTTGCGCGCGTATTTCGGCACCGTGGCCCCGCCGTCGCAGGTGGTCCTGCCGGTCGACCGTGAAACCGGCCGGCCGCGCGGTTTTGCCTTCGTGGAGTTTGCCGACAGGGCTCAGGCCGAGCAGGCGATCCAGAAATTCAACGGCCAGGTGTTCAACGGGCGGCCGCTCGCCGTCAGCGAAGCGCGGGCGCGCGAGGATCGCGGGCCCGGCGCTCCGCGCCCCGGAGGATTCTCGGGACCGCGGCCCGGTGGGTTCGCGCCGAGACCGCCCGGTTCGTTCGGCGCCCCGCGTCCGTTCGATCCCAACGCGCCGGCGCCGCCGCGCAGCCGCAACTTCGGACCGGACGCCAAGCCGCAGCGCGGCCCGAACGCGAAAGCCAAGAAGAAGGAAGCCGAGCGGCCGCGCGGGCCGATCCCGATGAAGGTCACCGGCCGCTCCTTCAACCTCGAAGACGACTCCCCGGACGAGGCGTTGCCGGACATGGACAATTTCGCCACGAGCAAACCTCAGACCGACGAAGAAAAAGACGAGTAAAGCGCCTCAGTGGTCGACGACGACCTTCAAAATCCCTGGGAACGCATCCTCGCCCACGTGCGTGGCGAGCTTGACGCCGAGGATTTCCGCCGCTGGTTCTCTTCGACGAGCTACGCCGGCGACTCGGGCGATCAAATCAACGTCTGGATTGGATCGGAATCGATCCGCCGCCACATTCAAACGCATTATCAGGAAGCCCTCGAGCGTGCGTTGTACCGGCTCAAGCGCAGCGACACGTCGATTCGTTTCATCGTCGCCGGTTTCGGCGAGGAGGAAGAGGAAGAAGAGGAGGACATCAAGAAGAAGCCGCGCCGGTAACCGGCGCGCGACACCGACTGTGAAAGTTGTGTGACACGCTCGAGCCGGAACCGGGGA
>Ga0075421_100005403_pt1 | contig 15445 bp, 14 predicted proteins | sample SoiMetdeltSBSDD5_FD_75292 | JGI IMG/M metagenome (GOLD analysis project Ga0075421, IMG submission 75292) | Bulk soil microbial communities from a Populus tree surrounding site in Tennessee, USA - Soil MetaG P. deltoides SBSDD5 | ecosystem: Environmental > Terrestrial > Soil > Tree plantation...
CATGCTCACGTGCGTCGGGCCTGACGGCGTGCGGTTGTTTCACTACACCCTGGTGGCAGGAATGATTCGGCTCGCTCTCACATGCACAGTCAAGCGCAGCGTCGCGCAATCGGTTATATAGGCGAACGGTAGGCGTGTTTAGGACAAGGTACCGGAGGACGGCGATGCGGACACTACAGCGCAACGTGGTCGGCACGGTCGTCGCTATCTTGCTCGCGGGCTGCCCATAATCACGAAGTTCGGTGTATCTCCCGGCGTGGACCGGCCACACCGACGACAACAGCCTGTTCCTCCAGGCCGTGCGCGTCCCGTCGATCCTCTGGTGCATCGTCTTCGGCCTGTTCGTGATGCTCGAGATGGTCGACGTGCCGGCACGGCTCGCCCTCCAGATGAAGCGCGTGCTCGAGGCGGCCGTGATCATGTCGGTCACCATCACCGTTGCCGGCGTGCTGGGCTCGCTGGTGGCCGCCGCGAGCGAGCGGCACGCCATCGGCGTCGGCGTCACCGGGCTCGCGCGCACGTCGGTGCGGATGACGGTCCTCATCGTCGGCCTCCTCGTGCTGCTCTCGTCACTCGGGATCGCCATCACGCCGCTCCTCACCGCGCTCGGCGTCGGCGGCCTGGCGGTGGCGCTGGCGATGCAGGACACGCTGTCGAATCTCTTCGCGGGGATGCACCTGCTGGCCGACCGGCCGATCCGCGTCGGCGACTACGTGCGGCTCTCCCTCGAGAATGTCGAGGGCTACGTCGTCGACGTCGGCTGGCGGTCCACGCGCATCCGCATGCTGCAGAACAATGTCGTGATCGTCCCCAACTCGAAGGTCGCCCAGTCAGTCATCACCAACTACGACCTTGGCGAGACGCGCGTGGCGCTGCCGATCGCGATCGGCGTCGCCTACGACGCCGACCCGGATCACGTGGAGCGCGTCCTGGTCGACGAGGCGACGCGGGCGGTGGGCGAGGTCGACGGTCTGCTCGGCGACCCGCCGCCCACCGCGCGGCTCATCCCAGGCTTTGGCGCCTACTCGCTCGACTTCACGCTGTCGTGCTGGATCGCGCGCTTCACCGATCAGTTCGCCGTCCAGCACGAGCTGCGCAAGCGCGTCCTCAAGCGCCTGCGCGCCGAGGGCGTCGAGATCCCGTTCCCCACCGCCGTCCGCCTGGGCCGAGGCGAGTAGCCGGATCATGTCATTCGCTCGCGGACGAGCGCGAGGAGGGTCAGGCCGGCGACCATCGTCAGCGCGAGGCCGAGCCAGGGGCCGCGAAAGCCGCCGGTAGCGGTGACGCACCAGCCGAAGATCGGCGGGCCGATGGTGACGCCGAGCGACGAGATCGCGAGGCCCAGACCGACGGCGGTCCCGGCGGTGCGCGGGCCGGCCAGCTCGGCCATCAGCGTGTGCTGCACGCCGTTCCAGCCGATGCCGACGACGCCGAACACGAGGGCGAGCGCCCCGAGCCAGGCGCCGCTCGTGCCGGGACCCGTGGAGGCGAGCACCACCGAGCACAGCGCCGAGCCGCAGCCGGCGATGGCCAGCGGCATGCGTCGCCGGCCGCCGAGCACGCGGTCTGACAGCACGCCGAAGGCGACGCGGCCGAGCACGCCGCCGGCCTGCGCGATGGCGAGATAGCGACTGGCGCCGAGCAGGCTCAGCCCGACCACGCCTTGCAGGTAGAGCGTGAGGAACGCCATCCAGACGGTCTGCATGCCCGCGAAGATCAGCGTCGCCACCGCCACGAGCCACAGGTCGCGGTTCCGCAGCACCACGGCGAGCGCGCCCCGCTCGCCAGGGCGGCGCGCCGGCATGGGCTCGCCGGGCGGGTCGCGATAGACGAGCGCGCACAGGACGGCGCAGGCGGCGATGAGCAGCGCGGCCACGATGACGGCGCGCCGCCAGCCCAGCGCGACCGCGAGCGCGGGCAGGCTGGCCGCGCCCAGCATGCCGCCGAATGGGAGTCCGACCTGCTTGACGCCCACCACGGTGGCGCGCTGCCGCGGCGGAAACCACGACATCGCCGCCGTCGTCGACGCCGGATTGAGGGTGCCGTACCCGACGCCGGCCAGGGCCATCAGCGTGATCAGCGTCGCGTACGAGCCCGCAGCGGCCACGGCCAGCAGGCCGGCCGCGATGATGGCCTGTCCGAGCACGAGCGTCCGGGCCGTGCCCCAGCGGTCGGCGAGGAGGCCGGCGAAGAGCGACATGACGATTGGCCCGATGTAGTAGGCGGACAGGAACGAGCCGGCCTGGGTGAGCGTGAGGTCGAGATCGGCGCGGACGAGGGAGGCGATGGCCGGGATGCCGAGCGGGCCGATGTTGGCCACCGTTTGCGCGACGACGATCACGGCGAGGATGACCCAGCGCTGGCGCGCCGGGTCGCCGGCGGCGCTGGCGCTCACGACGCGGGCGCGCCGAGCTGCGCGGCGGCGGCGCGCAGATCCTCCTCGGTGTCGACACCGATCGTCGCCTCCGTCGTCTCCACCACCGTGATCGCGATGCCGTTCTCGAGAAATCGCAGCTGCTCGAGTCGCTCCGTGCGCTCGAGAAACGACGGCGGCAGGCGGTGAAAGGCCTCCAGCGCCGCGCGCCGGTACGCGTACAGGCCGATGTGCTTGTACACGGGCGCGCCGCGGCCGTCGCGGTCGTAGGGAATCGGGTACTTCGAGAAATACAGCGCGTGGTGATCCGCGTCGACGACGACCTTGTTCACAGCCGGATTTGGCTTCTCGGCCTCGGTGGCGAGGATCTTCAGCGTGCTCACCTGCGTGTCCGGGTGGGTCAGGAACGGCTGTACGAGCCGCTCGATGTGGCCCCGGGTGATCAGCGGCTCGTCACCCTGGACGTTGACGTAGACGTCGGCGGCGCGCCCCTGCGCGACTTCCCAGACCCGGTCCGTCCCGGACGGGTGCTCGGGCGAGGTGAGGACGGCGGGAATCCCGTGGACGCGACAGACGTCGGCCACCTCGCCGGCGTCGGTGGCCACCAGCACGTCCCCGAGGAGCGGCGAGCGGCGCGCGGCCTCGTAGACCCACGCGATCAGCGGCCGCCCGCCGATGTCGCGGAGCACCTTGCGCGGCAGCCGCGTCGAGGCCAGGCGGGCCGGGATGACGCCGAGGACGGCCAGGCTCATGCGAAGGCGCGGAGCGTTCGCAGCAGCGACGTGCGCGGGTCGCCGCCGGTGGCCGTGAACGGCAGGACGACCGGCATCGTGAGCCCCGCGCGCGCGAACGCATCGATGCGGTCACGACACGACGCCTCGTCGCCCACCACGCCCAGGCCCTCGAGGACCCGCGGCGAGACGTGTTGCACGGCGCCCGCGCGGTCACCCGCCTTCCATGCCGCAGTCACCGCGTCGACCTCGGCGGCAAAGCCCGCGCTCCGGAAGAAGCTCGCGTAGACGTCGACGATCGTGTAGCCGGTGATGTCGCGCGCCAGCGTCGCCCGGGCGGCGGCGACGTCGTCGGTGACGCACGTGCGGATGAAGGCGGCGATCTCGAAGCCGGCGAGCGTCCGGCCCGCGCGCCGGGCGCCGGCCTCGAGATGCCGGATGGAGGCCGGCACGCTCTCGGGCGGGATCCAGTTGAGCACCACGCCGTCGGCGATTTCCCCGGCCAGCTCCAGCATCTCGGGTCCGAGGGCGGCCAGCACGATGCGCGGCGGCGGCGACGGTGGTGGCGTGGTCAGTCGGAAATTCTTGAGCCGGTAGAACTTGCCCTCGAAGTTGACGCGCTCGCCGGCGACGACAAGGCGGATGATCTGGACCGCCTCGCGAATCTGCGCCAGCGACGGCGAGAACGCCTGGCCGTGCCACTGCTCGACGATGATGCGGCTCGAGAGACCGAGTCCCAGCGCCACCCGGCCGGGGGCGAAGTGCGCCAGCGCGGCCGCGCCCATGCCGAGCACGACCGGCGTGCGCGTCTGCACCGGCACCACCGCGGAGGCCACGTGCAGGCGTGCCGTGCGGCTGGCGATCATCGTCATCACCGTGAAGGCGTCCCAGCCGGAGACCTCGCCCGTCCACGCGGTGTGATAGCCGCGCGCCTCCGTCTCCTGGGCGATGGCGATGAAGTCGTCGGGCGGCAGCGCGGCCGCGCTGGCGAGCACGAAGCCGAGTCGCGCCGTCATGGCTCGGCAGTATAGCGCGTGGCCTCCGGTAGAATGCCCGCCGTGCGCCTCGTGCCCGAGCTCGTTCTCACGCCGGCCGGCTGGCAACGCGATCTGGCCGTCGCCATCGCCGACGGCCGGATCGAGTCCGTCCGCGCGGCCGCGTCGCCGCGGCCCGGCGACGTCCCGCTGCCGGGCCGCGCGCTCCTGCCCGGCGCCGTGAACACGCACTGCCATGCGTTCCAGTCATTGCTGCGCGGCCTCGGTGATGATCTCGATTTCATGGGCTGGCGCGATCGCGTTCTCTATCCGTTCTCGGCGCGCCTGGATCGCGCCGCCCTCCGGACCGGCGCCGCCTTCGCCTTCGCGGAGATGCTCTTGCAGGGCGTGACCACGTGCGTCGACTTCTTCTACATCCACGACGGCGGCAACGAGAACGCGGAGGCCGTGATCGAGGCGGCGCGCGCGGTCGGTATCCGGCTCGTGCTCGCGCGCGGGATGTACGACTGGGAGGGTGCGCCCGGCCGCTTCCGCGAGACGCCGGCGGAGGCGGCGCGCCGGACGCGCGAGCTGGTCGCCCGCCATCGCGCAGACGCGACGGTGACCGTGCAGCCGGCGCCGCACAGCCCGCACGGCGCCTCACCGGCCATGCTGCGGGCGGGCTTCGAGGTGGCCGAGGCGGAGAACACCGTCTTTCACGTCCACGTGGCGGAGGGCCGCTACGAGGGCGAGCGGACACTGCGCGAGCACGGCGCCACGCCCGTGCGCCATCTCGACCGCCTCGGTGTACTCGGGCCGCGCACGGTGGCCGTGCACTGCGTATGGCTCGATGACGCTGAGATCCGCCTCATGGGCGAGCGCCGCGCCGCCGTCGCCTACTGCCCGAGCAGCAACATGTTCCTCGGCGACGGCATCACACGGCTGCCGGAGCTGCTCCGGGCCGGCGTGCGAGTGGGCCTCGGCAGCGACGGCGGCTGCACCAACAACCGCCTGTCCGTCTTCGAGGAGATGCGGATGGCCTCACTGCTGGCGCGAGTCCGTCTCCTCGACGGCGCCGCCCTCGACGCCGCGACCGCCTTCTCCCTCGGCACCGCCTCGGGCGCATCCATCCTCGGCCTCGATGCCGGCCACATCGCCGCCGGCGCGCTGGCCGATCTCGTCGCGGTCGACCTGGGACACCCGTCGCTCCATCCGCCGACCGATCTGCTTCGCAGCGTGGTCTATGCGATGTCGCCGCAGGCCGTGACCGACGTGTGGGTCCACGGCGGGCGGGTGGTCGAGCGCGGCCGCCTTGCGCGCACCTCGCTCGACGACATCCTGGCCGCGGTGCGCGCCGCCACGCGGGACTTCGCGCACGAGGCGCCGGGTGGGTCGATCGCTAGCCGGTTCGAGACGCGGGGCGGTGCCACAGCCCCGGAATGAGAGCTCCGCACTCGGGACACCGGCCGTCCGGGCACCGGACGGTGACCGCGCGGTAGTCGTGACGCTCCACGACGATCGCATGGCAGCCCGGGCAGCGCGTGTGCGCCAGCTGTGGGACGCGGTCGGCGAGATTGCCGACGTACACGTGCCGGAGGCCGCGCGCATAGGCTGCTCCCGCCGCGCTGACGAGCAGCCCTCCGCCCTGCGGTGGTCGGTCTCGCCAGTGATAGCGGGGGTAAAACGCATTGAGGTGCCACGGAAGATCGCGGTCGATGTCGGCGAGAAGACGGGCCAGGCCGCGCAGGCCGGTGAGGTCGTCGTTGAAGCCGGGCACGACCAGGGTCACCGCCTCGACCCAGTAGCCGAGAGACCGCGCGCGCTCGATCATCTGCAGCACGGTGTCCAGGCGGCCCCCGAGAGCAGCGTACTGCTGAGCGGTGAACCCCTTGACGTCGACGCGGTAGAAGTCGGTCACCGGTCGCATGTACGTCAGGACCTCGGGCGTGGTGTTGCCGTCGGAGACGACACCCGTCACGAGGCCGGCGCGGTGCGCCTGCGTGAACACGGCATGCAGCCACTCGGCGGCGATGAGCGGCTCGTTGTAGGCGGCGCAGAGCACCTCGCAGCGATTCGCGACGGCCTCGTCCACGAGCGCCGCCGGCGTGACCGCGACGGGCATCGAGGCGCCGGTGTCCTCCCGCAGCGCCTGCGAGATGCGCCAGTTCTGGCAGTAGGGGCAGCGCAGGTCACAGCCATACATCCCGACGATGAGCGCCTGCGCGCCCGGCCGCACGTGGAAGACGGTATTCGTCTCGACCGCGCGGATGCGACGCGCGGCGACGTAGCCGAAGGGGACCCGAAGGACATCGCCACGGCGCCACCGCACGCCGCACCGGCCGCGGTCACCGTCGCGAAGCGCGCAGCGGTGCGCGCAGGCCTGGCATTCGACCCGGCCGTCGCCGCGAGGCTCCACGAGCACCGCGGGCGCACTGAGCTCGTCGAGGCACGCCTGCAGTGCCCGCTGCGCCATTCCCCTCAGCGTAGCGTGTAGAGAAAGGCCGCGATGTCCCGGGCGTCGCGCCCGGTGACCCCCATCTCGGGCATCGGCGTGCCCGGCCGCACCGGTCGCGGGTGCTGCAGCCAGCGCACCAGATGCTCCGGGGCGTTCGGCGAGCCGGCCAGGAGGAGCACCAGCGTTGCCGCCGTCATGCGCATGGCGCCAGCAGCAGCAGCGGCAGCATCCCCGCCACGACGACGAGCACGACCAGCGCGCTGGTGCCGATGCCGGTGAGGGCCATGAATCGCGCACGCGCCGTCACCGTCGCGGTTGCCGCGCCGGTCCGGTCCAGGCGGCGCCACGCCTGCCAGGCCGTCGCCAGTCCGGCCGTGCTCAGCGCGAGCGCGAGCACGCCGGCGGCGAGCAGCGCGATCATGCCGCCCATGGGCCGCCTGCATGCCCATGGCACCAGCGCATAGGCGGTCTGGAGATAGATGAGCCAGGCGACCGGTCCGATGATGATGGCGAGCCAGAGGCGCCTGGAGGTCATAGCCAGCGCGGCGCCAGGTACACGCGGGCGTAGACGCCGCTATGACGGGTGGACGCAGAATCCCGGCCCGGGCGGTGCCACTGACCGTCGTCGCCGTCGGCGGCGCCGGCGCCCTCCCGGTCGGCGGAGCCGGCCGTGAGCGCCGACATACCGATCAGTATCACGAGGGAAGCGGCCACCCCCCGGCCGCGCGTGCTGCGTGGGGCTCTCCGCCAGTTCACGGGTGTGCGGTCTCCGGCTGGAGAGACAGCAATTCGTGCGCCGTCGCCCGCCGTCGCTCCGTTGCACGGGCGGTGAGCGCGGAGCGCGACGAGGAGGGGCGGGGGTGAGGAGCGCTACCTCAGCGCTTGAGGGCGACCACGGCGTGCTCCCGACCGGCGTCGGCGTCGGCGCGGGTCATCCGGCAGTGGCCGTCGAACATCACCCCCTCGTCGACGACGACGATGGGAGCCTCGATGTCGCCGGAGACGCGGGCGCTACCGCGCAGCTCCACGCGCTCGACGCCCACCACGTTGCCGACGACTTCACCGCTGATCAGCACGACGCCGGCGCGGATCGAGGCGTTGATGACACCCTTCTCGCCGACGATCAGGGTGTCGTTGGAGTGGATCTCACCGCGCAGGCGGCCGTTGATCATGACGGTGCCGCTGAAGCTGAACGTGCCGTCGATCTCGGAGGCATCGTCGAGGAACGCCGTGAGCTCGCCCCCCTCCTTGCCCCGCGTCTTGCCGTTGCGTTTCCACATCATGGGCGCCGCAAGCCTCCTCCGCGGTGAACGGTGACCGTGGGAACGATGCCGCGCGTGGCCGCGCGGGGCGCATGAGCGATGCGAGCACGATGTATCGGCATCAGATGTAGCATCCGCGGCTTGGCCCGGTCAAATTTTGGGAAGCGCGGGCACCGCCGAGGCGTCCCGCGCCGCCGGCGTCGCCGCCCCCGTGGAACGGCGAAGCGCCCGTGGGCGCGCATACTCGAGCGCGAGCCACACGGCGAAGTAGACGGCCAGGAGCGTCGAGGCGCGATGCATGAGCGGCAGGGCGTCGTGGGAGGCGATCTCGAGCGCATACGCGGCCACCCCCAGGAGGGACAGGAGCGCCATCTGGAGCAGACGCACACGATCCGCCGCCCCCTCGCGCCACGGAAGCAGGATCAGGAGCACCAGGAAGGAGTAGTAGTAGCCGGCGGGCGAGACGGCACACCACACGAGCGGCACCGCGTACATCATCGATTCGACCACCCGCGCCCTCAGGATCAAGGGCAGCGCCGCCGTCAGGTAGACCGCGGAGACGAAGGGGACGACCCACCAGGCCGGGCGGGAGGCCGCGAGCGCCACCGGATCGACGGAGCGCATCCCGTCGATGTAGACATCCCACGGTGCGGCCTGGAAGACCAGCCACGTGCCGAGGCCGATGTGGTTGGTGAAGGCGCTGTCACCGTGGAGCCGGATCTTGGCGATGAACTCGCCGACCGACAGAAACGGCACGGCCGCGGCGACGACGATTATGCCGAGCGCCACCGCCGCCACCGCCGTGCCCAGGCAGCGACCGAGCGCGCGGTCAGGCGCCCGGTCGCGGTGCTTCTGGAGCCACTTGATGGCGAGAGGCACCAAAAGCAGGGCGGGGAAGATCCGCGCGGCGGCCGCGTACGCGAAGAGCAGCCCGGCGGCGGTGCCGGCGCCACGGAACAAGGCGGCGACCCCGGCGATGAGGGCGGCGATCCAGTCCCAGCGCAGCACGGAGCCGCCGATGAAATCGAAGCGCCCGAAGAAGCTGAGCAGCAGCGAGGCGGCCGCGAGGGCGCCGGCCAGCGGGCCGAACGCGCGCGCAGCCAGCGCGAGCGCCCCCGCGATCAGGATGTAGTCGACGGAGGTCACGGCGGCCAGCGTGAGCGGCGTCGCCGGCACCCAGCGCACGAGCGTGTGCAGGAGCAGCGCACGCGGGGGCGGGTCGTTGTAGCCGTGATCCATGAACAGTCGCCGCCAGTCTGGAATCTTCGGGCCGAAGAAGAGCAGGTCCTCCTTGAACGCCCGCCAGCGTGCCTCCGTGAAGCGCGCGCGCACGGCGCCCGCGTCGATCGAGCGCGTGTCACGGGCCTGATAGCTCGAGAGATCGCGGATCCGATCGATCCCGGCGAAGGCGCCCAGCTCGCGGCCGGCCACGTAGGTGGCCTCGTAGAGGCGCGTGTAGCCGAGCTCGGGCAGGTACCTGGCGCCGACAAAATAATGGAACGCGTCCCAGTAATGAATCTGCTGACGCTGAACGACGTGGAAGAAGCCGAAGTTCACGAAGCCGGCGGCGGCGAGCACGACCAGCGCGCCGATGGCCATCCGGAGGCGGCGCGACACGGGGCGGCCGGTGGCGAGGACGAGGAAGACGACGGCGAGCGCGAGGAGGAGAACGAGCCTGGCGACGCGAAAGGCCAGGTAAGGGTTCAGAACGATCGGATCAGGCGCTCGACCCTCTCGTCGTGGGACTGGAACGGGTCCTTGCAGAGGATCGTCTCGCGCTCGGGGTCGTTGAGCTTCAGGTACACCCAGTCGACGCGATAGTCCTTGCCCTTCAGATTGGCCTGCCGGATGAACTCGCCGCGCAGCCGCGCCCGTGTGGTCTGCGGCGGCGTGTGCTTGGCCGCCTCGATCGTCTCGTCATCGGTGATGCGATCGACCATGTCCTTGCCGACGAGCTTGTAGTACAGCCCGCGATCGGGGCGGATGTCGTGATACTGGAGGTCCATCAGCGAGATTTTCGGATCCCGCCACGAGAGGCGGTTGCGGGACATGTAGCTCTCGATCCACTGACGCTTGATGACCCAGTCGAGCTCACGATCGAGCTGCATCGGATCGGTCTCGAGCTTCTCGATGATATCGGTCCAGCGCGCCAGCACGTCCTTGGAGGCAGGGTCGGCGTCGATGGAGGCGACGTAGCGCGTGGCGTACTCGAGATACTCCTGCTGCATTTGCAGCGCGGAGATCGAGCGGCCGTCCTTCAGCTTGATCGTCTCCTTCAGCGTCGGATCGTGCGAGATATCGCGGATGGCCTGCACGGGCGACTGCAGGGAGTAATCCTTGTCGAAGAAGCCGTCCTCGATCATGTCGAGGACGAGCGCCGTCGTCCCGATCTTCAGATAGGTGGCGACCTCGGACATGTTCGAGTCGCCGACGATGACGTGGAGCCGGCGGTAGCGCTCGGCGTCAGCGTGCGGCTCGTCGCGGGTGTTGATGATCGAGCGCGACGAGGTGGTGGCGCCCGAGATCTCCTGGCAGATGTGCTGGGCCCGCTGGCTGAGGCAATAGTGGAAGCCCCGCGGCGTCTGCAGCACCTTGCCGGCGCCGGCGAAGATCTGTCGCGTCACGAAGAACGGGATGAGCGCCTCGGCCAGCCGCTGGAACGACACGTCCCGGCTGACCAGATAGTTCTCGTGGCAGCCGTACGAGTTGCCGGCGGAGTCCGTGTTGTTCTTGAAGAGGAGGATGTTGCCGGAGATGCCGTCCTCGCGCAGCCGCTTCTCGGCCTGGTGCAGCAGATCCTCGACGATCCGCTCGCCCGCCTTGTCGTGGATGACCAGCTCGGCGACATCGTCACACTCGGGCGTCGCGTACTCGGGATGGAAGCCCGTGTCCAGATAGAGACGCGCGCCGTTCTCCAGGAAGACGTTGGCGTTGCGGGCGCCGGGAATGACCTTCTCGAAGAGGTAGCGCGCGACGTTATCGGGCGAGAGGCGCCGCTGACCGTTGAGGGTGCAGGTCAGGCCGTATTCGTTCTCGAGGCCGAAGATCCGGCGCTTCATCTGGACTCAGCCTAGCACGCCTTACCTCTGTGTGCCCAGCAGTTGACTCAGTGCTTCCGGCGGAATGCGGCGAAACTTCCGGCGCTCCTTGGTCCGGTCGAGCACGGCCACCTCGAGATCCCGCTCGGTGAGGGTCTTGTTCTGCGTGACCGTCAGCGCGCGCACCCCGAGCTGCAGCGACTCGTCCAGGCCCTGGGCCTCCCGGAAGTGATCCTTGAGGAAGCGGCGGATCTCGTCGGCCTGACCGCCCATGGCGGCGTAATTCCGCTCGTCCTCGATCGTGCCGTCGTAGAGGATGTGGTAGATCTCGTTGCGGCCGCCGTTGGCGTCGCCCACCTCGGCCACCAGGACCTCGACCTCGAACGGCTTGATGTCCTGGGTAAAAATGTTCCCAAGCGCCTGGGAATACGCGTTGGCGAGCGCCTTCGCCGTCACGTCGCCGCGGCTGTAGGAGTAGCCCTTCACATCGGCGTGACGGATACCGGCAATGCGCAAGTTCTCGAACTCGTTGTACTTGCCCACGCCGGCGAAGGCGATGCGATCGTAAATCTCGGAGATCTTGTGGAGCAGGGTCGAGGGGTTCTCGGCCACCAGGAGTATTCCGTCGCGGAACTCCAGGGTGACGATGGACCGGCCGCGGGCGATGCCCTTGCGGGCATACTCGGCCTTGTCCTTCATCATCTGCTCGGGGCTGACGTAGTACGGCAGTGGCATCGCTAGCCCCCGTTCCCGTTGCGCGTGCGCTCGGCGAGAATCTGCTCGCAGACCCGTCGGATCTCGTCCTCGCCCACCTCGCCGAAGCCGCTGCGCGTGATCGTCTTCACGGTGGGGAAGATCCCCCGGACGAAGTCCGGCCCGCCGGTGCCCACGTCCTCGTCGGCGGCGTCGATGAGCGCCTGCAGCGTCACCTGCAGGGCCTCCTCGCGGGGCATGTCCCTCTTCCAGAGCTTCTTCAGCGAGTCGCGGGCATCCTTGGAGCCGGAGCCCTGGGAGTCGTAGTTCGTCTCCTCGTACCGCCCTCCCGTGATGTCGTACTTGAAGAGACGTCCGACGCCGGCCTTCTCGTCGAAGCCGGCGAAGATCGGCACCACGGCCAGGCCCATCATGGCCGCCTGGAGATTCATCCGGATCATCTGCCCGAGCTTGTTGGCCTTGCCCTCGAGGGAGAGGTTGTCGCCCTCGACCTTCTCGTAGTGCTCGAGCTCGGTCTGGAACAGCTTGGCCATCTCCATGGCGGGGCCGGCGGCCCCCGCGATGCCCACGCCCGACAGGTCGTCCGACTTGAAGATCTTGTCGATGCGCCGGCTCGCGACCTGGTAGCCGGCGGTGGCCTGGCGATCGCCGGCCATGATCACGCCATCGCGGAAGCGAACGGCGATGACGGTCGTTCCGTGGGGGATGTCGGCGGCGGGCAGGTCACCGCCGCCCGTCGGCGTCGGCATGAGGTGCGGCGTGTCACGCCGGAGCAGCTCGAGGAAGCTCGAGTCGGCATAGGTGCGGAACAGGTGGTGCCAGCGCTCGTCGTTCATCGTTCTCCTTTGCCCGAGAACGCGTTACATGCCGAAGCTGGGCCGCGAGATGTTGCGCAGGAGATCGGCGGCCGTCGGCGACTCCGTGAGGAGCTGCCGGACGTGTGCCTCCGTCCCCCGGAGCGGCTCGAGCATGAAGATCTTCTTGAGCGGACCTTCCTTGAGGTCGAAGATCACGGAGTCCCAGGATGCCGACACGATCTCGTCGGCGTAGCGCTGCAGGCACATGCCGCGGAAGTACGCGCGCGTGTCCTTGGGCGGATCGTAGATGGCCTTCGAGATCTCGTCGTCGGTCACGATGCGATCGACGGCCTCCGACTCCTCGAGCTTGTAGTAGAGCCCCTTGCCGGGCCGGATGTCGTGGTACTGGAGATCGATCATCTGCAGCCGGTGGTCGTCCCACTGGAGGCCGTGCTTGTCGGTGTAGTTCTCGAGCAGCTGGCGCTTGATGACCCAGTCGAGCTCACGACCGAGCTGCGCAGGGTCTTCGGCCAGCCGGTCCAGCGTGTGCTCCCACCGCGTCAGCAGCTCCCGCACCCACGGCTCGTGCTCGCGCTCCTTGTAGTAGCGCTGCGCGAGCGCGAGGAACTCCCGCTGATGGTCGACGGCGGAGATCGTCCGCCCGTCCTTCAGACGGAAGGTGTCGCGGCAGCCGAGGTCCCGCGAGACCTTCCGGAAGGCCGCCACCGGGCCGTCAATGGAGAGATCGCGGTCGATGAAATCGTCCTCCACCATGCTCAGGACGACGGCCATGGTGCCCACCTTGAGGTAGGTCGAGATCTCGCTCATGTTCGCGTCGCCCACGATGACGTGCAGCCGCCGGTATTTCTCGGGATCGGCGTGCGGCTCGTCGCGCGTGTTGACGATGGGCCGTGAGTGCATCGTCTCCAGCCCGACCTCGGTCTCGAGGAAATCCGCCCGCTGGGAGATCTGGTAGTCGCACGGCTCGGCGTTGTTCTCGTAGCCGAGCTTGCCGGCCCCGGTGTAGATCTGACGCGAGACGAAGAACGGCATCATGTGCTGGACGATCCGGGCGAACGGCACCTTGCGGTCCATCAGGTAGTTCTCGTGGGTGCCGTAGGAGTTGCCTTTATTATCCGTGTTGTTCTTGTAGATGAGGATCCGCTGCTCGGGCGGTGAGACCGCTTCGGCGCGTTGCCGCGACAGATTCAGGATCCGCTCGCCCGCGCGGTCCCAGATCACGGTGTCCCGCGGATTCGTCGTCTCCGGGCTCGAGTACTCCGGATGCGCGTGATCGACGTAGAAGCGCGCTCCGTTCGACAGGATGAGGTTGATCAGGCGGGACTCCTCCTTGGACGTCCCCTCCTTCTCCTCCATGTACTCGAAGCCGCGGGCATCCCGCAGCGGACTTTCCGCCTCGTAGTCCCACCGCACCCGGGACGAGCGATACGTCTCGTACGAGTTGATCAGCAGGAGCGACGAGAGGATGGGGTTGAAGTCGGGCTGATTCTTGACGGTGATGCCGTACTCGGTCTCGATGCCCATGACTTTCGGGATGGCCATGCGTCCCCTCTACGAAGCTCGCGTGAAACAGTCATTGAAAAAGAACCCCGGCCGCGGCGGCCGGGGTGCGGATAGTGAAGCCCCCGGCGCCCCCTAGTTATAACAAACAGGGGCAAGCGCCGGGCGCTTCCTATTTCTTAGAGGTACTGTCCGGTATTGACGACCTTTTCGACGTTGCGCTGCTTTTCCTTGGTCTCGCCCATGAGCGGCTTCACGTACACGATCCGCTCGCCCTTCTTGCCGGCGATCTTCGCCCAGTCGTCGGGGTTGGTCGTGTTCGGCAGATCCTCGTTCTCCTTGAACTCCTCGCGCACGGCGGTGAGCAGGTCGTCGGTCATGATGCCCTTCTCACCCTTGCCGATGTAGCGCTTGAGCGCCAGCTTCTTGGCGCGGCGCACGATCGACTCGATCATGGCGCCCGAGGAGAAGTCCTTGAAGTACAGGACCTCCTTGTCCCCGTTGGCGTAGGTGACCTCGAGGAAGCGGTTCTCCTCGCTCAGGCTGTACATCGCCTCGATGGTCGTGAGGATCATCGCGTCGATGGCGGCCTGCGTGTCCCCGCGGTGCTGCTTGGTCTCGGACGCCGCGATGGGGATCTCCGTGGTCATGTACTTCTTGAAGATGTCGTTCGCCGCCTGCTGGTCGGGCCGCTCGATCTTGATCTTCACGTCCAGGCGGCCCGGCCGGAGGATGGCCGGGTCGATCAGGTCTTGCCGGTTGGAGGCGCCGATCACGATGACGTTCTTCAGTCCCTCGACGCCGTCGATCTCGGCCAGCAGCTGCGGGACGATCGTCGTCTCGACGTCGGACGAGATGCCGGTGCCGCGCGTGCGGAACAGGGCATCCATCTCGTCGAAGAAGACGACGACCGGAACATCCTCGTTGGCCTTCTCCTTGGCCTTCACGAAGATCTCCCGGATCTTGCGCTCGGTCTCACCGACGTACTTGTTCAGCAGCTCGGGGCCCTTGATGTTCAGGAAGAAGCCCTTGATCTTCTCGCCGCGCTTCTCGGAGATCTTCTCGGCCAGGTTATTGGCCACGGCCTTGGCGATCATGGTCTTGCCGCAGCCGGGAGGGCCGTAGAGAAGGACGCCCTTGGGTGGCGTCAGCTTGTGCTCCTTATAGTAGTCGGCGTAGAGGTACGGCAGCTCGACGGCGTCCTTGATCGTCTCGATCTGGGTGCCGAGCCCGCCGATCTGCTCGTAGCCGATATCCGGCACTTCCTCGAGCGACAGGTCTTCGACCTCGCTCTTGGGCAGCTTCTCGAGGAGATAGCCCGACTTCGAGTCCATCAGGAGATGGTCGCCGGTCTTCAGGCGAAGGGAGCGGAGCGGCTCGGCGATGATGCCGACCTTGTCCTCGTCGGCGCGCAGCGTCACCACCGCGCGCTCCGGGTCGAGCTGTTCCTTGAGGATCACCACCTCGCCCTGGATCTCGTAGCCGGCGGCCTCGACGACGTTGAGGCCTTCGTTCAGCACGAGCTCCTGGCCCGGCTTGATGGTCTCGGGCTTGATCGAGGGATGCAGGTTGACCTTCA
>Ga0075421_100005404_pt1 | contig 15444 bp, 10 predicted proteins | sample SoiMetdeltSBSDD5_FD_75292 | JGI IMG/M metagenome (GOLD analysis project Ga0075421, IMG submission 75292) | Bulk soil microbial communities from a Populus tree surrounding site in Tennessee, USA - Soil MetaG P. deltoides SBSDD5 | ecosystem: Environmental > Terrestrial > Soil > Tree plantation...
GACTTGATCAGTTTTGGTCATGGATGTCGATCTCCTTCGCCTCATAATTTTGGATGATTCCGCCAGTTTCCCACTTCCCAACGCCGATCCAAGAGGCACCTGATCAGCCAATTCGAAATGCCATGAAAAGAAAGGAAGTCACGGCTGTGGAAGCCTCGCCAGCCTGCTCGCATCTGCTGATCCTTCGTCATTTTGCTGATGACGAAGTGGCGCGGGAGGATATCAACCTGTTACGCTCCAACGGTTTACAAATGGCCTCGGCAGTGCATTTAGCAATGCTGCCGGGACGTGGGAATCGCGATTCTGGCGAAAAGATTGATGAGGAAATCACCGTGGCCACTAAGCCTTCGGTACTGATCACCGGAGCCTCCACCGGAATTGGCGCCGTCTATGGCGCCACCAAGGCATTCATGCTGTTTCTGAGCCAGAGTCTTCACGCGGAATTCGGCTCGAAGGGCGTGTACATTCAGGCGGTGCTGCCGGCGGCAACACGCAACGAGATCTGGGCACACGCCGGTAAGGATGTGGATAAGCTTCCGGCCGTCATGGAAGTTGGCGAACTCGTCGATGCGGCGCTCGCCGGCTTCGACCGCCGCGGGACGGTCACCATTCCTCCGCTTCCGGATGAGGGTCAGTGGACTACTTTCGAGGCGGCTCGCAAGGTCAAGCTGCCGAACTTCAGCCAGGCGCATGCCGCCGAGCGCTATCGCAACGCGCCATGACCGGCAATGTCATCAATGCAATGTTGAGAATTGAAAAAGACTCCGATGGATGCGTCACCACGACGCGGCTGAGCGGCCGGATCACGGCGGACTCTATCGCCAGCATACGATCGGCGATGAACGACGGCGGCTGCGCACGCAGAATCCTGGACCTGGGCGAGGTCACGCTTGTCGATATCGCAGTGGTTCGGTTCCTGATTCGCTCCGAGGATGATGGCGTTGCAATGACGCAATGCCCTCCCTACGTGCGTGAGTGGATGCGCCGCGAGCGTGCAGAGGGGGACTAGCGGAGATCGCATGAGGATCCATTCGCTCGTCTTAGACCGCACAACCAACGGTGCGCTCATCAGGCCGAAACAGAGCAGAGAGCCGCACCGCGGGTTGGAAGAGAGTATAATGGCGTGGCCGGAACGTTCGCGTTTTTCGCACGTCGGCTCATCGGATTCAGCAATGAGTACGAATGACAGTGCAAGCCGGGCTTCCTTAGAGCCGGACCTCACAATCACCGATGCTATCCCCATTGGCATCTCTGTTCTTGCGCCTGATGGAACGACACTGTACGTGAATCGGGTGGCTCTTGATCGCATTGGAGTTACCCTGGACGAGGTGAGGGGTCAAGGGCACTTACACCGAACCTGTCATCCGGACGACCTAGAACGCGTACTAGACGAGCGTCGAATCGGATTGTTGAAGGGAGTTCGGTTTCAGGTGGAAATGCGCTTGTTGCCCATTGCTGCATCTAAGCGCATTCAGCAGGGGGGGTATCGTTGGCATCTTTCTCAGTACAACCCTGAAACAGACGAGCGTGGCCAGATCATCCGCTGGTACGTCACGGCAACCGACATCGACGACCTTAGGCGCGCCGAGCAGGCCTTGCAGCGAACCCAGTTTTACCTCAGCGAAGGGCAGCGCCTCGCTCACATGGGTAGCTGGGCATTCAACGCTGCTGGATTCGATTACTGGTCTTCCGAAATGTTCCAGGTTCACGGCCTTGATCCGAGAGGCGAGCCGCCAACAGTAGAGGAATACTTGGACCTGGTGCACCCGGAAGATCGTGAGTACATGCAACATGGGATCCAGAAGATGTTGGCCGACCCTCTCGGATTCGACTTCACGAAGCGGATTGTGCGACCTGATGGAAAGATTCGTCACGTGCGTTGCGTCGGGGTTCCGGCGACTGACGGCGCGACTTTCCAGGGCTTCGTCGGGACGGGAGTGGATATCACCGAGCAAGAGCAATTTATGGAGAAGCTCCGGCAAAGTGAGCAAGACCTTCGCACGATCACCGACACGATTCGACAACCCATCGTGGTCCTCGCGCCGGACGGCACGACACTCTACGCGAACCGCGTGGCTCTGGACCTCACCGGTCTCACACTCGGTGAAATAAACGACGAAGGCTTTTTCGGACGCGTGTTCCATCCTGACGATGTAGACCGGGTACGCGAGGAGCGCAGGGTTGGACTGTTGGAGGGACTACCGTTCGAGCTGGAAATGCGCGCGCTCGTCAAGAGCGGGCAGTATCGCTGGCATCTCGTTCAATACCAGCCGCAGAAGGACGAATGCGGCAACGTCATCCGCTGGTACGGTACGGCAACCGACATCGACGACCAAAAGAAGACCGAAGAACGCCTCCGAAACGAGAACCTCGTTCTGCGCGAAGAAATCGATCGCTCTTCGATGTTTGAGGAAATTGTCGGTTCTTCGAAACCCATGCGCCAGGTGGTGAAGCAGGTGGAGAAAGTCGCGCCTTCAGATTCGACGGTCCTTATTCTCGGGGAAACCGGAACAGGTAAAGAGCTGATCGCACGTGCACTGCATCGGAGATCGAAACGTGCAAACCGAGCTTTCGTCCGCGTAAACTGCGCCGCCATTCCGCAATCGCTGATCGCTTCTGAGCTCTTCGGGCACGAAAAAGGCGCTTTCACCGGCGCACTCCAACGCCGTCTGGGGAGATTTGAAGCGGCAGACGGCGGGACGATCTTCCTGGACGAAATTGGCGAGATTCCCATGGAAACGCAAATCGCGCTTCTGCGCGTGCTGCAGGAGCGCGAGTTCGAGCGGGTCGGCAGCAATCATCCGGTCAAGGTAGACGTGCGCCTGATCGCGGCAACCAATCGAGACCTGCCGGCCTCGGTGGCCGCGGGAGCTTTCCGCGAGGACCTTTTCTACCGGCTGAACGTTGTCCCGATCGCCGTTCCACCGCTCCGCGAGCGCGCAGAAGATATCGCACTGCTCGTCGAGTACTTCGTCGGACGCTTCGCTAAAGGCACGGGCAAGTACATAAAGAAGATTGGCAAGCGTACGCTCGAACAGTTGCAGACCTATCATTGGCCCGGGAATATCCGCGAACTGCAAAACGTCGTGGAACGCGCGGTGATCCTCAGCGAAACCGACACCTTCGAGGTCGATGAAAGCTGGCTCAAGCGCGAGACGCCGCCTCCAGCCCGCTCCCACGAAGGGCTTGCGTCCCTGGAGGATCGGGAAATCGAGATGATCGAAGCCGCTCTTGCGGAGACCCATGGGCGGATTGCCGGCCCATCCGGCGCCGCCGCGAAACTCGGGATCCCGCGGCAGACTCTGGAATCGAAGATGCGGCGGCTCGGCATCGACAAATACGTGCCGAACCGGTCCACATCTCCCAAATAACAGCCGCAAACGGAGACGCGTCACGTGGTCTGCATGGCCGGAACCAGGTGCTGCTCGATCACCGCGTGGCTGCGCGACACTTTCGACATCGCATCCAGAGTGGCCAGCTTGTACAGTTCGCCGAGCGTCGGCGCGTTGAAGCAGGCTTCATCGAAGATCATCGACGTGGAATCAGTCAGCATCGCCATCATTCCGATATGGACCAGCTCCGCTGCCTGCTCTCCGATCACGTGCACCCCTAACAGCTTCATGTCCGGCGGGCGGAAGAGCAGCTTCAGAAAGCCGTGCTGGTCCCCGATGATGCGTCCGCGTGCATTGTCCTGGTAGGTAGCGCGGCCCACGATGTAGTCCGCTTCCTTGCTCCTCAGGGAATCTTCGGTCTCCCCGACCATCCCCACTTCCGGGATCGTATACACACCTGTGGGGAGGAGGCGGAAGGAATCAGGAGTGACTTCGGAGCCGAAGGCGTGTCTCATTGCGATACGAGCCTGCTGCATGCTGGTGGAGGCTAGCGCCGGGAAGCCGATCACGTCGCCCGCCGCGTAGATATTCGGCGCCTGCGTTCGAAAATGGTTGTCAACCCGGATCAGTCCGCGTTCGCTGGGAGTGACGCCTGCCGCGGAGAGATTGAGTTTCTCCACATTGCTCTTTCTTCCGGCGGCGACGAGAATTGCGTCGACCGTGAGAAGATCGCCGGAGGCGAGGCCTATAGTGAGCTTGCCACCCTCCGCCTTGCTGCAAGACACCACGCGGTTGTTCCAATGAAACTGGATGCCATTGCGCTCCATTGCCACAGCAAGAGTGCGCGAGATCTCGGAATCGAGAAAGGGCAGCAGCTTGTCCCGGCCTTCGACAAGATGTACGTGCGCGCCCAGCGCCGCAAGTGTGGACGCATACTCGCTGCCGATTACACCCGCTCCCGCAACTCCAACCGTTTCGGGTATTCGATCCAGGTCCAGAATCGTGTCGGAGTCGTAGACGCCGGGCATCCCATAAGGAAATGCTGGCGGATGAAACGGGGAGGAACCAGTGGCAACTAGGATGTAAGTGGTGCGCAAGAACACAACCTCGTTTCCCGGTCCCTGACGAACAGACACTGTGTGAGCGTCTGTGAGCGATCCGGTCCCAACGTACACATCCGCCTTCGAGGCTTCCAGCCGTTGCAAAATAGCGTCGTTGAGGCCGGCTTTGACACGTCTTTCATGCCGCAGGAAATCAGCGACTGTAGTCTGTCTTCTTAGCGAGAGATCTATGCCATAGAGTTCACGGGACTTCATACCGGATAGGGCCAGCGCGGTTTCCCGGAGGGTCTTGCTTGGGACGGTACCCGTGTTAGCGCCCGCGCCACCCAAGTCCGCGCTCTTGTCCACTAAGGCGACTTTCGCCCCAAACGCCGCAGCCGTGACCGCTGCGATAATCCCTGCGGGACCGCCACCGATCACCACCAGGTCATAAGTCGAGTTCATCGGGTTCTCCTTTTTCGTCTCGGCAAGAGGCATCTCAGCGGCCAACGCAAAGTGGTCTGAAAAGAAAGGAGGTCACACCGGCCGGAGTCATAGCTGATTGCTGCGAGTTCGGCATTTTGCCGAACGTGCGGCGCGAATCCAATCGATAACACATTGCTGTTCAATACCTTGCAAAGGGCGCGTAGGCTGCATATGCAAAGGCGAAAGGATGCACTCCACGATGAAACACTTCCAAAGGATGATTGGCACTGAGGCGGCAATCGCGCTCGTCATCGTCACGCTGTTGCTCAGCGCGGGAGGCTGTTCGAGGGCCGAATCTGCGCCGAAGACCGCGCCACTGCTCTCTGTGACGGTTGCGGAAGTCGAGCAAAAAGACGTTCCGATATACAGCGAGTGGATCGGCACGCTCGACGGATTTGTCAACGCCGATATCAAAGCTCAAGTCTCCGGTTACCTGGTCAAGCAGGAATACACCGAGGGCTCTTTCGTCAAGAGTGGTCAACTGCTCTTTCAGATCGATCCCCGGCCGTTCCAGGCGGCAGTGGAGCAGGCCGAAGGACAACAGGCGCATGCGCAAGGCCAGTTGGAACAGGCGCGCGCCCAGTTAGCTCAAGCCCAAGCCCAGGTTGCGGTGGCGCAAGCCAACCAGGGCCGTACCCAGCTTGACGTCGATCGTTACACGCCGCTCGCGCAGCAGCAGGCGATCACGCAAGAAGATCTCGATAATGCCAGGCAGAACAATATCGCTGCCAAGGCGCAGTTTCAGGCGGCTGTGGCACAAGTGGAAACCGCCAAGGCTCAGATCACGGCTGCTACCGCAGCAGTTCAGTCCGGCAAGGCCGCTGTCGATACGGCTCGGATCAATCTGGGTTTCACTCGCATCACGTCCCCGATCGACGGCATCCCGGGTGTCGCCCGGCAGCAGGTGGGAGCCCTGGTGAGCCCGGCGAGCGAGCCAATAACCACAGTTTCCACGGTCGACCCTATCAAAGTGTACTTCACTGTCAGCGAGCAGGAATACCTGGCCTACACGCGCCGATTCCCAACCGCTGAGAAACGCCAAGCCAATAACCGGCGGCTCGAACTCGAATTGATTCTCGCGGATGGCATGACTTACCCGCACAAAGGCAGGGTCTCTTTCGCCGACCGGCAGGTGGACGTCAGGACGGGAGCCCTCCGGCTGACGGGAGTATTCCCGAATCCCGGCAATAGCCTGCGCCCTGGCCAGTACGGCAGAGTACGAACTTCTACACAAACCCGGCAAGGAGCCCTCCTTGTTCCGCAAGAAGCAGTCATCAATCTTCAGGGCACGCATCAGCTTGCGGTGGTCGATCGCGCCAACAAAATCTTCATCCGTACCGTGAAGCTGGGAGAAACCGTTGGTCGCGATTGGATTGTTCGCGAAGGCATTCAACCAGGCGAGCGAGTGATTGTCGAAGGATTGCAGAAGGTGCGGCCGGGCGCCTTGGTCAATCCGAACCCGATCAAAGCGAGGTAACAATCCATGTCGAAATTCTTCATTCACCGTCCCATCGTGGCGATCGTCATCGCGATTCTCACGGTCATTATTGGCGCGGTTGCGTTAGTGGGCCTTCCGGTAGCGCAGTTCCCGGAAATCGCGCCGCCAGAAATTCAGGTCTCCGCCATTTACGTTGGCGCCGATGCCCAGACTATCGAGCAGTCCGTGGCAACACCCATCGAACAGCAGATGAGTGGCGTGGATAACGCGAACTATATGTACTCCCTCAACGCGACTGCCAACGGTCAGATGAGATTGATCGTCAACTTCGACGTGGCGACAGACCCGAACACGGACCTGATTCTGGCCCAGAGCCGTGTGACTCAGGCGGCATCGCAGCTCCCCGCGGATGTCAACAATTACGGAGTCACAGTGCAAAAGTCAGTGCTGGCTCCGCTGATGCTCATCGCCTTGAACTCGCCGAAGAGCACCTATGATGCGAGGTTTTTGGCTAATTACGCTTATATCAACCTCGTGGACCAGTTGACGCGCGTCAGGGGTGTCGGCTCGGTGCAGGTCTTCGGGGCGGGCCAGTATGCCATGCGGTTGTGGGTGAAGCCCGATCAGTTGGCGAAGCTCCAGATCACAGTTCCCGAAATCGTCTCCGCGATCCAGACGCAAAACACCGTCAACCCCGCAGGCCAGGTAGGCAGCGAGCCGGTCCCGCCGGGACAGGCGTTCACTTACTCAGTTCGCGCGCAAGGCAGGCTCACCTCCCCTGAGGAATTCGAACAGATCGTGGTTCGCGAGACTCCTGATACTGGCATCGTGCGGGTGAAGGACGTGGCGCGAGTCGAATTGGGCTCCCAGGACTACAGCGTGACCGGAAGCCTGGATGGAAACCCCAGCGCCATCCTAGGGGTTTATCAGTTGCCGGGATCGAACGCGGTCGACACGGCCGCCGGCGTCAAGAAGCTGCTTTCCGAGGCTAAGCAGCGCTTCCCAGGCGACATGGAATTCTCGGTTCCGGTGGATACCACCCGCGCGGTGGACGAAGGAATCGCGGAGATCGTTGAGACGCTCCTGATCGCCATCGTTCTCGTGATTGCCGTCGTGTACCTGTTCCTGCAAGGCTGGCGGGCGACCTTGATTCCCCTGCTGGCGGTTCCCGTATCGCTGATCGGGACATTCGTGTTCTTTCCATTGTTCGGTTTCAGCATCAACACGCTCTCGTTGTTCGGCCTGGTCTTGGCGATCGGTCTGGTAGTTGACGATGCGATCGTGGTTGTGGAGGCGGTAGAGCGCCATATCGAGCATGGTCTTTCGCCGAAGGAAGCAGCACTGAAGGCCATGCAGGAGATCTCCGGCCCTGTGATCGGTATTGCCCTGGTGCTTTCGGCGGTGTTCATCCCGACGGCATTCATTCCCGGCATCACCGGCCGGTTGTATCAGCAATTCGCAGTGACCATCGCAATCTCGGTGATCCTTTCGGCCTTCAACGCACTCTCGCTCAGCCCCGCGCTCGCAGCACTCATCCTGAAACCAAGAACAAACAGCAAAAAGGGAGTGCTCGCAAGATTTTTCGGGTGGTTCAACCGGTCATTTGACCGGGCGACGAACGCTTACGTACGCGTCTCGGGCGCGTTGATTCGCAAGAGTGCGGTCGCGGTGGTTATGCTGGCCGGCTTCACAGTCGCGGGCCTGTGGGTGGGTGGAAAGCTCCCGGTCAGCTTCGTACCCGACGAGGACCAGGGCTACTTCTATATCAATGTCCAGCTCCCCGATTCTGCTTCGCTCCAGCGCACGGAAGAGGTCATGGCGAAGGTACAGAAAGTCGCGTCCGGGATACCCGGGGTCGAGCACGTCACAACGATTTCCGGCTTCAGTCTGCTGAGCCTGGTCCGCACCAGCTACAGCGGTTTCGGATTTATCAGCATGACGGAATGGGGCGACAGAAAGGAAAGGGCAGAGCAATACCAGGCGATCAAAGCCCGGCTAAACGCCGAGTTGAGCAAAATTCCGGGAGGCGTTGCTTTCGGCTTCTCGCCGCCGGCGATTCCCGGAGTCGGCACCTCGGGCGGATTCACCTTCATTCTCGAGGACAGGTCGGGCGGCGACGTGAAGTTCCTGGCGGACAACGTCAACAAGTTTATTGCGGCGGCACGCAAGCTCCCGGAGATCGGCTCGCTGAGCACGACCTTCCTGCCAAGCGTGCCCCAGCAGTTCGTCAAAGTTGACCGCGACAAGGTTATCAAACAGGGCGTCGCCGTCAATGACGTTTACCGAACCATCCAAGCTTTCATGGGTGGTCTGTTCGTCAACTACTTTAACCGCTTCGGGCGCCAATGGCAGGTTTACGTCCAAGCCGAAGGCGAGTACCGGACGAGACCGGAAAACGTGGGGCAGTTCCATGTGAAGAACAGCCGCGGGGAGATGGTTCCGCTCTCCACACTGACTTCTTTCGAGTCCGGCAACGGACCGGAATTCACGATGCGCTTCAACCAATACCGCGCCGCGCAGTTGAACGGCAGCGCGGCGCCTGGCTTCAGCACTTATGAGGCAATGAAGGCGCTCGAGGAGACCTTCGCACAGACCATGCCGGCGCAGATGGGCTTCGACTATGCTGGCCTCTCGTTCCAGGAGAAGAAGGCTCAGGAGGGGGTTTCTTCCGCGGTCATCTTCGGATTTTCGCTTTTGTTCGTGTTTCTCATCCTGGCGGCCCTTTATGAGAGTTGGAGTCTGCCGTTCAGTGTGCTGCTCACCACACCGGTGGCTGTGTTCGGCGCATTTGCGTTCTTGTGGCTGCGGCGCACATTTCTCGGCTACGTGGCCCCGCCATATATGGTGCAAATCGAAAACGATGTCTACTCACAAATCGGTCTGGTAATGCTCATCGGTCTTGCTGCTAAGAACGCCATTCTGATCGTCGAATTCGCCAAGGAGGAGTTCGAAAAAGGACGGCCGCTGGCCGAAGCGGCCTTGGAAGGGGCACGCCTGCGCCTGCGGCCGATTCTAATGACATCGCTAGCTTTCATCCTGGGCTGCGTGCCATTGTGGACGGCAAGTGGCGCAGGGGCGGTTGCCCGGCAGATCATGGGCACCACGGTGATCGGAGGCATGGTCGCAGCCAGTGGCATCGCTATCTTTTTGATCCCCGCGACCTTCTACATCGTTGAAAGGATTTCCGGGGTAGCGGCACGGCCGGTTCCAGCCCTGCTGCCGCAGCAGCCCCTGCATGGGGAGGGAGACTGACAATGAAAACGCGAATGTTCCTGCTTCTCACGTCGTTGCTGTACGCCGGTTGTGGTGTAGGTCCGAATTACCGGCGGCCCGTTATTCAGACTCCGGCCGCCTTTCGCGCGCCAGGGTATTTGCCGCCGCAAGAAGCCGCTTCCATTGCCGATCTGCAATGGTTCGAGATCTTCGATGACCCGGAGCTGCAGAATCTGGTCCGTACGGCATTGCGGCAGAACTACGATCTGCGCGATGCGGTCGCGCGTGTGAATCAGGCCCGTGCGAGCCTTGGCATCACCCGCTCAAACCAGGTTCCGAATCTCGGGGCCGGCGCGTCCGTGCAGTTCAACCGCTTGTCGCGTGATGGCGCCACGCCCATACGGGAGGAGCTTCTACCTTCGCAGAATCGCGCCTTTGGAACAGCCGCTCTGGAGTTGCTGTCGTTTGAGATCGATATTTGGGGCAGGTTGCGGCGCGAGACCGAAGCTGCGCGTGCGAATCTCCTGGGCGCGGAGGAGACCCGAAAAGCTGTGGTCACCACGCTGGTCAGCGACGTCGCGACTGCGTACCTCACGCTGCGGGAACTGGACTACACGCTCGAAATCTCGCAACGTACTTTGCAGACTCGCGAGCAATCCCTGGAACTGACTCAGTCCCGCCAAAAAGGAGGCGTGGCTACCCTCTTAGACTTGCGGCAGGCGGAACAACTCGTACAGACCTCAGCTGAGACTATTCCCGCCATTCAGCAGCAGATTGGGCAGACGGAGAACCGGATCAACCTGCTGCTTGGACAGAGTCCCGGCAGCGTGGCGCGCGGCAGGATCCTCACCGATCAAAAGATGCCACCGGAGGTTCCCGCCGGTCTGCCGTCCGCTTTGCTCGAGCGGCGCCCGGACATCCGAGCCGCAGAGCAGGATTTGATTGCCGCCAATGCCGAGATCGGCGTGGCACGAGCTGCGTACTTCCCTCGGTTGAGTCTCAGCGGTTTTTTGGGGGGCGCGAGCACGCAACTAACGAGTCTGTTTAGCTCCAATGGCACGACCTGGAACTTCGCGCCGCAGGTCACTCAACCCATCTTCACTGCCGGTCGGATCAAGTCCGGGGTCAAGTTCACGGAGGCCCAACGGGAGCGCGCGCTCATTCGATACCAGAAGACGATCCAGACGGCGTTCGCCGAAGTCTCCAATGCTCTGATCGCTTACCAGCGCGTGAGGGAGCGCCGCGAGAAGCAGACAGCGCTCGTGACGACACTGGAGGATCGAGTGCGGCTTGCGTATGTCCGCTATCGCGGAGGCGTGGATACACAGCTTAACGCGCTAGATGCCGACCGGGACCTCTTTCAAGCACAGCTCGACCTGGCCCGAATTCGGCTGGAAGAACTTCTGACCATCGTGCAGCTCTACAAGGCGCTCGGCGGAGGTTGGCAGTAAAGCGAAGGCATATCGAAGGTTTTCACGATGCACAACATGCAAATCGATTGGTCGCGGCGAATAAGCGCCAACACGAGCCGCTTGCTGAGACGATGGGCAGTCGGCCGTGATGATAACGGCAATCCCCTTCTCCGCGCGCGGGCGGCGCGGCTCGACCTGGTTGAGCCGCCTACAGGTTATCGTGGAGCAAGCCCGGGAAGTTGGCGAAATGCGGCGTGGAGTTGATCCGAAGGCGGTGCGCGCCGGTGTCGCGAAGGCGCTCTGATGCTGAATCGCCTCTAGCGTTATGATTAGGCCCTGCGACGCGTTCAATCGCACCTGAACTGATATCTGGATAACGAGGTAGCTGTACGTATGAGTGAAAATGGAAACCCAATAGATCAAGCGCGTCAGCCCGACGAGCACTTGTATCTCGACGATCTGCACGTTGGCCAGCGATTCACCTCAGGGACTTATGTTATGGAAGAGACTCGGATCAAAGAGTTCGCCGCGGAGTTTGACCCACAGCCGTTCCATCTTGATGAAACCACCGCGGGAGCGAGCATCTTTAAGGGGTTGGCCGCGAGCGGTTGGCACACTGCCGCGGTGGCCATGCGGCTCCTTGTTACCGGTGGTCTGCCATTCGCGAAAGGCATCGTCGGCTTGGGCGGAGAGATCGCCTGGCCCAGGCCGACACGTCCCGGCGACATTTTGAGAGTCGAAAGCGAAATTGTTGAAATCACACCCTCGCGCTCAAAGTCACATCAGGGCGTCGTCACCGTGAGAAACACGATGTTCAACCAGAACCAGGAGACCGTTTGCCTACTAACCGCAAAGCTCCTGGTGCCCAGACGCACAATCTGATGAAACCCTGAGGAGGCTTGCCTGCTGCTCTCCTTCGCGCAGGCGCCGTTCCCCCAAGCTCACGCGAGGGATCCGCGACGACCATGACTCCCGACGCCAGGATGATCGATTGGCTGGCGGGCGGCGGAAGCGCTCCGGCGAAGTTTGTTCCAGAGTTGCCAGATTCCTCGCCGAAGTAGTTCACGGTGTAACTAGGATGAGAGAGCCCATGGATCGCAGACACTTTCTCAAGACTTCGCTGCTCTCGATGACAGGTAAACCGTTAGTGGCGCAGATGGCTCGTCCACTTCTGACGGATGTTGCCAACGAATCGCCGCTCTGAGCAATGGCTTTCTGCCCGATCTGCGCGGCAACGATTTGGCAGGCGTTCCAGAACCAGGCCTGGCCCGCCTTCTACTTCGTCGATGGAAAGGGATGAATTCGTGATCGTCGCTTGGGAGAAGGCTACTACGATGAGTCCGAGCGCACGATCATCGCGCTTCTGAAGGAGAACAGGGCCGCCGGCCCGAGTGGAGACGGCGCCGGCGAGGTTCGAGAGTCCCGTCTCTATCAACTCATCCGGCAAAAGAGTGGAGTTCAGGAGCGGATCTTCGAAATCGAGTTCCTCGATTCTGGCGTGCGGGCATTTTCGTTCACGTTTGGTTAGGCATCGACGGGACGCTGGGCACCGGTTCTTGTCGCGCGGGCCGGTGGGCGGGTTAGAAAGATACGTCGTCGCTCCGTCGGCAAGCGCGGACTTCACCGGAACCACCCGGAACTGCTGGTCGCGGAAGGAAGAGAGGGCGTTCATCGCAGCCTCCCTCTGCCGGTCGACTTCGTCCTTATCGCCCGGATTGCAGCCGATCCGTGGGAACTGCTTCCTGGCGGCCGATTCTCCACTACGTGAAGCAAATATCAAAGTGGCGGCGAACAAGCGGTCCCGCGCCGGATGTCGACGCCTAGGCGGCTACTCCCGAACGTTCAATCCTGCGGCGCCTGATCGCCTTACTCAATTCCCGCAGCCACAACACCGAGCTTGCCACTGCTACACAGCGCATCCAGTCTCCGAGGCTCAAGCTCACCGTCGAGAACGCCTGCTGCAGGACCGGGACATAGATCACTCCGACCTGCAGCAAGAGCGCCAGTCCAATCGCTCCCCATAGCCATACATTCGAAAATAGCCCGTCAATCGCACTTCGTTCATCGGAGCGCGCATTCAGTACATTAAAAAGCTGGAAGATCATCAGTGTCGTGAACGCCATCGTCTGTGCGTACCGCATGTTGCCGGAGCCGGATATCAGGCCTCCGGGCAGCGAAGCGTCTAGCACGGCGAGCGTCCCTGTGGCCATAATCACCGCAATGAAGAAGATCCCGGACCACATTCGCCGGGTGATCACCGCTTCGCCCGTCGGACGCGGAGGTTCGCTCATGAGCCGAGGCTCGAGCGGATCAACGCCCAGCGCGAGAGCGGGCGCCCCGTCGGTCGCGAGGTTGATCCAGAGAAGCTGGGTTGCGAGCAGCGGCAATACGATCGCGCTTTCCTCCGCCTGCAAGCCGATGACGTCTGCCAGCAGGACACCAAAGAACATCGTGAGCACCTCGCCCATGTTTGAAGACAGAAGGAATCGAAGAAATTTGCGAATATTCACGAAGATCGACCGGCCTTCCTCGACGGCCGCCACAATACTGGCGAAATTGTCGTCGGCCAGTACCATGTCGGCGGCCTGTTTAGAAACGTCAGTCCCCGTGATCCCCATCGCAACGCCGATGTCGGCAGCCTTGAGCGCCGGCGCGTCGTTGACTCCGTCTCCCGTCATCGCAACTACGGCTCCCTGCTGCTGCAGCGCGCGCACGATGCGCAGCTTGTGCTCGGGATTGACGCGAGCGTAGACCGAACATTCCTTCGTGAGCGGCACGAGCGCGTCGTCGTTCAACTGCTGCAGCTCGGCGCCGGTCACAGCGCGTCCGTTGCCGGCGATGCCGAGTTCTTGCGCTATGACTTGAGCCGTCACCGGGTGGTCGCCGGTAATCATGATGGGCCGGATCCCCGCGCTCTTCGCTCTTGCGACTGCATCCTTTGCCTCGGCGCGCGGAGGGTCAATCATGCCGATGAGACCCGCGAATACCAGCCCGCGTTCGATGCTGTCATCAAGATGCTCGGCATCCAATGAACCGACCGGCGCCGAGCGGTAGGCAATCGCGAGAGTTCGCAACGCTCCTGTTGCGAGCTCGTCATTGGCTCCTGCGATTTCTCTGTGCCGGGCGCCGGTGAGCGGTCTCGTACTATCGCCGACGAGTTCCTCCGTGCAGCGAGCGAGCAGCACGTCGGGAGCGCCCTTGGCGAACACGAGCAGGCGCTCCTGGCTCTCGGCGTCAGTGTGCAGCGTGCTCATGAGCCTTCGTTCGGAAGAGAACGGGACCTCTCCAACCCGCTCGAACCGGCGGCTCAGCCGGTCTGCCTCAAGGCCGGCTTTGCGCGCGGCTACCACGAGTGCGCCTTCCGTCGGGTCGCCCTGGACAGTCCACCGCCCGTTGTCCTGCTGCAAAACGGCGTTATTGGCCCGGTCTGCAACGGCGAGCACGCGCTCCAGTTCCGTGCGCAACGGCCCCTCCACAGGGCCGCCTTCCTGCTTCTCCACCTGGCCAATGGGAGCGTATCCGGTTCCTCCGAACTTGACACGACCAGACGCGCTCACGACGGTTCGCACCGTCATCTCATTTTTCGTTAGCGTTCCGGTCTTATCGGAAGCGATGACGTTCGCTGACCCCAGCGTTTCGACTGCGGCGAGGTGGCGCATGATGGCATTGCGCTTGGCCATCCGCTGTACGCCGAGAGAGAGGACGGCCGTCACGACTGCTGGAAGGCCTTCCGGGACGGCAGCCACTGCGAGCGCGATGCCGAGGATGAGTACGTCGAAGATAGCCGACCAGCCGCGCACGTGCTCGAACAGGATGATCGTCCCGATCATTACTACGGCGATGACGATGACAAACAGGCCCAGCAGTTTGCCGACGCGGTCGAGTTCCTCCTGCAGCGGAGTGGCCTCGTCCGGCGTCTCGCGCAGCATGCCGGCAATACGGCCCATCTCGGTCGCCATGCCGGTGGCCACGACCACTGCACGTCCTCTCCCGTACGCCGCCGCCGTGCCACTGAAAATCATGTTGCGCCGGTCTCCGATCCCGACTTCATCACGGATCGGAGCTGAGTCTTTCGCAACCGGCAGACTCTCTCCCGTCAGCGCCGCCTCGGCGCACTTTAGCGAGGTCGACTGAATTACGCGGGCATCGGCGGGGACAGTGTCACCTTCCTCCACCAGGATGATGTCGCCGGGCACTACCTCGGCGGCGGAGATGCTGTGAGCCTCGCCGTCACGGATGACGCTGGCGTGGGCAGCCGCCATCTGCTTTAACGCAGCCACGGCAGATGCGGCTCGCGACTCCTGAATGTAGCCCATGGCCGCGTTGAGCACCACGATCGAGAAGATGGCGATCGCTTCGTAAGGCAGCGCCGTTTCGCGTTCGTACAGCCACAGACCGGCTGAAATTCCAGTGGCGACCAGCAACAGAATCACAAGCGCATCCTGAAACTGGGCCAGAAACTTCCGCCACGCGGGAACCGTCTTTTCCGTCGCAAGTTCGTTTCCGCCGTACTGCTGGAGCCG
>Ga0075421_100005406_pt1 | contig 15442 bp, 13 predicted proteins | sample SoiMetdeltSBSDD5_FD_75292 | JGI IMG/M metagenome (GOLD analysis project Ga0075421, IMG submission 75292) | Bulk soil microbial communities from a Populus tree surrounding site in Tennessee, USA - Soil MetaG P. deltoides SBSDD5 | ecosystem: Environmental > Terrestrial > Soil > Tree plantation...
TTCGTGCCGATCGTCACGCTGTGGATCGGAAAGCTCATCATCGACGGCGTGGTCGCGGCCCAGCGCAACGGCGGAACGTGGCGTTCGGTCGCGACCCTCATAGGGATCGAACTCGGCATCGTCGTGATCGGAGAGCTCCTCGCTCGCGCGTCGAGCCTCGTCGAGAGTCTGCTGGGTGACCTCTTCAGCAACCGCATCAGCGTGCGTCTCATGCAGCACGCCGCCACGCTGGACCTCGCGCAGTTCGAGGATCCCGAGTTCTACGATCATCTCGAGCGCGCGCGCCGACAGACTGTCGGTCGCATTGGCCTCATCGCGCAGCTGCTCGGCCTCGCGCAGGACGCGCTGACGCTCGTGACGTTGAGCGCGGCGCTGCTCGCGTTCAGCCCGTGGCTCATGGTGCTGCTCGTGATCGCGATCGTGCCAAGCTTCCTCGGCGAAACGCGCTTCGCGGCGATGGAGTATTCCCTGCTCTTTCGCTGGACGCCCGAGCGCCGGCAGCTCGACTACCTGCGCTGGGTCGGCGCGAGCGACGACACGGCCAAGGAAGTCCAGCTCTTCGGGCTCGCGGGCTGGCTCACGGAGCGCTACCGCGTGCTCTCCGAGCGATGGTACGCGGAGAACCGCAAGCTCGCGACGCGGAAGGCAGTCGTCAGCTCGGCGCTGTCGTTCATCGGGACGCTGGGTTATTACGCGGCCTACATCGTCATCATCGCGCGGGCGATTGCCGGAAGCATCACGCTCGGCTCCCTGACCTTTCTGGCCGCGTCGTTCTCGCGCGGACGCGATCTCATCCAGCGCCTCCTACTCGGCGCGAGCGCGATTTACGAGCAGGGACTCTATCTCCGCGACCTGTTCGTGTTCTTCGAGATGAAGCCCACGATCAGCTCACCGCCGGGCGCGCCCCTGGTGCCGCGTCCGATCCGACGCGGGTTCGTGTTCGAGAACGTCGGCTTCAAGTATCCGGGCAGCGAACGGTGGGCCGTGAGGCACGTGAGCTTTACGCTCGGTCCCGGCGAACGGATCGCGCTGGTCGGCGAGAACGGTGCGGGAAAGACGACGCTCACTAAGTTGCTCGCGCGACTCTACGATCCGACCGAGGGCCGCATCCTGCTCGATGGCTTCGACCTCCGCGAGTACGACCTCGCGTCGCTTCGTCGTGAGATCGGCGTGATCTTCCAGGATTTCGTGCGATACGATATGCGGTTCGACGAGAACGTCGGCGTCGGCGAGATCGAATCGGTACGAGGCTACCTCGACAACGGCGCGGGCGCCGCGGCACCAGAATCGCTCGTCCACGCCGCCGACCAATCGCTCGCCTCGTCGCTGTTGCCGCGGCTGCCGGCGGGTTATCGGCAGATGCTCGGCCGTCGCTTCGAGGAAGGCGTCGATCTATCGGGTGGCGAATGGCAAAAGGTCGCGCTGGCTCGCGCATACATGCGCGACGCGCAGGTGCTCATTCTCGACGAACCCACCGCCGCGCTCGACGCTCGCGCGGAGTACGAGGTCTTCACACGGTTCTCGGAGCTCATGGCGGGCCGCATGGGCATCCTCATTTCGCACCGGTTCTCAACCGTGCGCATGGCGGATCGGATCGTCGTGCTGAAGGGGGGAGAGGTAGTCGAACAGGGAACGCACGAAGAGCTGGTCGGTGCTGGCGGATTATACAGCGAATTATTCGGCATGCAGGCGGTGGGGTACCGTTAGCTGCTCGCTGCTTGCAGCTGCTTGCTGGTAGCCGACGGCTGCGCGCTACTGCCGCGTGCTGCGAGCTGCTGCTATTACCGCCTGGTTGTCATCCCGAGCCCACAGGCGAGGGATCGCGATTCTCCCGGTAGTATGGTCACGGTTTCCCGGTTCCCGGTTCCCCGTTCCCGGTTCCCAGCGGCCGCGCCTCCGGCGCGCCGCTTCCCGCTTCCCGCTTCCCTCGTTACCCTTGGCTCCGCAACCCGAACCAAAGCCCGAATGCAGATTGGAGTTGCCAAGGAGACCGCGCCCCGCGAGCGGCGAGTCGCGCTTGCTCCCGACAGCGTTGGTCGCCTGGTAAAGAGCGGCGCGCGAGTCGTCGTGGAGCGCAACGCCGGCAGCGCCGCGTCCTTTCCCGACAGTGCCTATGTGGCCGCCGGCGCCACGATCGGCGGATCGCCGGCCGAGACGCTCGCCGACAGCGACGTGGTCGTGAAGGTCCAACGACCGTCCGCCGAGCAGGCGCGCGCATTCAAATCGGGCGCCGTGCTGGTGAGCCTGTTTCAGCCCGCCGCTGCGGCCGATGTCCTCCCCGCCCTCGCGGAACGCTCCGTCACGGCGCTGAGCCTCGAACGCGTGCCGCGCATAACGCGAGCGCAGTCGATGGACGTGCTGTCGTCGCAGAGCACCGTCGCTGGCTACAAGGCGGTGTTGATTGGCGCATCGATGATGCCGAAGTTCCTGCCAATGCTCACGACCGCCGCGGGCAACATCGCGCCGGCCAAGGCGTTCATACTCGGCGCTGGTGTCGCGGGACTTCAGGCGATCGCGACTGCGCGTCGCCTCGGTGCGATCGTTTCCGCGTTCGACGTCCGACCGGCCGTGCGCGAGCAGGTGCAGAGCCTTGGCGCTACGTTCGTCGCCGCTGAAGGCATCTCCGGCGACGCCGAGGACAAAGGTGGTTACGCGCGTGAGCAATCGGCGGAACAGCAAAAGCGGACCGCCGCGCTGCTGCACGATCACCTCAAGCAGGTCGATCTCGTCGTCACGACGGCCCAGATCCCCGGGCGCCCTGCGCCGAAACTCATCACCGAGGCGATGGTCGCAGACATGCGCCCGGGAACGGTCATCGTCGACCTCGCAGCGGAAACGGGCGGGAACTGCGCGATCACGAAGCCGGGCGAGATCGTCGATGCCAACGGCGTGCTGGTGTTCGGCGCGGTGGACATTGCGAGCTCGGTGCCAACGCACGCGAGCCAGATGTTCGGCCGCAACGTGCTCACGCTGCTGCAGCACCTCATCAAGGACGGCAACGTGAACATCGATCTGAACGACGAGATCACGGGGCCGATGTGCGTGGTGTACCAGGGGCAGCCGCGAACCTGAGGCGCCAGGCGGCTGGCGGCAGGCGCCAGCCGCCTGCCTCTAACGATCCGACGTCGACGCCGTCTGGCGCTTCTCGTCCTTCAGCCAATAGCCGAACCACTGGCGGATACGCGCCAGCCGATCGACCAGGAGCCACGGCTCGCCGGTGCGTGACAGGTCGTGCGTCGACCGCGGGTACCTAACGAGCTCCACCGGCACGCCCTGCTTCTTGAGCGCCATGAACCACAGGTCGGCGTTGCCGATTGGCGTGCGGAAGTCTTCCTCGCTCTGCACGATCAGCGTCGGCGTGCGAACCTTCGTGACGTGACGGATGGGCGAGAGCGAGTCGTACATGGCAAAGTTGTCCCACGGCTTGCCGTAGAACTCGAACTCCGTGAGGCCCTGCGCGTCGGACGCGCCGTACCAGTACGTCCATTCGCTGATCATCCGATCGGCCTCGGCCGCTTTGAACCGATTCGTCTTCGTTGTGATCCACGCGGTCATGAATCCACCGTACGAGCCGCCCGTCACACCGAGCTTGGTGGAGTCGACGTCAGCGTGCCGCGCCGCGATGTCCACGGCCTTCATCAGGTCCTCGTAATCCTCGGCGCCCCAGCGGCCGCGTGTGGAATACGTGAAGTCGCCGCCATAGCCACTCGACCCGCGCGGGTTCGTGTACAGCACCCAGACGCCGGCGCCGGCGAGGCTCTGGAATTCATCGAACCAGCCCTCGTTGTACTGCGAGTGGGGGCCACCGTGAATGTAGAGCACGAGCGGATACTTCTTACCCGCCTCGTAGCCGGCCGGCTTCATGAGCCACCCTTCGATCTCCAACCCGCCGACCGACGGATACGTGAACCGCTCGGCCGTGGACCACGCGATCTCGCTGTTCAGCTTTTCGTTGAACGACGTGAGCTTGCGCTCAGCTGTCCCGTCGGCGTTGGCCACGTACAGCTCCGTAGGTGCATCCACGCTCGTGGACACGTACGTCACCATCTTCGTCGGCGCATCGTAGGCGAAGCCGTTCAGCCGGCGGCGGCCGCCGATCAACTCCTTCACCTGCCTCGTCCGCCGGTCGAGGCGGAACAGGGCCGAGCGGCCGCCGACCGACGCCGAGAACGAGATGTCGCCCGAGGGGAGCCACTCGTACGTCTCCGGTTCGTACTGAAAGGTGCCTAACAAGTTCACCGGCTCGCCGCCGGCGACGTCGACGGCGTAGATGCGACTGGACGCAACGCGCGACGGCGCTGACACGAACGAGATCCGTTTCCCGTCGGGTGACCAGGCGAGGTCGCCCTCGTTGCCGACGAAGGTCGTCACGCGACGCGGCTGCCCGCCCGTGATCGGCACCACGAAGATGTCCGCCTCGTTGCGCGGTGCTTCGTCCCGCTTCGCGTCGTACGGCAGCCGGGCGAGGGAATCCCACTCGGCCTCGGCGACCGAATCCGGACGTAGCGCCGGATCGGCGATGAACGCGATCCACTTGCCGTCGGGCGACACGCTTGCTCCGCGACGCGAGTACGACGTCGAATCGAGCTGGCGTTTCTTCGACCCGTCGAGCTTCTGCACCCAGATCTGCGTCGGCCGCCAGACGCGCGCCTCACGCAGTCCTGGGAGGTAGCCCTGACCGTTGGCCTTGTAGCGCATGTCGTAGATGTGGCGGCCGTCGAACCGTTTGGGATCGAGCGGCTGCGTGATGGCGCCGTAGGGTGGGCGGGCCATCGGCTGCATGGCCGAGTACGGATCACGCCGTCGCGTCGAATCAGCGCTCGAATCCGGGGTCACCGGCTCACTCCACACGGCGAAGCTCTTGTCGTGCGGCAGCGACCCGTTCGGGTAGTCGTTCATCTCCGCCGCTTCACCGCCGGGCTGGTCCATCCGGAGCCCCCACGTGCGCGCCTTCGAGCCGGGCCGGGTGGAGTTGAAGAGGAGATACTTCCCGTCGGGCGAAAACCGCGGGTTCGAGCTCTCTGTGCTGGGCGATGTATATCGCGTCGCTTCGCCGCCGGCGACCGGCACGACCCACACTTCGTTGTGCCGCTTGTTCTCGCTTTCACGAATCGTCGTAACCGTGAAGGCAACGAGCTTCCCATCGGGCGAGACGGCCGGCGCACTCAAGGTCGTGACCCTGTACCAGTCCGCCGGCGTAAACGCGCGCTTCGCGCCGCTCGCGGGCTGTACCGTCGATGCCGATCGCGCCTGCGCCGCGAGTGGAAGCGGGAGCGCCACGGTCAGAATCGCGATTGCGGTCGAAAGTGAACGGGTCGATGTTTGCTTCACGATTGCTCCACGCTCGGGTGAGTCATCTGGCGGTGCCGGAATGTAGGCTGTGCATCCGGGTTGGCGAATCCGCTCCGGTCCGTCGCCGTTCTGTTAGTCTCCGACAATTACGCATCGCCGCCGGAATACGCTCGCATGCCGTTTCTTCGCTCGATCGCACCCAAGGCATCGCTTCGAGACGGCTCACGCGGGTTTCCGTTCTCGGTACCCGTGGTGCGAGCACTCGAGTCTCTTGAGTTTCCAACGGCCGTCACGTTTTTCGTCGGCGAGAACGGATCCGGAAAGTCCACGCTGCTCGAGGCCATCGCGGCCGCGGTGGGAGTGCCGGCGGTCGGGAGCGAGGCCGTGCGCGACGACGAAACGCTGGCCGCCCAACGCGCGCTCGCCAAGCACTTTCGCCTCGTGTGGACGCGGCGAACACACAAGGGGTTCTTCCTGCGCGCCGAAGACTTCTTCGGCTTCACGAAGTATCTCGCCCGGCTGCGCGCCGAGATGCAAACGCGGTTGGCGGAGATCGACGTGGAGTATGCGAACCGGTCGGCGTGGGCTCGCGGGCTGGCGAGACTGCCAGCAGCCGGATCGTTGGCCGATCTCGAGCGGCGCTACGGCGTGAACCTCGACGCCAACTCGCATGGTGAGAGCTTCCTCAAGCTCTTCCGATCGAGGTTCGTGCCTGGTGGTCTATATCTCCTCGATGAGCCGGAGGCGCCGCTGTCGCCCCAGAGTCAGCTCGGGCTCATCGCCATGCTCAAGGACATGTTGAACGACGAGGCGCAGTTCATCATCGCGACGCATTCACCGATCCTCCTCGCATTCCCGAACGCGACGATCTACACGTTCGACGAGCAGCCGCCGAAACGAGTGGAGTTCGAGCATCTCGAGCACGTCCGCCTGACGAGAGACTTCCTGAATGACCCCGAGGCCTTTCTTCGTCATCTCTAGCCTAGATTGAGAGGCATGTCCGCTTCGCCTGGTGCCCGACTCCTCTCGTTGTGGCGCACGCTGAGCCCGTGGCCCGGCGGGCGCTGGCTGTTCAGCTTCATCCTCGGACGCACCGTCCCCTACACCGGGACGATCGGCGCGCGCATCGTGGAGCTGCGCCCGGGCTATGTGCGCGCCGAGATGCGGGACCGGCGGGTCGTCCGGAATCACCTGAAGTCGATCCACGCGGTCGCGCTCGTGAACCTCGCGGAAGTCGCGAGTGGGCTCGCCATGCTGACAGAGCTCCCGCCAACTCTGCGAGCGATCGTCGTCGGTCTCTCGATCAACTATCTCAAGAAAGCGCGCGGAACGCTCGTCGCGGAATCGACCGTCGATCTCCCGCCAATCACCGAGTCGCGCGAGGTCCAGATCCAGGCAACGATCCGCGACGGGGCTGGAGACGAGGTTGCGAGAGCGACCGTGCGATGGCTCATCGGCCCATCGCCGTCATGAGCGCAACGGCCGTCGCGACTCGCGATGACGCGTTGGCGACGCCGTTCACCCGCGACGCGAGGGTCGAGGTGCCGCTCGTGTGCGGGGCGATGTACCCATGCAGCAACCCGGAGCTCGTCGCCGCCGTTTCGGAGGCCGGCGCCATTGGCATCGTGCAGCCGATCTCGCTCACGTATGTTCACGGCCACGAGTTCCGCACCGGCCTCCAGTACATTCGCGGCCTAACGACTCGTCCGATCGGGTTCAATGCACTGATCGAGCGATCGTCCCGCCGCTACCACGAGCGCATGGTCGCGTGGGTGGACATCGCGCTCGAGGAAGGCGTCCGTTTCTTCGTCACGTCGCTGGGGAATCCGCGCTGGGTCGTGGACCGCGTCGCACAGGTCGGCGGCGTCGTGTACCACGACGTGACGGAGCGGCGGTGGGCCCAGAAAGGCCTGGATGCGGGCGTCCAGGGGCTCATCGCCGTGAACGACCGAGCCGGCGGCCACGCAGGTCCAGTCTCCGCCGAGAGGCTCTTCGACGATCTGTCAGACATAGGGTTGCCGGTCGTGTGTGCCGGCGGCATCGGGTCACCGCGCGAGTACGTCGACGCGTTGCGCATGGGGTACGCGGCCGCACAGCTCGGCACTCGCTTCATCGCGACCGTGGAATGCCGCGCGCACCCTCGCTACAAGCAGGCGATTCTCGACGCCGACGAGCGCGCGATCGTGCTCACCGAGCGCCTGACGGGAATCCCCGTGTCCGTCATCGAGACGCCGTACATCCGGCGGATCGGGACGCGTGCCGGTTGGTTGGCAAGACGAATGCTGAGAAACCGCCGCACGAAGCACCTGATGCGCACCGGTTACGCCTTGCGGTCGCTCTGGCAGCTCAAGCGCGGCTTGTCGCGCGGGGACGAGACGGCCGATTACTGGCAGGCCGGCAAGAGCGTGGCGACGATCGAGGCCGAGCTGCCGGCGGCCGAGGTTGTGCGGTCCTTTGCCGATGCGGTGCGGGCGAGCGTAGCGACTGCTGGACCACTTCCCGCGCCGCGCAGTACGGTCAAGCGTTAGGCGTCCGACCGCCCCCCGGACGCAGGGCCCCGACCACGCCCCCCGCGGCGCCGCCGGCGTCCGCTCGTTCCGTGGGACGTCCCTTGCGCGGCTGGCGATGGCCCGTGGCGTGAGCGCTCACCCGGGGGCGAAGCGCCGGGCCGCCCACCACGTGCCGCGTCGTGGCTTCGCGGATGACTGTGCGCCTCCGTTGATCTGGCGGGAGTCCACGCGCCACGCACGCGTTCGCGAGCACCCGCGGTCGGCGGAGACGCCGGGCGCGACGGGCCTCGCTGCGAGTCCCGACGGGGCGGTCCTTCTGCGCGCGCGTGATCGCGAGGCGCACGGTCGACCCGCGGATGTTTCGGCGGGGCAGCTGTTTTGCGTTCGGCCTTTTCCTTGGCGCGCTTGCGCTCTTCCGCGCGTCGCGCGCGGATCGCGGCGATGCGCTCGCCGATTGGCACCTCGAACCGCTCGCTCGGCGTCTGGTCGTAGTTGAACCCGGAAACGGTAATGCGGGGTAACGTGCGGCCAACGGCACGCTCGATCGCGCGCAGGTCCCCTTCTTCCTCGGGCGAAACGAACGTGAACGCATCTCCCGTGGCGTCAGCGCGAGCCGTGCGTCCCACGCGGTGAATGTAGTCGTCCGGCACGTTAGGCACGTCGAAGTTCACGACATGGCTCAGCTCCTCGACGTCGATCCCGCGCGCGACGATGTCCGTGGCCACCAGGACCTGGAACTTCCCGCGCTTGAACCCGTCGAGCGCCAGTGTGCGCTGCGCCTGTGAGCGATTGCCATGGATGCGTGCCACCGACACGCCGCCGTTCTCCAGTAGTTCGGCAAGCCGGTTCGCGCGATGCTTGGTACGCGTGAAGACGATGACATCCTTGAGGTCACCACGCCGGATCAGTTCGAGAAACAAGGTCGGCTTGAGTGACTCACGGACCGGGTAGATCGCCTGGGTGATGCCGACGGCGGGCGCGGCCTTCCGCTCGAGGTTGATCGTCGCCGGATGGCGCTGCAGCTCGCGCGCGAGCTCCAGGATCGGGGCGGGCATCGTCGCCGAAAAGAGCATGGTCTGCCGCTTCGCTGGCAGATGCTTGAGCACCTTCTTGATGTCGGGCAGGAAGCCCATGTCCAGCATACGATCCGCTTCATCGAGCACGAGGATCTCGAGCGCATCGAGTCGCGCGTAGTCGTGCTTGAAGTGATCGAGGAGCCGGCCCGGCGTCGCGATGATGACGTCGACGCCCGATCGCAGCGCGTGTTCCTGCGGCCCCATGCCGACGCCGCCGTAGATCGCCGCGCCGGAGAGTGGTGTGTGGACCGCGAGCTCCGAGAGATGCTGCTCGATCTGCGCCGCCAGCTCACGCGTCGGTGTGATAACGAGCGCACGCGTACGCCCCCGCGGCCGCGCGAGAAGACGTTGGAGAATCGGGAGGATGAACGCCGCGGTCTTGCCGCTCCCCGTCATTGCGCATGCGAGCACGTCACGTCCCTCGATGGCCGGAGGGATGGCGTCCGTCTGAATCGGCGTGGGTCGGGTGAACCCGAGCTCCTTCACACCGCGGAGCAGGTCGGGATGCAACCCGAATGAAGAAAAAGTCATGACGGCGGGATCGAGGGTCAGCCGCGCAAGCTAGTCGCGCCCGGTCAGCGCTCCAAGCCTGTGGTCGAGGGTCAGCCCCGGCGTCCCGGCCTCCCCTGGCCTCGTCGCTTCGCGGTGCTCGCCGATCTCGACTGGCGTCGCGAAAGCCGACGCGACCGAGCAAGACGCGCCAGATCGAGCGACGCCGACGGGACGACTTCCGCCTTCAACACGGTTCGCATCTGCGCGAGCGCGGCTCGGTGGACGGCCGGCGTTAGGGCGGTCACGCAGTCGCTGGGGACGATGACGCGAAGATCCCGCATGTACGCATCGGCGGCCGTGAACAGCACACACACATCCGTAGCTATGCCGGTGAGTATCACGGTCTGGGTCTCCAGGTAGTCCACGAGCAGGTCGAGCGTCGTGTTGTAAAACCCGGAATGCTTGGGCTTGAGAACGAAGTAATCGGTCTCGTCAGGCACCAGCTGTTCGACCACCGGACGTCCGCGGACGTCGTCCTCGAGACAATGGGCGACGATTCGGTGAAAGTCGGACCGCCACCGCCCGAAGTTGTCGTTCACATAAATGGTGGGGATCCGAAGGGTGGATGCCTTCGCCTTGAGCCGAGCGATGCACCTGGCCATCCGGATAGCGCGCGGGAGCATGGTAGCGGCGCCATCGAACTCGAGGTCGTTGATGGCGTCGATGATGAGCAGCGAAACCGGAGACGAATCCGGTGCGTTGCCGTGCAGGTAGTGGTTGGCGCGTGGCGGCATGACGATCGACGACCATCAAGCCCAATGCCGCTGGCGCGGCGCGTCGTCAGGAAGCGGCGGCGCTGCGCGCGGGTGGGACGAGCGTTTGCCGAAAGGCGTACAGCACGCAGCGAAGGCCGCCGTTTTCCCGCACTTCGCGCGGTGACAGACCCGTGTAGCGTTTGAGCATGTTGCGGAGCGACGCCGCGGACGAGAAGTCGAGCAGCAACGCCACTTGCTCCACGGAGCGTGCCGGGTCCTCGAGCATCTGCGCCGCGAGCGTGAGGCGGCACCAGGCAATCATCGCGCTCGGCGTCGGCAGCTGCGCGGTTGCCAGCCGATCAACGAGCGTCTTGCGATGCACGCCGAGCGCCGCGGCTGCATCGGCGACTGTCACCGCCTGACGAGCGTGTTCGAGGCAGTAGCGGAGGAACGGGACGATGCTGGGCGGCACGAGCGGAGCAATCCCTTCGAGCACGTGCTTTGCGCCACAGTGCTCCTGCGCCGTCGCGATGACGGAGCGAAGGGCGACGCCCACATCATCGACGCCGCGGAGAATTAGATCGTTCACACCTGCGCGCGCGAGCGCGAGAATCTCGCGCGACGAATCCGGTGACAGGGCGCAGTAGGCGACGACGGGAACGCTGGGAAACCCTTCGCGAATGGTCCGGACCATTCCTAGCGTCGTGGCTCCGGTGCGATCGCGCAGATCGACGACGGCGACCCCGACGAGCCCTTCCGTCACGAGGGCAAGCAACTCGTCTTGCTGATCGCACGTCCGCACGGCAGCATAACCGCGAAGCGCCTCCTGGATGCGCGCGCGTGCGGCCAGCTCGCGAACCAAAACCGCGACGATCACCGCAAAATTATCGGACTCGGGTTACATGGCGTATGGGCATTGCCCATACGATGTCGGTCGCCAGTCACACGACGTGGTAAATGTATCGCGCCAACCCCACACCCCCTCCGGAGCGATACATGCCTCGCACGATCCGCTGCGCTGTTCTCTTCCTCGCGGTTGCCACTACCGCCTGCTCGAGCTCGGTCACCGAACCGACCGCGGCTCCGAAGTGCACAGCGAAGTCACAGACCAGCTCGCAGTCGTGCGTGTCGCTAGACTATATCAACCCTAAGGTGTAAGCGCGAGCGCTTCCGCGACAGGCTCGGTCTCGAGAGCTTCGAGCGAGTGGATGACCTGCATCGACTCGCTGTTCAACCGAGCCTTCGCAGCGCTGGGCGCGGACACCACTGGAGCCTTCGCCGGCTCCGTAGCCAGCACGATCTCGAAGAACCCATTCTTCCGAGCCAACGCACGAGCTCGGAGCCGGTAACCCTCGGCTCGCTCGGCATCGCCGGCAATCGTAAAGGCGTGATAAAGCGATTTCAACACGCCGGCACTCTCGTACGGGAACGCAGTCGCGCCGAGCCATTCTTCTGCCACGCTGGCCATTTTCGCCAGCATCGCGCGATCGCCGACAGCGGCGGATGCCACGACGACACCGCCAAGGCACGCCAGCCGGAAACGGGGCGAGTCGCTTCGCGAGAGCGAGGCGAGGAACCCGCTGCGAGCCGCCATCGCCTGACCGGCGTCCAGACTCGCCTGCGACAGGTTCAGCAAAACCTCCGCCTGACGATTCGGATCCGCGATGAGCAGCTCATGCGCCGCCCACCCGTGGACGAGCGCCGTGTTGAGGTCTCCGGCGGTGCCGGCAGCGATGAGCAACCCCTGGTGCCCCGCCGCAGCAAGATCGGACAGCCCCGCGTCCTCCGCCAGCGCAAGCCCGTCGCGCAGATATGCACGGGCCTTGGGATAGTTGCCGCGCACGCGCGCCGTGACACCTTTGCCGAGCATCGCCCGCGCTTGCAGCTCCGGAATCTTGTAGGACTCGCCGGCGCTGGAGACGCCGTCGTACAGCTCGTCCGCGCTGTCGAGATCCCCTAACGAGCGCGCCACCCACGCCTGGTCCGCCATTGCCAGGCCCAGATCGCGATGGGGCGCTGCCGTCGCGGCGAGCCTCACGTGGCCGAGCGTGCTGAAGGCGAGCCAAAGCGCCCCGGCATCCGCCATCTGGTCGGCGAGGACCCGCGCGGAGCTGACCACTTCCGCGGCCGTGCGGGCGGCGTCGATGCGCGGCATCCCGCTCCGCAGTCTCGCGAGCTGCTCGAGCATCGCGGCTTCTTCCGGCGTGTCGGGCGACACGGTGCTCGCAAGGTCCCCGATCGCCGACGCGCAATTCTCGGCGATCGATCGACGCGCGTCACCCTGCGCTCGCGACAGCCGATGCAGGCAATGCGCGACCAGAAGCCACACCGTGTCCGAGCGCCCGAAATCCGTTCGGTTCGGGTGTCTGCTCAAATCAGCGCGGTACGCCTCGAGCGGCGACTGGAGAGGAAGCATTCGGTCCCGGGTTGGATGAGAGCGACGCTAAGATTGGATATCGCGCACTTTCGCACAAGGACGCCGACCCGCACGAACAACGCTATGTGACGGCCCAGGTATTCAGCGTAACAGACCGCTGGTGATCGATATCGCAACCAGCTCGGTTCTCGTGGCGCGCCTGCCCATCAATTCCGGCCTGGCGCCGCTCACACTGCGATCACGCTGACCCCACACGTAACGTCATTTCTCAACATACAACCCAATGACGCAAAGCGATATACGCCATTCGTCCAAACGTGAATCTATTTGAATTCAAACTGATTGGTGCTCTCTCACGTTTTGGCGTACCGCACGCGGCGACGTCTCTCGAGGCCCGGTCGGCGCACGAACGCCGTCAGGCGGCTCGCGCCCCCTTCCGCATGCGAATATCATCTGCTGCCTGAACGCCTACCGCGCAACTGGAGACCGATAATGTCCGACAGCACCGACTCGTTGAGCGCTGACGTCCTCAGAGACGCGCTTCTCACGTTCCGCCGCCAGAAGGAGCTCGCCGAACGCGCCCTCGCCCAGGTGACTGACGACGATTTCTTTCGCACGATCGATGCCGAGTCGAACAGCATCGCTGTCCTCGTGAAGCATATCGGCGGGAACCTACGGTCTCGCTGGACCGATTTCCTCACGAGCGATGGCGAAAAGCCAACCCGGGATCGCGACAGCGAGTTCGTCGTCGATGTCAGAGCGGAACGAGCGGCGATCACGTCGCTGTGGGACGCCGGGTGGCGCGCGCTCTCCGATTCCTTCGCTCAGCTCCGCCCCGGAGATCTGACGGCGACAGTCACTATTCGCGGCGAGGCGATGACGGCGGTGGCGGCCATTCATCGAGGGTTGGCTCACATCTCCCAGCACGTCGGACAAATCGTGCTGCTCGCAAAGCATTACCGGTCCGCCGAATGGCAGACGCTCAGCATCCCGCGAGGACAATCGCGCACCTGGCAGGCGGGAGATCCGACGAAGTCGCGCTAGCCCGCCCCACCTCCCATTGGAATTGCGGTCATGAAACGCGCAACACTGGTCGGCATCATCATCGCGGCGATCTTCGCGGGCTTTCTCCTCTGGTCGACGCTATCGGCGCAGCGTATCGACTGCGAGGCCTGTGTGGAGTTCAACGGCCAACGGAATTGCGCCAAGGTGTCGGGAAAAACCCAGTCGGAGACGCTCCGCGCTGCGGTGTCGACCGCCTGCGGCCCCGTCGCCGGCGGAATGAACGAATCCATCGCGTGTCAGAACCGCCCGCCCGTCACACAGCGCTGTAGTACGCGTTAGGGGGAGGACCCGCCCGGAGGTGCCGGCGACGGTGGGGAGGGTGGCAGGGCGTGCACGCGGGCCTGGAACTCGTGAAACGCGGCGTCGTCCTTGACAAGGTTCCGCGCGTCCGCTCCCGCCGTCGATCGAATGACTCGCGTCACCGCGGCGATTCGGTCCTCCTCCAACGGATGGGAGGCGAACCATCCAGCGACAAGGTCGGGTCGCTGCTCGCGAGTCTCGAGCAGCTTCGCGAACATCGACACGATGCCCTGCGGGTCGTAGCCGGCTCGCACGAGCACTCCTACCGCCGCGGAATCGGCCTGTAGCTCGTCGCGACGGCTGAAGCGAGCGAACAGCGCCGCACCACCCACGTCGATCGCAACACGGGCGGCGTCGCTCGAGCAGATGTTCGTGAGCCCGCACACGACGGACACGCCGAGATTCGTCTTTTGTGCCTTCTCGATCTGCTCGGCCGAATGACGCAGGAGGACATGTCCGATCTCGTGACCGAGCACACCCGTCAGCTCGGACGCCGAACCGGCTTGCTCGATGAGCCCACGGTTCACGTAAACGAATCCGCCGGGGAGCGCGAACGCGTTCACCACCTCGGCGTCCACGATGCGGAATTGCCAGTCGCGATTGCGGTCGTCGCTCCTGGAAGCGAGCGTGGTCCCGAGGCGCGTCACGTAATTGCTCACGGCCGCGTCGGTGACCATGGGGGCCTCGCGCTCCACTTGCGCTGCGGCGTTCTGCCCGATCGCCTTTTCCTCGTCATCACTGACCGTGCACGCCACGGCGATCATCGCCGCGAGGCCGGTCACGAAACGCATCCGCACGCGCACGCTCTCGTAGAGTCTCCTCCGGTCGAGGGGGCAAGAGGCGTTCCCTCCTCGACCCCCGCGGCTCATGGGTTGTAGATCGGGCCTCCCTGCTTCAGGTAGAGCTCGAGGACCGCCGCGCCCTCGCTCCGCAGACGGCCGCGCTCGATCGTGATCCCGCGATCCTCAAGGTAGCGGTACGAGTCGGCGAACACCGGGCCCTCGTCGAACCCCGATCGCGTCGCGTCCTCCCGCGTTGCGGAGAAGACCACGCGAGTCACACCGCTCCACAGCGTCGCACCGAGGCACATGGCGCACGGCTCGCACGACGAAACGAGTTCGTGGCGAGGCTTGCCATCGCTCTGCAGCGTGAAGCTTCCGACCGCCGCCTGCGCCATTGCGAGTGCGACGATCTCGGCGTGCGCGCTGGAGTTGTTGAGCCGGACGACGCCGTTCGTGCCGACGCCGACGAGGCGGCCGGCATCGTCGAAGACCGCCGCACCGAACGGCCCGCCGGTTCTTCGGAGCACGTTCTCGCGCGCGAGATGGATCGCGAGGCGAACTCTCGCGTCGGCGTCGGTGTAGCGACTGGTGTAGTCCGCCGTGGCGGCTACCCAATCGGGATTCGATATTCGGATTTCGGTCGGGCGCATTGCAAGGGTGTGTGCACGACGCTCAATTGAATCAGGGGCTGGCAGCACCAGCAACCCCAGCCGTGGCGACGACCAGGGACGACGACTCTGGGACGACCGCGCGGCGTCGATCGTCCGGCAGTCATGATTCTCACGCTGCTTGC
>Ga0075421_100005407_pt1 | contig 15442 bp, 15 predicted proteins | sample SoiMetdeltSBSDD5_FD_75292 | JGI IMG/M metagenome (GOLD analysis project Ga0075421, IMG submission 75292) | Bulk soil microbial communities from a Populus tree surrounding site in Tennessee, USA - Soil MetaG P. deltoides SBSDD5 | ecosystem: Environmental > Terrestrial > Soil > Tree plantation...
CGGCAAGATCTTCTTCGGCCGCCTCGATGGCAATCTCGTTGCGCTCGACGCGAAAACGGGCAAGGAGCTGTGGAAGACCCCGGTCATCGATTACACCGGCGGCTCCGTCATTACGTCACCGCCCACCATCGTCAAGAATCTCGTCATCACCGGCTTTGCCGGCGGCGAGTACGGCGTGCGCGGGTACATCAGCGCCTTCGATCAGGATTCCGGCCGCGAGGTCTGGCGACTGTGGACGGTCCCCGGTCCCGGCGAGACGGGCAACGATACGTGGAAGGGCGACTCCTGGAAATTCGGTGGCGCCGTCGCCTGGCACATCGGGTCCTATGACCCGGCGCTGAACCTCCTCTACTACGGAACGAGCAACCCCGCGCCATGGGGCGCGTCCGTGCGCGGTAACGACAGCAGCAACATCGGACCCTATACCAACCTCTATAGCTCGAGCACACTCGCGATCAATCCCGACACCGGGAAGATCGTGTGGCATTACCAGCACACGCCGCACGACACCTGGGACTACGACGGCGTCAATGAGCTGGTGCTGACCGATCTCGATATCGGCGGGCGCAAGACACCGGTAGCGCTCAAAGCCGATCGCAATGGCTTCTTCTACGTCTTGAACCGCCAGAACGGCCAGCTGATCTCGGCCAAGCCGTTCATCGATCTCAACTGGGCCTCAGGGGTTGACATGAATTCGGGTCGGCCCATCGAGGTGCCGGAGAAGCGGCCACGGTTGAAGTTCCGTGCTACCAACATTTGCCCGAACCTCATCGGCGGCAAGAACTGGATGCCGATGAGCTTCGATCCCCAAACCGGCCTCGTCTACATACCGACGATGAACCTCTGCATGGACCTCGAGGGCGTCGAGCCGAAGTACACGCGCGGTCAGATGTTCCTCGGAGTGGACTTCGATCTGGGCAAGACCGGCCCCGGCGGCCATCTCGGCAGCGCCCTTGCCTGGGATCCCGTGAAGCAGCAGAAGGTGTGGCAGAACACGGACCCGCTCCCGTACGTGGGCGGTATGTTGAGCACGGCGGGCGGACTCGTTTTCCACGGTGACTTGCGCGGCTGGTTCAAGGCGCTCGACGCCAAGAACGGTCGCACGCTCTGGCAGTTCAATACGGGGTCCGGCGTCAGCGCGGCGCCCATGACATACGAGCTCGACGGCAAGCAGTACGTCGCGGTGGTGTCGGGGCGGACATTCGCCATCCCGCCATTCTTCGGCCCCATCGGCGAGAAGATGGTCGCGGCGAGCGCGGAGGGCGGCACCCTCTTCGTCTTCGAGCTTCCGAGCCGGTGACGCGACGGCGTCGCGCCGAGCGCTCGCCCGGCCTCGGCGCGACGTGACGGGATGTTTCAGGTGTCGAAGGTGCTTCTGATGGCGCTTGCCCTCGCCGCATTTGGCGCCGGCGCGGTCGCGCCGGTGTCGGCGTCGGAGGTTCTGCGCGTGTGCGCCGATCCCGATAACCTTCCGTTCAGCGCTGCATCAGGCCCCGCGCGCGGCCTCTATATCGAGGTCGCGGAGTTGGTGGCCGGTCGGCTCGGTATGCGCACCGAGTACACGTGGTGGCACACCGCCTACGGCCAGCGCGCCGTCCGAAACACCCTTCTGTCGGATCGCTGCGACGTGTTCTTCGGTCTGCCCGACGACAAGGCGTTCATGGGCCGGAAAGTCGAGCGCACGAGCCCGTTCCTCGGTGTCGGCTATGCCGTCGTCACGCCCTCGACGTTCACGTTCCACAGCCTCGAGGATCTGAAAGCCATCACCGTCGCCGTGCAGTTCGGGTCACCGCCACAGCTCTTGCTCGCCGAACGCGAGGGCTTCAGGATGGCGACGTTCCGCCACGTCGAGGAGGCGATGGATGCGGTCGCGCAGGGGATGGCGGGCGCGGCGTTCGTGTGGGGACCGACCGCCGGCTACTACAACACGACGCGCCTCGGTGGCGCCTGGCGCGTCGTGCCGGTCGCGGGCTCCGGGCTGCAGTGGCAGATCACGGCCGCCGTTCGGAAGACCAACGCAACGCTCAAAGAGCGTCTCGACCGCGCGCTCGCCGACCTCGGCCCCGACATCCGTCGCGTCGCCGAGCGTTACGGGTTCCCCCTCGTGACGCCAATCAGCCTGGAGCGGGAAGCGCAGGTATCGCCGGGCGCGCCACCCGCGTCGGCGCCGGTCACCGCGTCGAATAGCCGCGCGAAGAATCCGCTCGAGGGGCAACCGGATAAGATCCCGCTCGGTCGGAGCGTCTTCAATCAACATTGCTCGCATTGCCATTCGCCGAATGCGCAAAGCCCCGAGCCGACCCGGGACCTCCGCCGACTGAAGCGCCGGTACGGTGAGCAGGGAATCGACGTCTACTACGCGACTGTGACAGCCGGACGGCCCACGAAGGGGATGCCTCCGTGGGGCCACGCCCTCACCACCGATGAAATCTGGCAGGTCTGGACGTTCCTGGAGTCGGTCCAAGCCGAACCCTGAGTCCGTTCAGGCCGGCATGTCTTTGACTCCTCCCGCCCCGCTGCCGTACCGTCCCCGCGTGGACCGATGCTGCTTCATCGCCGCCTCCATCGCCGGCATCCTCGGACGAAGCCCGCGGATCTCCCCATCGAGCAGCCGACGAAGTTCGAGCTCGTCGTCGATATGAGGACCGCGAAGACGCTCGGTCTGAGCATCCCGCCCGCGTTGTTGCTGCGCGCGGACCAGGTGATCGAGTAGTGCATCGTCGCGCATTCGTGGCTGGCTCCGTCGCGCTCCTCGGCGCGCGCGCCGCCACCGCGCAACCGGCGTCAGTTCGAAAGATCGGATTGATCGGGAGCGCACCGCGCGTGCCCGTCATCGATGCGATGTGGGATGAGCTGCTCGCCGGCCTTCGAGAGCGTGGCTGGGTCGAATCCCGCAATCTCGCCATCGAGCGGCGTTACGTGGACCTCGCCAGGGACGCCGGGCGCGCGGCCACGGAGGAACTGATCCGGGCGAAGGTCGAAGTGATCGTCGTCGGATCGACCCAGACCGCGCTTGCGGCGAAGCAGGCCACGCGCACGGTGCCCATCGTGATGACGATTCCGGCGGATCCGGTGGCCGTGGGTCTGGTGGAGAGCTTGGCGCGGCCGGGCGGCAATGTCACCGGCATGAGCTTCGTCGGGACCGAGCTCGCCGGTAAACAGGTCGAGCTGCTCAAAGCGGCAATCGGCAGTCTTGCATCACTGGCGGTGCTGGCGAATCCGACGAACGCTTCGCATGCGCCCCGGATGAAGGAAATCGCGGCGACGGCTCGACAGCTGAGAATTCAGGTCTACATCGCGGAAGCGAGCTCTCGCGAACAGATGCCTGACGCGTTCAGGACGATACTGAAGCAGGGCGTCGGGGCCCTCGTGGTGCTCGGTGATGCTGTGTTCGTCCGCGAGATGGATCACATGATTCGATTCGGCGCCGAGCAACGCCTCCCGATCATGTATACGTTGCGAGAGGCGCCGTTCGCCGGTGGCTTCATGTCGTACGGCGCAGACCTCCGGGATCTCTTCCGGCGGGCGGCCGACTACGTCGACAAGATCTTGCGCGGCGCCCACCCGCGCGATCTGCCCATCGAGCAAGCGTCCAAGTTCGAGCTGATCATCAATCTCAAGACCGCGAACGCGCTCGGTCTCACGATCCCGCGCTCGCTGTTGGTGCGCGCGGACCACGTGATCGAATGAGGCGGAACGCGCACGACATGAACGGTGCGCGAACGGGGTACAGCGTCAGACGAAGACGCCCGAAACGCGACGCGGGGCGACCGTCAGGCGATGACGGGCGGGAGATCGTCGCCGTCGGCTTCGGTCTCGAAGTCCGCACGGGCGTCCTGCAGAGCCTCGTTCGGCGAGTTGAAGCGCTTCCCGGCGAGGCTGGTCACGTTGCCTTCGCGAACGAGCCACGTCCACTGGTGCCCCGTCGGCCGCAATTCGATCTTCATAGCTCCCCCGGTCTGCCGAAATGGAGGCGCCGAGTGTAACCAAAAGCCGGCGCGACGCCAACCGGAAAATGTTTTCACACCGCGGGCCCGCGGCGGATCGCTGCGGAGAGCGGCACGCTGGTCTGACCGGCGCCAAGCGCGCGGACGAGCCGCCGTCGCGCTCGCCGTGCACGCGGCGGCGCCGCTACAGCTTCGGCGCGACCTCCGCCGCCAGCCGCTCCAGATGCTCCATCTCGTCGAACACCGGGTCCAGGATCAGAAGCCGCGCGCCGGCGGCGACGGCGCCGAGGCCGTCGATGCATTCCTGGACGTTGCCGGCAACCGTGACTCGCGGCGCGAGCTCGGGCCGCCCGTAGAACCCGCCGAACCAGTGCGTGAGGCGAGACATCGCACGCGCGCGGTCACGGTCGATGGCGAGATAGACGCGTTTGCCGATGGGAAACGCCGTGGGGTCCCGCCGCGCGTCCGCGTGCAGCCGCGCCAGCGCTCGCACCTGGTCGGCGAACTCCGGCGTCGAGGCGATGCCGGCGCCGACCCCGTTGACGGGCGCAGTGGTAGCACGGTGTTATAGTCGGGTTCGCCGCGCCCGGCGCCCCCCTGCCCGGTGCGATCGAGGAGACTTCCATGAGTGATCTGAAAGACGCCATTACGAACGCCGTGGAGCGTCTCGGCGACGACCTCGAGACGTTGTCCCGTCGGATTCACGACCATCCCGAGCTCGGCTACCAGGAAGTGAAGGCCGCCGCCTGGCTCGGTGAGTTCCTGGCCGCCCAGGGATTGAAGGTCGAACGGGGCGTGGGCGGCGTGGACACCGCGTTCCGCGCGACGCTCGAGACCGGCGAGGGGCCGACGGTGGCCATCATGTGCGAATACGACGCGCTGCCCGCCATCGGGCACGCCTGCGGGCACAACGTCATCGCCGCCTCGGGCGCGGGCGCCGGCGCCGCGCTGGCGGCCGTACGGGACGGGCTGCCGAAGGGCCGCATCCACGTCGTCGGCACGCCCGCGGAGGAAGGTGGCGGCGGCAAGATCCGCTTGATCAGGAGCGGCGTGTTCCAGCACGTCGACGCGGCGCTGATGATCCACGGGTGGGACAAGTGGATCGCGCATCAGGACCTGCTCGGGATCGTGCGCGTGGGATTCGAGTTCAAGGGCAAGGCCGCGCATGCCTCCGCCGATCCCTGGCGCGGCGTGAACGCGCTCGACGCCGTGATCCAGACGTTCAACAACGTGAGCATGCTGCGGCAGCAGGTGCGACCGGAGGCGCGCATCCACGGGATCGTCACCAACGGCGGCGCCGCGCCCAATATCATTCCCGAGGTGGCGTCCGCGCTCTTCTACGTGCGCGCCCCGTCGCTCGATTACATGTGGGCGCTCCACAAGCGCGTGATCGCGTGCGCGGAGGGCGCGGCGCGGGCGACCGGCTGCACGGTCACCGTGAGCGGCGACGAGAACGTCTACGAGCCGATGCGCCGGAACGAGGCCCTTCTCGAGACGTGGCGGGGCAACATGAAACGTCTCGGCGTGACGGAGTCACCGGAGGTCAAAGATCGTCTGGGCTCCTCCGACGTCGGCAACGTGAGCCAGGTCGTCCCCACGATTCAGCCGCTCGTACAGATCGCGCCGGAAGGCACGCCCATCCACTCGCGCGACTTCGAGGCGGCGGCGGCCGGCCCGCTCGCGCGGAGCGGGATGCTGGCGGCGGCGAAGACGCTCGCCATGACGGCCTTCGATCTGCTCCGCGACCCCGCGCTCCTTGCGCGAGCGAAGCAGGAATTCGGGAGGACCCGCTCATGACGGCCGGCACACAGGCGGTCAAGACGAAGGTCGCCGCCACCGTCGATCGACTCGCCGACGAGCTCGAGCAGATCTCGCACCGCATCCACGACCATCCGGAGCTCGCGTATCAGGAACACCAGGCCGCGGGCTGGCTCACCGAGTTCCTCGAAAAGCACGGGGCGCGCGTCGAGCGCGGGGTTGGCGGCGTGTCCACCGCGTTTCGGGCGACGATCCCGGGGACCGGGCCCGGCCCCACCATCGCGATCATGGCCGAGTACGACGCGTTGCCGGGCATCGGCCACGCGTGCGGCCACAACGTCATCGCGACCGCCGGCGCCGGAGCGGGGGCCGCGCTCGCCGTGGAGCTCGGCACGTTACCGTTCCCGGGACAGATCCAGGTCATCGGCACGCCCGCCGAGGAAGGCGGCGTCGGGAAAGTGCGGTTGCTCGACGCCGGCGTATTCCGCGGGGTGGACGCGGCCATGATGATCCACGGTCGATGCGGGACCCAGGTATGGCGCCCGACGCTCGGCATCGTCAAGGTCAAGGTCGATTTCCACGGCACCGCGGCGCACGCGTCGTCGTGGCCCTGGCGCGGCGTCAACGCGCTCAACGCGGTCATCCAGCTCTTCGTGGCTCTCGATGCCATGCGACAGCAGCTCCGTCCCGACGCACGCGTGCATGGCGTCATCACGCGCGGCGGGGAGCAAGCGAACATCATCCCCGAGCACACGAGCGCGGAGTTCTACCTCCGCGCGCTCGACCGCGACTACTGCGAAGAGCTCCTCCGGCGCTTCCAGGCCTGTGCGGACGGCGCCGCCGTCGCCACCGGGTGCCGCGTCACGGTGACGCCGGATCCCGTGTTCCACGATCCGCTGAAGCCGAATCCGACCATGGCGGAGCTCTTCGGCAGGAATCTGGACTTCATCGGGTTTCCGGAAGAACCGGATGACGGCGAGGCCGGTTACGGCTCCACCGATTGCGGCAACGTGAGCCAGGTCCTGCCCACGATCCATCCGTACGTCCGCATCTCGCCGGACGGCGTGCCCGGGCACTCGCGCGAGTTCGCGAAGCACGCGCGCTCGCCGCTCGCGCGGGCCGGCATGATCGCCGGCGCCAAGGCGCTCGCGCTCACGGCGCTCGACCTGCTCGGCTCACCGGAAGCGCTGCAGCGTGCGAAGGACGATTTCGCGGGGAGGACGAACTCATGAGAGTGGTCACGATGGCAGCGCTCGGCGTCCTCGTGGCGGGGTGCGCGCTCACGCAGCCGGCGCAGACGGACAACACGGCACAGGCGGAGCTCCGCGACGCGAACGGACAGACCGTGGGCACCGCGACCTTCACCGAGGTCAGCGGCGGCGTGCGGTTCGTGGTGGAGACGCGCGGACTACCGCCCGGACAGCATGGTGTCCACGTCCACGACGTGGGCGTGTGCGACCCGCCTGGCTTCACCACGGCGGGGCCTCACTTCAATCCGGGCCAGAAAGAACACGGCATGCTGAATCCGAAGGGCCCGCACGCCGGCGATCTTCCGAACCTGACCGTCGGCACCGACGGCGCCGGCCGTCTGGAGACGTTCTCGGAGCGACTCACGCTGGCAGCGGGACCGAACTCGGTGTTCGATGCCAACGGAAGCGCGCTCGTCGTTCACGCCGCTCCCGACGATTTCAAGACCGATCCTACCGGCAACAGCGGCAACCGCATCGCCTGCGGCGTGATCGTGAAGCCGTCGCCACCGCCGGGACGGACCTAGCCGGGACATCGCGTTCAAGTCGTCGCCGCCGTCCGGTCGCGCCGCGGACGGCGGCGACGCCGGAGCCTCGGCAGGCGCGGAGTTCAGGCGGCCCGGGTCGTGTGCCGACGAGGGTCGCGGTCTGGGATCGGTGACTCGGCGGCGCCCTCGTCGTCGCGTTCACCGGCCAGCGGCAGATCGATCGTGAACGTTGCTCCGCGTCCCTCCCCGGGGCTGTCGACTCGAATAGTCCCGCCGTGAAGTTCGACGAGATGCCGGGCGATGGAGAGTCCGAGCCCCAGCCCCGTGTTGACGTCGCCGGCGCCGCGTTTCGCCTGGGTATACCGGTCGAAGACATGGGGCAGGAAGCCCGGCGGAATCCCGACGCCGGTGTCGCGCACGGCGATTCGCGCACTCTCATGACCGACGCGCTCGAGGGTGACCTCGATCCGCCCTCCCGACGGGGTGTACTTCACCGCGTTGGAGATGACGTTCGAGATGACTTGCCGGCACCGATGGCGATCGCCGCGGACGACGCCGACGGCGCAGTCGACGGCGACTTTGATCTCGAGATTCTTCGCGTGTGCCGTCGGGCGCAGCGCCTCGACCGTCGTCGCGATCTCATCCGCGAGATCGACGGTCCCCCAGTCGAGGACCAGGTTGCCGTTGATGATGCGCGAGACGTCGAGAAGATCTTCGATGAGACGGATCTGTACCTGCGTGCTCCGTTCGATCACGGCCAGGGCATGTGCGGTGCGTTGGGCGTCCAGGTTCCCGGCTTGCAACATTCGCACCCAGCCGAGGATCGACGTCAGGGGCGTGCGTAGCTCGTGGGACAGGGTCGCCAAGAACTGGTCCTTGCCACGATTCGCCGCCTCCGCCTCCTCCCGCGCTCGGCGCTCCGCACGGAACAGCTCGTCGAGCCGATCCTCGATCTTCTGCCGATCCGCGAGCTCGGCTTCGAGCGCGGCCGCCTTCTGCTGGAGGATCGCGATCTCGCGCAGGCGGTCGTCCGAACCGACCAATGCGGTATAACTGTCGGCCGGGATCACGCGTTCGTGGAGGTCGCAGACTTCGCGGAATCCATCGCGGTGCTGGGCCGTCGCGAAGCACCGCATGGGATAGGCGCACAGGAGCGAGAAGGGTTGCCTCTTGGCCAGATCGTTCCACAACTCCTCGAGGTGAACGGCCGCTTCGCGGTTGCCTTCAGCGCAGAGAAGCGCGACCATCTCGCCGAAGATTCGCGGCGCCGTTCGGGAGCGACCTGCCGCCGCCGTCACGATCGAGCCCACCACCTCCGTGAAGCGCTGGGGATCGGGTCGCTCCGCGCGCATGAAGGCGGCGAGCGTTGCCGCGGCGTCGTACGTGACGTACTGACCGCGGGCGGCGGCGCCCGTCACATCGATCCCGCGGCGTCGTAGTCCCTCTTCGATCCCGGCCACGTGCGCCTTCGTTGCGATGACGAGCCCCGAACTCCCGGCCTCGAGGGCGTCACCGATGAACCGAGCCACCGTCGCTTCGAGGAGCGCCGAGTTGTCGTAGAACTGGACGAGGTGTCCCGACTCGCCCACGGCCCCGTGGTTCGGGACGGCATCGTTGGATACTGTGTTGACGACGCAAGACCTGGGATCGCTGTTGGTGTTCATCGAGGCCCTTTTTTAAAGAATCACGTCGCGGAACGAGGTGAGGAGCACGCACGTGCAGCCGGTTTCGCTCCAGACACGGCGATCCATGGTGCCCGGCTCTGACCGGAGGTAATCGCCGGGATAGAGCTTCTTGTCGTCCACCAGCAGTTCGCCGTCGAGCAGATGCAACTCTTCGACGCCGGCATGGCGGTGGGAGGGATAGTCCGTGCCCGGCGTGAGACGGACGAGCATGCTGACGCGCCCGTTATCGGGATCGGTCGCGAGCAACTTGCAGGAAATGCCGGGCGCGGCTTCCGCCCACTCGGGCTCATGCCACGACTGCGGAGTGACGGGCACCGAGGGCGCGCGCGTTTCCGCCGCGATTCGTTGGGCGAGACGTTCCCAGAGCGGTTGTGACGGGCGCAGGATGTCGGTCGGCCACGCGGCGAACGAATCGACGATCGGCCGAAGTGCTTCGAGGTCCTGCCGGCACACCGCGCATCCCACAATATGCGCCTGCACCGCCGCCATCTCACCAGGGGAGAGGGCCTGCACGGCGTACAGAGATACCAGTTCGTGGTGGTCCGGCCCGTGACTGCCTGGTGAACTCATGCGCCCCTCACTGTCCTCGCCAGCGCTTGCCGAAGCTTCGCCAGTCCGCCCCTGATCCGCGTCTTCACTGTTCCGAGCGGCTCATTGAGCCGTGCCGCGACCTCGGCATAGGTCAATTCGGAAAAAAACGCAGTCTCGATCACCTGCCGCTCCGCCGGCGTGAGCACGCGGAGGGCATCTCGCAGCAGCCGGTGCTCCTCCCGGACATCGAATGTCTCGTCCGGGCGAACCGCCGCCGATGGCAAATCTCTGGAGTCGCGGATGACACGCTTTTTCCGCCCCTCGAACCGCAGCCGGTCGATGGCTCGAGAACGCGCCTGATTCATGATCCATCCGAGCACGGATCCACCCGCCGCGTCGTACGCCGCCGCCCGTCGCCAGACGTCGCAAAACACGTCGAGCGTCACCTCTTCGGCGGTCTCCCGATTGTTCGTGATCCGGACCGCCAACGTATACACGAGTCGATGCGTCCGTTCGTACAACGCGTGCAGCGCGGTCTGGTCTCCGGCTCCCGTGGCCCGCACGAGCCTGACCCAGTCGCTCTCGGAGATGGGCGCCTTCGTCTTGTCGGCGTAGAGAAGGTCGCCGAGGGTCCTCGTCGCGTCATCACGCCGATCCGGGGCAGGCGCGCTTTCCGGACTCACAACAGAAGTGTCGTCGTCGTTGACGCACGTTGTCAAGACAGGGCGCGACCTGCTGCGACGAAGCTGCTGTCTCCCACCTACCTCAATAAACGACAAATCGTCCGGTTTGGATTGCTATCGCGGAATGTTGCCACCGCGGTCCGCGCGCGCCGGTCCACTACTGATTCGGAATCCACAACGTCTTGCCGACGGGAAGCCTTCGAGGGTCTTCGCCGATGTGCATGCGATTGCCCGCGTAGATGAGATTCGGGTTTCCTCGATGAAGGAGTCGAGCCAGCGGCTCGTGGTCGCGAGGTGCTTGTCCCACCAATCGGCGACGTCGGCTGCAGTCGGCATGGTGTCTTTCCTCCCCGGCTCCACGAGCCCGACGCTCGGTTCGGTCGACCGTGAGTCGCGCGCCGGCCCCCGATGGTTCACGGTGGCCGCGCGCGGAAGGGAGACGCCGATCGGCAGCAGGGGCGCCGCCGCGGAAGGACTAACGCGACTTCAGAGCGGCCGCGAGAACTTTCTTCGCCTGCTTGACGTGATCGAGCGCGTGAAGGCGAAGGACGATCGCATACGCCTTCCAGTCGAGCTCCTCGACCCACTCCACGGTCATCGGCGGCGCGATGTCACCGGGCGCGTTCACCACCATGACCACGGCTGCGCGCGCGTCGGTCGTGACGTCGGGCGGGGCGGCGGCCACCAGCGTCGCGATGTCGCGATGCACGCGGCCCAGCTCGTCCAGCAGCCACGGCCATGGACGCAGGCGCGGGGCGCGCGACTGGAGGCCGGCGGGAACGGGAGGCCCGGGAGGACGGCGGCCGGCGAGCAGACAGCGCAGCTCGTCGAGAACGGCGCGGTGCGTTTCCACCAGGTGATCGGCGATCTCGTTGAGGGTCCACTCGCCCGGCTCGGTCACCGTGAGCGCGTGATCCGCGGGAATGGACGCGAAGAAGGTGTCGAGCGTCCGCAGCGCACCGCGGACGCGCTCGGCCACGACGGGCGCTTCGATCAGCGTTCCGCGCGCCCGCACGTATTCGCGCGCCTTTGCCCGCACCTCGGCCTCCGCCTCGGGCGAGAGGACGCGCCCCGCCATCCGGGCGAAGGCGTCGCGAAGCTCCTCGCGGTGGAGGACCTCGACGTGGGCGATGTGCCCGTCCACCACGTGCACGGTCACGGCGCCGTGACGGGGCGCGAGGGGAATCGCGCGGTATCCCGCTCCGTAGGCGCCGTCGGGAGGCGCGGCGGTATAGAAGCTCGCGCAGAACTCGTCGCCGCACGTGCAGGCCTGCACGATCGGCATGCCGTCCACCGACGACGCCAGGTTGGGCTCGCCCGCGGCCGCGAGCAGCGTCTTGAGCTCGGCGGCGAAGACGGGCGCGTGCTCGCGGAGGAGGCGGCTGGCGCTAGCGACGGCCGGCATCGGGCGCCAGCCCCGGCATCTGGATGAGCGGCACCGCGTTGCCGCCGAGCGTGTACTGCGGCAACCGACCATCCCAGCGCGCCAGGTACTGCTGCTGGATCAGCGGCGCCGTGAGCGACGACGCCACCTTCGCGTTGTACGCGGCTTCCGCTTCGCCCTTGAGGCGCAGCGCCTCCGCCACTCCGCGCGCCTCCTCGCGGGCGGCGTCGCCCTTGCCCTTCGCCTGCGCGGCCATGATCTCGGCCTGACGCTGGGCCTGGATCAGCTCGTAGCGCTTCTGCTCCGCCTTCTGCTCCTCGATCTGCTTGGCCTCGATCGCCTTCTCGTAGTTCTGGTCGAAGCGAATGTTGGCGAGGGCGGCCTCCTTCAGCTCGACCCCGTACTTGACGAGCCACGCCGCCAGCTCGCGCTGGACGTCGCTCTTGATGGCGGGACGCTTCAAGAGAACTTCAGCGGCGTTGTGGACGGCCGTGTTGGCCTTGAGCACTTCCTGGGCGGCGGGATCGATGATCACGTTCGAGTACGCGAGGCCGATGCCCTTGTAGACCTCGGGCGCGCGATCGGGAACGAGCCGGTAGTTGAGGACCATTTCCACGTGGACCGCCTGCAAGTCCTTGGAGGCGGCGTCGTAGCGCGCGGTGTGCTTCATCACCCGGGTGTCCATGACCACGATGTCGTAGAGCGGGTTCCAGACGATGTTGAGACCCTCCCGGAGCGGAACCGGATCGACCTCGCCGAACAGGATCTTCACGCCGACGTGGCCGGCGGGAATCACCCGCAGCACGGAGAAGGTCAGGATGAGGCCGGGAATGGCAATCGTGAGAACCAGGATCACGCGCGGCACGATGACGCTGAGGGGGCCGGGCAGGAGATTGCGCCGTCGCTCGAGCGCGATGAAGACGGTCAACCCGACGGCGAGGACGATGCCAGCGAAGATCAGCTTGCCCATCTCATCCTCCCGAGATCGGACGGTGGTCGCTCAGCGCGCGGCTTCTCGACGGCGCTCGGCGGCGCGCTCGGCTTCCAGGCGCTCCAGCGCCACCTCGGAGTGGTCCGCGAACGTCATCGCCGCCGCGATGGCGCGGTGACCTGCCGTCTCCCCGATGAGCCGGTGCATGGTCTGGCAGATTCGCCGGTAGGCCGGATGGCCCTGCGGGCTCGTACGCAGCTCGATCACGTGCATGGCCTCGCGCGCGTTCATCTCCATGTAGAACCGGACACGATAGGCCATCGATACCGAGTACGGCGCCGCCTCCACGTGACCGGCGGCAACGAGCGCATCGTGGAGCGCCGCGGAATCCGTCAGCACGCGATCCCAGTCGGCGCGTGCTCCCGCCTCCGCCACCGCCTCCGGCATCACCGAACCGTGACGCGGCGACAGCCGCTGCCACTCGAGCGTGAGCAGACGGTGGCGCTGGAGATCGCGGAAGGCGCCGTAGTCACCGAGAATGTCGAAGCGGTACGTGGTGCGCTCGAAGGCGCGTCCGGGACGGTGACGCCGGTTGCGTCGCTTGCCCACGTACGCGGCGAGCACGGCCGCGCGCTCATCGCGGGTCATCTTTCGCACCGCGGCGAGGAGCTGATCGTCCGGCAGCGCGCTCGCCGCATAGAGCGCCGCCGCCACCACCTTGATCTCGCCCTCCGGATCCCAGTCCGTGAGCACGACCTCGGGGCGCGGCTCGGGGTCGAGGCCGGCGAGCACCCGCGCCGCCGCCTCCTCCGTGCGCGCGCGCGCGTCGGCGAGATACGCCGACCACGCGAGCCCGCGCTCGGCGACGTCCACGCGGCGCAGGAAGGCCGGGATCACCTTGCGCAGCTCCACCAGCATCAGGTCGGCGTAGGCGTGAGCCTCGGCGAGTGGGTGGGCGCGCAGCCGCAGCAGGAGCTGCTCGTAGGCCTGGCCGGTGCCGTAGATGCCGACGTTCGAGATGGTCGCGGCCGGCAGCAGGCCACGGAGCGTGTCGAGCGCCTTGGCGCGTATCGTGGCGCGGTAGACCGGTTCGGACTCGCCGGCGGAGCGCGGAAACCGCGCGGCGTAGAAGTCGCGCATCCGGGGAAGCCACGCCGCGTACGTCGCGAAGGCGCGGTCGACGGTGGCGACGTAGCGCGCGCGCAACTCACCGCCGAGCTCGGCCGGCACGTGATACCGGTAGCGCCCGTGCGGCCGATCGTCGTACGCGATGTAGCGCGTGGATTGTTCGAGGTAGGCCATGAGACGGCCCCACTCGAGGAGCTTCGTGAGGATGTTGGACGCGCCCTCGCAGGCGAGGTGGACGCCCCCGAGCTGGGCCACGGAGTCATCGCCATACTCGACGAAGACGCGCTCGTAGAGCTCGTCCGCCCGACGCGTCCCCACCGCGGCGGGCGCGGGCGCTGTCCCCTCGCGCGCGTCCTTCAGGAACTCGTCGAGGAAGAGTCGCCGCAGCGATTTCGGGGACCGCGAGTAGCGCGCAAACAGCGCGCCCTTCACCACTTCCGGCAGGTTCACGAGCGCGAAGACGGGCCCGTCGAGATTCGTGAAGTACGGCGCGAGGGCGTGACGCTCCTCGGGCGTGAACTCGTCCAACATCGTCGCCGATCTTATCATCACGGCGACGCCAGCAATGCTTCCCACGGCTCGCTCGTGAAGCGCGGCAGCAGCACCAGCTCGTCGCGGTCGGCCACGCGGGCGTACTGGGCGAGACCCTGGGTGTTCGCCCACCCGAACGCGATGCTGAAGGACGTGCCTTCGGCGTCGCTGACGCTGACCACGTAGCGGGGCGGGTCGAGCCCGTACTCACGGAGCGGCACGCCGTCGAACTCGTCCCGCGTCATCACCCGCTGGGGCGCGGAGACGTGGAGGAAGCGCAGGCCGTTCTCCACGGCGGGCGTGGGATCGGCCTCCGCGGCGGGCACGGGCGCGATGCGTCGCCACGTCCCGTTCGGCGCGCGCAGGAATCGCCACGTCTGCTCGCCGGCGAGGAGGCGAACCTCCGTCGCGCTCGCGGGAGCGAGATTCGCCATCACGCCCGCCGCCTCGAAGGGCACGACCCCGGGATCAGGGCGACGTCCGTGCAGGGCGAGCGCGACCAGCGCGAACACGGCGGCGATGACCGCGCCCCGCCGCCAGCCGAGGCGTTTCAGCGCCGACGCACCCACCACACGAGGCCGCCGGCGGCCACGACCATGCCCGGCACGACGACGACGGTGAGGACGAAGATCGCCTGCACCTGGCGGCGCGTCAGCGCCACCGTCGGCAACACCTCCACGGGCGGGCGCATCGCGGTCGCGCGCTCCTCGCGCATGAGCCACGACAGCATACCGAGGACGAGGTCGCTGTTCGACATGTACGGGAAGAAGGAGTTGCTGGTGAAGTCGCCGTCGCCCACCACGACGAGCCGGAAATGCGCGCCCAGCGGGGCACCCGGCCACGTGCCCTCGGCGGCCACCGCGAGCACGCGCGCGCCCGGGCGCGCGCGGTCGGGCGCGGGGGGCGTGCCTCCGAGCGGGCGCAGGTAGCTGTCGCTGCTGCTCGTCGCGAGCGGCGTGAGCGTCACGCCCTCCGCGAAGTCGATCTCGAGCGGCCGCGACCCCGGAAAGAACGTGAGCGCCACCCCGCGCGTGATCGGATGACGTCCGTACTTCGTCACCGCCACCATCTGCTCGTCGGTGAAGTAGTGGTCCAAGGGGTCCACGATCACGCCGGCGCCCAGGCGGAT
>Ga0075421_100005409_pt1 | contig 15435 bp, 12 predicted proteins | sample SoiMetdeltSBSDD5_FD_75292 | JGI IMG/M metagenome (GOLD analysis project Ga0075421, IMG submission 75292) | Bulk soil microbial communities from a Populus tree surrounding site in Tennessee, USA - Soil MetaG P. deltoides SBSDD5 | ecosystem: Environmental > Terrestrial > Soil > Tree plantation...
GATTAAAACATTCGGGGGTGACGCCTAGACAAATCGCCTTGCGAATATCTGATTACCCCTCTGGTTTGAATGAATTGTCCGCTGCGATAACCAATCGCGCAATAACGGATGTGGGAAGAGATTTCATACGCCGATGAGCCGCCTAAGCGTACTCTCGAACAAAGCTGATCACTTTGAGGCCCGAAATGCCGGCACATTCCGGCGGCTTGAACGTCTTAAACGAATTGAACGGCTTGAACTATTTCTCCGTTGGCCAGAGCGTCATGCCTTCGGGCTTGAGCTCGAGAAAGATTTTATCGCCGCGTTTGACCTGCTGCGATGCCGGCGAGACGAGCACTCTCGTCTCGGAACCGATCTCGACCGTGTATTCGTAGCGATCGCCGAGAAATTGCACGAACTGAAGATTTGCTTGGATCGTGTTGGGGCGTCCATCGCCGGCCGTCCCCAAAATCGAAACCTGCTCCGGACGGATCGCGACCATTACGCCGCGCCCCACAGAGAGAATCCCGTTTGCCGAGGAGATGACGTTGCTCTGCTGTAAAATCAACGGCGCGGCGGCAATACCTTGGACCTCCACGTTGACCTGTTGTCCCGTAATGGCGCTGATTTTTCCCGGCAGGAGAAATGTCTTGCCCAAAAAATCGCGCACGAACGGAGTTGCGGGGTGGTAGTAAACTTCTTCGGGCGTCCCCACTTGTTCGAGCACGCCGAACTTCATGATCGCGATGCGATCCGAAAGACTGAGCGCTTCGATCTGATCGTGAGTCACGAAAATGACGGTGATATTCACCCGTTGCTGCAACGATTTCAGCTCCCGGCGCATTTCTTCGCGCAGTTGCGCGTCGAGATTGCTGAGCGGTTCGTCGAGCAGCAACACCTTCGGCGAAAAGACCAGGGCGCGCGCCAGCGCCACGCGCTGCTGCTGGCCGCCGCTCAGCGCCGGCGCGGGTCGCTCTTCCAAGCCGGCAAGACCCACGAGCCCGAGCACATCCGCGACTTTCTTCTCGGCATCGCGGCCTTTGATGCCGCGAAGCTTCAGCGGGTAAACAACGTTCTCGAACACCGTCATGTGCGGCCACAAGGCATAGGATTGAAAGACCATGCCCATGTCGCGCTTTTCCGGTTTGATGAAAAGTTTCTTCGCCGAGGAAACCAGACACTGGCCGCCCAGGTGAATCTCGCCGCCGTCCGGCTTTTCCAGCCCGCCGACCATTCGCAAGGTCGTTGTCTTGCCGCAACCGCTGGAACCGAGCAGGGTAAAAAACTCGCCTTCGGCGATCTCCAGGTTGATGTGATCGACGGCAGCGACAACGCGATCGAAGGTCTTATAGAGATTTTGAATACGTAGAAAGCTCACGTCATCATGTCCTTCGCAGCAGTGCAGGATTCGTATTCCCGCTCGCCGAGGATAGATGATGGAGGGTAGAGGATCGCAAAACCCGCAATTCCGTCCTCCATTCTCAATCCTCGATCCTCGGCCATCTTTTTGGACTCACTCCGCCCGAATGCCGACCTTCAATCCGAACGATCGCGCCACGATCGCCACGCCGAGGGTGAGCAGCGTAACCAGGATGATTGTGATACTGGCCACCTCGCGGTAACCCGCCGCAACCTGATCGAGCGCGAGCAGCGACAGAGTGCGGGTTTCTGAAGTCGCCAGCAGTATGATCGCCGAATTATGCTGCGCGGCGAACATGAACTTGATGACGCCGACGAGCACCATCGTCTGCGCCATCAGCGGAAAGACGATGCGAAAATAAGTGCGCCAGAACCCCGCGCCCGACATGCGCGAAGATTCTTCCAGCTCTTTCCCCAACTGAACGAAGTTGGCTTTAAGAATTTGCGTCGAAATGGTTATCCCGCCGAGCACCTGGGCGACCACGAGGAGAACGATGGTGCCGTAGAACGGCCGGAAAAAAGGCGTGCCGAGAAACATCCACAGGAGGCCCAGTCCGGACAAGACGCCAGGGATGGCGGAGGGCAGCCAACAGATCGAATCGAGCACCGAGCGGCCGGGAAGCTTGGTGCGCACGAGCACATAACCGATCAACGAGAAGACCAGCGCGCCCACCAGTCCGGCGCTCACCGCGACGATCAGCGTATTGTGCAGTCCCTGGAGAATGCGCCCATCGTTGAGAGCCATGTTCCAGTAATCGAGCGTCCAGGTTTTCGGCAGATTGAAGAAGCCGAAACGCGTCATGAAACTGCCGCCCAGAACGCTCAAGAGCGGCACAACGTCCAAGACAAAGATAATCAGAGCAACAAATGCCGTCGCCGGATAGCGCCAGACTCCCAGGTCGATGATCTTGGGTTTGAACTGGCCGGTGACGGTGGTGAATTGCCGGCGCGTGATCAATTTGCGTTGAAGCGGAATGAACGCGACGAGAAAAATCAGAATGACGCTTCCCAGCGCCGCGGCTTGATTGACCAGCGGCGGTTCCTGACGCGCCAGGTCGACGATCTTGGTGGAATAGACGTAAAAGCTCCACGGCACGCCAAGCAAGAGTTCGATCTCGAAGCTGCTGAAGATGCGGATAATGCTCAGCATCATCACGACGATGATCACCGGCGTCATGGCCGGCACCGTGATGCGCACCAGAGTCGTGAGCGCGCTGGCGCCCGACATCCGGCTCGCCTCTTCCATGGATGCGTCCATGCGGCGGAACGCCGGCGTCATCAACATGACTTTGGTGGAAATGCCGTTGCCGACGAGATGAACCCAGATGATGCCCCAGAAGGTATAAATGTCGAAGTTGAGGCCGCTCAACAGCGGCACCTGACGCAACCAGGAGTTAATCAGCCCCGTGCTCGGATCGAGCATCAACATCCAGCCGAAAGTGGTGGCGAGGCCGGGCAGGAAGAAGGAAATCCAAAAACCGAACTCAAGCGCGTTGGGAAACAGGATATTCGTGCGCGCCAGCAGCCAGGAAATAAAAATGCCCAGCGGCAAGGCTAGAATCTGCAAAACGATACCGATCTTGACGCTGTTCCAAAGCGAGCGCCAAATGCCGTACTCGCTGAAGGCTTCGCGCCATGCCTTCAAGCCATACACCGGCGGTTCGGCGATGGTCGCCGTATTGAAGCTGTTGATGATGATCAACGCCAGCGGATAAAGCACATAGAAACCCATCAATGCGATCAGCACGCCCATGAGCGCCGTGCCGCCGTCGAGCGGCGGCAGCCACGAGCGCGAAGACGCCGGTCCACTTAAGGTTTCGGTTTTTGCCATAGCTTACCGAGTCGCGCAGCGAGGTTGTAACGCGTGACGGCGCAGAGTTCAAGTGAGGAATTGCTGCTGCGAAGCGCTTATTTATACGTGCAGCCGGGATGGTACGAGCCCATGTTGCAGCGCGCGCCGGCTTTTTTCATCGCCGCTTCGAAATCGCGATGGATCTGCGGATCCTCGTCCTCGAACTCGATCTGGTTGCCGCCCAGTTTGAGGCTCGTGTAGGTGCCGCCTTCACCGTCCTGTGAGCGCAAAAAGCGGTAGCGCCAGTTGTTCCAACGCAGAGCGAGATAGCGCGCCGGGTGCGCCCCGGAATTAAAATGCTGATGAAACCATTGATCCGGCGGCACGACGACGCTACCCGGCCCCCAATCCACGCGCTCGGGCTCGCCATCTTTCCACAAGACCGAATAGCCTTGGCCGGACAGAATAATCACATGGGCGCCAGGGCCGTGGCGATGGCCTTTCTTATAAGTGCCCACGGGGAATTCCGAGATATGCGCCCCCATGGTGTTGCGCGCCAGGTCGAACTTCATGTTGGTGCTGCCCTTGCCGCGCTCACTGTAGTCCGTCAGCTTGATCGTATGGGTGTCAGGCACGAAGTTGGTGGTCATGAAAAACCGCCCGGTGATCGTCCCTTCGCCGTTGAAGTAACCTTCCGTGCGCGGATCGAAACGGTCGGTGAAAACGTAGTCGCTGTTAAAAATGTAATCGCTGTTGTGAAACAGATTCATCATGAAGCATGAGTTGGTCACCGCAAAGTAACGCGCGGTTTCGCTGCCGCTGGCGTTAAAGTGCTGATAATCGGCGTTGATCGGAATCGCGAACATGCTGCCGGGCCCCCACTCAAAAGTATGCTTCTTCTTGCCGTCGCGCTGCCACACCGTGGTCGCGCCGTAGCCTTTCGAGACGTAGACCATTTCCTCGTACATATGTTTCTGCGGTTTGGTCTTGCCGCCGGCGGGAATCTCACAGACATAACCGTCGTTGGTGCCGCCGGTGCCGTCGAGCACGACGAAGGAACAAGGCACGCCTTTCAAATCCCAAAGCTCCACCGGGACCTGGTTGACGTCCTTGACGAAGAAACCGCGAATACAAGGAATCCTTTGCTCCGCCTGCCAAACTTTATAAGTGTCGAGTCGTTCCGGCTTGAGATCCGCCGGCTGTGTGTTCATTTCGGCCATTAAAACTGCCTCCTGATTCTATGCATGGTAAAAACCAAATGACGGGTGACGATCGCCTCACTTCGCACCTCTTTCGACGGAGAAGGAACAAATCAACGACAGGCTGCAACGTCGCCTACGCCACCTTCTTTTCTCCGGCAAGAATTCCGATGCGCTGGTTAATCACCTCGAACTCGATCAAACGATTCTTTTTCGCATCGCGCACCACGCCGAGGGGCTCGCCGCCGTTGCGCACGGTGTCGATCTGCTCGCGCAGGATTTTTCTCAGTAGGATGATGCCCTCGTCGCCGACGCCCAAATGCTCCTGCGTGCGGTCGGTAATCGCTCCCTGTGTCTCCCAAGCCATGGCGTCCTGCGCCAACACCTGATCGAGCCGGTAGTTACCGCTGTCGTCGCGAATGCGAAAAAACTCCCAGGGCGTGACGCCGTCCGCCGGCGATCTGTCGGCGTCGTTGGGGGAGAAATAAACCACGAAGACCTGCGTATGCGCATCGTCCACCGGGACGCGGATTTGCAAGTTATGGCGCACCCGGCCTTCGCGCAGTCTCTCTCTGAACACATGGCGTAAGGTGCTCGGGAATAACAATGGATGCTGATCGACGACCGGGGCGTCGCCGGGTTTTCTGCCGGGCGTCACGCGCCGCTTCATGATGCCGTACTCGAAGGGCGTGAAGCTATGCTCTTCTTCATAGTGGTCCACTGTGGGAGCTAAGTGCGCCGTGTCGCCGTGCAGCCAAAACAGATGCGACGGGTCGACGGAGTTCTCCGTCGGCTGGAGCCAGTTGCAATTATAGACCTCATGCTTCTCGATCCAGCGATAACCGTCCTCCCACACCAGGACGTCCCAGCGCGGCAAGAGCGGCCGCGGCTCGGGACCCATGTAAGTCCAGATCAATCCGCCCAGGCGCTCGGCAGGATAGGCGATATGTTTGATCTTGTCTTTGAAGCCGCCGGCGGCGGGCTCCGCCGGTTGTTCGAGACATCTTCCCGTGCAGTCGAACTTCCAACCGTGATACGGACAGCGAATACCTTCTTCGTCGACACGGCCAAAGGCTAATGAAGCCTTGCGATGCGGGCATTGTTCGGCGACCACGCCGTAGCGGCCGCTCTTGTCGCGATAGACCACGAGATCTTCGCCCATCAGCCGAAACGCTTTGATCGGCTTCTCCTCGGTGAGTTCGCCGGCGCAGACCACCGGCATCCAGTAGCGCCGCAAATACTCGCCGCCCGGCGTGCCGCGGCCGACTCGCGTTAACGTTTCATTTTCTTCGCGCGTGAGCATATGCGCTCCTCAATCGTTCCAGGTTCAAAGCTCCAGGCCCTTTCTCCGCAGGAACTTTGAACGGCAGTTTCTCTTATTTGCCCTTCTCCACGCCCGCCATAATCTCTTTGGCCAAATCAAAAATGGGTTTCATGTCACCGTATTCGGGTTTCACCACGTCGAAGTACTTTACGCCGGCCTGGAGACGGTTGTCCGGCGTTATGTCGTCCTTGGGAATATCGATGCGCCGCGAGTTGGCTGGGTCGTCCACGTCGCCGAGCTTTTGCAGCGCAATCTGGCCTTTGCGCGATAAAAACCAGTTGAGAAAAACTTTTGCCGCGTTGGGGTGCGGCGCTTGATTCATCAGGCTCAAGGATCCGCCGCCCGCGGAGAAGCTCGACCCTTCTTTCCACCTATTGGTATCGAAATCGTCCACCGGCAAACCCTGGTTCTTCGCGCGCATGGAATCTTTGCAGCCCATGCAAATGGCGAATTTACCCTGCGCCAGCCAATCGGTCATTTGCCGGAAGTTCTTGCTGTAAGTAATGTCCATGCCGCCGAAAAATTTTTTCATGAACTCCGGCCCCAACTCGGGGCTATAGTAGTAGAACTGCATCGTCGCGCCGAGTCCGGTGTCGCGCGGATCGAGGGAGACTATTTTCCCTTTCCATTTGGGGTTCAGCACATCCTGGTACGATTTGAATTCCTTCGAATTGACCTGCTGTGTGTTGTATGCGAGCTGCGCATTACTCGGAGAACCGATAAAAGCGAAGATATACTTCCCTTCCGGGTCGGCGTAGCGGTGCTCGTTGCCATACCATTTGGAAGTGTCGGTCACTTCGGGAAGAATCAGCGCCGGCTTGAGCGGGTCGAGGGCCTTACCCTTATATAGAGTGTTGTACAGGCTGTTCGTCCCGCCGCTATAAATGTCGGCAATAAACCGGCCGGCGCGCCGTTCGGCCATGATGCGGTTGGTGAGCTCGTTGCCGCGGCCGGTAACCGCGACGACGTTAATACCCGGGAATTCACGTTTGAAGTCCTGCAGCAAACCCTCATATCTATAAATATAGATGGCGACCTGCCCTTCTTTGCGGGCAGCGGCCAGCGTTTGCTCCCAATCTTTCTTCCAGTCCACTTGCGCCGCATGTGCGTGCGTCGAAACCAAGAGACACAACAACGCCGTCACCAGCGCACCGGTAGTCATGATGTTACGACCAACCACAGATAACCTCTCTCTAATATAAACCTGCATCGGCTCCGCCTCGTTCACCGGCAGAATATTTTCCTAAGGACCCCGCAATGTCAACCATGCAATCGATGTGAGACATCATCATCGCCAAGCACCCAAGTGGGCTCACGACAGCTATATCCCTCCCTATTTCGGCACGATCCATCGATTCCCCCTATTTAGAAAAGAGGGGTCAGCGGAGATTTGTCAAATTGCTCCCTAGAAAATCCCCCTCATTCCCCCTTTCGAATCCCTATCTCTTCGCTTCGATTGCCGACATGAGCTCTTTCGCAAGATCGGCAATCGGCTTCAGGTCGGCGTATTCCGGCTTCACCACGTCGAAATACTTGCCGTCGGGGACCATGCGATTGGTCGCCGGCACATCGTCTTTGGGAATGTCGATTCGCCGCGAGTTGGGCGGATCGTCCGTGTCACCCAGCTTCTGTAACGCGATCTGCCCCTTCCGCGAGAGGAACCAATTGATAAAAACTTTGGCGGCATTCGGGTGGGGCGCCTGGTTCACCAAGCTCAACGAGCCGCCGCCCGAGGAAAAGCTCGAGCCTTCCTTCCACCGCGTCGTGTCGAAGTCGTCCACCGGCAGTCCCTGGTTCTTTGCTCTCATCGAGTCTTTGCAGCCGAAGCAGATCGCGTATCTGCCTTGAGCCAGCCAGTCGGTCATCTGCCGGAAATTCTTGGCGAACTGGATATCCATGGTGCTAAAGAACTTTTTGATGAACTCCGGGCCGATTTCCGGATTGTAGTAGAAGAATTGCATGGTGCCGCCCAACCCGCCGTCGCGCAGATCGAGCGAGACGATCTTGCCCTTCCACTTCGGTTGGGTGACATCCCAATAGGATTTGAATTCCTTGGGATTCACCATCGTCGTGTTAAACGCCAACTGCGCATCACTCGGACTGGCTAAGTAGGCAAAGACGTACTTCCCCTCGCCGTCCGCATAGCGATGCTCTTTGCCGTACCACTTCGACTCATCGACGACTTCCGGAAGGATCAAGGCGGGCTTGATCGGATCGAGAGCTTTGCCCTTGTAGAGAATATTGTAGTTGCCGCCGGTTCCGCCGCTGTAAACATCGACAATATGTTTTCCGGCGCGCCGTTCGGTCATGATCCGCGTCGTCAACTCATTGCCTCGTCCGGTCACCGACACGACGTTGATGCCGGGAAACTCTTTCTTGAAATCGGCAAGCAGCCGTTCATAGCGGTAGATATAGACGGTGACCTGTCCTTCTTTCCGGGCGGCCGCGAGGGTCTGTTCCCAATCTTTTTGCCAGTCAGGTTGCGCCGCAAAGCCGGACCTGGCAAGGACTAAAAAACTGATCAGCAATACTTTAGACCAACTCATTCGAATCATCTTAATCACCTGCGTTGGAACCAGACTTGTCATGCGGAGAAGCGGAGCGACGAAGAATCTGCTTTTTTTACCTTTGCGATCGATAAATTGCGAAAGCAGATACTTCACTCACGTTCAGCGTGACACAACCCGCCTGCGCGCTGAATGAAGAAGAAGATATCTTGTAGGATCGCGTCCACAAATCTTTCTCGCTTATTTCTTCCGCTGCTCCAGCACTTCCCGGACGAATTTTCGGATCGGCTCCTGATCCATCCATTCGGCGCGGTCGACAAACGGATAACGGCTTTCATCGCCGTCCGGGCGGCGGTTGCCGCGCGGCACTTTATCTTTCGGAATATCGATGCGCAGCGAATCGGGTCCGTCATTTCCTTGAGTGAATAGCCTCTGATACGCGCTCTGACCCTCGCGCGAGAGCAACCAATTGAGACCGATCTTAGCCGCGTTCGGGTGCGGCGCTTTATTGATCAGCGCCACGCCGCCCGATCCACCGGTGATGTACGTGCCTTCCTTCAATTGATCGGGGCTAAACCAGCCGACCGGCAGCCCCTGGATCTGCATCAAATCCAAGTCCATGCGCGATACCGGTCCAAAGACCGAAAACGCGAATTTGCCGCCCGCCAGCCAGTCGCCCATTTGACGCGTATCGGTGCTGATGACGATATCGGTCTCCAGGAGAATGCGCCGGATGAACTCCGGCCCCAGACTCTTGCTGTGATAGAAAAAACGCATCGCATCGCCCGAACCGCCAAGCGTCGGATCATAGGCGACGATCTTTCCCTTCCACTTCGGATTGAGCAGGTCCCAATACGATTTGATTTCTGCCGGGTTCACCAGCTTGGTATTGAAGGCGACCACCATCCGGTTCTCTCCATTGATGTTCAGAAGATACTGGTTTTCCGGATCGACGTAATGGAGCTTTCCGCGCCACCATTTCGACACATCCGTGACCTCGGGCAGCACCAGCTGCGGTGGAATCGGATCGAGCGCTTTGGCTTTATAAAAGACGTTGTAGCCCGTGGTCATGCCGTTGACGTAGAGATCGGCGATATATTTTTCCGCGCGCCGCTCGGCCATCAAACGCTTGGCCACGTCCGCGCCGCGATTGAATACCCCCGTGACTTTGATCTCGGGATGTTTCTTATGAAATTCGGCGAAGAGGATTTCAAAATCCGGGCTGCCGTAGAGAACCAGCTGTCCTTCTTTCTTCGCCGCTTGCAAGGCTTTTTCCCAATCGGCCTTCCAGGCATCGGCCTGTGCGCCCAACGCGGTGGACGCACACAGCAGCAGCATGAACGTACTGCCAACGACGTTGCTCGATAGACGAATCATCGGCCCGCCTCCCTCCTGATCAGCTCGGACGCCTCCCAGCTTTGCGCATCCGCGCCCTAGGGCGCGCCAAAGCAGCGCGTCGCGTTGTCCCATAATAGTTTCCGCATGGCCTCGTTTTCCGGTGACGTCCACGCGAGCACCTGATTTGTGGACTCGGGAAATCGGCATTCCGCGTGCGGACAATCGGACGAATACATCAATACACCGTTGCCAAGAAAGTCGGTAACCAGGCGCGCCATTGCTGTGACAATTGGCCGTTCGCGCGCCGTGTTCGTCTCCGTGGGTTTCGAGGGAACGATCGAGATCCTCGACCTTCCATCCTCGATCATGCCACTTTACCTCTTCTTCGCCTGCGCCAACGCCTTCTCGACGATTTCATAGATGGGCGCCATGTCGATGTACTCCGGTTTATCCACCAACAAGTACTTAACTCCGTCGATGCGCCGCACTTCGCTGCGCACCATGTCTTTAGGGACATCGGTGCGCAGCGATTCCTCGGAATTGTTCGGCGTATTGGCGGCGCGCTGAAATACCATTTGTCCTTCGCGGGACAGCAGCCAGTTGACGAACACCCGGGCGGCGTTGGGGTGCGGCGGCTGGCTTGGCATCACAACCGAGCCCATGTTGCCGGCGGAAATGGTCCGGCTTTCCTTCCACTGCGACGTTTGAAATTCGTCCACCGGCAGGCCTTGAGCTTTGACTTTCAAAATTTCAGAGCAAAAAAAGCAGATGGCGAATTTTCCATGCGCCAGCCAATCTGTCGCTTGACGGATCTCCTGAGTGATCGTTACGTCCATTTCTCCATAGAGGCGCCGGATGAAGTCGGCGCCCAACTCCGGGGTGTGATAAAACATTCTAAGCCCGATGCGCTGGCTGCCCGAAATTTTCGGATCGCGCGAGAGAATTTTGCCTCGCCATTTCGATAGCAGAAAATCCCAGTGCGAGCGGATCTCGCCCGGCTCCACGGACTTGGTATGATACGAAACATACTGGCCGACGTTGCCCACATAGACAAAGATATATTGACCCTCAGGGTCGATGTAATGATGCTGGCCGAGCCACCACTTCGACTCATCAACCACTTCAGGAAGGATCAGCGCCGCGCGGACGCTGTTCAAGATTTTCGCGCGGTAAAAAACTTCATAGGCTGTGGTTGTCCCGGCAAGATAAACATCAACGAGATACTTCCCCGCGCGCCGTTCCGCCATGACGCGCGGCGCCAGCGTATTGCCCCGCCCGGGGGTCGTCACCAATTTGATCTCAGGAAATTTCTTTTGAAAAGTTTGGGCGATCGCGCCGAGCTCGCCGTCGCCTTCAAGAAGATAAAGTGACAGCGCGCCTTCCTTCTTCGCGGCCTGAACGGCCCGCTCCCATTCGGCTTGCCAGCCTGTCTTGGCTTCGGCTGCCTGACACGGTAACCGCGAAAGGGTGATGACGAAACTGATCAATGCCACATTCCGAAGTTTCATAAAAACCCGCACGCACAGCGTCGGCCATTTTGAGATCCTTCCTTGGCGGAGCATAAAAGAGCCAAAACTGCGGTTCGCCTCTCTCAATTCTCCATCCTCAACTCTTCCCCGCCGCCTTGAGCGCTTCGTTCATAATCTGGAGAACGGGTTTCATGTCCTGCCACCCCGGTTTGCTCGTGTCGATATAGTTGACGCCGTCAACCCGCCTGCTGAGAAGCGGCACGTCGTCTTTGGGAATATCGATGCGCAGCGAGTCCGGCGGGCTTTCGGAATTGACCAGTGTTTTCTGCAAGGCGATCTGTCCTTTGCGCGACAGCAGCCAGTTGACGAAGACACGCGCCGCGTTGGGATGCGGCGCCTTGTTGACCAGGGTGACCGTGCCGAACTGCTGCACCAAACCGCCGCCCTCTTTGAAGGCCCTTGGCCCGAAGGTCTCCACCGGCAGTCCCTGTTGCTTCAACAGATCGACGTCGCAGAAAAAGCAGATGGAATATTTTCCCACCGCGAGCCAATCGGGACCCTGCCGGTAGTCGCGAAATAGATTAATGTCCATCTCGCCGAACAGTTTGCGCACAAAAGATGGACCGAGGTCGGGGTGATGGTAGAACAATCGTGCGTTGCCCGATCCCGGCCCGGGGACGCGAACGTCGCGCGCGATCATTTTCCCCTTCCATTTCGGGCTCAGTAAATCCCAATACGACTTGAAATCCCTCGCGTCGACAAGCTTGGTATTGTAATGGATCGAACCGTAGGTCGCCGAGCCAACGTAGCTAAAGACGTATTGCCCTTCCGGGTCCGTGTAATGATGTTGTTTCTGATACCATTTCGAGGTGTCGGTCACCTCCGGAAGAATCAAAGCGGCCTTGATCGGGTCCAGCACCTTTGCCGCATGGAGCTGCCCGTGGGTGGTCACGCCGCCGGAATTGAACACATCGGCGAGAAATTTATCGCCGCGGCGCTCCGCTATCATGCGCTGGGCCAACTGCGAACCGCGCCCGGTCACCGACACCATTTTGATTTCGGGATATTCTTTCTCAAATTCAGGCAGGACCTCTTCGTAGCCGCTGATATAGACTGTCACCTGGCCTTCCTTCTTTGCCGCTTCGAGGGTTTTCTCCCACTCCAATTGCCAGGCGGGCTTCTTCACCTCGGCTGCGTGTCCGAGCGTCAAGACCGAGAGCTGCAACATGAGCAGGCTAAGCAAGAAATAGCTTAACGATTTTTTTCGATTGACCGGTACTGACCCGCGCCTAAAGCCATTCGGCATTTTCTACCTCAAAGTTCCGTAGAGATTATCGTAGAGTATTCGCAACCCAGCCCTTACCGAAACACATTAACCGGTTTTTGGCAGGTGGTAGCTGGAGCCGGCTCTGCCCGCATCCAAAGACTCCTCCAACTTGGTGTCGATGATCGGATGATTCGGGTCGCGGAAGACATTCATCGGTTCCAGATTTTGCTCGACCTTTTTAATTTCGCGCTTGAGCATTTCTCGATACATCACCACGCCGCGGTCCGACGCGGCCAGCCGTTCGCGGGTGCGGTCCAGGATCGGCCCCTGCGTCTCCCACGCCATAAAGTCCTGGGCGTCCACTTCATTGAGGCGAAATTTGGTGAACGGGTGGCGCACGCCGAGCGGATCCTTGAACGGCTTGCGATAGTTCACTGGCACTTCATCTTTATTCTCCCGCGGTTCGGCTGAGTCCGGCACGAAGTGGACGTAAACGATCCACGTATGCGTGTCATCCATAGGCACGCGAATCTGCGTGCGATTGGCTTGACGCAACACGGTCGGAAAGAGCAGCGGATGCTCCTCGATCTTGCCGTCCTTGAAAACGCGCCGCTTGATCAGCCCGTGTTGAAACTCTTCAACGTCGAATTTAACCAAGTTATCGATGGTGCCGCGCGTCGTGCTCTCGACTTTGAATCCGTCGGTGACCAGTTCTTGATGGAGAATATGCAGATGAGCCGTATCGACGGAATTTTCCATCGCTTGCAGCCAATTGCAGTCGAGCTGCGGCAGGGCGCGCAGCCAGTGCCAGCCGTCGGTGCGCGCCCAGACATCGTACTTGGGTATTTCCGGCGCGGGCAGCGGCCCCATGTAGGTCCAGTAAAGCCCGGCAAGCTTTCGCACAGGATAAGCCTTTTGTTTGACAGTGAGACAAAATTTGCTGTCAGCCGGCTCCGCGGGCGTCTCGAGACAGTTGCCTTTGATATCATAGAGCCAGCCGTGATAGGCGCAGGCGAGACCGCGCTCTTCGACGCGACCATAGGAGAGCGAAACGCCGCGATGGGCGCAGCGGTCGTCGAGCAATCCGGCTTCGCCTTTGGTGGTTTGGAACAGCACCAAATCCTCGCCGAGGATGCGGACAAATTTCGTCGGATTGTCTGCGCTCAAGTCCGCGGCAATCGCCACCGGATGCCAGTAGCGGCGCAGCAATTCGCCCGCCGGCGTGCCGGGACCAACCCGAGTCAGCATTTCATTTTCGTCTGCGGTCAGCATGCTTGAACTCCTCTTCCATCGGCCTTGAACTTTGAACCCGAAACCTCGAACGGTCGCCTTACTCCGGACTCGGCACCTGGTGCGACAGGAAAATCTCTTGACGCTTCTCCGCCGACTCGAGCATCGCCAAACAAACCTCCAAGGTCGCGGCGCCCCACCGCCCGTCGTGAAACACCGGCTTTTTGTGCACCACGGCGTTATAAAGCTCTTCGACCTCGGCTTCGCGGCCGCGGCTGCCCGCGGCAAGCGCGATCTCGCGCTGCTCGCTCTCGCCGTAAATGCGCAGGCCGTCCGGTGTTTGGCGAATGTCGCCTTTCTCGCAGCTGACCATCGTCAAGCCGAAAAAAGGCTGCTTTCGCTCGCCGCTCCAGACGTGGCTGAACTCGCCCTCGCGCGCGCCGCCAAAGCGCATACCTTCCTTGAGCCGCTCTTCTTCCTCCGGCGTGCGCACGTCGCGCAGGCGCTCTCTTACACGGAGATTGGTCTTGGGATCGCGATATTGGCCCCCTTCACCGACCCAGTCAAACAGTTCAGCCGTGTCGAAAAAACCGTAGCCGCTGTAAACCAGGGTCGCCGGCGTGCCGTCGGCGAATTCCAAGTAGCAAGTGTAGCTGCCTTCCCACTCGCGCGCCTTGTCCCATACACCGGTCATGGCGCGCACGCTCCGCACCAGGCCGCCGCCGATCAATCTCACGATATCGACGTGATGCGGTCCCTGGTTCAAGACCACGCCGCGGCTCATGGCCAATTCGTGTTTCATGCGCGGCCGGTACATGAATTCATTGAAGTTCCAGGTGTTGATCATGCAGAGCCTGCCCAGCTCGCCGCTTTTGACGATCTCGCGAATCTTGCGGATCGGCGGATCGAAGCTATGGGTGTGGCCGCATAAAAGTTTGACGCCGTATTTATCCGCGGCTTCATTCATGGCGTCGCACTCCGCCAGCGTCATCGCCATGGGCTTTTCAACGATGATGTGCTTCTTGTGTTTCGCCGCGATAATCGCGTGTTCGGCGTGCAGTGAATTGGGCGTCGCGATGTACACCGCATCGACGTTGGCGCTCCGGCACAGCTCTTCGACCGTCGCATAGCCCTCGCCCTCGTAGACCTGGCAAAATCTTGCCAAAGCGTCGGCTCTCGTATCCGCCGCTGCGGTGATTTTGATGAATGGCAATTTGGCGAGCGGCGGCAAAATCTGCGTGCTGGCGACGCCGAGTCCGGCGATTCCCAGACGAAGAACGTCGATCAAATCTTGGCCCTCGCTTCGGTTTCGAGAGTTTTGGTGTACTCCTTCCAATCATTCCCATCGGGCATCATGTCGGAGATCACCAAAAAATGCGGGAAGCGGTTATCGGCAAGGTTTCGAATGACGTGCGGCGGTTCTTTTCCAGCCTGCACTTCCTTGATCGCCCGCTCCATCATTTTTCGCGCCGCGACAATGACTTTGTCGGAGGATACCAGATGTTCTTCGCTGCGATCCTGCACGGCGCCCTGGCTTGCGGTCGCGAAGGCATCGTGCGCTTGAAAGCCGGAACCCATGCCCGCGTAGGTTTTGGTCTTCATCGAGTCGCGGTCTTGTAAAAAGCGATTGCCGGCATTGCGCGTGAGACGATAGTCGGGACCGAGCTCCGAGCGTTCGCGGCCGACCAATTCTCTTTTGAGCGGTGCTCCGGCGCTGTAGACGAAACTATATTTCCAGTGATGCGTATCGTCGATCGGCACGTGCCAATTGATCGAGTATCCCTCGCCTCCGGTCTGTCCCGGAAACGCGCTCAGGCTCGGCAGAATGAAATACGAGACGCGCAAGTAGCTCTTGTCGTTTTCGAGCTTTCGCACCGTGTAAATACGCAGCCCGAAATCGACCAGCTCGAC
>Ga0075421_100005411_pt1 | contig 15431 bp, 10 predicted proteins | sample SoiMetdeltSBSDD5_FD_75292 | JGI IMG/M metagenome (GOLD analysis project Ga0075421, IMG submission 75292) | Bulk soil microbial communities from a Populus tree surrounding site in Tennessee, USA - Soil MetaG P. deltoides SBSDD5 | ecosystem: Environmental > Terrestrial > Soil > Tree plantation...
GCCCCGCCTGAAAGCTGGGCCAGCCCGCCGCCATCGGCATCGCCGCCTAACAGCGCGGCTGCCGCCTGCTTCTCGCTGACCAACTCGATAGCCTGTGCTTCCATCGTGCCCTGGTAAAAGAGGTGGTAAACGCGGCATTCCTCGGTCTGCCCGATGCGCCAGTGGCGGCGCGATGCCTGCGATACCGTGTAGAGCGAGTACGCAACTTCGTAGAAGATCAGCGACTTTGCCCATAGAAGGTCAAGCCCTGTCTCGACCAGCTTCGGATTGCAGATGAGCAGGTTGCAGCCTTTCTGCACCTGCTTCTTGACCCAGCCGTCGCGTTTGTCGGTAGCGACGGTATCGCTTTCCAGCACAACCGGTTTGGCACTCGGAACGTGCTGGCGGATCAGCTTCATCAGGCGTTCCTGAATGCCAACTTTACCGCTCTGCGCGATGAACACCACGCAGGGGCGGTTGGCCGTCAATTCTTCGTTGAGCAGGTCGATCAACGCCTGCTCCTTCGGGTAGACCCGCTCGCCGCCAAAGCCGCGCATCGTCGTGACGACATGCTGAATAGGCGCACGGTCGCCATCCTTGCGCTGCCTGCGGTGGATCACCGGCTTGGCTTCATAGCAGGTGGAAGGCCAGCGCAGCGTTGCCTGAAGGTACGCGCCGAGGAAGCTGGCATCGCCTTCTTCCTTGCAGCCCATCAGGTAGTCGAGCAGCAGTTTCTTTTCGCGGTCGTAGTGAACCTGTGCTTCTTCCGGCAGGCTAACCGCGATGGGAATCTCCCGATACTCCGGCAGGGCAAAGGCGAGATCGGGCAGGCCGACCCACAGGCAGTGATCGACCAGTTCCCGAATCAGCAGCGGTGAGATGCCAGGCGCTTCTTCCGGCTTATGCTCATGGCGATCTGTGCCATTGTAGACACCCGACTGCTCATCCTGCTTGTACTCGATGACCTTGACCATCACGCCCATCGTCCTCACCCAGCGGTTGATGGCTGGCTCGACACCTTCATCCAGCGGATAGTGCTTGACCATCCTCGGATTGAACGCCCATTCCAGCCAGAATACGCTCGATGCTGTGCCGCCCAGCAGCGTTCCCGTCATGCCAATGGCATAGTCGGCGATCAGCACAAGGTTCTGCATAGCGCGACCCTGATCGCTGGCTGCTGACTTGTTCTCGTGTACCTCATCGCACACCACCACTGCGATGCGGTCAGCGTAGCGTTCGCGCAGCAGGGTGGCGATGGGATAGCGCGGGTTCCGCTTGGGGAACTTTTGCCCCGGCTTCGGTGCGGAGAAGGTGCGGGTGAACTGCCACAGCGCGCCGCCGCAGTGATGACAAGTGCGTAGACGCTGTTTCATCCACTTCACCGGATCGGTCTTGCCCTCACCCTTCTCAGAACTGGTGATGGGCGCGGCGCAGGTTGGGCAGATCGGGATTTCTTCGGTGATGACGCGAGTCACACCCGGAAGCAGGTTGTCGTCCTTGTCGAGAAACTGGCGTGGGATAGGGCCAACCTTCGGCCACTGCGCGGATCGCTGCTTACGAACCACGTAAGCAGCCTTCCAGCCCTCGCCCAACTTTGCACGCTCTCTCGACAGGATCAGGATATGCAGCTTGTCCGGTTCGGCTTCCGCCTGCCGCATGAAGCCCGCCACGTCATCCACCAGCGTCCCATTGTTCGCTGCGTCTTTATCGGCGATGTGCGGCACGCAGCCGGGGATGACATCCACCAGCTCCGACTGCCACTTTTCAATCAAGTGGGGCGGAGCCATCACGACGGCGATCTGACCGGGGCGGAACTTCTTTTCGTGCCACAACGCAGCGATTGCCGTGCCCGCCATTGGAGTCTTCCCCGTGCCCATATCGCCGATCAGAAGCACTCTGCGTCCAACGTCCAGCCGTCTGAGCATTGCCGCGACAACATGCTTCTGGGTCGAAAACAAACCTGTGACGGGTCTTCCCGGCAGCTTCCGGTTACGGAATACGCGATTGAAGACCGTCGTGTAGCGGCTGTGATCGAAATCGTACAGGGGCTTGCTGTGATCGGTGAGGTAGCTGAGAAACGCCTGCTTATGCGCCTTGAGAAAGGCAACCAGCCGGTCTTTCTCATGGCTCTGAATGACGGTCACTTTGCCACTGCGGTGCAGCAGCGTGATCGTCACCTGTGCCTTGTGTTCGATGGTTTCCCGAACGCCTACCATCTCCGGCGGCGTGGTATTGATCTGCGTCATCCGCACTACGCCTCGCACGGCGGCCTGCCCCTCTTCCAGATTCAGCAGCAGCCCATTGAACAACCCTGCCGCAAGGATCAGGCCAAGCTGCCCGCCGCGCGGCGGGACAATCGGCGCTAACTCTGGCAGCGGAGGCGGTGTCTCGACAATCGCCTGAAAGGTATTGCTGTGCTGCACCCCGGCTGCAATCAGCGCCGGGAGCATCAGGTCTTCCATGACTTCATCGGGATGGAAGTAGAAGCGCTTGACGTGGATGGGCGCGGGCAGCTTGTAGGCAGGCTCTGCCCGCACTTCCAGCAGGGGCAGGCTGTCCGGCGATTTGCACTGCTCGACCAGCTTGAGCGCCTGCGGATTTTCTTCTTCCCCACGCACCATCGGACGCGCCTTGGCGACGACCACGATCTGCGGATAGGTGCTGAGATGCAGCCCCGGCACGCGGTAGACATCGACCTGACTGCTGTGCTTAGTGAGGAAGCTCGCTGCGCGTTCAGTCATGTGCTGGGCGTACACCACCCAGATCACAAAACCACTATCCTGTATCCACTTGAGCGAGTGGGCCAGATGCTCAAACTCGCGGCGCTTTTCGTCCGCGCCGCCCGCATTCTCTGCATAGGGCGGATTGACGTAGACGACGCTGTACGCCGTGTTGGGGGTGCGAAGCGTCATCAGATCGCCCTGCACGCTGCGCTCCGGGCTGAACTTCGCTGCACATTCGGCGGAGCGCGCCGCGTCAAGCTCGTTGGCGTAGGGTGTCAAGCCCCACGCATCAGCCAGATGCTTCAGAGCATCGCCTTCACCCGCGCAGGGGTCTAAAATGCGCCCGCCCTCGCTTGGAGCCTTGAATAGGCTGGCGAGGGCGGGCAGGTGTTCCGGCGGGAAGGGGTAGTATCCGCCGATGGCTTGTGATCGAAGATGTGCCATCCAGTATTCTCCTATAGAGTATTTGTCTGTCCTCTTTTCTGGCAGAGATGTACTACAGCGCCTTCTCAGGCCAGGGCAGTTCATACTTGCTAACCGCCGTTCCGATCAGGGTCGTCCAGCGCGTGCGATCCAGATTCACCTGCCACACCGGATGCCCACCGTAGTTGATCAGGGGCATGATCAGGTTTTCGCGCTTGCCCAGCGCGGTCAGCTTGGCGTGCCATTCGGGGAACACGGCGATGTCAACGGCCTGGCTGACGTGATGCCCGACCTTTGCATCGAGGTTGCCCCCCTCGAACACAAACGTCAGGCTGGTTTCAAAGTCGTAAGTTGCCTCGAAGAAGCGGCGGTCGAGCAGGATGCAGTGATCCACTGCCAGATGCTCGATCCGGGACACGAAGCGCTTGAAGGGGCTTTCATTCCCTTCAAGGCCGGGATAGCCGCCGTGCCGCAGGCGGTGCGGCTTGCCCGTCAGATCAGTGAAGTCCAGCGCCCGGCGCTCGATAAGTATGGCCCACACCGATGCGGCGGCGGTCGGCGGGCCTGCGTAGTTCAGGTAAATCATGTCGGCGACATGCTCGTCAATCCGGCGAGCGCAGTAGCCGAAGACCTGCACCGTGCCAACCGCGTCGATCTTGCCAATGTGGTTCATCTCAATCGGAAACATTCGCCCTCCTCTTGGTGCGAAAGCGGGAATCAAGAACGGCGATCCCGCCCGGCAGGGTGGGATCGCCAAAAAACAGGGACACGCTCCTTAAGAGCATGGCCCTGTTACCCTGTGGAAATTAGATTAGGCCGTGACGAGGTTGGCCCACCCGATCTTCGGGCTGACCAGACCTTCCGCCAGCTTGCCCGCCGCAGTCCGCGCCAGACGATCCGCCTCTTCATTCTCGGTATGCCCGCTGTGTCCCTTTGTCCACTCGAAGGTCACTTGATGGCGCTGCGCCAGCTTGACCAGATGCTGCCACATCTCGGCATTGGCAACAGGCTTGTTTTTCGCCCGCTTCCAGCCGTTGGCGACCCAGCCCGGCAGCCACTTGTTCCAGCCTTCGACCAGGTACTTGCTGTCGCTGACGAAGGTGATCTCACATGGCGCATTCAGACGGGCAAGAACGATAATGGCAGCAAGCAGCTCCATCTGGTTGTTCGAGACATCGGTGCGGTTGCCAGCGATATGCTTGGTCGCGCCGCTCGCCGTGTCACGAAGTACGATGCCAAAGCCGCCTGCGCCCGGATTGCCCAGCGACGACCCATCCACGTATGCGATAACCTGATGCATCATGATACTCTCTCCACAGGTGCAGGCAGCAGACACAAAAATCCGGCAGGTCGGCGCTGCTAACCGATCCTGCCGGATGATAGATAAGGGATAGAATTACTTGCTTAGTTCGCCGCCACGCTCAAACGGGATGCCATGATGCGCGGCGATCTTCTCCAAAACATTGACTGTGATGTGGCGATGGCAAAAGCCCCCGGCCCGACAATAGCAGGTCAAGGTGACTTCTTCCGAAGCTAGTATCTCAAGGAATGCTGCTTTATCCTGCTTATAGCGTTCGCGCAGGATTGCCAGATAGCGCGCTTCATACTCCTGTTCGTCGATCCGCGCCTTCTTCACACCCCACACGATATCCCACGTCGGCGCGAGCATCTTGCCCAACCCTGCGCCGCTCTTGACCGTAGTGTCCAGAATCAAGCCCGATCCACTACGGTCAATTTGAGCAGTGTAGATTCGCATACGAGCCTCCTCCGGGTTTGATTTGTGATGTGCCGTCCCTTGACGACACTTTCACCCAGCCAGAGGGCGATAGCCCGAAGATCTCGCTTGCTCATCAGCCTGTCAGTTCTCACTGATCTTGCCAATGTGCTTCATTTCGATTAGGAATGTTTTGACTTCTATTAAGAACTATCGGATAATGAATATTAAGGCTAACTCCCTACATCACAGGATGCATAAATAAACATTTGCTTGATCACAAGATAGATGGGTAATCCCTTCCTACCCTATCTTGACTGGTATTGTCTGAATAGGGCTGTTTCTATCATTCACTCTCATTGAGGTAAGAGGGGCCGAGACTGCTATTCTTCAAGGTTGCTACCTCTGCTATGCCCATTGAATGGCGCTTATCGTGAATAAGAATGTGTCAAGCTACGCCCAGCAGCATTTGGGCCTTTCGGGTTTTAGGCATTGTTGACCCATAACGAGTTTTTGACCTGATGCCTAATAAGGTATAGGGCGTTTAATTGCCAACCAGAAAACAGTCATTCGGCAAGGAGGATTATCGTGGCAAACGACCGACGATTTCGCGAGGTTCAGAGGTATGCCGATGTGCATGGATTCTTCGCAGGATTTCCGAACTTTCACGAAGCGGATTACGGAGACGGCGTTGTGTATGGAACGATCCTCCTGCATGATACTGAGGCAGAGTGGCGTGATGTAGCACGTTCCGAGTACCAGATCTTTCACATTGAGGACGTACCGGGGCTCTTTCGCGCGGCCAACGATTATGCAGCGCGTGAGGGCTATCCCGCCGCGTTTCCTAATTGCGAGCAGGCGGATCACGGACAGGGTGTCGTCTATGGCACCATCTTGATGAAACCGGGCATGACGGAGTGGCGCGATGTTCCACGTTCGGATCTCGGAAACCCTCAGATCGATGATGTGCCAGCAATGATGCGCGCGGCCAACGATTACTCGTCGCGCGAGGGTTTCGCGGCTGGATTCCCAACGTTCCATCAAGCGGATTATGGACAGGGAGTCGTCTACGGAATCGTTCTGCTCCAACCTGGTGTTTCAACTTGGAGAGACATCCCGGCTGACCTGCTTGCCAAGTATTCAGCGCCGCCTCGGCGCTGGGCCATACTGCTCTGCAACCTCAATGATCGCCCTCCATCGCCAACTTCACGTGAGCGCTATGTTCAGTTTTTCACAGAGAGCGGTGCCGGTCTAGGTACCGCCTTCGACTACTGGCGCGATATATCTTACGGCACCGAAGGGCTTCAGGAGACAGGTGTTTTTGGCTTCTTTCAGATTCCACATTCCACCGCTGAACTGCTCACGATCACAGGATCGGCACAGCGCCAGCAAGCGTTCAATTGGGGACTAGAGGCCGCGCGGAACGCCAATGTTCCATTGAACGACTTTGAGCATAAAATCGTTCTGCTGAACGGAGGTGGAAACGACCACGGCGCAGTTGGGGGCGGCGTCACGTTCGTCTATGCTGACCAGACAGCACTAGAGCCTACCTTCATGTTTCATGAGATGGGACATGAGTTAGGTCTAGATCACTCGTTCGGAGAACAGGCCACCCCCTGTGCCGGCGGTGACGCACGCCCAGGCGCATATTGCGATCGGGCGGACATAATGAGCGCGATGAACGTCGCTTCATTTCAAGACGCGCTGAACCGTAGGTCCGGCCCGAGCCTAAATGCGATGTCGCGTAAGCGGCTTGGGTGGCTGCATCGCTCGCGCGTTCGCCCTCTGCCCGCTGCGGGACCGGCAGAGGCGATTACCCTCACAGCGCTCAATAGGCCCGACATCGAGGGCTATCAGATGGTGGAGTTCCGCGAAACCAGCCGTGTCAACCCGAACGTGATGAGCCTCTACAGTGTCGAGTTGCGGGAACGATCCGGGTGGGATCAAGGGCTCAACAGTTCGGTCGTCATCGTCCACGAGATCCGCTCTGATGGCCTTATTCGGCTCCTAACGAACCAACCTGTTGGCACTATCACAGCAGGTAGTGAGCTTATATTGCTTTCTCCTTTATCAACGGTGGTTAGGGTTGAGTCCATCGATACAACATCACACACCGCACAGTTGCGAATATGGCGTCTCCCCGCGTCTGGGTTTCGCAATGTGAGAATCTTCACGATCTTCTTCGATCCACTTGGGCCGGAACCGAAAGGAGAATTCGTCCTGATTCAGAACGATCGGGCCTCAGCCGTGGACCTAACAGGCTGGACCCTGTCAGATGCAGTTCAGCACATATACACATTCCCCTCTTTTACCCTCCCTTCTGGTGGAACCGTGAAGGTCTGGACGGGAGCTGGAACAAACGACGCGGAAAATCTTTTTGGAGGCAGGAGGCAAGCGATTTGGAATAACACTGGCGATATCGGAATCCTACGTGATACTGCTGGCACGGAGATTTCACGCTTCGTATACACGGCGTAGTATGAGTGGCTAGTACGTCCGGGCGTCGGTTTCTATTGTGCTCGGCACGTGGGTTCGCGAGATTGGGAGAGGACGGGCATAGTAGTGTTGCTTCATCGGAGCGTTAGGTACGTTGAAATCGACGCAGATATGACGTGTCAAACCCATCCATCCTTCGACTCTTACTGTTGCATTAGTAATCGTCTGTACTGCACGCGCAAATTCCCATCTTTGGTGGTCGAAATGCCCAGCTCAATCACCTCGCTAGGCCGCATATCCTCAGCGCCTTTGAGATAACCAAACATGTTGCCCTCTTCCGTATAGCTAACCATCTTGCCAGAGGTAGCATCTACTCCAACCCGCAGACGCATTCCGGGGAAGGTAGTTTTGGCAAGATCGGCGATACGCGCTTTCATCTGACGCTGCACCGATTTAGGGACATCCTGCATTCGCTCCGGCACAGGACGACCAGCCATCTGCTCTTGCACGCGATAAAGATTGAACCACACTCCGGTAATGCCAGTGCTGTGATACGCTGGCTCTCGGATCGATGCGCCGGGGTACGCGATCAAACCTGCTTCTGTCTGCCCTATCTCATCCAATGCTCCTACCTCGCGCAGCGCTTGGATCGATTTTTGGGCAATCCCCGGTAGGCGCGTTCCGTCGGGCAACTTCTCACCCATCAGCCACACTGAATTATCCGATGACGATTTCTCACCCATATAGGCGGAAACTATCGCGCCGCGCAGGATACCTGTATGCTGCTCTTCTGGGAAACGAGCTAGATACTGCTCGACCGCGATCCGCGCGCCGTCATGATCGGCTTCTGTCGGCGGCATATCGGATCGAGGACGTGATCGTATGGCTCTGGCATAGGTGGCGTTAAGCTGACCACCGACTTGGATGCTCTCCGGGTCTTCCATTGCACTGTCGAACACAGCCTGTGGGGGCATTGCCTGCCCCATCAGCTCGTCCCTCGCTGCTTCTATCTTCTGGATATGTGCCCGCATCGTGCGCTGAATATCGTCCAGCCAGTGATCTTTCGTTGGCTTCGGGAACGGTGGCGGATTATCACCGCCACGCTCGATGGAGAGCCGATGATGCAGGAGCTGGGGAATTGGCGTGCCTGCTTCGAGAATCTGTCGGGAGTTATCATAATTCCACTGCTTGACGCGGCTGAGGTCAGCACCTGTCTTGACTGAGGAGTCGATCACATCTTCCAATGGTGCAGGTGGTGAGGCGGGCAGATCGCCAAGCACCGCCTTGTTGAGCATGAGGCTGTTGCAGTACATCCCTAATGCCCCTTGATTATCCAGGGCGCGGGCAGTCGCTTTGTCCATCGCCTCTAAGCTGTAGGCTTCACCGCGACCCAGCGCTTCGCCGGTGCTGGGATCAACTAAGTTCTGATACTGAGGAGTCAGATGATCGACACGCTGCGGCAGCTTACGGCTGTCGCCGGAGATGAAGGTCTGCACCTCGCCGCTGGCGGTTTGCCACGTTGGAATGCTGCTGTCGGCGGTTGGCTTGAGGATGATGTACTCACCCATCTGATTCGGCGAGCGCCAGGCCAGCACTTTGTTTAGGCCATTATGGTCGGTGAAGGGATGTATCCACAGCGCGTCATCGTTATCTGCGCCGCCGAGAATTCCTGCTACACCCTGTTCCTTTGGGCTGTCTGTCAGGTGCAGCCAATCCTGATCGCTCACCCAGGCAGTTCCACGCTTATGATCAATCTTGACCTCGCCCGGCTGCACTTGAACTTTCACACCAGCCGCATGACCGACCCCGGTAGGCATGACATAGTATCTGCCTCCGGGAATGGGAATTCGCAGTTTCTCCTCCATCGATGCGTTCAGCCGCTCCAGATGGCGGTTAATCAGTGATTTGGTGTGGTACTGGAAATCCATCGGATGGCCGCCGCTGGCGAAGAACTCACGCAGCGCCCACGACTGCACATCTTCTAGCGTTTCGTGCCTGTCAATTCGGGCCATTGGCGCGGCTACGTCGCCGGATTTGACCGCCTCGATGAATAATGTCCCTTCATCTTCCAGCCATTGAGAGTATTGGGCATTTTCAAAGAATGGATGCAGGTTGATCAGCGACTGCACATCAATACGCATGTGGTCTTTACCATGCACAAAGTCAATCCCGACCCAGGTGGCTCCATTCTCTAGCGTGATTTCCTTCTTGGTATCTCTGGGAAGCAGGAAATCCACGTCGAGGTCATCGGCAACAATGGCATGGCCCTTATCCTGGCCCCGGTCGGTCAGAATAGTGAACTCTACACGCCCGGCGTGCTGGATTTCAGCGAGCAACCGATCTCGCTTGGCAGGAGTCATATCCTCACGGATCATCATCTTCTCCAGCATCCGGCGGCTGATGACACCCGCACCGTCGAAGACCTTTGGCCCAGTGCCAGCATCACCAAGCAGCCGCGCGTAGTCAGATGCTTCCAAGTAGCGGATCGAAACATCTGCTGGATCGAAAGAGCCTGATACGAAGTAGGGGCGCATGATGCGCGAGACGCGCTTCGAGAGAACGTAAGGTCCCTTCTTCTCGTTGTGAAAGCGCAGCCCGGTCGTTTCAAAGTAATCCTGCGTGGTCATGCCATCGACGTACAGGTCTACGACTTTGTTGTCCTTTACCCAGCGCAGTGTCGGCTCCTTCATCCCGAAACTGTGGTGAGGATGAACTTCCTCGATGGAATCAAGATCGTGTGTAACGAGAGTCCACTCCCGTCCTAACTTCTCAAGGAAGGGGTAGTGCGCCCCGCCCGTCGCTAAGTCTGCGCTGCGAATGGCAATATATTCATGTGAACCCGGCTCTGGCGGGGTAAACCGCAGGCTGCTGGATACTTCTTCTACCGGAAGCCGAAGTTCATCCGGGATGATTGGAGCTGATGAACCGCGCCCACCCATCTCAACCCTCCCGATGGTGGGCGCGGATGCGTCCGTGCCAGTGTGTTGGATAGCTAACGATAGGAATCAGCGTGTAGGCTTTATCCGGCAGTGCGCCGTAAGCCAGAACGGTTGTTGGAGCAAGGCGGGTAATCATCTCTTGGAAACCAGCCATGAAGCGCGTGCGCTGTACGGCCTCGTCCAGTTTCACCCCCATCGCAGAAACAGCGACAACACTGTTCTGAGGTATCCCATCAAAGCAGAACTCAAAGCTGTCTGAGGTACTCCAAGAAACGGTGGGGATCACGAGATAGCCCAACTCCTGCCAGTAGCGTCCACACCAGCGGGAACGATAAACATTCCACTGCTGCATCACCAGCGGCCAGTCGGCATACAGCGAGAAATCGGGAGTCAGGAGAATTTGATACTTCGAGAGATGCTCCAATGCCCGCAAGGGGCGCGCCCAAGCCGTCTCAAATCGGTAATCGTCGAGGAAGAAATGAACTGCCGCCCGCTCAAAGCTGAAATGTGGAGAACGCACGCGGGCGCGGTAGGCGACCAGCCATTCCGGGACAGCCGATAGCGGCGTATGTTTCAATGCCGGAATGCCCAGTGCGTTATCGGATGCAAACAGGCGACTGGTATTCAGCGCATCGAAGGAGCCAGGCTTATGCTGCCATATGTGAGGACTCAAGGCACACCTTCCTCACTGTGCCGCATAAACGACTGCTGCCGTGATGAGAGCGAACAGCAGTACAGTGAACCCAATTCCAGCGATCAATGCCCCCAATAACAGGCCGCGCAGCCGACCATTCACCTCGCACAGCGCGCCGATCTGCTGGTTCGCATCATGCAACGCCAAAAGCGCCTGATCGCGCTCGCTGCCGTTTGCGGTTGATTCACAGGTCAGGCGCGTAAGCTCGCTTTGCATCGCCGCTACTCTATCGAGCGCCCGCTCAAGCTCGGCCACTGGCACAAGCTGCACCGCTTCTAGCGCTTCCTCTTCTTCCGGCGACTTCATGCGGGGAAACTCCGGCATCCTGCGCCCTGCTGTCAGCATCTGGCGAATCTGCTCGTTGCTGTTCAGCCCCTCGACGCGCGTAAGATACCGGACCGTGTTCAGGATGATCAGGTCGTCATAGGTAAAGAGGCGTGTCTTGCCGTCATCAGGCCGAGCACGTTCCGACAAAAACTCCGCGTACTCCGCCGACCAATTGCGAATGGTTGGCTTGGGCACGCGCAGTCGGTAATGCACCTGGGCAGTAGTGTAGGTTGGCTCAGTCATGCAGCGGGCCTCCCTCATGAGCGCTCTTGGCGCGATTATAGGGGCAAGGAAAACCCGCAAGCCACCCATTTTTTCACAGATTTTTGTGAAGCTTGTGCTTGCTCCAACCCTTTAGAAACCGAGCCAAAACACCGTATTAACGAGGGGGCTTGCGCGAATAGAACAAATGTACTATTGTGTGTTTTTAAGCCCCTTCTGCGAGTCGGAAGGAAAACATGAGGTGGGAGATTGGTAGAGGATCAATCGACACAATTAAAAAAAGCACTCGCCGAGATACACCAGCGTTGGGGAAATGAGGCGCTACGCCCAGCCTCAAGTCTGAAACCGCAAACAACCTATATTCCGACGGGCTATCCCACATTGGACAGCCTGATCAACGGCGGTATTCCCTGTGGTCGGATTACCGAGATAAACGGGTCGCCAACATCTGGTATGACGACACTGACGATGAACATCATCGCTCAGGCTCAGGGGCTGGGGCGCATCGGGATCTATGTGGATTTCGCCGGGGTCTTTGATGCCGACTATGCCGTTCATTGTGGACTGCAGCTAGAGGGTTTGCTGATTGCTAGGCCCTTAGACACAGCCAGCGCAATGGATGTTCTCCAGATCGTTGCCGACACAGGCGGTGCTGGCATTTCAGTGCTAGATCACATTATGGTGATACCCCACAGCGAGCGTATCTTGGGCGGAGGACTGCGGAGACTTTCGCCTGCTCTCAGACAATCTGGTTTCACAGCGCTCCTGCTCAATCCCGGACAACCATCGCCAGCATTGGCTCAACACGCAGCCCTCCGCCTGACCTGTGAGAATCAAGGCTGGATTGAGCAAGGGCGGGACATTGTGGGCTACCATGTCCGTGTGAGCGTTCTGAAAATGCTGTGGGGAAAGGTAGACCGGTGGGTCGATATCGACGTGATGCTGGATAATGCAGCAGGAGAGGAAGCGGCATGATCGCCTGTGTCCGTATTCCAAACTTTGCAGCAGCAGTTGAACGATGCGAGAACGGGCAGCTTGCAGATATGCGCTTTACGCTGATCGAAGTAGGGAAAGCAGTCCAGGTCGTCTACGCGGCATCAGGTCTGGCTGCGCTCGACGGCGTGCGTGTCGGCATGACGCTGCGACAGGCGCAAACGATCTGCTCTGGCCTTCAAGTGTTCCCCGCTAATCCTGGTCGCTATCACCGTATCGCCTCAGATATCGGCGAAATGCTGGCGGCCTTCACATTGCTGGTCGAGCAGGAGATCAGCCCACCGCGCATCGTGCGAGGGCGCTATCGCCCTGAACCTTCCATCCGGGATGATGAGGGTGCGGCAATCTGGTTCATGAATCCGGGTCGGATGACACGTCGGCAGGGGTTAGATTTCGCCAAGCAAATTCATAATAGTCTCTCGGAAACAGCCCAGATTGCAGCAGCAGTGGGCCTTGCAGCTAACCGGTTCACCGCGCGGGTAGCGGCTTCTTCTCTGAATCCTGGCGAGACAACCATTGTGCCACGCGACAGCGAACGCGAATTTCTTGCACGTTATCCTGTCGGACTGCTTCCGATCTTCCCTGAGCAGGTCAAGCAGCTCCGCCCACTCGGAGTTAAGACGCTCAGCGATTTAGCAAATCTTAAACCAAGCGATTTGGGTCATCTGTTTGGTAGTCAGGGGAAGACCTTTAAGCGGCTGGCCGAGGGTCGAGACACCACGCCAGTGCGGGAGTATGCCCCCCTGATTGCCGAACGAGCCGTGCATCAATTCGACTCGCCCATTAAGGATCGGACGATCCTGCAAAATGTGCTAGTCGCTCTCGCCGAAGGATTGGTGAGGCGGTTGGATGTCCGCCGCCAGTTGGCGGGCGAAATCGCGCTCGGCATTACCTTCTCAGGGGGTAAGACTCGGATTGCGGAAATGGCGCTCCGCCAGCCTAGCGCCAGCGTGGAACATCTAACCCAGGCGCTTAAAGAACTGCTCGATGTGATGCGTGTCAGGTCAAGTGTAGTTGAACTTGAAGTGACCTTGGGCGCGATTGTCGAAGCAGAAGCCCGACAGCTAAGTTTCTTTCCACCCGAAACCATTCCGCAGGATCGGCTGCGGAGTGTGCTGCGCCAGCTTATCCTCCGACATGGGGAGGAGATTTTCTATTGGGCTAATCTCACCAACCCTAATGCCCGGCTCCCGGAGCGCCGTTTTGAGTTTCGGCTTGTGAAGGCTGCATGACGCGGCTGTGGCGAGATGGCTCAACGATCCGGGTTCGCGCTGATGAATTGGGAGCGCCTGACTCATTTACCTGGCAGGGGCGTAAGCATTCGGTTGATAGGGTTGCGAGGCAGTGGAGCGTAGACGAGGAATGGTGGCGCAAGCGTATTTGGCGGGAATACTTCAAGCTCGCAACACAGAGCAGGATGTTAGTGATTATTTACCGTGATCTGATAAGCGGACAGTGGTATTTACAGCGGCTATATGACTGATATATGGAATTAAAATCGTAGTCAAGTCGCACCTCGACCAACTCACACTTAATATCTCCAAGATAGCCCTTTTTCATATCCCCTAGAAGAATGCGATTTCAAATTTCCTGAGTATTAACGATGTGATGTGGATCGCTCGTAAGCATTGAGAGCCAACTCCTCAACTGTGGTTTCCGCCCAAGCTGCTTAACTCATCGTCCGAATAGCTCCAATTCTATATCCGTCGTGGATAGATCAGATGATCAATTGCGCGGAATCCATTTTCCTCATATAGTTATTGCAGAACGTTAGTTCTATAACAAGTCTATCTAAATTGATAGACCAAAGTGAAGTTTGGCACTTGACGAAAATAATATGGCGTAGATAATCGACATTTGGGGATAAACAAAACGGCTGGTTCGGGAAAACCAACCGTCCTGACGCACAGATCGGTGAGGACCGTGCTAAGCACCACAACCAGTGGTATGTAGAAATATACCCCTCTCTCTGCTTAGTCACAATCCGCATTATTGCTTGCTCAACCTTATAACCAGCGCGATAGTAACTCGCGACTTTTGACGTTTATGATTGACCCGCAATCTGCTTGATTGCTTAGGATTCGTCTCACACTCGTTGGAGGATGTCATGGCGTTTCGCGACCGTCTCTACCGCATGGTTTCGTGGGCACTTGCGCTGCAAATGCTGCTTCAACCAATTCTGTTAGCTCTCCCTCAGCCTGCTTCCGCACACGCATCTCAGCCGCTGAACGACAGCCCGGATCAGGTTAGTGTGAATCATAATGGAAACGAAGATACGCCCGTTGTGGCTACTGTTCCTTCGGATTTGACCGTGCCTGCACATCCGCACACGTCTACAAACCTGATACCTTATCAACAGGTTTCAATAAGTGCAGCCCCAACATATGCGGCTACAGCAGCCGAAATCAAACGAACATACAATGCTTTCAGTCCAAATGGACCACATTGGGAAGATATTACAGGAACTGTCCCGAGTGGCATTCGCGATCTGTATTTGGATCCAATTGACCCGTATCACCAAGCCTGGGTAGCGACCAGTAGTGGTATTTGGTACACCAACAATCTAGATGCGTCACAACCTACTTGGGTGCAGAAAACGACATTCTCGGCGTTTCGAGTCCTGCGAAGCAAAAACAAGATGATCGCGACCGCAGGAGGAGACCTGTTATATTCGGGAATTTCCCCATATAACAGCGCGAATTGGACAGGAATCCATCTCACAGATAGCTACCCCAACTGTCATCCTGATTGGGGCGCTTGGTGTTTTGGCGGGATTGGAGACATAGATGTTACTCCCTCCGGCTGGATTGTTGTTTCTGCTGATGGGCAGTGTTCCTACTGCGCGGCACGAATGCTCCTTTCGACGGATCAAGGCGCAACTTGGAATTCGGTTGGTCGAGCAGAGTGGGCAGGAGTAGGAGCCATCAATGCGGTTAGCGATCACGAAGTTTATATGGTGAGCCCCTGGAATGGACACCTCC
>Ga0075421_100005413_pt1 | contig 15431 bp, 8 predicted proteins | sample SoiMetdeltSBSDD5_FD_75292 | JGI IMG/M metagenome (GOLD analysis project Ga0075421, IMG submission 75292) | Bulk soil microbial communities from a Populus tree surrounding site in Tennessee, USA - Soil MetaG P. deltoides SBSDD5 | ecosystem: Environmental > Terrestrial > Soil > Tree plantation...
GACTGTGCGGATGATGCGCATGACCGTCCTTGATCATGACCGTGATGCGTCCGCCCAACTGCTGATAACGATTCTCGATCGCCAGCGTATTCGGCTGGAGCAAAGAGTCCGCGCTGCCACAAACATTCAGCAACGCCACATCGTTCCGCGCCAACTCGACGAGCCGCGCGAAGGCTTCCGGACGAATTGCGGGGTTGTCCGCGTAAATGCAGGAAACTTTGTCCGGATTCGCGGTGGTCCAGTCGTATTCGTTCACGCCGCCTCTGCTCATGCCGACGAAGGCCGGTTTTTTCGACAACCCGTGTTTCTTCGTGAGCCAGTCATACCACGCGTCCCACTGCTTGCCGGGGTCGGGCGTGATGAAGGCAATGTGAAAACCGCGTCGGAGCAATTCGACTTCCGTCTGTGGCTCGTGGTCCCAATAACAGCCCTGCCAGGACCACGGTTGGCCCGGAGCAGCTGTCTTCGGCACCACCACGATGCAACGGCGCTGGCCTTTCGCCGGGTTTCCGACCGCAAACTCCTCGGTGTCGGGCCGCTTGAACGGCGTGATGGCGAAGCTCTCCTCGTCCATCACATAATCGTAACGGTCAAAGCCGTCGTGCCACGTTGTCTTTTCTCCTTCGAACGGAACGAACGTGTCCGCCGCGCGCGCCGCACTGGTGTTCCAGAAACCTGCGAAGAAAACACCGAACGCCACCAAGACAAGCGGCGCGGAGAATTTTGATTTCATGATTCCCGGGAGAATGTCAGCGGCCCGACCGAAGGTCAACCAGACGACCAGAAGCTGTTCGGTGAATCAATCGATCTGGTAACGATTGCCTGCGTTGGGGACGGAGCCGTGAGAAGAGACGGATCGGAGGAGTTGCCGGAAATATCGCAGATTTCTGTTACTTTTCTGCTCTGAACGGCCATGTACAATGAGAACCATGCCCGATGATTTTGATTTGCTCCGGGAATACCTGGAACGGGGATCGGACGATGCATTCAGGATGCTCGTCGAACGCCACTCAGGCATGGTCCATGCCGTCGCCCTACGCGTCGTCCGGGACAAGGCGCAGGCGCAAGAAGTCACCCAGGCTGTTTTTGTAATCCTTGTGCGCAAGGCTGCGAAACTCCCTCGCGCAACGATTCTCGCCGGGTGGCTGTATCGCACCGCGCGTTTCGTGGCGATGGAGGCGCTTCGCGCAGAGAAGCGGCGTCAACAACATCATGAGGACTATGCTCAAATGAACAATGCTGCGACCTCGTATTCGGTCTGGAACCAGATCGCACCACTTCTGGACGATGTCCTGTGCCACCTGAGAGAGACCGACCGTAACGCAATTGTTCTTCGATTCCTGGAGGACAAGCCGTTTTCAGACGTGGGCATTGCCCTGGGGATAACGGAAGCAAACGCGAAAATGAGGGTCGGACGGGCGTTGGAAAAGCTTCGTTCCGCGTTTGCCCGTCGCGGCGTTGTTCTTCCGGCGGCAACATTACTCGCGACGCTGTCCGCTCATAGCGCCTCCGCTGCTCCTGTCGGTCTTTCTTACAGCGTTGGCACGATTGCACTCGCGGGGGAGGCGGCGACAGGTTCGTCGGTTCTCATGCTGGTGAAAGGCGCGTTGAAGGGAATGGCCTGGAGCCAGGCCAAAACCGGTCTGGCGTCCGCGGGTCTGGCTGCATTGTTGGTGCTCAGTGTTGTTGTTGTCGAGCCGCGGATTCGGGGCCGAGTCAGTGCCGGTCCAGTGGTTGTGTCGAGTCTCGATCCTCTGATGGGTGAGTGGGAAGGAACATATGAGTCGCGGAGTGATCCGGGGGTGGCGCCTCTCGAACAAAGCGTGGCTTTAATTGTCCGCTCCAGCCAGTCAGGACGCTCCTGCGAAGTCGAGATGCGCACCTCAAATGCGGCGGGAGGTGAAACCGTTTACCATTTCACGCACGCGCTGAACGACTCCGGGGACGGAATCATTACGGTGGACGATCCTCAGATCGCTCGTTTAACAGGCGAAGGAGTCATTCGCGAGCACTCTTCAGATGCCACCACGGGGAACTGGCGCCTTGTGTTTCGTGCTCCAAACGTCAACCAAGGGGTCTATAGCGAACTCCGCTGGACAATCCACAAACGGGACGAGTTGCTCATCGAGCGGCATGATCATATTCCGCAAGGCTCCATCGAGTTCTTTTCAACGTTGAAACTGCATCGCCGGGCACCCGCAAATGCACGGGGTTCCGCTGTACCATGAATGCTCGACGCCTTTTCGTTTTGGGTGATACTCAGAGAGTTCGCGCAGCCAGTGCTGCTGGCGTCCCAGCCTATAGGACAATTCCACAATGAAGCTGTTGATCGCTGGAACCTGCGTGGCGGCGGCCGTTGCGTTCCCGGTTGCTGCCGCAAACCCGTCAGATCTCGTGTACCGCATCCCGAATATGGACAACGTGCTGGTAAACTCGAATCTCACCTACAAGACGGTCAATAACCACGATTTGAAAGCAGATCTTTACCTGCCGCAGAACACATCCTCCAACGCTTCGTTGCCTGTCATTATTTTTGTGCTGGGAGACGCGTCCCCGGAGATTCTTCGTGAAGCAAAGGATTGGCCTGTCTTTCACTCCTACGGCCGGCTTGCGGGAGCCTCCGGTTTTGCGGGCATAACCTTCAATCATCGTTCGTCAGAGAACTTCACTCAGCTGCCCGCGGTGCGCAGCGACATCGCAGATTTGATCCAGTTTGTTCGCACCAACTCGACGGCTTTTTCAGTGGACAAAGACCGGATCTGCCTGTGGTTTTTCTCCGGCGCAGGACCCCATTTGAGTATCGCGATGGGAACGAATGTTTCGTTCGTGCGCTGTGTCGTGGCCTACTATCCGCTGCTTGCCCCGGGCCGCTTGAGTGAAGATGCCGCCCGTGAATTCTCCCCGATCGAACAGTTGAAACGAGCCACTCCGCACCTGCCTCCTGTGCTCCTGGCAAAAGCCGGCCGGGATGACCCTCGCTTGAACGCCTTGATTGACGATTTTCGGAATACCGCCGGAAAACTCGGCGTTTCGCTCGAATTCCTGGAACACCCGCAAGGCCGCCATGCGTTTGACATCCGCGATGACGATGAGACTTCGCGCGAGATTCTGCGCAAGACCATGCGCTTCATTCAGCGTTATCTGCCGGAAAACAAGTGACTCGAGTTATGACAATACGCCAATGCCTCCTGATCGGTGTACTCACGCATCTGTTCGGGACCTCCATCGCCTGGGCCGGATCGGGAAAGGTCAACGGCCTTTATTACGAAACGAAGGGTGCCGGAGAAGCCGTCGTGTTTATTCACGGGGGCCAAATGGACCGGCGCATGTGGGATGAGCAATATGATCTGTTCGCCAAACATTATCGTGTGATCCGCTACGATATTCGCGGTTTTGGAAAATCCGATGCCCCTGAGAAACCGTATTCAGACGCGGACGACCTCCGCTCTCTGCTGGACCACGTTCGGGTAAAGAAAGCCACACTTATCGGTTTGTCGTTGGGTGCCGCCGTTGCCACCGATTTCGCGATCTTATTCCCGGACGCTGTGAATTCGCTCGTTCTTGCCTGTCCCGGATTGGGCGGTTTTCGTTTCGAGGACAAGGCCAATGATCTGCGCGCCGTCGTCGAAGCCGTCCAGGACGAGAATCACGAAATGGCGGCGGAACTATGGCTGAAGAACCCTTACATGAGCGTTGCCATGGAAAACCCGGCACTGCGTACAAAGCTGACACAACTAGCCAGGGAAAATACGCGATGCTGGCTGAACAATCCGTTGATGAAGCGCCAAATGAAACCGCCCGCAGCGGAGCGGCTGCCCCAGATTTCCATTCCGAGCCTCGTCGTCGGAGGCGAAAGGGATGTTTCGGACATTCAGAAAATCGTGGCCAGGCTGGCATCCGAAATTCCCGGCGCGGAAAGACAGATCGTTCCAGGGGCAGGGCACCTGGTGCCAATGGAAAACCCGGACGCATTCAATCGCATCGCCTTGGAGTTTCTCGCGAAGGTCTATCGGAAATAAGCGTCGATTCTGGAGCCTTTGTTGAGAGGCATCGTCGGTCTCGCATTCCCAAACCTGGTAGCGCGCGTCGCTCCGCGCGCGCCGTCCGGACGATGCGAGATTCCGGCGCGCAGGGGTCTGACGCGCCCCACCTCAATCGCAATGCGAACGTCGGCGACTAAGGAGACTTCTGGTTCCAAGGCATTGGCATGGTCGGCTTTTTGCGATGACGATCGCGGCGACGGTCTTTCGGCCGTTCCTTGAACCAGGTGATGAAACGCACGAGTTGTTTGACGGCCTCTTCGTAGGCTTGTTTTCCTTTTTCGGCGCTGGCCAGCTCCGCGTCGCCCAACACGCCGGTCGCGCTGTAGCTGCTGGTCCAGGAAACGAGCGTCGCCGGACCGGCTGCGAAGAGATCAACCCAGTTGAACGGGCTCTCCTCTTTGTTGAAGCTGATTACGTCGCTTTTGATCCTGTCTTTGCGCACGTGGTCGCCATCGAGGTAGAGATAAAGCGAGGTCTCCAGTTCGCAGGCGTGCGCGCAGCCACCGGGAAATTTGCTCTGCCGCCAGCCCGGCAGGAATTTCTTGTCCACCGTGAGCAGGTTCCACCACGCGCACAGGATGCATTCCGCATCGGTCTCCAGGTTGGTGCGACGCGCGACCAGGTCGAGGTTCGGCATGTTCGAACCATGGCCGTTGAGCAGCACGATTTTCTTGAAGCCGTGGTAGGCCAGCGATTTCGTGATGTCGAGCACGTGATCGATGAAGTGTTGGTAGTGATTGTTGATGGTGCCGGGAAAATCCATCACGTGACCGGTGTATCCATAGCAAACGGTGGGAAGCACGAGCATCTTGTCCGGAATCAAACGACCGGCGCCTCGCGCAATTCCCGTCGGGCAGACGATATCCACATCGAGCGGCAGATGAGCGCCGTGCTGTTCGACCGCACCGCAGGGTACGATGCAGACTTTGCCCAGGTCCACGGCGTCGTTGATCTCCGGCCAGGTCAGCTTTTCGTAACGGAATTCAGTGGCGGCGCGGGAAGCACGCGGGCGTTTGCGGGATTTCATGCCCATCCTGTTAATCGCCTCTGACGAACGTGGCAATGCGGAACTGAACCGTACTGTTCGTTCAACCACGGATGGACACGGATAAACACGGATGAACCAAACGCTGTGAAGCCGCAACCAAACGGAGCGCGCCCATCCTGGGCGCAGCAACTCCGCTCTCGGTGGGACACTCGAATTCTTCCCAAACCTGCCAGACTACGAAGGCGCTGCGGCCTGGAAGGCCGCGCTCCGGAAGGCCTGCGTAAGGCGCGAGGACTTTAGGAGATTGCAGTACGAATAGACACGGATGAGGAAATGCTCTGTGAATGTGGCAATGCGGAAAGTAGACAGTACTAATTGTACAACCACGGATGACGCGGATAACGCGGATAAAACCACCGGAGATCATCCGTGCAATCCGTGCAATCCGTGGTCAGAAAAAGCCGCAACCAAACGGAGTGCGCCCCTCCTGGGCCCAGCACCTCCACACTCAGTGGGACACCCGAATTCTTCCCAAACCTGCCAGACTACGAAGGCGCTGCGGCCTGGAAGGCCGCGCTCCCCTAATCCGACAGCCGCGCGTCACTCGTGAATTTCTGCACGGCGTCGGGATTCAACTTCAATCCCAGGCCGGGCAGCGCGGGAATGGGAAGCATTCCCTCGTTGTCTAAATGCCAACCATCAAGCGCGATTTCGTCGATGAACGGAGAGCCGGTCAGATATTCCACCAGATCGGTGTCGGGAAAGGCCGAAGCCAATTGCAAATCGGCCGCCAGTCCGACTGCCGTGTTCCATCCGTGCGGGATGAACCGAACGCCGTTTTCCTGCGCCATCCAGGCAATGCGCCGTTCCTCGCTGATGCCGCCCACTTTCGTGACGTCCGGTTGCACGATGTCAAACGCTCCGGCCTGCAACCAGGGTTGGAACGATTGCCGGCGCGTGAGGACCTCGCCACCCGCGATGGGAACCGGCGCACGGCGGCGCAATTCGACGTAATCGTTCATCGCATCCGGCCGCAAAGGCTCCTCAAACCAGGCGACATCGTAATCGGCGAGCATTTCGGCCGTTCGCAGCGCCCATTTGTAGCCTTGAGGCCAGAAGGCATCGCTGGCCCCGGCATCCACCATCAGCAGCGAATCGGGTCCGACGGCTTCCCGTGCTGAGCGAACGATCGCCTCATCCAACTTCGCGTTGTCCCGGCCAAAGGGTCCCCAGCCGATTTTGAAGGCGCGAAATCCTTGAGCCTTGATGGCGCGCAACTGGTCGGCGAGCGGTTTTGGCTGTTGCATGAGAACAGAAGCATAGGGCTTCACGCGTTCGCGATAGCGTCCGCCCAACAAGCGTCCCACCGGCTGGCCTGCGGCCTGGCCCAACAAATCCCAAAGCGCGATGTCGATGCCGCTGATGGCATGGGTGATCGAACCGCCGCGTCCGAGCCAGAAGGTGTTCTGATGGAGCTTCTCGCTGACGCGTTCCGGTTCGAGCGCGCTCTCACCGCGATAAAGCGGCTCCAAAATGTTCAGCGCCGCGCGCACGAGCTGGTCGTTGCTGAAGACGCTGCCAAGCCCGGTCAGGCCCTCATCGGTGTGAACCGCGATCAAGGTATGAACGCAGTCCTCGGGTCGCAGTTCATTGCTCCATCCGCCTTCCGGCGTCGCTCCACGCAAACCCGCACATTTGATCTCCCGGATTTTCACAAGGACTCCTTCTACCTGTTCCAAACGGAATTTCCCAGAAAACTCTGGGGCCAGGCTGGTCGGATTTTTCCAACGCTCCGAACAATCCCAGAGGAATCTCTGCAAAAGCCCATCGGAGGGGGAGCGTGGAGCATCGCTCCGCGTGAACTGCTGGAAATCGCGCAGAGCAATGCTCTGCGCTCCGCTTCTCACAGGCTTTTGCGGAGATTTCCAAAGGGATCAGTCCCGCAGTGGCGGGATTGGGTATTCGGTAGACTCCTCTCACTTCGGCAGCGGGTAGCGCGGTTGGTAGAGACCACCGGTCAGTTCAACAGTCTCCCGGAGCAGTTGTGCGATGCTCCCGACGGCAGCGACGAGTTCTCCGGGGGAGGCACCCAGGTGCGCGAGCGATTTCTGCACTCGCGGCCCGAACTCTCGTGGCACGCGCTCGAACTTTGCAACTTCTGCCAGGGCCGTCTTGTCGTTGATCGGATACTTGCGGTTCAAGGCGAACAGCGCCATCACCAGTTCGTTCACCGCGCGAGTCAGGCAAGCGGCTGTCTCGTAGGTGTCTGAACGAGCGGCGACCTTCGGGGCGAATGCAGTGAGTGTGAATTCGGCCATGAAGAGAAAGTCCTGCACCACGGCCCGACGCAAGGCATCGGGATAGGCCGCGACCCGTCGCTTCAGCCCATCGAGTCGCGCTTCGGGATCGAACAGGGGAATACACACCGCGATCTCGCCCAGGTACGTTCCGCTGAAGAATCCGAAGGGTGGCTGTTGGAGGTAGTGAAGCTCGTACCGGCCGGCTTCCGCCTCGGTTATGACCCGTTCCAGGTGCTCGAGGTTGCGATAGATGAAATCGACGCGCTGCCCGCCGATGGTCAACCACGCCCCGCCGTTGACCCAAGGACCCCAACCGTAAAAGTCCGTGACCACCGGCCCGGCAGTGTCGTTGACGGCCTCGGCCAGTTCGCGAACGCTTTGGATCGAGAAGGGAGCTGTTTCCGAATAGAGAAGGCCGAGATCGATGTCTGATTCTGGCCGCGCGCGTCCACGGGCATGCGATCCTCCGAGCACGACAGCCCTGATCCCGCGGATCGTTCCGAGCCGCTGCGCAAGCGACGACACCAGTTCGCGTTGTTCCGGCGTGAGTTGTTTCACAAACAGGCGGTTTCATTTAGACGGTGCTGCTCCCGAAAGCGAGGTTTTGCTGATCTATGCCCGAACGTGAAGCCGCCAGCACCAACCCAGGCGTTTGCCACGGACGTGAGCTCCCGCTTAAGCATGAGGAGCAGATGACACCGGTGTGCCCTGGTGACACGCAAGTCTTGAATGAAATCAGGCTTTCTACCGTCAACGTTCTTTGATACACTCCAAACCCGAAGCCGCAATGAATCCGCCGAGACATTCTTTCGCCTGCGCGGGATTTCACGCGACACGCCTGTCGCGTCGGCACGCGCTGAAGGTGGGCGGCCTCGGGTTGTTGGGGCTGTCTCTGCCGAACTTGCTCCGGGCGGAGGAAGCGCGGAAGGCGGAAGGCGGAGCGCGGAATTCTCCAAAACCGCGCGCGAAGTCGGTAATTTTCCTCTACCAGTTCGGCGGGCCGAGTCACATCGACATGTTTGACATGAAACCGGACGCGCCCGAGGCCATTCGCGGTTCACACAAGCCGGTTTCGACGAAGGCGGACGGCATCGCGATCAGCGAACATCTGCCGCGCCTGGCCAAGGTGATGGACAAGGTGACGCTCATCCGCTCCATGCATCACCACATGAAAAACCACAACCCGGCTTCGTATTACGCGCTCACGGGCCACGCGCCGCCGGTGGACGACATCACCTTGCGCGATTCGCCGGAACTGTTCCCGGCATACGGGTCCGTAGTGGACGATTTGGCGCCGGTCAGCGCGGGGATGCCGACCTCGGTGGCGCTTCCATGGGTCATCGGCGACGGCACGATCACGCCAGGGCAGGGGGCGAGTTTCCTGGGCAAGATGCACGACCCGCTGCTGGTCACGCGCGACCCGAACAAGCCTGATTTCAAACTGCCCGAACTGAGCCTGCCCGCGAACGTGAGCTACGAACGGTTGATGCATCGGCGCTCCATTCAAAAGATCATCGATAAGCAGTCGAGCCTGCTCAGTCATTCGGCGCTGGCGCGCGGGATGGATGCGTACTACGAAAGGGCGCTGGCGATGCTCGATTCACCGAAACTGCGCGAGGCGTTCAACCTGTCCGCGGAGTCGGATGCGGTGCGCGACAGTTATGGACGGACGACTTATGGACAAAGCTGTTTGCTCGCGCGGCGTCTGGTGGAGGCGGGCACGAAGTTCGTGACGGTTTACTTTTCGTCCAACATCGGCGGCGACGTCGGCAGCGGTTGGGACACGCACGGCAATAACGACAAGAAAATGTTTCCGGTGCTGGAGAAGTATCACCTGCCCATGACCGACCAGACGTTGCCCACGTTGATCGAGGAACTCGACCAGCGTGGTCTGTTGGACACGACGCTCGTGATCTGGATGGGTGAGTTCGGGCGCACGCCGAAGATCAACGAAAAGGCGAGCCGCGATCATTGGCCGGATTGTTACACGGTGCTGCTCGCGGGCGGCGGCGTGAAGGGCGCCTTCGTTTATGGCGAATCAGACAAAAACGCCTCGTATCCGACCAGGGATCCGGTACGTCCGGAGGACCTGGCTGCGACCATTTACTACCTTCTGGGAATCGATCCGCACACGGAAGTCTATGCCCCGGGCGCCCGGCCGGTTCTGATCTCGGAAGGGAATCCGGTGATGGGGATCATGGCATAAGATGGTGAGACCCGCTATACACGCCACGATTGCCTCAAGGATTGCTGATGGCTGGCACGAAGCAAATCTTGAAATCGATCATCGGTCAGATTCCAGATTCTCGATCCCCGATTTCAAGTTTGCCAGTCTTTCTATAACACGTGAGACGGCCTACTCGTCCGCAAGGGGGATCGGTTCCGGCGTTAGACGATAGAACCGGTGCGGGAGGTTCGTTGCTTCGTCGTCAACAAAGTCCAGCACACCGTCGATCGCCGGCGTGTCAAAAACAGTTTCCCAGTTGCGCAGATCGCTGCTGGCTTCGACGCGGAAATTCTGGCCGGTTTGCGCCAGAAAACAAATGTGCAACAGTCCTCCCGGCAGTCCAATACACCGACGTCCCGACGCAGGGTGGACGCTGAGAGCATCGCTGATCACCGCGACTGCGCGGCGCGAGCGGCCCACGCGGTAGGTTGGAGGCTGTTCCCCTGGCGGGTCCTCCAATTGCAGGATCACCGGCTCCATCTGTTCCGTCAGATTGTCCGCCAGCGGGCGCACAGTCACGGTCACATGCCTCTGGCCCGCGGGAATCACGGCCTGGCCGGACAGCCTTTCGTAATCGACGCCATTTTCTGCCGTGCCGTGCAGGGAATACCTCACTGCGAGAACCTCGTTCGTCGGCCCAAAGCGCCGAATGCGGAACGAGGCGGTGTCCAGGTCGGTGTTGGATGCGGGCTCGACGGCGAAGGCGTCGCGGGCAGCGACAGTGATGATCGGCAACGAGTCAGGTCCGGCGACCCGGATTTCCACGAGTGCGGATGTGCTGATCCCGCCGTCATCATCGGTGGCACGGGCCGTGAGCACGTGCAGGCCGGGTGTGGTGAATCGCCACACGAAATCGAACGTCTGGGTCTGGCCGGGTGGCGGCGGCTGGATGAAGGTCACGTTCCGCTCTCCGATCTTCCGACCGTCTGCAAAGAATTCGATCTTGCGGACAAACCCGTCTGCATCGCGAGTCTCGGCAATGATCTCGATGGGAGATTCCAGCGGGAACTGCGCGCCGCCTGGTGGCCGCGTGATGGCAACGGCGGGAGGTTGATTGTCCACAGAGCCGACCGTGATGCGCACCGGACGCGATCTTACTTCGGTTGTCGGCCCGCAGAGACGGGCTGTCAACACATGCGCGCCCTGCGACGCGCCCAGCCAAGAGAAGTTGTGATGAACAGGCTCGCCCGGCAACGGCGCGCGAACGAAATCGAATCGGGATTCCCCGATCTTGCGCTCGCCATCCCAGAATTCCACGCAGTTGATGTAGTTGACGTAGCCCTCATCGAGAGCGATGGCGATGGCCTCGATGGGGATGGCTTCGCCGACGTGGAAGCCGTCGCCGTCTTTCGGTTTGGTGATCACCAGACTGGCCCGCGTAAGGCCATCGTCGCGGATGAAGACGGTCGCGCGCTGGTGAATGGGATCGATTTCGAAATCGATACACGGCATGGGCAGACCGAGGGGTGGACAATTCGAGATCGTTGCCACGACGGTTTCGATCCCTTCAGGGACGCCGTCTTTGACGGGAGACACCTGAATCGTGGTCGAAGCAGATCCCTCCGGAATCGTTACGAGGAAGGAAAGCTCGCGATAGTCGGCGCCCGGCGTGGCGCTGCCCGAGTATTGCACGAAGACCGGCAATGACCAGGTGGTGGGTCCGGTCCGTGAAATCCTGAAGACGCCGAAGTCCGCACATGACGGGGGCTCCTCGGGTGCGCAAACTTCCTGCGTGACCGGAGACACGGCTTCAATGCGCACGAGTGGCCTCTCAGATCCCACTGTAATGCGGACGGGTTGCGATTGGAGCGAGGTGCCATCGGCGCGCGTCGTCCGCGCAGTCAATGTGTGCAAACCGGCTGTTGCGCCTCGCCACTCGAAGCTATGATTGATCGGCGTGCCGGGGTCAGGAGCACGAATGAATTCTATCGACGACACGCCGATTCGTTGCTCGCCGTCCCAGAACTCCACGTGGCTGATATAGCCGTCTAAATCGATGGCGGTCGCTTCAATGAGAATGGTTTGGCCAGGCGGGAAGCTGGCACCGTCGCTCGGTTTCGTAATGACAAGGCTCGCCTCCGTCAGGCCATCGTCGCGAATGAACACCGTGGCGCTCTGGTGTGCGGGATTAATTTCGAACCCATCTATGCACAGAATGCCCGTGGCTGGGTCTATCCCCGGCCCGCAATGCGCCAGCGTCGCCACGACGGTCTCGATCCCCTCGGACACGTGGTCGTCGATTGCCTCGACGCGAATCACCGTTGAACTTGCGCCGGCAGGAATTGTCACAAGCCGGTGCAAAGATGGGTAGTCCACACCGGGTGCCGCCATTCCTGAGTACTGCACGAAAAAGGACAGCGATTGATTCGTTGGACCTGTCCGCGAAATCGTAAACTCGCCGATCAAGTTCATTCGCCGGAACGGGGCGGAACTCTCCTCCGCGATGCGTTGCGTGGCCACGATACTGACGAGAGGGATCGGCGGCACCGGTCCGACCGTAATCCGGACCGGCCTCGATTCCAGAAGCAGATCCTGATTCTCGCCAAAGCCCCGCACCGTGAGGAGATGAACGCCTCCGGGCGGGCTGTTCCAGGTGAATCGATGAACGATCAATCCACCAGAGGTCGGCTTGTCGAAGATCACAATGGATTCGCCGATCTTCACTCCGTCGGCATGAAAATCGACCCGGAGAATATCACGCGTGGGATGATAGGCCGCCGCGACAATTTCGACCGTTGCGGGGTGCGCGAACTGGTTGCCTTCCTCGGGTCTGACAATTTCGATTCCAGGCGTCGGGAATGAGCCGTTGTCGAGGATGATCGCGATTGCATCGCGGCCGCCGGGCGCGATTTCATACGTCGGTAGCGGACCCATCAGTTGCGACGGCTCCAATCGGATGAGGACCGTCTCCATGCCTTCCTCGATCTGATCGAATCTCGGAATGATGTCGAAAGTGACCGATCGTTCGCCCGCGGGAATCCGGGTCGAAGAATTCAATTCCTGGTAGTCCGTCCCAGGCGTCGCTGATCCGTGCACGGAGAAGAAGACCAGTTCATCCCTCGACAGATCGCCCGTTCGGGAAATGCGGAACCGCGCCGGGTCGATTACGGTCAGTATTGAAGTTTCGCTCGCGATCGGGTCGTCAACGCCAATGCTCACGACCGTGTCGAGCGGGCGTTCGTTGTCGATGATCGTAATCGTGGCGCTCGCGTGATTCGGATCCTGGATATAGCCGTGACCAGGCACCGCTGTGAAAGTTGCAATGACGGTTTCGGGACCTTCGACGAGCGTGTCGTCCGTTGGGACCAGCATGAGAAACGCGGCGTCTTGACCCGCAGGAATCACCACGCTCCCCGGAGGCAGAGGATAATCGGCACCCGCCGTGGCGCTGCCCGAATAACTCAGATAGACCCGCAAATCGGCGTTGGTGGGGCCGCTACGACGGACGACGAAGCTGGGATAAGCGCAATCCATGTTCGGTGGACAGAACTCACGCGCCTGCGCGTTCTGCAGAGGCAGTGTCTCGAGGCGGACGACCGGGAACGTCGGGGCATCGACAGTGACGTTGACCGGAGGTGACGTGATCGATTGGCTGAATGAAAGCCGGGTGCGGGCGGTGAGCACGTATTGGCCCACTGGCGGGTTGGTCCAATACGCCGTGTGGACGCTGGGTAAACCGGGAATCGCGGGTCGCGTTGTAGCCGTTACGGTCGAGCGAGCGATGAACTGGTCTCCGGCATAGAACTCGACCGGGCCATAGACTTCGTTTTGCGTGTTAACGGCAAATGCTGAAAGTTGAACGACCGATGGAAACTCCAAATGTGATCCGTTTGCAGGCGCGACGATATCCAGCCGCGCCTGAGGGGCTCCGGCCTCGTCGTCGGAGATGACTATGAGCGCTTCTTTGGCATAAGCGTTGACAAAGTATGTCGGAGGCAGGAGCGGGGGCGGTTGGGCTAGCACGCGCACACGCACGATCTCCGGGCCTTCGGCGAGTTGATCGTCGCGCGCAAGCAACGTGAGCTGAGCCGAACGTTGCCCTGCGGGGATTTCCACGCTTGCCGGGAGAGCTTGATAGTCGTCACCAGCCGTCGCGGTGCCGTCAATTGCGAGGAAAACTGTCAGTGCCGTATTCGTTGGAGACGTCCGTTCGATTGTGAGGACACTTGGCACAACAAAGCAGCCGGGGCAGGGCTCGCCAGTCTGCCAGGGAGTGACGCCGATCCTTACTACAGGCAACGTTGCTCCAGGCCCCACGAGGATCGTTACCGGTCGCGCGATCAATATTCCTTGTCCTGGAACTGGGTCGTAGGCCTGAGCACGGATGACGTGTTGGCCGCCCGAGGCGTCGTTCCACCAAAGAGGTGCGCCCGGCCGCGTCGTGCCGATCCGTTGATCGCCGTCGAAGAAGTCCACGCTCCACGATTGATCGCTCCCTGGCCCGATGATCTGCGCGCGCAACTCGATAGTGTCGCCCGGCTGAAACTGCCGGCCGTCGAGCGGCGACGTGATTTCCAGCCGCGTCGTGATGGGATCGTTGTCGTGAATGACCATGGCGACCGACGAATGCGCGAAATCGATCTGATAGGGGGGAATACCCATCGGCGGCGGTGGGATCAGGTGGAAGAATGCGGTCTCGTCGCCCTCGTAGGAATCATCGTCGATCGGGTACAATCGGACGGGTACGGAGCTGGCGCCTGCGGGGATACGAACGCTTGATCCGTTGTTCACTCCATCGAGCCAATAATCTTCGCCCAGTCTGGCTGAACCCTGTTGGGTATTCAGAAGCACCACGAGGTCGCCGGTCAAGGGTCCGGTTCGCCGTACGCGAAACTCGGCCCAGTCGATGTTGTTTTGCGTGATCAGCGTCTCCGCAGCGTCCGGGTCGACCAGTTCGAGGCTCACGATCGGCAATGGTACCGACGCATCGTGGATAAGACCGTGGGCGGTACCATGCTCTCCGACTTGGTAGCATTCGCGAGGAGGTGGAGAAGTGTCATTGCACGCCGGCCTCTCGATGGTGACTTCGACGGTTTCGTCACCTTCGGGAATCTCGTCAAATCGCGCGGACGTTGAAATCGTGGCCTCCCTCGCGCCATTCGGAATAATCACCTGGCTGCTCAGTTCCTCGTAATCAACTCCATTTTGCGCCGTCCCGCCAACCCGGTACGAAACCGGCAAGTCGAAATCGATCGGATCCGTACGCGTGACCCGAAAGATGAGCGCGCGCGACTTGAAATCGCCAAGTTCGTACGCGTCGGCCTTAGAGGCTTCGACGTTTACGACCGGCCGCGTCGGACGCACCGTGATGTGGACGGGCAGAGAGGTCTGCCTGGCGCCCGAATCTGTCGCAGCCTTCGCCGTCAGCGCATAAGAGCCCGGCGGCGGGTTCGGCCAGGTAAAGGTGAATGAAATGAACGGCGGCATCGGTTCCGGGTCGGGCACGCCGGAATGCACTTCCCCGAGTTTCACGTTGTTGGCGAAAAACTCGACGTTCGTGACAGCTCCAAAATCGAAATTCGAGACCGCGACAAAAACGCGGGCGACAACGGGCAGATTGGTGGGCGTGGTGAAGGTATCGCCCTCACGCGGATAGTGGATGGCAATCGCCGGCTCAACAACGCGGATGTGGACCGGCGACGACGCAGTCTGAGCGCCGCGATCGTCGGTGGCCCTGGCGGTGAGGGTGTATTCGCCGGCGGGCACATTCGTCCACGCCAGGAAAAACGGCCCGATGGGATTCATCGTGGCGAAGTTCGTGCGGATGCCGAGACTCGCATTGTTGGCGAAGAATTCAACGGTCTGAATCGTGAAGTAACCATCCGGGTCGTCCGCTTGGGCGATAAGCATGATTGTCGTCGGCGCGGTGAACG
>Ga0075421_100005416_pt1 | contig 15430 bp, 10 predicted proteins | sample SoiMetdeltSBSDD5_FD_75292 | JGI IMG/M metagenome (GOLD analysis project Ga0075421, IMG submission 75292) | Bulk soil microbial communities from a Populus tree surrounding site in Tennessee, USA - Soil MetaG P. deltoides SBSDD5 | ecosystem: Environmental > Terrestrial > Soil > Tree plantation...
CAGTAAGGGAGGTGCCTGAGACAGAGAATTATCATACACACTCCAGCTTGTCGCCAGTGGAAGATACAGGTTGAAAAAATTTCGTATCCCATGCTGATACCGTCTGCGTATTATAACTTCAGGGACATCGTGACCTCCGAGACGCACGCGTTCCCTGACGCGCTGTACAGCCAGTACGGGGCTACGGAGCCAGAGAAACAACACGTGAAAAGCATAATCCTGTTGACACAGTTGGCGTATCCATGGGGCGTAAGAGCGTGTGGCGAGCGTGCTTTCAAAGGCAAATGTGCGCCGCTGTGCGGCTAAAGCGCGCAGATGCCTCAGCATAATACGGCCCGCTTCCAATGCGACCGTCTCCGGTTGAAAGGCAGACAGGCCAAGGGCAATAGCATCAGCATTGACGTATTCCATCACCCCAAAGGTGTCTCGTAACAGCAAAGGGGCCAGTGTGGTCTTGCCGGCGCCATTTGGCCCGGCGATGATAATCACGTGTGGCCGTGGGTTATGCACCATGCTCACATCCACCTATGACGTGTCACGTGCTGCATCTGCGCGGACCAGCGCCGCCTCCGCCTGTGGCAGCCAGAAGGTCATGTCCATAGCGCGGTACAGGTCGATAGCAGCGACTAACTCGGTACGGGCCTGCTCCCGTTGGCCCGTCTTGGCATACAGCGTGCCAAGACCGTGGTGACAGTGCGCCTGCAGTGGACGCATGCCGCGTTCCTCGGCCAGGGTGAGGGCTTGCTGATAGTGGGCCTCGGCTTGCGCTATCTCAAGAGGCTCGCGCCGTGCGGCGATGTCGCCGAGCAGGCGCATGGCATACGCCTGGTGGCCGCGTTCCTGGTGCGCACGGGCATGCGCCAGCACACCTTCGGCAAGGGCGTGCGCTTCCTCCAGGCAGCCGGCCAGCACCTGCACTTCCCCCAGGGAGAGGCCACAGAGCGCCTGGAAGTCCCCTCTTTCCATGACCGTCGCCTGTTCCGTCGCCTGCTGCGTGAGTAGCGTCACGGTGTCGGTAACGCGTCCGCTCAGGGTATACGCCGCACCCAGGGTCGCAGCCATCCAGGGGAAAAGAACCGGGACGTCGGCTTCGTGACAGAGACCCACGGCCCGTTCGAGCCGAGGGAGCGCCCTGGACAGGTCACCCTGGCGGAGGGCCAGCAGACCGAGCCCCCACAAGGCCACAATAAGGCTACCGTGATGATTCACCACCTCGGCAAGGCGGAGCCCTTCCTCCCCGAAGGCCGTGCCTTCAGCGAATGCCCCCAACTCGGCATGGCATGTGGCGAGATAGGCACGGGACATCACAGCGGGCAGGAAGAAATGACCGAAGTGCTCGCGGCGCCGCACCCCGTCGAGGCAGACCACGGTCTGCCTGAAACAGTCGATCGCCCGACGATAGTCACCTTGACACTCGTAGGCTCTACCGAGGTATTGGTTCGCCAGCGCCTGCCCGATGCCATCCCCGTCGGCCGCGGCGAGCACTACAGCGCGTTGGGCAGCGGCAAGGGCCTGGTCATAGGCACCTCTGGTGTAGAAATAGTGTGACAGAAATTGTGAGACCTGTCCCAGCCGACGAGAGTCGGCAAGGGCCTCGGCGAAGGCCTCGGCCTCGCGCAGGCATATCAGGAGACGCCCAGAGTGGCCAGAGACAGAGAGTGCCGTGCGCAGGGCGAGCCGGAGATCGATGGCCTGCACGCGCGTGTCGTGCGTCTCTAGTAGATGTTGAAGTGCACTGAGCGCCTGCTCGAAGCACCCCACGGCCTCACGATTTGCCGAGCGCACGAGGGCGAACTGCCCAGCCTGCTGCCAATAGGGCAAGGCCTGAGCATGCAAGCCAGCGGCAGTGTAGTGCCGCGCCAGCACTTCGGGCTGCGTCTCGGCGGTGTCGGAGAAGCGCTCGGCCAGCCCCTGGGCGATGCGCTGGTGGTACTGCTGTCGGGTGCTGCGCAGCAGCGACTCGTAGGCCGCGTCCTGAATCAGCGCGTGCTTGAACGTGTAGGTCGCCTGGGGTGGCAGTCCCCGTGGCGCGACGATCTCTGCCTCTACGAGCTGTGCCAGCGCCCCCTGTAACGTCCCCTCGTCGAGCGACGCGACGGCCTGCACCACATCATAGGTGAACGTGCGCCCGATGGTGGCCCCCAGTTGTGCCACGACTTTGGCGCCGGCAAGGCGATCCAGCCGTGCCAGTAGGGCGTCGTGCAGGGTAGCGGGAATGGCCAGGGGGGGCAGCGGGCCGGGCAGCGTATAACGGTCCTCCTGCTCCTCCAGCAGCCCTGAGGCCAGCACCGTTTTGGTCAGCTCTTCCACAAATAGGGGTACGCCATCCGTTTTGCGCACCACCTCCTGGAGGACCGCCGGGGGTAGCGCCTTGTCCCCCACCACGTGCGTCACCAGGTGCCCGATCTCAGCCGGGGCCAGGCGCCGCAGCGTCAGGGCAGTGAAGTGGGCCGCCATGGCCCACGGCGGGTGAAACTCGGGACGTGCCGTCAGGACGAGACAGAATCGCCACTGGGCGCACTGCTCCATGAGCAGGCTCAGCAGCTCTACGGTCGAGGGATCGACCCAGTGCAGGTCTTCCACCACGAGCAGGACCGGCTGCCGCTGTGTTTCCGCGTGCAGCCAGGCCAGGAGGGTCTCCAGGGTTTTCTGGCGCTGCCGTTGTGGTGTCAGGGTGAGGGGAGCATAGGAGGCCGGCAGGGGGAGCGCCAGCAGCGCCGCTAGCAGCGGCACGGCCTCGGCCAGCGCCATCCCTGACGCCGACAGCGCGGTTTCCAGAGCCCGCAATTGCTCGGCGTCTTTCCCCTCTTCCGCGACTGTGTTGGCGGAGGGGCGACAGCTTAACGTCGCCCCTTCCCGCTGGGAGAGGGGGCCAGAATCGTCCAGGGCCTGTGGACGTGGCGTGAGCAGGTACTGGAGCTGGTCGATGACGGGGTGCAGGGCGCTCTGCTGGTGATACGGCGACCCACGCCACGCAATACGGGTGTGGGGCGCGGCCGCGATGTGCTCTTGCAGCACCTGCACCAGGCGGGATTTGCCAATGCCGGCCTCGCCGCTGAGCAGCACCACCTGCCCCAGCCCGGCGCTGGCCTGCTCCCAGCGCCGCTGCAGGAGAAGCACTTCTTCGTCTCGACCTATCAGTGGGGTCAAGCCTCTCCCCGTGACGACGTCGAGCCGGCTCTGCGCCCCACTCTCGCGCAGAACCTGATAGACCTGGAGTGGCTGCGGCACGCCTTTGAGCGCTGGCGCCCCGAGCGGCTGACAGACAAAATAGCCGTGGATGAGCTGGGCCGTCTCCGCGCTGATCACGACCGTATCTGGAGCCGCCAGGCCCTGGAGACGTGCCGCGATGTTCGGCGTTTCCCCCAGGGCGAGTTGCTCCTGCCGCTCGCCGCTGCCGATCTCACCGACCACCACCAGCCCGGTGTGGATGCCGAGCCGCACGGCCAGGCGCACCCTGTACTCTCGCTCCAGACGTGTATTCAATGTCCGTACGGCCTCAACCATGCCCAGGCCGCTGCGCACGGCACGCTGCACCGTGTCTTCATGCGCCCGGGGATAGCCGAAGTACACTAGCAGGCCATCGCCGAGGTACTGGGCAATGTGGCCGTCAAAGCGCTGGACGACCTCGGCACAGGTGGCCTGGTAGGCGCGCACCACAACGCGCAGGTCTTCGGGGTCTAAGCGACTCGCCAGCGCCGTCGAGTCCACCAAGTCACAGAACAGCACGGTGAGCTGACGGCGTTCGGCCTCTGGGGACGTCGGCGCGGCCGCTACGGAGGGGCTCAGTGGGAGTGGCGCATCAGCGCTGCCAGGGGGTGCCCCTGGCTGGGAAGCCAGGGGGATGGTAGGTGGGGAGACATCCGTGCCGCCCGTCCAGACTAGCACTTCCCCGTCCTCATCCACCGCCAGCCGTTGACCCTTGATGAGTTCGGCCTTCACGTCCTTCAGATAGTCGTCATCCAGGTTGAGCTGGCGCTTGAGGGCGCGATACGTCAGGCGCCCGCGGCGCTGCAGGAGGGCAATGGCTTGATCGAGGATTTCTTCAAAGGTCATCGCTGACCCTCCATCGCTTCACAATTGCGCCTTGTGCAACTCATCGTGCAGCGCGCGTAGGGTAGGATAGCGCGTGCGCAAGGCCTGCATATACGTCTCCCAGTCGGGGTGGGCCTTAAGACGGCTCGAGAGCTGCTTGGCGCGCTGGAGATAGGTGGTGGCCTGCTGATAGGCGCCGCGCGACCGCCGCCCAATGGCGCGCTCGGCCAGTTCTTGGTACAGGGCAATGGCGGCGTGTGGATGCTCTTTTTCGGCGGCTTGCGCCACCTCCCATTTGTAATCATGCCAGCCGTCGCTGACGCGCGGCAGGAGTTCCAGGGCTCGCGCCACATCGCCTTCGTGCAGCGCGATGCTGATCAGCGCGCCGAATTGCTTCTGGCGTTGCAGCTCATCGAGCACCCCGGAGCGCACTTGGGCCCAGGTGGCGGCCTTACGGCTGACCTCGTGCAGAGTTTGGAAGGCCTCGACCGATGGGGTACCGAGGAAGACCCGCTGCTGTGCCTCGACGGCTTCCTGGGGCGTGCCGTACTGGCGATAATACTTCGCCAGCCAGTCCCGACTTACCCAGTGGTCGCTACCGTGCTCCCGCACTAGGGCGAGCGCCGCGGTCGGTTCTGCCGCCTCCAACAGCGCATCCGCGAACTGGGTCACCAGGCCCGGTTTCCCGACGATAATCTGTTCAATCAGCTCCAGAGCCGCATCAATCTGACCAGTATCGATGAGCAGATGTGCCTGCTGTTCTGGCGTGCCCAGTTCGCGAATCAGCGCCGCCGCGTCGCCTTCCCGGTCACAGCGCTCCAGCCCCTCGGCCAGCAATTCCACCAGCGCCGAGCGCGCCCAGTCCCTGCTCTTACGGACTTCGGTACGGATGCGCTCCTCGAGCCACTGCCATTCGGCCGCACTGGCGTGCTCTAATACCGCCTCACGCGCGCTCGGCGCCAGATCGATCCCGCCCATCTCAATGTCGGTGAACTCCGCTTCCAGGAGAGCCGCCAACCACTCCCGGCGGGTGGCGGCATCTGCCTGGCTGTGCTGTAAACTCTCGCCCAGCCCCTGCGCCAGCTCATCAATGACGCTCGCGATGTCACCGTCTTCGTCCATCGAGCGCACCAGATCATCGTACCCGCGTACAGCTTCGTCGAGTGCCACGTGGTAGATGGCGCCGGCATTGAGCCAGTCGCCAGCCTGGGCCAGACGCGCCGCCGCCGCGCCCGCGGCCCGCAATTCCCTCTCGATGCGGTCTGGATTTTCGCTCTGCATGGCCCGGCGCACCTGCCGGCGATACGCGCTGGCGTCCAGCCGCTGGCCCGCCGGGCTCTGACGGCTCTGGTGCGTTGCCACCGCGAGCTCTACCATCGACAGCAACTCTGGCTGCTGCTGCACCATCTCACCAATTAGGGCGATGAGCTGTTCTTTGCTGCTGTCGGCCAGCAGTATCTCCAGCGGCGGGATGACACGGAAGGCGTGCGGCTCGTGGACGTACGTCAGCAGCAAGGCGACGATGTGCTTGCACGCGCCGCCCCAGTCGTAGGGACAGGTACAGGACGTCGCCGCGATACCGTGCGGCGCGAGCGTGGCGCTGACCGCATATGGCTCATCGTCCGAGCCTTCACACTGCGCGCGCAGCGCCCACCCTTGTCTGACGGGTTCGACAATGGCCCCGTCGCGATAGTAACTCTTGCCGCGCTCGAAGCTCTGCTGATTGGCGAGCTGGAGCACCTGTGCCTCGGTCAGGCGAGGTAAAGGTTCCTGAGTCATAATGCCCTCTCTCCATGCGTGTGTCGGAAGATCAGCGTAGTGCTCATACGCCACCCACCTGCGCCAGCGCCGCCTCGGCCTGGGGTAGCCAGAAGGTCATATCCATGGCGCGATACAGGTCAAGCGCGGCGGCTAACTCGGTGCGGGCCTGCTCTCGCTGGCCCGTCTTGGCATACAGTGTGCCAAGGCCCAGGTGGCAGTGGGCCTGGAGCGGGCGCATGCCGAGTTCTTCGGCTAGGGTGAGGGCTTGTCGGTAATGATCTTCGGCCAGAGCAGCCTCTGGGGGCTCGCGCTGCGCCGCAATGTCGCCGAGGAGGCGTAGAGCATACGCCTGGTTACCCCGTTCCTGGTGCTCACGGGTGAGTGCCAGTGCCCGCTCGGCGAGGATCCGCGCCTTCTCCAGGCGGCCGGCCAGCACCTGCGCCTCCCCCAGGGCGAGATGACAGAGCGCCTGATAGACTACCGTTTCCGTTGCCATGGTCTGCTCCAGCGCCTGCGTGAGCAGGGGCACAGCGTCGGCGAAGCGCCCGCCCAGGGTGTATGCCGCCCCCAAGGCCGGAGCTATCCAGGGGAAAAACGTCGTGTGGTCTATTTCCTGACAGATGCTCATGGCCCGTTCGAGCCGGGGGAGCGCCCTGGGCAGGTCGCCCTGGCGGCAGGCCAGCAGACCAATCCCCCATAAGGCCATCATGAGGCTCGCGGGGTGCGCCACCGCCTCGGCAATCCGCAGCCCTTCGTCCCCGCGGGTGTTGCCCTTCGCGAACGTGCCCAGCTCGGCATGGCACAGGGCGAGCCAGGCACAGGAGAGCACAACGGGCAGCTGGACCTGACCGAAGCGCTCGCGGTGTCTCGCCCCCTCGAGGGACGCCACGCTCTGTTCGAAGCAGTCGATCGCCCGATGATAGTCGCCCTGAATCCCGTAGGCTTGGCCGAGGCGCTGGTTCGCCAGCACGTGTAGGACGATATCCCCGCTGGCCATGGCGAGCGCGAGGGCGCGCTGGGCAGAGGCAATGGCCTGGTCATACGCGCCTGCGATGCGGAAATGGACCGAGAGAAAGAGCGAGACCTGTCCCAGGCGACGCGGGTCGTCGAGGGCGGCAGCAAGGCACTCGGCCTCACGTACACACGCCAGGATACGCCTCATGTTACCAGAGGGCAGGAGTGCCACGCGCAGGGCGAGCCGGAGGTCGATGGCCTGCTCGCGCGTGGCGCGCGTCTCCGGCAGATGCGCGAGGGCGCTGAGCGCCTGCTCGCAGTACCCCAGGGCCTCGCCATGGGCCGACCGCGCCAGGGCCTTCTGCCCCGCCTGCCGGAAGTATGTCAGGGCCTTATCCCACACCTTGCCCCGCAGGGCATGGTGCGCCAGGTGCTCGACCTGCTCGGCCAGGCGGTCGGGGGAGAGGCGTTCGAGAACCTCAACAATGTGGGCGTGCAGTCCACGCCGGCGCTCCTGGAGCAGACTGCCGTAGGCCACCTCGTGGGTCAGAGCGTGCTTGAAGGTGTAGGCATGGTCCGGGAACAGGCGCGTCTCGTAGAGGAATTCGGCAGCCTGGAGGTGTGTCAGGCCACAGTGTAACGCCGCCTCGTCCAACTCGGCAATGGCCTGCAGCAGGGGCAGAGGCACTTCCGTCCCAATGACCGCGGCGGTCTGGAGGAGGTGCTTCTCCTCGGGGGGCAGCCGGTCTATGCGTGCTGCGAGCACGGCTTGCACCGTGGCCGGCACCTGGATGCCTGGGAGCGCCTGTGCCAGACGATACGCTCCTCGTGCACCGATCAGCACCTGTGTTTCCGCCAAAGTGCGCACGCTCTCCTCTAGGAAGAAAGGATTGCCCTGCGTGCGCGCAATCAGGAGCTGGGTGAGCTGTGCCAGGCTCGGGTCATCCCCGAGCAACGCCTGGAGCAGCTCGTTGGCACTTGCCGGAGGCAGCGGGTCGAGCCACAGTTGGGTATAGTAGGTCTTGCTCACCCAGCCGTGCTGATACTCAGGGCGATAGTTGACTAGCAGGAGGACCCGAGCGGTCGGCAGGCTCTCGACGAGGCTGTCCAGCAGCGCCTGCGTCTCGGTATCAATCCAGTGCAGATCCTCGAAGACCACCACCAGCGGCTGCACCTGGCTTTCACGCAGCAGCACCCGCTTGAGGGCGTCGAGCGTGCGCTGGCGGCGCTGCGGCGGATCAAGTTTCAGGAAGGGACTGTCAGCCGGGAGGACTTCCAGGAGCGAGAGCAGTGCCGGAACTGCCTCCTGGAGGGCTGTGTCGAGCGTCAATACCTGTCCGGTCACCTTGGCGCGGACCGTGCGGGGGTCGTCGCCATCCTCCAGGTGGCAGTATCGCTTGAGGAGGTCGAGCACCGGGAAGTAGGGCGTGGCCTTGCCATAGGAGACCGACGCACTTTCGAGACCCAACCACCCCTGCGTGCGGTGGGAGTGCACAAACTCGTAGACCAGGCGCGACTTCCCAACGCCGGCCTCCCCCACCAGCGCCACCATCTGCCCATGTCCTGTGCCGGCCTGCAGCAGGGCCTGCTGCAGCGACTCCAGCTCATGGTCCCGTCCGACAAACCGGCTCAGCCCACGCACCGCAGCCGCTTGTAAGCGCTGGCGGACGGCCGTGACCCCGACCAGTTCGAATACATCCACGGGCTCTGCCAGACCCTTTACAGGGACTGGCCCTAGGGCATTCACCCGTACTAACCCTTCCACCAGCCGCAGCGTCGTCGCTGTCAGCAGGATGCTGCCTGGGGTAGCGAGTTGTTCCATACGGGCCGCCAGGTGTGTCGTCTGACCGATGGCCGAGTAGTCCATGTGCAGATCATTGCCAATGGCGCGCACCACCACCTCACCCGCGTTGAGCCCGACACGCATCTGCACTGCCAGCCCCTGCGTGCGCCGTACCTCCTCAGCATAGCGCTGCATGGCCGCCTGCATGGCCCGGGCGGCATAGCAGGCCCGTGCGGCGTGGTCCTCATGCGCCACAGGCGCTCCGAAGAGGGCCATAATGCCATCACCCAGCACCTGGTTCACGGTGCCTTCATAGCGGTGCACTGCCTCCATCATCAGATGCAGGGCAGGGTCGAGAAGGCGGCGGGCCGCTTCTGGATCGAGGCTGGCGATCAGCTCCGTCGAACCTTTGAGATCGGCAAACAGCACGGTGACCTGCTTGCGCTCGCCTTCCAGGGCAGCGCGGGCAGTGAGGATTTTCTCCGTGAGATGCGGCGGAGTGTAGGTCAGAGGCGCACGGTCTTGGACTGGGGCTGGCACGGTGGCTGAAGCCAATGCTGCCTCTCCAATCCAGACCAGTACTCTGCCATCCTCGTCGACAGCCAGCCGTTGGGCCGTAATGCTCTCGTCCTTGAGCCCCGCGATATCGTCGTCATGCAGCTCGAACCGTCTTTTCAGTGCCCAATACGACACCCGTCCCTGACGGCGGAGCAAATCGAGTATCTGATCGAGGATGTCGTCAAATGTCATCAGTGCTCTCCTGGCACCTTGTGACCACGATGACGTCTTTTCGGTCGCATGCTATCATAGCAGAAATGCTCTGCGCTTGTTGTACCTTGAGCCTCTAGCAAGGAATCGCCTGTGAAACAGCAGCTCGTGCGTGAAATGGTGGGGGGAGAGTGGTATGAGTACATCCCCCTGGGGAAGTTTATCGTCTCGGCTCCAGGGGTCTGCCGTGGCCGTCCGACGTTTAAATACACCCGCATCGAAGTGGCTGGCGTCCTCGAACGCCTCGCGGCTGGGCACGATATTGAAGCCCTCATCATAGACTCCCGAGAACGTCTCTCACGTGAAGCGATCGCCGAAGCTGCCGTCCTGGCGGCCAAAGCCCTCACCCGGCAGGCCACCTCCCGCACCGGCGTGACATGATTGTCCTCGATGAGCAACTCTTGAGCTATGGTATACAGGTGTCTATCGCTCGCTGGTATCGTGGCGTCGTGACCGACATCACGCAGTTGCGTCCGCATACGGTCATCCTCGACGAAGCTATCCCTATGCTTCTCCGGGCAGTATCTCGGCCAACATTCGTCACGATCAATGTCGCCGATTTCTGGCGGCGTCTGGCTCCCAACCCCCAATTCTGCATTGTGTGTTGTGCTGTCTCTCACACCCGCGCCCAGGAAGTCCCCGATCTCTTGCGTCGTGTCCTGGCCCTGGAGCCATTCCGCACCCGTAGCCGTCGGCTTGGCAAGATTGTGCGCGTCAGCCCTCAGCACGTACAATACTACACAACAGACATACGAGCTATACACCTCATTGCCTGGCCCAAGGCACCACGCCGGGGATAGCAGAGTCCCGAGGAGGAGCGAACCTTAGAGGAGACACGGGCATGACGAGTATCCAGACCAGCGTCTGTATTGTGGGCGGTGGGCCAGCGGGGCTTTTACTTGGTCTGCTGCTGGCCAAACGGAACGTGGACGTCATTGTCCTGGAAGGCCATGAGACCTTCGAGCGCGAGTTTCGCGGCGAAGTCCTGCAGCCGAGCACGGCACATTTGCTCGACGAGTTGGGGTTACTTGAGTACATCCTGGCGCAGCCCCATTCGACCTTGAACGAAGGGATCGTCCGTATCAATGGTAGCATCGCCGGCAAGTTTGCCTTCGATAACATTGTCCCCGAGTATCCCTATGCCATCTGGATGCCCCAGCCGATCTTCCTGAAAGCGCTCGCGGACAAGGCTGCTCCCTTGCCGAGCTTCCAGTGCTGGATGGGGGCACGGGTAGGGAGCCTCATCGAGGAAGATGGCACAATCGTGGGGGTGCGCGGTACGCGTCATGGCAGAGAACCGTTTGAGATTCGGGCTGACGTAGTTGTGGGTGCCGACGGACGCTATTCAGCGCTACGGCGCCTCGGCCAGTTTGAGATCGAATACCAGCACCACGACTTTGATATCATTTGGTTTGTCATCGAACAGCCCCCAGACTGGCCGAATACGATATACATCTCGTTCGGGTCAGAGGTGCGGGGTCTCATGCTCCCGAAATATCCCCACCATATTCAGGCAGGCATTGCACTGCCGACAGGCGAGTGGGCCCACTGGCGGGAGGCTGGTATTGCCGCAGTGGCCGAGCATGTGCGTCGCTTCGACCCGGTCTTCGCTGAGTTTGCCGCAGGTCTGCAGGACTTCAAACCCTTCTTCCCGCTTGAAGGCCAGATCGTCCTGGTGAAAGACTGGGCGCGTGATGGCATGGTGCTCATTGGCGATGCGGCCCACACCATGAGCCCTGCCGGTGCCATTGGTGTGAATGTGGCGCTGGCGACAGCTGCGGTTGCCGCGCAAGAGATCTATCCGCTCCTGGGCCATGGGCCGATTGCCCACGACGACTTAACCGCCATCCAGCAGCTTCGTGAAGGGGACGTGCGCACCTTGCACCGCTTCCAACTCGGGGCCCAGCGTGTCCTCCTGGCACAAGGGAGCAGCAATCCCATCATGAGCTGGCTCCTCCCCAGGGTGCTACCGCTGCTCCTGCATTCACCTCTGCTGCCGCGCGTGCAGCGCCGGCTGTTCTTTGGTGCTCCCCTGCCACCACTCGATCCTGCGTTCAGTTTTCGTACTTGACCGGCTCACGGACCGTGCCGCGTCTGCCTGGATGGGCCAGGGACAGACGCCGCACGGCTACAGCATCAGGCGAGAATCTCCTGGAGGTTATAGACCCGGATCATGTTGCCGCCGAGGATCAGCTCCTGCTCGTCCTCGGGCACGTCGGCAAAGTTGCGGGCGATCGCCTCGCGCGACTTCGGGAAGGTGGAGTCGAAGTGCGGGTAGTCGGAGCCCCACATCATCTTGTCCACGCCAATCAGGTCACGGCAGCGTATGCCGGGCACATCATCCTGGAAGGTCGCGTACACCTGGCGGCGCCAGTAGTCGGCCGCGTTCCCCTCGAGCTGAGGAAAGCGCGGGGCGAAGCGCCAGGAGTACCATTCCAGCCGCTTCAGGTAGTTCGGAATCCAGCCGATGTCGTTCTCGACCGAGATGAGCTTCAAATTCGGATGCCGCTGCAAGACGATGCCCGTGATCATTTCGGCGATCGTCTTGAAGGCCGGTACCGGCAGCACGACGCCGTCCACGATCGGATTGGGGCCCACCTGGGGCCCGCCCTGGCGGGTGAGGATGTGGACATTGACGGGCAGGTCGTACTCTTCGACGACGGTCCAGAGCTCCTCCCACATCGGGTTATCGTAGCGGCGTTCTGGGAGCGGGTCGTTGGAGACGAAGATGCCGCGGAAGCCGAGCTTCTTGACGCGATGTAACTCCTTGAGGTCTTCCGTCGGGTCCGTCATGGAGATATTGGCGATCGGAAACAGGCGCTTAGGCGCGTACGCGGCGTAATCAGCCGCCCAGTCGTTGTAGGCGCGGTGGGCGTCGCGCTGGAACTCGTCGTCCGGGTGGCTGAACAGGGACATGCCGTAGCCGCAATAGAAGATCTCGGCGCCGATACCGTCGAAGTCCATGTCCTTGAGGCGCTCGACCGGATCCCAACTGCCGGGGCGGCAGACCGCATAGCCACCACGAGAGAACTTCTCGTGCTCCTCGGGCGGGATGCCGGCGTTGCCGAGGCTCGTCGGGTTGAACGGCCGGAGCCCCTCACAGGCGAGAAAATCTCCCGTTTGCCCGTTGTACTTGTGGATCAAGTGCGGCGCCCGGTCGCGGAACTTGTGCTGCATGCGCGTCGTCCACAGGTCGGGCGGTTCGAGCACGTGGGAATCTGCTGAAAGTACCTGGCTGGCCATCCGTTCCTTCCTTTCCTTACTCTGGCAGTCCTCTAGGGCTAGGCCGGCAGCTTGTCGCCGTCTGGCGGCGCCGGCACCTCGAAGGCGTTCACGATACCGCAGAGGATACCGTAATAGTTCGCGGCCGCCGTCAGCTCGACCAGCCACTGCACACCGTGCCGGTTCTTAAGGGCATCGAAGGCCGCCTGGTCGACCCGGTTGTTGCGGATAAGCTGCTCGGCGTAGGTGATGATCTCCCGCTCTTCGACGGGCAGTCCGGCCGGATCTTTCCGCGCACGGATCACGTCGATAGCCTCCTCGCGCACTCCGGCACGGCGGGCCGCATTTACCTGAGCGGCCCACACGTAGGCCCCTTGCCGCTCCCGCACGCCCACCAGGATGGCGAGTGAGCGGTCCTTGGGCGCGACGATACTTTTTTCGCGGTAGAAGTTGCCGAGGCCTAGCATCTGCTTGGCCAACTCGGGACTATGCAGCAGCATACTGAACGGTCCACGTATCTGACCGAATACCTTCAGCACACCGTCGACAACGTCGTGATGCTCGGCGGCCACGTCGGACTTGTCAGTGATGGGGGCAACCCTTGGCATGATGATGACTCCTTTCGTGTGGTAAGGAGAATAGGCAATGCAAACGCTATTGTGCCACAGTGCGGTCGGGAATGCACTGTCATCCGGAAATATCGGGCAGTGATCATCCTCAGCCAGGTGACGCGGCGGAGAAAATGTGCTTTATTTGTCTACACCTCTTCCGTTCGCTTTTACATAGCCTGACATCGCAGCATAGGAGCATCTTATCATGAATATTGGCACATCTGTCCCTCTGCCGGCCTATACTATTGACCCGGCCTTTATGGCCAAAAAAGCCGAGGAACTCGGCTTTGAGTCGATCTGGTACGCGGAGCATCCCGCGGTGCCGGTGCACAGCACCAGCCCCTTCCCGGCCACTGGTGGCGAGATCCCCTGGACCTATTCCCATTTCACTGATCCCTACATTGCCCTGGCCAGGGCTTCCGGGGTCACCAGCACAATTAAACTCGGTACGGGCATTACCCTGGTGCCTGAGCGCAATCCACTTCTCCTGGCCAAGGAGATTGCCAGTCTTGATCGGTTTAGCGGCGGCCGCTTCCTGTTCGGCATTGGCACGGGCTGGCTACGGGAGGAAACTGAACTCATGGGCGGCGACTTCGTGCATCGCTGGACGCAGACACGGGAAGCCATTGAGGTCATGAAGGCGCTGTGGACCCATGATGAGGCGGAGTACCACGGCCAGTATTTCAATTTTCCACTGGTCCGCTCCTATCCCAAACCCGCCCAGAAGCCGCATCCGCCGATTATCCTTGGGGGACACGCCAAGAATGTGCTGCGCCGGGTGGTGGCGCATGCTGACGGCTGGCTGCCCAACCGCATCACGCCCGCTGAGGTCGAGACGAGCCGCGGCCAGCTCGACGCTATGGCAAAAGAGGTCGGGCGCGATCCGAGATCGATTACCATTTCTGTGTATGGCCAGCCACCGGACCGGGCGGTCGTGCAGTCGTTCCTCAATGCCGGTGCTGACCGTGTGGTGGTGCGGCCCGAACATGTTGCAACCGAGGCTGAGATGGGCGCACAGTTGGAGCGCATGGCCGAAGCAGTTCTTCGATAGGAGAGTGCTGCACGGGCAGTGCATGTCCCTTAGGCAATATCGACGACTACATTGCCAATGTGCTGTGCTGCTTCGACCATTTCGTGGGCTGCCACAATATCGTCAAGCTGGAAGTGAGCTGCAATGGTCGTCTGCAGCGCGCCGTTGGCGAGCATACAGTTCAAATCGGCTATGCCAGTGTCGCGATCGGCATCTGACAGAGCGTAGACGATGAACCATTTGAGTGTCGCCCCACGCGCGATGAAAGCCTGTGCCGGGACGCTTGCCATCGGTGCATCCGTCCCGTAGATAATGACTGTGCCGCCCGGCGCCAGGATGCGATCATACAGTGGTGCATTGGCGGAGAGGTTGAGTTCGATGATGCGGTCGGCGCCGCGTCCGTCGGTCAGCTCAGCAACCCGTTCCACGACATTCTCGGTGCGGTAGTTAATGGCCTCATCAGCACCAGCAGCGCGGACATACGCCGCCTTCTCAGGCGAACTGATAGTAGTCAGCACACGGGCGCCCTTGGCTTTGGCCATCTGAATGGCATGGTGACCCACGGCGCCGGCGCCGCCAACAATCAGCAGCGTCTGGCCGGTGACTGCACCGTCAAAGGTGATGGCGCGCTGCGCCGTGAGGAAGGGAATCCCAAAGCAAGCTGCCGCCGCAAAATCAACCCCGTCAGGCAATGGCACAACATATTTGTGTGGCAGCACCACATACTCGGCAGCCGTTCCGAAGGGTCGCTTCCACTGCGCGTTCATCACCCACACCCGCTGACCGACACAGCGCGCATCGATACCGGCGCCTACCGCATCAACAATGCCGGCACCGTCACTATGCGGAATGATCATCGGAAAGGGCAGACCAGCGCCACGACCACGCAAGCGCGCCTTCCAGTCCGATGGGTTCACACCCGAAACGTGCACACGCACGCGGATTTCACCCGCACCAGGTGACGGTATGTCGACCTCGCCAAGGCGCAGGACATCTCTGGCAGCACCAAGCTTTGTGTAATAGGCAGCGCGCATGCGTTCTCCTCCGCGTTTCTTGATGAGAACATGTAAACGCTATTGTGCCATAGCGCGGTCAGGCATGCACTATCATCCGCAAAACTGGTGCGACCTCACCGTACTGTGAACGGCGCATTGTAGGGCCGGCCGAAGGGAATGCCGGCAGTCACAGTTTGCACCGGCTTGAGATAGGCGCGACCCGTGCGCGTGTTGTTGCGGGTGTCGACGAAGGATACCTCCCCCTCGACCA
>Ga0075421_100005417_pt1 | contig 15430 bp, 15 predicted proteins | sample SoiMetdeltSBSDD5_FD_75292 | JGI IMG/M metagenome (GOLD analysis project Ga0075421, IMG submission 75292) | Bulk soil microbial communities from a Populus tree surrounding site in Tennessee, USA - Soil MetaG P. deltoides SBSDD5 | ecosystem: Environmental > Terrestrial > Soil > Tree plantation...
CTGCGTGATTGACGATCCAGGCGATCTGATCGGGAAACAGCCGCGGATTGACCGTGTGATAGACCGCTCCAATTCCCATGATGCCGTACCAGGCCTCGAGATGGCGCCAAGTGTTCCACGCCAGCGTCGCGACGCGATCGCCGAGCCCAATGCCCTCTTTGTCCAGGCGTTGCGCCAGGCGCAGGGCGCGCGCGCGGACCTGCGCGTAGGTGGTGGTGTGAAACGGGCCTTCGATCGAGCGCGAAATGATCGGCCGCTCGGCATGGTTTGTCGCGGCATGATCGATGATGCGATGACAAAGGAGTGACCAGTTCTGCATCAGACCGAGCATTGCGTTTCCTCGTAGGTCCTCATCTTTTGAAGTCAGAGCGTGTAGCGCAGTGACGAAGCATAAATCGCGTCGGCTCGGCTGCATCCGCCAGCAGCGGATCTCGCCTGGCCAGGTGCCCAAGGTTACCGGCGTGCCGCGGCCGCGCAACCGGGGAATCTGCGGGTTGTCCTCCCGGCTTAGCCAAAGCGCGCGAGCGAAAATCGCGCGATGTCGTGGGCCGTGGCACCCCTGATCGCGAGGTCGGCGAGAATCTCGCCGATCACCGGCGCGAATTTGAATCCATGACCCGAGCAGGGCGAAGCGACGATGATATTGGGTGCGCCGGGCAGGCGATCGATCAGGAAATGGCCGTCCGGCGTCATCGTATAGAGGCACGTTTTGGCGGCGAGGAGCCGGCCGTTTGCCGCCGGGAGATGATCGGCGAGCGCCGCGCGGATCAATGCCTCATCTTCCGCGGAAACGGTTCTGTCGTAACCGTCGGGGTCGACCGTCTCGCCGCGGTGATGATGCTTGGCGATCTTGATACCGGCGTGGATGCTCCCGCGAGGTGGGATACCGTAGTGCATGCCATGCCGGCTCTCGACGATGAAAACCGGCATGTGGTCGAGAGAAAAGAATCGCGCATCGGTCGGCTCGAACCAGCCCATCACCTCGCGCGTCACCCGCAGCGGAGCGGCGAGCCCGGGCAGCAGCGATCTCGCCCATGGGCCTGCCGCAATGATTGCAACCCCGGCATCGACGCTCCCGCGATCGCTAACGACGCGCACATGGTCTGCGCGCGGCTCGACGGCTCGGATGCTCTCGCCGCTGTGGATTTCCGCACCCCCCTCGGTGGCCAACGCGAGCTGCGCCGCAATGCACGCCTCAGCTTCGAGAATCCCGCCATCCGGTTGAAGCACGGCGGCGTAGTCCGGCGGCACCTTGAAGGCGGGGAAGCGGCGCATCAGTTCCGGTGCTGCGAGCACCGCGTGGCGCAAACCGTGGACCTGAGCGCAGGCTAGCGTTCCCTTGATCAGGGCGCTGTTGGGCGGGCCGATCTCCGCGATGCCGGTGACGTGGAGGAGTGCTCGTCCGGTGGATTCTTCAAGCTCACGCCATAGTTTATAGGCGCACCGCAGCAACGGGACGTAGGAAGGATGCTCGAAATATCCAAGTCGGATGATGCGCGTCGCGCCATGGGATGAACCGCGGTCATGGCCGGGTGCATAACGCTCGACGCCCAGCACCCGTTTGCCTCTGCGCGCCACGTGGTGAAGCGCCGCGCTCCCCATTGCGCCCAGGCCGACGACGACGACATCGAAATGGCTCATGCGCCGCGCACACCCTCCATTTTCCAAATGTAGCTATTGTCATTGCGCAGGCGCTACGGCGAAAGCTAGAAGCGCTTACTAAATCCGAGCTTTGCGGAGCGAGGGACATGGAAGTTGGTCGCGATAAGGTCGCAATCCTTGCCGATATCGCGAAGGTGAAAGCTCTTTCGGTGCTCCTCGTCGTTGTAACTTTTGGTGGCTCGGCCCTCTGCGGATTGGCGGCTGCGGAGGCTCTCCCGTTGCCACGGCCGCGGCCTCCGCAGATTTCGACGGCTGAGCCGGCGCCAGAGGGCATGACCGAGGAGGCGGCACCCTCCGCTTGCAGACTGCGGCTCACGGCTGAATTGGCGGAGGCTCCGTCGCTACCGCCGCTGATCGGGCCCGGCGAATGCAACGTAGGCGATGTGGTACGGCTCGAGGCGGTATGGCTCGTCGATAAGACACGGGTGGCGGTGACGCCTCCTGCGATACTCCGCTGCAGTTTTGCCGAGGCCGTCGCGCATTGGGTGCGCGAGGATGTAGCGCCCGCCGTGCGCTCCGTTGGCGGAGCTCTCAGGAGCATCGATAACTTCGCGGCTTATGATTGCCGCGGCCGCAATCGCATCATCGGCGCGCGGCTTTCCGAGCACGGCAGAGCGAACGCGCTCGACATCCGCTCGCTCAAGCTCGCCAGTGGCACAGTGATAGAGCTGACCGATCCGCGCGTTGCCAAGGATTTTCGCGAACGGTTGCGGAAAAACGCCTGTGCCCGTTTCACCACCGTGCTGGGTCCCGGCTCCGACGGTTATCACGAGAATCATGTTCACCTGGACCTGGCCGAGCGCCGCGGCGGCCACCGTATGTGCCAGTGGGACGTGCGCGAACCCGGCGAGGAAGCCGTGCCCTTGCCACCGCCGCGTCCGGCTGACGCGCCATGACGAGAAACTGATAGAGTTCGGGTGAAACGGCGCCGCTTGCGGCGGACTTTGCCGCTTTCGGACGAGTTTGCTCGAGTTCGGCGCCGAACCGACCACCTGTGACCCTATCGCGACCCAGAGGCTTTTGACGCCAGCTCGCTTCACCGCCTATACCGCTGAAGACCGGAAGCCAAGTCATGCCCCCGCTCAGCAATCTCGCCGTCCGCGACCTCGAGACCCTGGTTCACCCCTACACCAATCTCGCGACACTGCGCGAAACCGGTCCGCTGATCATCGAGCGCGCTCAGGGCGTGTTCGTCTACGACACCGAGGGCAAGGCCTATATCGAAGGGATGGCGGGGCTGTGGTGCACGGCGCTTGGCTACGGCAACGAAGAGCTGGTCGAGGCCGCTGCGGCGCAGATGCGTAAGCTTTCCTTTGGTCACCTTTTCACCGCCAAGAGCCATGATCCCGCGATCGAGCTCGCCGAAAGGCTCAAAGAGATCGCCCCGGTCCCGACGTCGAAAGTGTTCTTCTGCTCCTCCGGCTCGGAGGCTAATGACAGTCAGATCAAGCTCGTCTGGTACATGAACAACGCGCTCGGCCGGCCGAGAAAAAAGAAGATCATCAGCCGCCGCAAGGCCTATCACGGGGTGACTTTGGCGGCGGCATCGCTCACGGGTTTACCCAACAATCACCTGGATTTCGATCTGCCGCTCGCGGGCATTTTGCACGCGGCTTGTCCGCACCACTACCGCTTCGCCCTTGCGGGCGAGACGGAGGAGGAGTTCGCGCGGCGATTAGCGGGCGAACTCGACGAGCTCATCCGCAAAGAGGATCCGGACACGGTTGCCGCCTTCATCGCGGAGCCGGTGATGGGTGCCGGCGGCGTGATCGTTCCGCCGAAAGACTACTTTGACGAAGTGATGAAGGTTTGCCGGGCGTATGACGTGTATATGATCTCGGACGAGGTGATCTGCGGCTTCGGCCGACTTGGAACCATGTTCGGCTGTACAGCGCTTGGCTTCGAACCTCACTCGATCTCGGTGGCGAAGGCTCTGACGTCTGCCTACGTGCCGATGGCGGCACTGACGGTGCCGGAGATGGCGTACCAGGCGATGCTGGATGAGAGCCGCAAGATCGGCACCTTCGGCCACGGCTTCACCTACTCGGGTCATCCGGTCGCGGCGGCGGTGGCGCTCAAGGCGCTCGACATCTATGCGCGCGAGCGCATCGCTGAGCAAACCGCGCGCAAGGCGCCGCATTTCCAAGCCCGGCTCGCAGCGCTCGGCAGGCATCCGCTGGTCGGTGAAGCGCGCGGTCTCGGCCTCGTCGGTGGCGTCGAAATGGTGGCCGACAAGAAGACCAAACGTTCTTTCGACGCCAGGGCAGGTGTTGGTCCGCGCGCGGTGCGTTACGCCGAAGAGGAAGGACTGATCGTTCGTTTCCTGATGGGCGACATCGTGTCGATCTGTCCACCGCTGATCATCACGCCGGCAGAGATCGACGAGCTGTTCGACCGCCTCGGCCGCGCGCTCGATCGCACATTGGACTGGGTTAAGCGCGAACGCCTGATGGAAGGCTGAGCCCCTCAAAATGAAACGGCGCCGGGCTCTCGCCCGACGCCGCTCCCAGCCCCCTCGAGCCCTCAAAAGCGGCCGGTATCAGCCGCAGCGAAGCGCGGCTCCCCCGATTTCGGCCCCAACATCACGACAATCGAACCCATTTTGACGCGATTGTAGAGATCGATCACGTCCTCGTTGGTCATCCGGATGCAGCCCGACGAGATCGCATGTCCGATCCATTCCGGCTGGTTGGTGCCGTGGATGCGGTACAGCGTATCCCTGCCACTGGAGTAAAGGTAAATCCCCCGCGCGCCCATTGGATTGGCTGGGCCGCCTTCGACGTAGTTCGGAAGCGGTCCGAGGCGCCTCTTCTCGTTCTCGGTCGGGGTCCAGCCCGGCCATTCCTCTTTGCGGCCGACTTTGGCGACGCCGGACCAGGACTGCGCCTCTTCGCCGACGATCACGCCGTAGCGGATCGCCTGGTTGTCCGGCAGTACGTAATAGAGGTAACGCGCATCGGGATCGATAACCATGGAACCCGGCGTTTCTTTCCGGTGGTACTTGACGATGGCGCGCTGGTACGCCGGCGGAATGCTGACTTTCGCGTAAGGGGCATTCGCGAGCAGCTTCTTGTCACGCGGCGTCATGCTGGCTTCGGACGCCGGCTCCACCTGCGCATGCACACACCCGGCGAGCAGAAGCCCGGCCAGCAGCAATGTGACTCCCCGTACCGCCATACCTGCCCCCGTCACGCTCTCTGGCGCGGCCCCAATCGCTCGTCTGAGTCCTCCAGCCACCAATTAGGTAACCAAAAGGACTCCGCAGTTCCAGCGCGATAGCGGCCCCGATTCGACACTCTTTGGAACCTGTTGCAGGAATGCCGCAGTTTTGACGCGCGCTGTGGAAACTTGCCTGCCCAAACGCGGCTCGAATCCCCTTCCGCCCGGCATCGCGACGCTAGCACGCAATATCTTAACTTGGGGTTTACCATGTTGGCGCCGGGCGGGCGCACGACCGCGAGCGCCGAGGGCACGTATGCATCCTCCTCCCGCGTTCCACAGTGAGGAACTCCAACCCGATTTCCCCTTTACGCTCTGTTTGAAATGTCACGATAGGACACGATTTGTTGCGCATTTCGGCCGCAGTCGCTCGCCATCTCGATGGCGCGTCAATGGCGCCAATCAGACAAACCAGTGAGAAGTCCTACGGAGAAGAAAATGACCAAGAACAATGCGGCGCAATCCAACGATAACGCCCGCCGCGACGAGCCGAATCTCGACAGCCGCTATGGCCAAATCGGAATCTCTGCAGTTGCTGCCGCGCTGCCGTACCAGAGCGAGGTCAAGAACCCCGCTTACGCACCAGTCGTCCACCGCTTGGACGAGTGGATCGCTGAGAAGGCGGCCTGATCGCCGCGGGCAGGCGTAAGCCGCGACTCCAGCACGCATCCCTTGCGGTATTAACTGTCTCCGCAATCCCGCACGGGTCTGCCCTGCGCCGTTGCCCACCCGCTCATTGTCCTTGCAAGGTGAGCCTTGATTGGGCCATCACTGGCGCAATCAGTGGGTTGAGAGCGCGTCGCGCTGGGCTGGGCCGCGCGGGGTCGGCGGAGGGGTCATGCTGTGGGTCTACGTTCCGCGCGGCACATCGCTCGACCGCATCCCGGTCACGTCGGATGTCGTTGTGCCCGAAAGTGCGGTCTGGTTCGACCTCGTCAATCCAGCTCCGGAGGAAGACAAGATCGTCGAGCGTCAGGTCGGCATGGCCATTCCGACGCGCGAAGAAATGCAGGAAATCGAGGTCACCAGCCGCCTCTACGTGGAAAACGGCGCCCGTTACATGACCGCGACGCTGATGTGCCAGTCAGATACGGCCGCGCCCAAAACCACACCGGTGACCTTCATCTTGTCCGGCCATCGGCTGATCACGGTCCGGTACGACGAGCCGCGCCCCTTCATGATCGTCGGCAACAAGCTCGCCCGGGCTTGCCCGCCGGCCGTGACCGGGGAATCGGTATTGATGGACCTGCTGGACGCGGTGATCGACCGTACGGCCGACATTTTGGAACGCATCGGGTCCGAGGTCGATCAGATCTCGCACGACATTTTCGAGCCGGACGCCGGGGGCGACGATCGCAGCCGAAGCTACAACGAGATCCTCAAGGCAATCGGGAAAAAAGGCGACCTCGCCTCCAAGGTGCGGGAGAGCCTGGTCTCGATCGGACGCCTGCTGCTCTACCTTGCTAACGAAGCCGACAGCATGCGCTGGGCCAAAGAGCCGCGGGCTCAGCTGCGCGGAATGCAGCGCGACGTACATTCGTTATCCGACCACGCCGCCTATCTTTCCAACAAGATCCAATTCCTGCTCGAGGCCATGCTCGGGGTGGTCACCATCGAACAGAATAACGTGATCAAGATTTTCTCGGTCGCGGCCGTGGCGTTGATGCCGCCGACCCTGATCGCGTCCATCTACGGCATGAATTTCAAACACATGCCCGAGCTCGACTGGCAACTCGGCTATCCGCTTGCGATCGCGCTCATGCTGCTCGCCTCCGCGCTGCCGTACTTCTTCTTCAAGTGGAAGAAGTGGCTCTGAGCTGAAGGAGTGGGCCTTATGCTCCGGCGTCCGGCTTCGCGCCGTCAGACGTGCTGGCCGCCGTTGATGTGAATCTCGGCGCCGTTCACATAGGACGAGGTTTCGGTACAGAGGACATAAATGATTTTGGCCACTTCGTCCGGCGTACCGAGGCGGTGCATTGGAATTTGATGGGCCACGATCTCCTCGGTCCCTGGGGAGAGGATCGTGGTATCGATTTCGCCTGGCGCGATGGCATTGACGCGGACACCGAGCGGACCAAAGTCGGCGGCCATCTCGCGAGTGAGCGCCGCGAGCGCCGCCTTCGAGGTCGCATAGGCTGCGCCCGCGAAAGGATGCACGCGCGAGCCGGCAATCGAGGTGACGTTGACGACGGACCCTTTGGCGGCCTTGAGTTCGTCGAGAAGTCCGCGCGCGAGCATGATCGGCGCCAAGAAGTTCACCCGGAATACGTGGTCCCAAACCTCGAGCGTAGTATCGATGGAGGAAAGCCGCTTGCCGGCTTCGGCCTTGGGCGAGATTGCGGCGTTGTTGACCAGGGCATGCAGTTCGCCATTGTCAAGCCGCTGCTTGATCTCCGCGATCGCGCGAAGGGTTCGGTCTGGATCGGCAAGATCGACCTGAATGTGATCCTCGGGTCCCATTTCCCACGGACAGTTCTCCGGAAATGGGTGGCGCGAGCAGGTGATGACGCGCCACCCGGCCGCCGAAAATCGCTTTACCGTGGCATGGCCGATCCCGCGGCTCGCCCCGGTGAGCAGAAGGGCGCGGCGCGGCTGGTTCGAGTGCGGCGTCGCCATGAAGGTGGATCCCAAAAGGTTTGCGATGCTAGAGCGGTTTGCGTTCGGGCGAAACGGAAAACCGCGCAAGTCTTGCGCTTTGCGGCGTTAGCCTCCGCCAGTGAACGCCATCAAGGGTAGAGCCGCGCCTTGCGCCAGGGCGCGTCGAGCGTTTCGCGGCGGAATTCGAGCCGATCATGCAGTCGGAACGGCCGCTCTTGCCAGAATTCGATCAAGAGGGGCCGCAGGCGGTATCCGGTCCAGTTCGGCGGTCGAGCGATCGTCCCGAGCGCAAATCTCGCTATGTAGAACGCAATCGCTTTCTCGAAGGCATGGCGGCTCTCGAGCGGCGCCGACTGCTTGCTGGCCCATGTGCCGATCTGGGTGAGCCGCGGGCGCGTCGCGAAATAGGCATCGGCTTCCGCATCTTCGATCCGTTCCACCGGCCCACGCAGCCGCACCTGCCGATTGAGCGATTTCCAGTGAAAGAGCAGTGCCCCTTTTTGCTCTCGATCCAATTCCCGCCCCTTTTGGCTCTCGACATTGGTGTAGAACACGAATCCTGCCTCGCCAAAGCTCTTCATGAGCACCATACGCACGTTGGGCAGTCCCTCAGCATCGACTGTCGCAAGCGACATTGCGGTGGGATCGCGCGGCTCGCGGCGCGTCGCTTCCTCGAACCAGACGGCAAACAGCCGCAACGGCTCTTCGGCCTCAGTGAAATCACCACTTAACCCGTGTTCTATCGGAACCGATTCAGACATTCTGCGGAGTATCCGGTCGGGGCGCCTCGCCAAGCTTCTTGGTGCGACCCCCGTTATAGAGGAACGTCACGCCGATCGCATCTGGTGGTGTTGTCAGCGTGGACGTGGCAGTTCGCATTGGCGCTCACCGGGGGGCCGCAGTCTCTCGTACCAGCTTGATACCACGCTCGCGCGAAGGAGGGCGCTTCCAGCGATGAGATCGGGGCAGGCGCAAGCCGAAACGAGTTCGCTCACAAGCGCCCAGGGCCGTGGCGCCCGCAGGGGTTGCTTGACCCTTGCAGTGCCCTCATTGCGCTCCCAGCTCGCGCCCACCACATTGAGATCCACAGAATTGGGGCGATGCCCGGCACGACAAGTGGCGACTTGCCTGGGAGAAGTTGAGGATGCGTGACCCCTATGAGGTCCTCGGCGTATCGAAAAGCGCGAGCGCGGCGGAGATCAAGACTGCGTTCCGGCGCCAGGCCAAGAAGCTGCATCCGGACGCCAACAAGCACGACCCGAGGGCCGCCGCGCGCTTTGCGGAACTGAACGCCGCCTACGAGATCTTGGGCGAGGAGAACAAGCGAAAGGCCTTCGATCGCGGCGAAATCGACGCGGAAGGCAAACCGCGTTTCCAGGGCTTTGCAGGATTTGGCTCCGGCCGAGGGCAGGGTGGCTTCAGGCCCGAGGATATTTTCGAAACCTTCAGCTGGGGGCCCGATGGTTTTCAACACGCGCGCGGCCGCAGTGGAGGATCTCGCGGGTTCGGGGGGTTTGCCGGGCTTGAGGATGTTTTGAAGGAAGCGTTCGGCGGCGCGTCGCGTTCGGGGCGGCCAGCGGGCTTCCAGTTCGAGGAGGACGATTTCGGGCGTGGCGGCCGGGACGTCACTGCTGCGCTGACGATCACGTTGGCGGAAGCGGCCAAGGGTACGAACAAGCGCGTGCAGCTGCCGACCGGTCGGGAGGTTGAGGTGAAGATTCCGGCCGGGCTGAACGACGGCCAGACCATCCGTTTGAAAGGGCAGGGGATCGCCGGCTCCGGCGGCCGCTCTGGCGACCTCCTAATCGCTGTCTCGATCGCGCCGCACCCGCTGCTTACGCGCACCGGCGCCGATCTGCGGCTCGAGCTTCCGGTCACGCTCTACGAGGCGGTACTCGGGGCCAAGGTGCGCGTGCCGACACTTGAGGGCGCGGTCGAGCTCGCCATTCCTCCCGGAACCAGTTCGGGGCGCACCTTCCGCCTCAAAGGCAAGGGCTTTCCTGCGAAGGAAGGCAAGGGCGATTTGCTGGCCGCCATACGCATCGTGTTGCCCGAGGGCGGTGACGCGGAGCTTGAGGAGCTGATGCGCAAATGGCGCAAGACCCAGCCCCACGACCCGAGAAGGGACATGGGATGAGCGCGTCGGCCGCGGCGCGATGACCGCTATCGCGCCTGCGGCATCCCCTTGTCGATCTGGTCATAGGCCGCCTGCGCGACGTTGAGCAGACGTTCGCGCTCGAGCGGTCCGCTTACCACATAGGCGAGCCCACGCTCGACCCAATATACGGCCGCGAAGCGATCTCCTGCGCGATAGCGCATCGCGGTCTGCGGCGAATCCGTCCGTGCATAGTAGATGGTAAAGCGCTCGCCGGAGGGCCCTTCGTACATGCAGAACGCCACCGGGCCGAATGGACCGGGCAGCAGGCGTCCGCCTACCAGCTTTAATCCGCTCGATTCGAGATCGGGAATCCTCAACTCGTAGTCCAGACGTTTCGAGAGCCATTGGACCAGATGCGGCCGCTCACCGCCGGTGACCTCGACGGGATGGCGCACCTCGACGACGTAGACCCTGTGCGCATCGAGCGCCTGTGCGGTGAACGTGTCGAACCGGCTTGGCGCCGCCGCCGATGCTCCACGTGCCATCCAGCCGACAACTCCGCCCGCGAGAAACGCCACGATCACCGCTGCAGCCGCGGCGGCGCGCCAGGAGCGGGTGCGGCGGGCGAGCCTGACAAGGTCGAAGCGTGCCGGGACCGGCTCGGACGCGAGCGCGCCGAAGCGCGCGCGGATAGCATCTGCTTGCGCCCGCCACTGGGCGACGCGAGCGGCATCTTCCGGATGGGAGGCAAGCCACGCTTCGACAGCGGCCCGGCGGTCGGCCGCAAGCTCGCCGTCGACATAGGCGTGCAGCTCCTCCTCGGTTACGCGTGGGTCTCGATCGATCATGATCTTCTTCCTTACCTTACTTGACGCGGCGAAGCGCCGGGCGCTCGCCGTCGAGATAAGCCTTGATTTGCATGCGGGCGCGCGCGAGTCGCGACATCACGGTCCCGATGGGTACGCCCTGCACTTCAGCAACTTCGCGATAAGTGAGTCCTTCGAGCACGACCAGCAGCAGGGCCGAGCGCTGATCCTCGACAAGCGACGCGAGCGCCCGCTCGATATCGCGCGCTCCAGCCTCCGGTCCGGCCAGCTCCGGCGCATCGTTGTCGTCGATGGACTGCAAGGCCGGACGGCGCGCCAGGGCGCGCAGACGGTTGCGATTGAGATTGGTCAGGATTGTGTAGAGCCAGCTGCGGATATCGCCACCATGAAAGAGGTGCTCTGACCTCAGCGCCCGCACGAGCGTGTCCTGTACGAGATCATCGGCAAGCTCGCCATTGCGTGTGAGCGCTCGCGCATAGCGCCGGAGTGCCGGTACCGCGCCCTCGACCGCTTGCCGGAATCCGCCCAACGCCCTTTCCCTCCCGCTCGCTGCAAAGCAGCGCCGATTTGGACGACGCCTCGATACCGTATCTTACGGCTTGATATCACTCCGACAAACACTTTGGCCGGAGCGATATTCCCGCGGCTTGGATGCCAAAGTGGCAGCGAAGTACGGCTGCTTGTGGGGGCTGTTGCCGTATGTCATAGGGGAGGCTCGCTGTCGTTGGCCAGCGAGGGGAGATCATGCCGGAAGCATCGGGCCTCTTGCGCGGCAAACGGGGCCTGATCCTGGGTGTTGCCAACAACCGTTCGCTTGCCTGGGGCATCGCAAAGGCTTGCCATCGAGAGGGCGCCGAGCTTGCCTTCACTTATCAAGGCGACGCATTCAAGAAGCGCGTAGAGCCGCTTGCGCGAGACGTCGGCGGACTGGTAATCGGCCATTGCGACGTGACGGAGCCCGGCACGATTGACGCGACTTTCGCGACGCTGGAAACGAGATGGGGAGCGCTCGATTTTCTCGTGCACGCCATCGCCTTTTCCGACAAGGATCAGCTGTCCGGGCGGTACGTGGACACGACGCCGGATAATTTTTCCAAAACCATGCTAGTGAGCTGCTACTCGTTCACGGCTCTTGCCCGACGCGCGGAGAAGCTGATGCCGCGCGGCGGCGCGCTGCTCACGCTTAGCTATTATGGCGCCGAGAAATGGATGCCGCACTACAACGTGATGGGAGTCGCCAAGGCGGCACTCGAGGCGTCCGTGCGCTATCTCGCCGCCGACCTGGGCGACAAGAACATTCGCGTCAACGCCATATCTTCGGGACCGATCAAGACGCTGGCAGCGTCGGGGATCGGCGACTTTCGTTACATCCTGAAATGGAACGAGCACAATACGCCGCTGCGCCGCAGCGTGACGATCGAGGAGGTCGGCGATACCGCGGTGTATTTCCTCTGCGATATGTCTCGTGGCGTCACCGGCGAGATTCACCACGTCGATGCCGGATATCACGTCGTCGGAATGAAGCATCCCGACGCGCCGGATATCGTCGTCGACAAGGAGTGACTCACAGTAAGGCGAGCGCGGTTCTGAAGCGGTGCGGGGGGCGCGCCGCGTGCGGCTGCCGGTCCCGTGACAGCGGAGATATCGTTTCCAGTCCGAGAGGCGGATGAACTCGTGTCGCGACCCGTCATCTACTACATTCGTCACGGCCTCACAGACTGGAATCTCGAACAACGGTTGCAGGGTCGGCATGACGTGCCGCTCAACGCGGCGGGGTGCGCGCAGGCGGCTTGCTGCGCGGAGATCCTGCAGGAGCTGTTCCGCCGCGATCATCGCCGGCCGGAAAGCGTCGACTATGTCTCAAGTCCGCTCGTGCGCGCGCGCAAGACCATGGAAATTGTGCGCGCGACGCTCGGGCTCGAGCCCGTCGGTTATACGGTGGAAGGACAACTGGCTGAAATCGCATTCGGAGAGTGGGAAGGACTGACCTATTCGGAGGTCGTGGCACGGGACAAGCACGTCATTGCCGAGCGCGAATCCGACAAGTGGGGCTTCATGCCGCCCGGCGGCGAGAGCTATGCACAAGTGGCGGTTCGAATACGCCGGTGGTACGAAAGTCTCGACAGGGATACCGTCGTCGCCGCCCATGGCGGCACCGCGCGCGCCTTGATCGCGCATCTCGGACTCGCGCCGCCGCAGGACGCCACGCACTATTCTATCGACCAAGGCGTGGTCTACGTGTTTTCGGCAAATGGGCTCGCGCGGTACGCCTGATCACCGCAGTCACTCATCGCTTCCTAGGGGCCATTTGACCCCGGCGGTCACGCGGGTTACCACACGCCGGCGGGTAGAAGCCCATGTCATTCAATACCTTCGGTCACCTTTTCAGGGTCACGACCTTCGGCGAAAGCCACGGAGTCGCGATCGGTTGTGTAGTCGACGGTTGCCCGCCGCGCATCGCGTTGACCGAGGCCGACATCCAGCCCTATCTCGACAAAAGGCGGCCGGGCCAGTCGCGCTTCACCACGCAACGGCGCGAACCAGACCAAGTGAAAATTCTGTCGGGCGTATTCACTGACGAAACGACCGGCGAACAGGTCACAACGGGAACTCCAATTGCACTCGTCATCGACAACGTCGACCAGCGCGCGAAGGACTATTCTGAGATCAGAGACAAATACCGGCCCGGGCACGCTGATTACACTTACGATGCCAAATATGGCATCCGCGACTCTCGGGGCGGTGGTCGTCAATCTGCGCGCGAGACTGCGATGCGCGTAGCGGCCGGCGCGATCGCGCGCAAGATCGCACCGGGCATGACGGTGCGCGGCGCGCTGATCCAGATGGGCAAGCACAGCATCGAGCGCGCGCGGTGGAACTGGGATGAGGTCGAGCGCAATCCGTTCTTCTGTCCCGATGCGGAGAAGGCGAAGTTCTTCGAAGGCTATCTTGACGAGATCCGCAAGCACGGTTCCTCAGTTGGTGCGGTCATCGAGGTGGTTGCGGAAGGGGTGCCGGTCGGTCTCGGCGCGCCGATCTACGGGAAGCTCGATGGCGATCTCGCCGCGGCTTTGATGGGCATCAATGCCGTCAAAGGCGTCGAGATCGGGGCAGGCTTTGCGGCAGCTGCGCTGAGCGGCGAAGAGAATGCTGATGAAATGCGCATCGGCAACGACGGCAAGCCGATATTCCTTTCAAATCATGCCGGAGGCATCTTAGGTGGCATTTCGACGGGGCAGCCGATCGTCTGCCGTTTCGCCGTCAAGCCGACGTCGTCGATCCTTACGCCCCGGCGCACGGTCGACCGCTACGGAGCCGAGACCGAGATTAGTACGAGGGGCCGTCACGACCCCTGCGTCGGCATTCGCGCGGTGCCGATCGGTGAGGCCATGGTGGCATGCGTGCTCGCCGATCACTATCTGCGTCAGCGCGGGCAGCTGGGCGAAACGCCGCCATGGCCGTTCGCCCGCGGCTGAGTGGAGTGAGCCAAGGTGCTCGAGAACTATCAGCGCGTCGAAGCAGTGGTGGCGGCCTTCACCGCGGGAGAGATCGTGGTCGTCACCGATGATGATGACCGCGAGAACGAGGGCGACCTGTTCGTCGCCGCTTCCCGGTGTACGCCCGAGAAGATGGCTTTCATCATCCGCCATACGTCAGGCATCGTGTGCGCCCCGCTCTCCTCCGAGGAGGCGAAGCGTCTGCATCTAGACCCCATGGTAGCGGCAAACGACGCGCCGCTCGGCACCGCTTTCACCGTTTCGGTCGACGTGCGTCACGGACTCACCACCGGAATTTCGGCGGAGGAGCGGACCAATACCGTACGCGCGCTGGCCAACGGCAATGCCGGCGCGGCGGATTTCGTGCGCCCGGGTCACGTCTTTCCGCTGGTCGCGAAGGAAGGCGGCGTGCTGATGCGTTCCGGGCATACCGAGGCCTGCGTCGACCTCTGCCGTCTCGCCGGCCTGCCTCCAATCGGTGTTCTCGCCGAATTGATGAACGACGACGGCACGGTAATGCGCGGGCCGGCCGTGACGGCGTTTGCCGAGCGCCACAAGCTCAAGCAGATTTCGATCGCCGATCTCATCGCCTACCGTCAGGCGCGCGACAAGCTCGTCAAGCGCATCGGCGAATTCCCGGTGCAAAGCAAGATCGGCGCGCTGACGGGCTATGCCTTCGTGACCCCGTTCGATGCCATCCAGCATATGGCCTTTGTCTACGGTCGCATCGGCGACGGCAGAAACATGCTGGCGCGGCTGCATCGCGCCGATCTCATCCGCGATGTCTTTGGGGGCGGGACCTCGATCCACGCCTCGCTTGAGCGGTTTGAGCAGGAAGGTCGAGGCGTGATCGTCTTCCTGCGCGACGGCGCGGCCGGTGTGCCCACGCATGCCATTCCGCAGGCGGGCTCGACCGGCTCCGAGGTTGCACGCTCGCGGCAATGGCGCGAGGTCGGGCTCGGCGCCCAGATCCTCAAAGATCTGGGCATCACGTCCATCCGCTTGCTCACCTCCGCCAAGCTCACCTATATCGGCCTTGCAGGCTTCGGCATCGAGATCGTGTCGACCGAGAGAGTCGATGATAGGATCCCGCAATACTAGTGGGCTGCCGTCCTTCGCCGGTCTTGATGGCAAGGCACCACAGAGGAGATCGTCCGTTGATGGAGAGAGGGGTGCAAGCATCGTTGGTTTCAATCCTCGTCGCGGGCGCCGCCGCATGGTTGGCGGCCAGTGGAACTGCGGCACTGAACTTGGCCCCGCGGCTTGCGGACAACGATCCGTCCGCGACCCCGGTCGACGTCGAGCTCGTGCTTGCCGTCGACGTGTCCTACTCGATGGATCCTGAAGAACAGGCGCTGCAACGCGAGGGCTATATAGCCGGCATCACGTCGCGAGACTTCATGCAGGCGCTCCGCAGCGGACAGCACGGCAAAGTGGCGGTCACCTATTTCGAATGGGCGGGACCGTACGACCAGAAGATCGTCGTGCCGTGGCGGCTGATCGACGGCCCGGAGGCCGCCGACGCCTTC
>Ga0075421_100005423_pt1 | contig 15422 bp, 14 predicted proteins | sample SoiMetdeltSBSDD5_FD_75292 | JGI IMG/M metagenome (GOLD analysis project Ga0075421, IMG submission 75292) | Bulk soil microbial communities from a Populus tree surrounding site in Tennessee, USA - Soil MetaG P. deltoides SBSDD5 | ecosystem: Environmental > Terrestrial > Soil > Tree plantation...
GGCTGCGTCCATCGCGTGGCGCAGATCGACGAGCTGCGTGAGGACCCCGAGGGAACGCTCCGGCAATGGTTTTCCGAGGACGGCGCAGGCCGGCGCGCCCGCATGCCCGCGAGCGTCAGAGTGTTGCGCTGGGCGTTCGTGACCGGGGCGCACCGGGCCACACTGCGCCGCCTCGCCGAACGCGTGGCCGATCGGGTAGGGCGCTGAGCTCCCGAGAGAGTGGAGCTCCTGAATGCGTGGCTTCCGGCTTCAGCCGGAAGACTTCACGCCCGTGCTCGGTCGGTGGGCTTCGAAGTATTCGCGCAGCGCCTCGGCCGTACTTCTGAATGCCAGCTCGTTCCACGGAATCTCTTCCCGCATGAACAGCCTGGCCTCCAGGCACTCCTCATCGACGCACAATTCTCCGGCCAGTGCCGTCGCCGTGTAGACGACGATGATGGGCGAGCGCCCACCGTACGAGTAGACGTTGAGCAGATCATCGATGCGGATGTCGAGCCCGGATTCTTCGCGGGCTTCCCTGATCGCCGCCGCCGTGATCTCTTCTCCCTGATCGACATAGCCGCCAGGGAACACCCACAGTCCATAGCCTGGTTCGATGGCGCGCCGGACCAGGACGAGACGCTGATTATTGACGAGACGCGGATCTCGCGGATCTCGCGGATCGGACGGGACACGGATGATCGTGCCGACGGCGACCTTGGGATCCAGATAGACGATGTGGCCGCAGGCGAGGCAGACGGGGCGTTCGGGATCGCCGGCTTTGAGTCGCCGGCTCTCGAGCGGGTTGCCGCACGATGGGCAGAAGCGATAGGCGGGTGGTTCCATGCCGGTGTACTGTCAGGGTATGCGATAGCTTCTATAATTCTGTCATGGCGATACTGAAGGTGGCGCGCATGGGGCATCCGGTGTTGCGCGCGCGCGCCCGGGCCATCGACCCGGCTGTCATTACCTCGTCGCGCGTGCAGCAGCTCATCGACGACATGTTCGAGACGATGCACGAGTATCAGGGCGTGGGGCTGGCGGCGCCGCAGGTGCACGAAAGCGTCCGGCTGTTCGTGGCCGGGTTTGCGCCCACGCCCGACGACGAGGACGATGGGGAAGAGCGCACGCGGGTGCCCGGCGTACCGACGATGGCGCTCATCAACCCTGAGATCACGCCGCTCAGTCAGGAGACGGTCGAAGATTGGGAAGGCTGCCTCAGCATTCCCGACATTCGCGGACGAGTGCCGCGTGCGCGGCAGATCCTCGTGCGCGCCTACGATCGCCACGGCAAACGGCTTGAAATGAAGGCCAGCGGGTTCACCGCGCGCGTCATCCAGCACGAAACCGATCACCTCGACGGCGTGCTGTTCTTCGATCGGATGACGTCGTTCGAGACGCTGACGTTCCTCGACGAGTTCGGCCGCTACTGGACCGGCACCGACGTCGACGCCGTCAAGGCCGAATAGGTTATTCCGCGCGTTTACGCTCCAGCGCGCGTTCCGATCCCAATCGTTCCAATTCGATCTCGGAATGATCGGCGAAGCGCATCACCGCGGCGATCGCCGCGTGTCCGGCGCGCTCGCTGATCAGCGCGTGCATCCGCTGGCACACGCGCCGATAGGCAGGATGTCCTTGCGGCGCGCTGCGCAACTCGATGACGTGCATCGCTTCGCGCGCGTTCATCTCCATGTAGAAGCGGACACGATAGGCCATCGAGACCGTGTAGGGCGCGACGGCATTGAGCCCGGCGCTGATCAGCGCCTCGTGCAGCTCGGCGGACGCGTCCATCACCCGTGCCCAGTCGTCGCCCGCGCCGGCCTCACGAATCGCCTCCGGCTCGATGAAGCCGTGACGCGGGCTGAGCGGCTGCCACTCGAGCGTCAACAGCCGATGCCGCTGCAGATCGCGAAACGCTCCATAGTCGGTGAGCACATCGAAGCGGTACGCGGTCCGCTCGAACGCGCGGCCGGGACGATGGCGGCGGTTGCTGCGGATGCCGACGTAGGCGCGAAGCACCGTCAACCGCTCGTCGTGCGTCATCCGGCGCGCGATCGCCAACAGCTGGTCGTCCGGCAGGTTGGACACGGCGTAGAGCGCCGCGGCCACGACCTTGGCCTCGCCGTCGGGATCGAAGTCGGTGAGCGTGACCTCGTCGCGCGGTTCCGGGGCGCAGTCGTCGGTGAATGACGCGGCGACGGCCGCGGTCCGGGTGCGCGTCTCGGCGAGATAGCGGCTCCACTCTCCGCCGCGTTCGGGCCGATCGACGCGGACGAGGAACGCGGGAATGACCTTGCGCAGCTCGGCGAGCATCTGATCGGCGCAGGCCCGGGCTTCCTCGAGCGGATGCGCGCGCAGACGCAGCAGCAGCGCCTCGAACGCCTGGCCGGTGCCATAGATGCCGAGGTTGGATTGGGTGGCGGCCGGCAGCATCCCGCGCAGCGTGTCGAGCGCTTTGGCGCGAATCGCCGCGCGATGGACGCCGTCGGAGTCGCCTGCGTTCTTCGGATAACGGCGCGCGAAGTGGTCCTGCATCGGCGCGATCCACGCCGCGTAGCGCTCGAAGATCGAGTCCATCGTCCGGACGTAGCCATCGCGCAGCGCGCCGTCGGCGATCTCTGCCGGAATGTGATAGCGCCAGCGGCCGTGCAGCTTGTCGGTGTAGGGCACGTAGCGCGTCGACTGCTCGAGATACGCCATCAGGCGGCCCCATTCGAGCGCCTTGGTCAGGACGTTCGACACGTACTCGCAGGCGACATGCGCGCCGCCAAGCTGCGCGACCGAATCGTCGCCGTACTCGTTGAAGACTTTGTCGTAGAGCCGCTCGGCGCGCGCGCGCCCGACCGCATCGCCGTGCGCCTCCGTCGGATGCGCCGACATCTGGTCGGCGAACTCGTCGAGAAACAACCGGCGCAGCGACTTGGCCGAGCGGGAGTAGCGCGCGAACAGCGCGCCCTTCACGGTTTCGGGAAGATTCGTCAGCGCGAAGACGTGGCCGTCGAGGTTGGTGAAGTACGGCGCCAGGCGCCGCCGTTCATCGTCAGTGAACGTGTCAGCCGGCGAGGGAGCTGCGTGCACGGGGCGATTGTAAACTACCGGCATGCCTCACGTCTTCGAACATCCCATCGAAGTGCGCTTCCGTGACTGCGACCCGCTGGGCCACGTCAACAACGCGGCCTATCTGACATACCTCGAGCAGGCGCGGTTGTTCTACTGGCGATCGCTGTGGGGCTTCGGCCTCAACGAGGGCACCGCGTCGCCCGGCGTGATCATGGCGCGCGCCGAGATCGACTACCGTCTGCCGGCGCACTACGGTCAGACGCTGCTCGTCACGATCGACCTCGCCGCCATCGGCAAGACCAGCTTCACCTACGACTACGAGATTCTCGACGAGCAGCGGCGCGTGGTCGCGTCGGCGCGGACCGTCCAGGTGATGTACGACTACGTGGCAGCCAAGCCCGTTTCGATCCCCGAGGATTTGCGGCAGAAAATGCAGAATAGTTGATGGTTTTGATATCTTTGTGAAACACTTCACATAATGCCGAGGACCCGGACGATCGCGGCCGCAGGCCTCATCGCCCTCGCCGCCGCCGCGCCGAGGGGTGCCCAGTTCACCGCCGACGCCGTCGCCCGTCACGTGCAGGACCGCCACACCGGCCGCGACTCGCGATCGGTCATGCGGATGAAACTCCACGATCGCCACGGCCGCGTGCGCGAGCGGGCCATGTCGCTCGTGTCGCTTCGCGGCCGCGGGGTACCCGGCGCCGGTCCGGACGCGCCTGACGGCGATCGACTCCTGATCCGCTTCACCTACCCGAACGACATTCGTGGCACGGCGTTCCTCGTCTGGGAACATCCACGCGGCGACGTGACCGCGGAGGACGAGCGGTTTCTCTATCTGCCCTCGCTCGCCCGCGTGCGGCGGATTGCCGGCGCCGAGACACAGGAGAGTTTCGTCGGCAGCGACTTCACCTACGAAGACATCAGCGGCCGTGAGCTCGAGGACTACACCTACGCGTTTGCCGACGGGGGCAGCGCGTCATCGATCGCCTGGACACCGTCGGGCGGCGGCGCCTCGCGCGAGGCATGGCGCCTCGAATCGCGCCGCAAGGACCGCTCCGCCGAGTTCCCGCGGGTGGTCTCGCTCGTGCTCAAAGACAGCTTCGTTGTCGTCGGCGCCGACATCTACAACCGCCGCAACGAGAAACAGAAGATCTACACCGTCCGCCGTCTCGATCAGCGTGAAGGAATCTGGACGGTCATGGACTCGGAGATGGTGAACTCGCTGGAGAAGACCCGCACCGAGTTGGCGGTGACCTCCGTCGACTACAACGTCGGGCTGAAAGAGGGCGACTTCAGCCGGCGCGAGCTGGAGCGCGCGGTGCGGTGAGCGATCTCCTCGCCAGTGTGATCTACCGCTGGCGATTCGCGCTGTCGGCGTTCTTCGTCCTTGGCGGGCTCGTGCTCTCGCCGCGCGCGAACATCACGGTCATCGACAACGACGTCACCGCCTGGTTCTCGCGCGACGATCCGGTCTACCGCGACTACGAGCGGTTCCGAACCGAGTTCGCCGGCACGCGCGCGCTCATCATCGCGCTCAAGGCCGACTCACCCGATCTGCTGTTCTCGCGCGGCACGCTGGCCACGCTCGCGCAGATCACCGGTGATCTCGAGCGTCTCGACACCGTCCAGCAGGTCCACAGCCTGGCCACCGCCACGGTCGTTCGAGCGCTGCCCGTGCCGCCACGCCCCGCCGGCGGCGCAACCGCCGCGCCGCCAATCGCGGATGACGGCGGATTGGACGTGCGGCCGCTGCTCGACCACCTCGAATCGCGCGATCCGGCCGACCTCAAGCGGCTCGCGCTCGCCGACGATCTGATTCGCGGCGACCTGATCTCAGACGATGCGCGGACGACGGCCATCATCGTCACCTTTGACGAGGATCGGATCGACGAAGTCCGGGCCGGTGTCATCGAGCGGATTCACGCGCTCGTGGATCCCAAGCTGCCCGCCGGTATCCAGTCCTACTACAACGGCAGCCTGGAGATCAGCGAGACCTACAACCGCGTCACGCTCGACAATCAGCGGAAGTTCACCCCCCCGATTCTGCTCTTGACCGTCGTCGCCCTCTACGTTTCGTTCCGCTCGTTCCGCAAGACGGCGTTGACGATGTTCGCGGTGCTGGTCAGCGTGTTGTGGACGCTCGGGCTGTACTCCCTCCTCGGCTACAGCTACAACGTGCTGGCGAGCCTGCTGGTGCCGCTCATCGTCGTGCTCGCGATTGCCGACGACGTCCACATCATGCAGCACTGGGACGAAGAGCGCCGGCACGGCGGTGTCGAGCGGGCGTTCAAGCGCACGGTGTCACACCTGGCGGCGCCGCTGCTCGGCGCCAGCGCGACCACGGCGCTCGGCCTGTTGGCGCTGGCCACCAGCAGCGTGGTCGCGGTGCGGGCGTTCGGCGTTGGCGCAGCGGTCGGCATCATGGTCGACTTCGTCATCTCGCTGGTGCTGATGCCGACGTTGCTGTCGCTGGTGAAGCCGGAGACCAGCGAGGCACCCCACGAGCGCTATTTCATCGCGCCGCTGCGCGCCGTGGCGCGGTTCGTGTGCGCTCACCCGGGCCGCGTGCTGGCGGTGTCGCTCGCTCTCTGCGCTACGGCCGCACTCGGCATCGTGCGGTTGCGCGTCGATACCAACCACATCGCGTTCTTCAGTGCCGAGCACCCGCTGGGACGCTCGGCGCGCGTGATCGATCGCGAACTGGGCGGCGTCTACAGCTTTCAGATCATGCTGGAGGGGCCGCCGGAGTCGATGAAGACGCCGGAGACCCTGCAGCGGATCGACCGATTGGCGCAGGCGCTGCGAGGGTTTCCGCACGCGCGCAAGGTGATTTCGCTTGCCGACTACGTGAAGCGCATCAACCGGGAGCTGCACGACGGTCGCGCTGAAGCGTCGGTGATTCCCACCGATGCCGACACGATCGCGCAGGAGCTGTTCGTGTTTGCACTCGGCGGAGAGGGCCGCCACGAGCTCGAGCGGGTGGTGGCCAGCGATTACTCGCGCGCGCAAATCTCGATCAAGCTCGAGTCGATGAGCTCCGATCTGCTGCTCGACCACGTGGAGCGCGCCGATCGGCTGGCGCAGGACGCTGTCGCCGGCACGGCGATCACGGTCTTGACCACCGGGTCGGGCCGCCTGTTCAGCACGCTCGACCACTACCTGGTCATGTCGCAGGTGACCAGCTTCGGCACGGCGTTCTTCACCGTGTTCGGCGTCATCTTCATCGTCTTCCGCTCGCTGCGCTTCGGGATGCTGACCATCGCGCCCAACGTGCTGCCCGTGCTGGCGGTCCTCGGCGTGATGGGCTTCCTCGACATTTCCATGAACGTCGCAACCGTGATGGTCGCGAGCGTCGCCCTGGGCATTGTCGACGACGATACGATCCACTTCATCAATCGCTACCGCCGGGAAGTCGCGGCCGGAGCCACGACCGACGGCGCCATCGAGCTCGCCACCGCTCACGAGGGCCGCGCCTCGTTGACGACTGCCATCATCAACAGCGCCGGCTATTCCGTCCTGCTGCTGTCGGAGTACAAACCCACCGCGTGGTTCGGCGGCCTGCTGGCCCTGACCATGGCCACCGCGTTTCTCGCCGAGGTGTTCATCCTGCCGGCGACCATCAAGCTGCTGCCGCGGGTATTCGGCGCGGAGGCCCTCCGCCTTCACGCGTCGCGCTACGGCGGACAAGTGCGCGGCCATGCGTAAGACCGCGGCATGGGTCGCACTCCTGATCGTCGCCGCCGCCGTGCCTGGCCTTGAAGCGCAGACGCTGCCCAAGGGCTACGTCAGCCTGTTTGCCGACTACTTTCCGCAACAGCACGATGCGGTGGAGCTGCGCGGACGCGTCTTCGTCGAGGAGCGTTTCGAACCCTGGCGTCGAGTCACCATCGATGTGTCCGGGTTTGCCGAAGCGCTCGTCGCGCACCGGGCGCTGCCGCGGCAACCGGCGCAGCGCGAGACCGTGGATGCGGGAATCGTCCGTGTGCACGATGCCAACATCCTCCTGTCCGGCGAGCGCGCCGATGTTCTGGCGGGCTACGCGCGCGTCGCGTGGGGAAAGCTCGACGAGATCCAGCCCACCGACATCGTCAACCCGCTCGACGTGTCGCGCTTCTTCTTCGAGGGGCGTAGTGAGGCTCGGCTGCCGGTGCTGCTCGTTCGCGGGCGATGGCATGCCCGGCCCGATCTCACGATTGAAGGGCTTTACGTTCCGGACTTTCGCCGCGGCCGTTTCGACCGGCTGGATGAGCCCACGTCCCCATTCGCCCTTCCGCTCGCGAGCGCCGCCGACCCGGTGATGCGTGGCGGTATCATCGATCGCGAGCCCCCGTTCAGGCTGCAGAACGCGCAGGGCGGCGCGCGGCTCTCGACCACGACCGGCCGCGTTGATTGGAGCGTGTCGGCATTTCGCGGCTTCGAGCCGTTCGGTGTCTATCGGCTCGACCTCCGTACGATCGCGCCGCCGGCCGCTCCGGTCATCGCCGCAGAGTACCCACGATTCACCATGATCGGCGCGGATTTCGAAGCGGTGCGCGGCCAGTGGGGTGTACGCGGCGAAGCCGCGGTGTTCGTGGAGGACAGCTTTCAATCGACCGAATTGCGCATCGTGCCGGGGAAGTCGATGGATGCCGGCGCAGGTGTCGATCGGCGCGCCGGCGATTACACGATCAGCGGCACGGTGCTGTTTCACGCGGAGTGGTACGCCGCGCCGCTTTCGGCGCGCGATCCGAAGGATGGCCGCACCGACCTGTCGCTGGTGGCCTCGGCCGATCGCACGTTTGCGCGCGAGAAGTACCGGCTGCGCACGTTCGCGGTCTACAACGCCGTCGAGCGGTCCTCGTTCGTGCGAGTCATCGGCGTGACGAGCGTGCGCGACAACGTCGCGGTGGAGGCATCGCTCGGCTGGTTCGCCGGCGATGGCGCGGGTCTGATCGGCCGCTTCGGCGACAGCGACTTTGTGTACGCACGGCTGAAGTACTATTTCTGACGGCGTGATCCTGATTCCCGCCGGCAACGCGTCCGCCTGGACGGGTCCCACCGGCAACAACACCTATCTGCTGCCAGGACGGACGGCGACGCTCATCGATGCGGGCGTCGGCAGCCCCGACCATCTCGACGCGATTGCGCAGGCGCTTCAGGGCGTGCCGCTCGCGCAGGTGCTGATTACCCACGGCCACTCGGATCACGTCGGTGGTGCTCCTGCGCTGCGCGCGCGCTGGCCGGATCTCGTCGTGAGACAGTTCGGCACCGGCGAGCGGCCGCTGGTCGCGGACGAACGGATTGCCGTCGGCGACGATGTCTGCCGCGTGATGCATACGCCAGGCCATTCACCCGATCATTGCTGTTTCGTCGTCGGCGACCAGGGTGGCACTGAGGTGTTCTGCGGCGATCTGGCACGCCTGGGCGGCACCATCGTCATTCCCGCAAGCCGCGGCGGCGACCTGGCGGCCTATCTGGAATCGCTGCGCAAGGTTCGCGCCCTTCAGCCGGCGCGCCTGCTCCCCGGTCATGGTCCTGTCGTCGACAATCCCGCGACGCTAATCGACGACTACATCGAACACCGGACGCTGCGCGATCGGCAGATCCTTCGAGTGCTCAAAGGCCGCCGCGCCATGCCGGCGGAGATCGCCGATCGCGTCTATGGCAGGCTGCCCGAGCAGATTCGAAATGCCGCCGCCGACACCGTGCTCGCGCACTTGATCAAGCTGCGCGACGAAGGCACGTCGATGAACATGATGGCGCCTGGGCGGCACGCTCGTAGCGCCGAACCAACCCTAGGCAGGCTGAAATCCAGGCGGCAGATCGGGGAGACGCTCGGAGCGGCGTGCGGCCTTTGGCATCGCGTCGCGAATGACGTGTTCGAGCTCTTCGAGATACGACAGGAATCGCTGACGCCCGTCCGGTGAGAGGCGGCAGAGCGTCTGCGGACGCCGATTGTCGAACCCTTTCCAGACTTCTACGAGCCCCGCCTCCTTCAGCACGTCGAGGTGACGGCTCAAGTTGCCGTCCGTCAGCGAGCACAGGCGCTTCAGATCGGAGAACAGCAGCCCCTCGGGCCTCATCACCAGCGACGTCATGATCCCCAGCCGCGCCTTCTCGTGCAGCGCCCGCTCGAGGCCGTCGTAGGCGAATCGTCCGGGGTGGCCGAGGTCGCTAGTCTTCTTCTTCTTCATAAGTCGATCGATCTTCGTGGTCGTTCTCGAGATTCCAATACAGGACGACAGCGGTCAGCAGCTGACCGACGCCAAAGGTTCCACCGACGCTCCAGGCGCTGAGCGATTCCGGTCCGCGCGCGATCCACAGCAGCCCGACGCCCATCGCGTAGAAATACAGCGCGATCCATCCGCTGGCCCGGACCAGATACGGGCGCGACGCGAAGATCCCGATGCCGAAGCAGATGGCCCAGATGCCGGGCAGCAGCGGCACCAGCGCGGTGCTGAGACGGACGAAGCAGGCGGTGACGATTGCGGCGCCCAGCAGGCTCGGCAGCAGCTGTCCGACGACCCGGCGTGTCCGCCGGCGCGCGAGCGCTTCGTCGTGGACGACGTAGTTGTAGACGATTTCGCTCACCCCCACGAATCCGGCGCAGGCGGCGATGACGGTCCAATACGCGACGAAGCCGAATGGATCCGCAAGCAGGCCGGCCGGCTGCAGCGCGGCGCCGCCGAGCCCGATCAGACCCGAGGCGGCGACCGGCAGCGAACGATAGCCGCGGTAGACGTCGGCGCGCGTGATCTGGTCCTGGATCGCCGCGACCTGCGCCAGCGCGCGATTGAGCTCCATCATCAATAACTTTGCACAACAAAGCGCCAGCCGTCAATGTACGATCGCGCCGTGAAAGGGTACGCGCATCCGGAGTTGCTCGTCACCGCCGAGGCGCTCGCCGATCTCCTCGCCGGCGATCCCGCCAAACGACCGTTAATCCTCGACTTGCGGCCGCCCGACGCCTACGTGGCCGGCCACGTGCCCGGCGCCCTGCACCTCGACCTCTGGGGCGTGAGCCTGATCGACACCGACCCGGCGCCGCTCGAGGCGTTCATGTGGATGATCGCGCACGTGCTCGCCGTACGCGGCGTGCGCGCCGACACGCCCGTGGTCGTGTATGACGACCAGTCCGGCATCCGCGCCGCCCGCGCGTTCTGGTTTCTCGAGTACTTCGGCCATCCGTCCGTGCGTCTGCTCGACGGCGGCTTCGGCGCGTGGGCGCGCGCCTCGATGCCGATTGCGCACGATGCCGCGCCGGCATCGACGTCCGAATGGACGGGGTCGCGCGAATTGGCCACGATCGCGACCTGGCATGACGTCCACGATGCGCTCGGCAACAACGACGTCGTGATCCTCGATACCCGAAGCGAGGGCGAGCACAAGGGGACCACCGTGCGCGCCAAACGCGGCGGCTCGATTCCCGGCGCGGTCAATATCGAATGGACCCGTAACCTCACGCCGCAAGGGGATTTCAAGCCGGCCTCCGAGCTCGAGGCGATGTACCGCGACGCCGGTGTCACACCCGATCGCGAGATCATCACCTACTGCCAGGGCGGCTACCGCGCCGCGCATTCGTACCTCGCCCTCCGGCTCCTGGGCTTTCCGCGCGTGAGAAACTATGTCGGCTCCTGGAAAGAATGGGGCGACCGATCCGATCTGCCTATCGAAACGCCGAAACCATGAACGAGATTCTCGACTTCATCAACACCCATCGCGACCGCTACATCGAGGAGCTCAAGCAGTACCTCGCCATTCCCAGCATCAGCGCGCTGCCGCAGCACGCGGGCGACGTCCGCCGCTGCGCCGAGTGGACCGCCGAGGAAATGGGGCGCATCGGCCTCGCCAACGTCCGCCTGATCGAGACGCCGGGCAACCCCGTCGTCTATGGCGACTGGCTGGGCGCCGAGGGAGCGCCAACGATCCTCTTCTACGGCCACTACGACGTGCAGCCCGTCGATCCGGTCGAGCTCTGGGAATCGCCGCCGTTCGAGGCGACGATCCGCGACGGCGAGATCTACGCGCGCGGCGCCGCCGACGACAAGGGTCAGGTCTTCATGCACTTCAAGGCCATCGAAGCGCATCTCAAGAAGACCGGCCGGCTGCCGGTCAACATCAAGATCATCCTTGAAGGCGAAGAAGAAGTCGGCTCGGCCAACCTCGACGAGTTCGTCAAATCGCACCAGACGGAGCTCGCCGCCGATGTGGTCGTCATCTCGGATTCGCCGATGTTCGACCGCGGCATTCCGTCGATCTGCTACGGCCTGCGCGGTCTCGTCTACTGCCAGATCGACCTGCGCGGCACGAAGAGCGATCTGCACTCGGGCTCGTTCGGCGGCGCGGTGGCCAATCCCGCCATGGTGCTCGCCCAGGTGCTGGCGCAGATGAAGGACCGCGGCGGCCGAATCAAGATCCCTGGCTTCTACGACGATGTGCGGCCGCTGCGGGATGAGGAGCGGGCGGAGTTCAAGAAGCTGCCGTTCAACGAGACCCGCTACCGCAAGGAGCTCGGCGCGCCGAAGCTGTTCGGCGAAACCGGCTACTCGACCCTCGAACGCGTCTGGGCCCGGCCGACCTTCGAGGTCAACGGGCTGCTGGCCGGCTTCACCGGCGAAGGCGCGAAGACCGTGCTTCCCGCGGTGTCGATGGCCAAGGTCAGCATGCGCCTCGTCCCCGACCAGGATCCCGACAAGATCGCGAAGCTGTTCGAGGACTACGTTCGAAAGGTCGTGCCGAAGACGGTGGAGCTGAAGTTCACGCGCATGCACGGCGGCCGGCCGTGGATGACCGACTTCGACAATCCGTACGTGCAGGCGGCGGGGCGCGCGATCGAGAAAGGCTTCGGCAAGGCGCCGGTGTTCAACCGCGAGGGCGGCTCGATTCCGGTCGTGGCCACGTTCCAGGAGATCCTCGGCCTGCCGTCGGTGCTGTTCGGGGTGGGCCTGCCGGACGAGAACGCCCACGCGCCCAACGAGAAGCTCGATCTCGGCAACTTCCACGGCGGCGTGATTGCGTCGGCGTTTCTCTACGATGAGATTGCGCAAACGCGATAACCATGTTGCCTGTGTGATCGTCGCCGGCATCGTCTTGGGGGCGCTGCCGGCATGGTCGTGTTCCGATCCGGATCGCGAGCGGCTGAAAGCGACCACCAAGGCGACCTACGATCCCCAGACCGGGCGCCTCGCGGAGCTCACCTTCGACAGCAACAAAAACGGCAAGATCGACACCTGGACCGAGATGGATGGCAGCCGCCCGGTGCGGGCGCGCCTCGATCGCGACGAAGACGGCCGCATCGATCGCTGGGAGTACTACGATGCCGCCGGCCGGCTGAACAAGGTCGGGTTCTCGCGCCAGGCGACTGGCAAGCCCGACGCCTGGGCCTGGCCGAACAGCAGCGGCAAGATCGTCCGCGTCGAAGTCTCCACCACCGGCGACGAGCACAAGATCGATCGCTGGGAAGTGTACGATGCGCAGGGACCGCCGGGACCGGACGGCATCGGGCCGCTGGTGGAAGTGATTCAGGACACCAACGGCGATGGCAAGCGCGACAAGTGGGAGCGCTATCAGAACGGCCAGGTCCGCACCGCGGAATTCGACGAGAACGGTGACGGGCGTCCGGATCGGCGGCTGACGTATCGCGACGCGGAGCTGGTCTCGATCGAGAGCGAGCCGGACGGGCGAGGGGGGTATGCGAAGAAGGTGACCCCGCAGTGACGCACGGCATATGCCGCTACGCATAGGCTTCGACATGGACGGCGTGCTGGCTGACTTCGCGACCGCGTTCCGCGAGTACGGCGAGCGCGTCTGCGGTTCGGCGGAAGCGCCCGGCAGGCAGGTTGGTCAGCGCCGGCTGCCGGGCGATGAGCCGGAGACGGAAGAGGCACGTCAGGCGGCGGCCGAACAGGACGCTCACGATCGTATCGAGCAGGCGCGCGCGCTGCGCCGTCGCGAAGACAAGATCTGGCAAGCGATCGAGAGCACCCCCAACTTCTGGATGACGCTCAAGCCGAAGGAGGAGGGCGCGGTGGCGCGGATCCACGCGCTGATGCTCCAGCATCGCTGGGAGGTGTTCTTCATCACGCAGCGGCCGTCCACGGAAGGCGAGACGGTGCAGCGGCAGACACAGCGCTGGTTGGTCGAGCAGGGCTTCGACCTGCCGTCGGTGCTGGTACTCAGCGGCTCGCGTGGCGCCGCGGCGAAGGCCATCCGCCTCGACTATCACGTCGACGACACGTCGCAGAACTGCTTCGACGTGATCGCCGACTCGCGGGCGAAACCGATCCTGCTGATTCCCGCGTCACACCACGCCGCCATCGCCAGCGCCAAGAAACTCGGCATCGGCGTGGTGCACCGGATCGGCGAAGCGCTCGACGTGCTCGAGCAGGCGACGCTGGCGCAGACGAATCCCTCGCTATTGCAGCGGATCGCGGCGATGGTAGGGTGGAAGTAAGCGCCGGGACGCCGGAAGGCCGGAAGGCCGGTAAAACAAAAAGCCAGAGGCTTTCGCCTCTGGCCCTCCTCCACACGTAAGCTCCTGAAGGTGTCGAGTGCCGGTTGACCGACCGCTCGGTCAACCGGCCCTCCGGCCTTCCGGCTACCGAGTTACCAGTTCACCCGCACGCCGAACCGAATCACCCGCGGCGCGATGATGCTGCTGATGTTGTTCGGCGGCAGCGTCGCCGACGACGAGCCGGACGCGGTCGTGGCGTTGAACGAGTACTGCGTGCGGCGTCGCGACAGGATCTCGCTCGAGTTCGTCAGGTTGAAGACGTCCAGGCTCGGGATCAGGCGCAGCGTCCCGAACTTGATCGCCTTGTCGACCCGGAAGTCGGCGACGAACACGTTCGGGTTGCGGACGTCGCCGAGCGGGAACAGGAAGACGTTCGTGTCTGCCAGCTGGTTGCCTCGCGAGGTGATCGCGATCTGCTGCGGGAACGGATACCCCTGCGTCACGCTGGCGGTGCCGGCGACATTGATGTCCCACCACGGGAGCGTATACATGCCGGCCGACTTGAAGAGCCACTCGGCATTGTTGAACACGTTGTCGACGCCCGACCCGCCAGACTCGGGCGCGTACGACGCACCGTTCAGGTTCTCGAGGTTGGTCGGATCTTCGACGCCGGCCAGCGAGCCCCAGCGATCGATCGCGTCGTTCCACGCGAAGCTGACGTCCGCCTGCCAGCGCTGCGAATAGCGCTTCCGCAGCGCGAATTCGACGCCGTTGTAGTCGCGCCACCGATCCGGCTGGTTGGTCCGGATGTACGGCGAGGGCTGTGGCGAGGTCGCGCGGTAGTAGGTCAACGACGGGCAGGTCGCGGTCGTCCCGCAGTTCGACGGCGACGCGAACGTGTTCGCCTGGAAGTTGGCCGCGGTCCAGTTGTCGCGATCGGTCCAGGTGAACCGATCGTATTTGCGCCACACGTAGTTCACTTCGACGGCGAGGTTCCTGATGAGCTCCTGCTGCAGGCCGACGATGAACTCGCGCGTCCGATCGTTCTTCAGATTCGGGTCGATGCGGCCCGGCGACGTGAAGGCGGTCGGGTTGGTTGGATCGAACGACGCGCTCTTGGTGAGGAACGTCGTGGTATTCAGCTCGTTGGCCTGAACCAACGTATCCCCATTGAGGTCGGCCCACGGATAGCGGATGCTGACCTGTCCGATCGCGACCATCTCGCTGGCGAGCTCGCCGGTGTCCATCTGACCGAAGTACAGCGAGTACGACGCGCGCGCCACCGACTTGCCGGTGCCGAACAGGTCGTAGGTCATGCCCACGCGGGGGGAAATGTCGTTCCACACCACGCCGCTGCTGATGCCGGGGAAGTTGATGGCCGGCATGATCGACGGGATGATCGGGTTGGCCAGAACCGTGGACGCCAGCGCCTCGTCGTTCTGGCGATCCCAGCGCACGCCGAGGTTCAGCGTCAGCCGCTTCACACTGTAGGTGTCCTGCGCGTAGAACGCGTGCGTCAGCAGCTCGTAGTTGGTGTGGCCGTCACGGAACAGGTCGGCGTTGCAGCCCCCCTCGAAGGTCGTGCAGTTGCGGCGCGCCGGGTCAGAGGACGAGATGTCGGTAAACCGCGGCACGGCGTTGCCGCCGGTGTGGCTGATCGACTGCGCGCGTGCCTCACGATAGCGGTAGCCGACCTTGAACGCGTGGTCGCCGCCCATCGCCGCCGGCAGGAAGTAGCTGCTCGTCAGATCGATGCTCCACGTCGGGCGGATGAAGATCGATTCGTTGAACGACCGTGCCCAGACGCCCGAGGCGATGTCGAACCGCGGCTGAAGGGCAGCCTGCTCGGGATCCTGGAACGTCAACGTGAAGTTGTTGCCGACGTGCGCGTACTGGACGTCGAACAGCAGCCGGTCGGTCAGCACGTGCTGGTCGCTGACCTTCCAGA
>Ga0075421_100005426_pt1 | contig 15419 bp, 16 predicted proteins | sample SoiMetdeltSBSDD5_FD_75292 | JGI IMG/M metagenome (GOLD analysis project Ga0075421, IMG submission 75292) | Bulk soil microbial communities from a Populus tree surrounding site in Tennessee, USA - Soil MetaG P. deltoides SBSDD5 | ecosystem: Environmental > Terrestrial > Soil > Tree plantation...
CCATTATCGTCATCGTCATCTCCTCCATTATCGTCATCGTCATCTCCTCCATTATCGTCATCGTCATCTCCTCCATTATCGTCATCGTCATCTCCTCCATTATCGTCATCGTCATCTCCTGCGTCTTGTGTGACTTCATCTGATTGTGCTGATGCTTGTTGTGCTGAGGCTTGCGCCAATTCTGGTGATACTGTGAGCTCAAATGAACCAAGTACCTGACCGACGAGTGTTGATGGCGGTAAATTATCTGGTATACCGGTTATTGCTGCCGTCGCAATGGTAGTGGTAGAATTACCTTCATAAAATACAGCATATCCTTTTGTCACTCCAAGGTTAGGGGCTGTTGCATTTGTAGCAGTTGAAATTAAATATCCTCTTCTTATTTCATTTGGACTAAAATTAGTCCCATATGTCATTTCTACAAGTTTGGCTGGCAATGTCGCTATTCTTTCGTTTGTCTGTGGATTTGTAAGGTTGACTGCCATATCTGTGCTGGTTATAATCCGCATGCTTCTGTAACCAACTTCTTGAAGCTTCTGTAGCTGGTATGATACAATATTGTCAGTTGTCGTCATATTGTTGTTTGTGGTAGTAACATTATTGGCGGGTAATCTAGTGCCCAAGTCAGGGTATCGGATAATATGTATTATCTCTTCTTGATCTCCTTGACAGTTGTTATTGCTATCCATGTTGTTGCTTGTACTTTCACTAGCATTGGTGGAAAATGCTCCAGCTCCTTGTTGTTGTTCTTCCTGTGAACATAGTTGTGCTAGTAACCCATAACCTAGTCTTGTCTCTTCTGACAAAGCAGAGGTCGAATTATTGATATCATGAGTTATCCAGCCATTTGGCACCTGTATGCTAAAGCTATCATTTACACTTTGAAATATTGTGGCAGCAGCAGCTGTTGTTCCATTCTCAAATTGGGTAGGTTGGCTGGTCAGCTGCTGTGGCTGTGCATTAATTATCGTAAAATTGGAGGCCAGAAGAATGATCGCTATGGCTAACGTCAGTCCAAGACCCGAAGCTGATGAGATGGGGAACGTTGGGGACATGATGTCCTAAAAATGAAATCACCTCCAGAACATGATAAGGTTATTGTTTGATTTTTCTATAAGAAAATACGAAGATGCTTTGGCATTGTCGCTTTGTGATACGCCAGGATCTTAATTACCTATCTGATGGTCCGCCATAACTCACCAACACACAAAAAATCAAAACTCAACTACAAAATAAATATGAAGATAGAAAGTTTTAAAAAAGTAGAACTACCTCCGCTACTAAAGGGGATTCGAACTCGGGTCCATTTCACAATCTATGGAGAATAACAAAGACTCTTCCTCTTCGACCCGGGTTTTGGATCCTAGCTCGGACGGTTATCTTACTTTTCTATTATTATACGGCTTGGTATTTCCGACTACTTCTAATACTACTAAAAAGTTATGATATTGAGGAGACTACGCGCTCCTTCCTTAATGAGGATCTTATTACCCTCAGCACATCTTCTATTGAGTTCTCCTGAGGATTGGAAGTTTCTATGCCATGGAAATTACCTTTTTTGGATGATATTGCTAATCCTCCTACTAATATGGGAACCACAAACTCTGATCTTATCCTCTTTACCAGACGTTCTCCTGCCTTTATGTTGTCTGGAAGCGTAATTGAGATCATTATGAGATCAGGCTCGTTATTCCTTATGAACGTAATAATTGAATCTGTAGGAATAGAAGGCGTAGCGTTGAAGACTCTATAGCCCCTACTTTCCAAGACAGATTCTAACACCGATGCAGATAAACAGTGTAATTCGCCCTCAGGAGAACATAACAGAATCTTCTCGCGGCTATATGATTTTGAAATTCTCTCATTTATTGCAGTAACCACACCATATGCGGTATTGGTACACACGTGTTCTGTTGCAATATCAATTTCACTTTTTTCCCATTTCGTACCTACATTGTACATTACTGGTTTGAGAATCTTGTCGTAAAATTCTACCAAAGAAAGAACATTTTTGGTCCCTTCATAAATTCTTGTAGCACCTTCTACATCTCCCGAGACCAAGGATAGATAGAGTTTGTTCGAAGCATCTTTAATGAGCATATTCTTCTTGTTCAAGTCCTGAGGGCTATGTTCAGAAAGAAATGACAATATTTTTGGATCCTGTCGGTGTTCCATAGGTATATCCTCAAGCTCAACCTCCGAAGACCTACCTAGATACTTGACAATTTGTTGCCTAGATATCTTTCCCTTAGCGTTCCACTCACTTTTTACCAGGTATGCATATTCTATACCCTTCACTCTTTTGTTTCTGATATAGACCATGTTACAGATATAAAATGACAGTAACTCGTATATATAGCTCGTGCTAACTATGTCCACTAATGACTAACCATGATAACATCAAAAGGTGAAAGTTTGCCATTATCAATGATGAATTTGATGAAACAATTACATCCTAAACGCAGAGCCTTTTAACCCTCATCTTATATATTGCAGATTCCCTGCAGGTATTACAGAAGTGGGGTCCCGTTCCCACCAATCTCTGAAATCAGAAGCTAGCACTATTGTCATAAATTATTAGCACTTTTGTATTAAATCTCATGAACGCTATGTTATGAGAAATGAAATGATATTTGAGATTAATGTTAACGTTGCGGAGAGCTATCTTTGCGGAGTAGCAAAAAGAACCAACGGTGATATGCGATTAATATCCAGGGGCAGAACCGGCATAGCGTTGCCAAAAGAATTGATATACTCTGATTTAGATTCCTGTGGAGAAGCACTATTAAATATCCAAACTAACTCTGGGATTGTACCATTACGGTCAAGGGTGCAAATTGGAGAGGATATGATAGAGATTTTTGATTACGGGCTCCTAGAAAAGCTGACTCTCAAAGAACCTCAAACAATGGAGATCTTGCTCTTAGAGAGTAGTGACGTACTACAATAACTCGAATAATCTTTGAAATATGAAATTAATATGAAAGACACACAAGTCATGGAAGGTCACCCGTAACCGGCTAAACCTATTTTTAAATCTGCTATAATTATATGGCAAGATGAGGTTCATCTCAGACAATTTATTGTTGAGGTACTAATCACAGGGGTCTCTCCTTACCTGCAACTGCATTTTCTGCTACACAAATAATATGCGATACCTTCTGCAGATTTAGGGCTGTACAAGGGAGTATATTCTATAAATTATATGTCCTTGAATGTTTCCGATTCCATTCCACTTCATTACATGGTAGTCTGAAGTATGGAGCTCTTTTGCGAATCCTTGTACACGACTCATTTGTTCGAATATACATTCGCCTATCAGCACTATATTTGCCGACGCCATTGAGGTGATCTTTGATACAATACTTAGACTAAATCCTATCAAGTCCACATCGTTTCCAAAAGAGACTACCAAAGCATCGCCATAATCGATTCCAAGCTTGATTGATATCCTTGGAATTCCTTTCTTTATAAGCTCTGAGTTAATAGAATTTCTTAGGCTGCTGACTATGTCCTGACCACATTCAATGGCACGTCTACATGCCATATCATTATTGTTGACAAAAATAGCTATTACTGAATCACCTACATACTTGAAGACTAGTCCTCCATGTTTCTCAATTGTCAAGCTTATTTGTTCCCAGAATAATTTAATAACAAATTCTAATTCTTGTGTTGAAAGATACATAGTCATCTTCGTCGAACCTACAATATCGGCATAGAGAACAGCAATTCGTATCGTATTGCCTGACAAGGGTTTCAAGAAAGATTTGCACCTGTCGGTAAACAAATCGACCTTGCTTTGCTCCGCAATCTTGTTTACTTCATTTTCCATAAATCCTGAATTATGCATGTCCTATTCTGCACAACTATATTTATAAACTGGTGCTAAGTGTAGATACTAGTGCTAACATTTCAATGTATCCTTCGAACGTAGACAGCGGAGTCGACTACGGTGGGTTGTGATTTGCTTTTAGCCACTGTGTGTGACTGGGCTAAAGGTAGTTTATTTAAGTGAATTAGAAATCATCAATCTCTTCCAAAGATAAGTGATGAGGTTAATTGATGTAACTATTTCAGTTCCAATGGAATTTCTATCATAAACTACGCCCTGCAAACCTTCTCCCCTGTTTAATACAGCTTTGATGTAATTATCTATAACAAACTCTTCTGTATTTTCACATAACCAGCCCGAAATAGGAAAACCATTTAATGTTCCCACGCAATTCCTCCCCAGTGAAATTATCTGTCCTTTCTGTAGATATTCAAATTCTATCATTTTCTGTCTAGATTCTTTCCTAAGTATATTTTTGGCAACATTTCTTGCCTGTCTTACTGCAAACTGTGCTAGTTGTGGGGACAATTTGCCTTCATTATCTAGTGGATATGCAGAGATATCTCCTACCGCAAATACATTATCAAATACTTCGTCGTCTGATCGTAAAACCTGGGAGTACTTGTTGACTATAAACCTGCCTGAGCCACTTTTTTTGACTCTAGGAATTATATTTAAATCCTGTCCGCAAATTCCTGCAGTCCAAACTGTCACATTTGTTTGTAAGGTTTCTCCCGAGGATAAAGTGACGCTGTGGGGACCTATTTCTATTATCGGTTTGCCTCTTAATATTTCTGTGTTCTTATTTTTCTCTAAAATTTTCTTTACCATCATTATAATTGTTGGATCCCAGCCAGGAAGCACTTCTTTCTGAGCTTCGATAACCCTAATTCTGATCTTGTTACTATACTTTTCAGATAAGGCCCCTGTTAGACTGAGACCTGTAGCGCCACCACCGACAATTGTCACTATAGAACCCTGCCGTAGGCACTGGATTATTCTATCTAGCTTAATGCTGTCATCCACGGATCTAAGAGATAGTGTATTTTCCCTTGCTCCTTTTATTCCGAAATATGCATTTTTTGCACCGATAGCAATTATCAAGTAATCATATTGAATGATTTGTACTGTTCCAGACTCTAAGGTGATCTCCGCTTGTTCAGAAACAAGGTCCACTTTTTCACATTTGCCGTTTACAAAAACGATATCTTTTCCAAGAATTTCTTGTATATCCAACGAAATGTCTTTAGGTTGTAATTCGCCTGAAGCTACTCTGTGGATGTTTTGCAATAATTGAAGTATTGGCCCATGGTTTACTAGGGTAACTTGAACATTTTCATTCTTGCACAAATTAGATGCAGCAAATATTCCTGCATAGCCCCCACCTAAAATTAAAACTCTCATGAATTATTATGCTATTGGAGGGTATTAAAACATCGTGCCAATCTCAGGTAATAGTGCCTAACTTTCGACATAATCGAGAATCGGCAAACATATAATGATGCACTCCAAAATAGTCCTGACTTGATAAATTGAGATTATGGGAAATGGCTCATTATCAAATCATGCTTAAACCCGTCGTCCTATCGTATTCGCTGACTACTAACCTCCTTCTTTCCTTGTCTTAGTGTGTATAGCCTGCTTGCAATTAAACCCATGATTGATCCGTATATCATATGGAATGCGAAAGCCGACCCTATTATTGTGTAATATAACCCACTAAAATGTGAGGCGATTTGGAATATTTGATCGTTGGGAGCGGAAAGGGCATACTCGTTCAATCGAGCTTGAATGCCGAAAGTTGCCAATGGAAAGAACAATACTGCCCATAATGCTATTCCCACAATCATTCCTGTAAAAAGTCCGCTGTACGTGTTATGCGGAGAGAACCTTGGCCAAAACATTGCGAATTGTCCATAAATATTTCCTGCAATTAATCCGGTGAGCAGATGTAGACCAAAACCAACGAATTGCGCACTTGTAATATCCTCAAAACCAAGGGAAAACCCTATCACTGCAAAGAATGTCCCAATGGGAGTTTGAGAAACTATGTCTATAATGGCCAACATTCCTGATATTGCCCATGCAGCAATAAACCCCGCAAGAGAACAATAAAGCAAGAAGGATTTGGACTCTTTTAATCTTCTTTCTTGATACATGACATAACCCTGGCGACGCTAATATTTAAGCGAGTGGTAACCAAGCTTTCTAGTGCCAACTTTGTTAGTATAGTACAATTCACAGTAGTAGGTAAAATTCAGTCAATAATGTAAGTAACAGCTAGAAACAAGCTTGAACTTACACAAATATTGATTACAAAACGGGGGTTGAGGATGAGCGTGGAGTAAGAGAGTTGGCATGCAGAAGCCGTATATTAAGCAGAATTAAGAAATAGCGTCGACCTTAATACCGTTCATCCTCTTGGAATAGTCATAATGAAACATAGATACTGGCTTAATTTCTATTGCTATTTCGTTCTCTGCTCTCCTTAATAGGAAATCCGCTAGTTGAGATGTTTCGTCTTTTAGATACTTCTTGATAAGGATGTGAAGGATCTCAGAACCTCTTGTTTCATTCAATTTTGCCTGCCCCCATCCCCTAACGCCTAGATATGGCGATGAATCGCTAGCTACTTCAAATCCACATCTAGAATTTCTAGACAAATATTTTACAATCAAGGCATTTTTTTGGGTAGCACAAAATAATTTCTCTTCTATATAGGCATACCACAGCGATATAGTTACTGGCCAACCAGTTGTCGTTATGCATGCAAGTCTAATTGGAATGCGTCTTCTGGCTAGAAACTCGTTTACATCCATTAGATAGCGGATGAATAAAGAAGTTATAAAAATAGTGGAATGAACAGGTTAGCACTATGTATCAACGTTACCCCTAGTTTATATATTAAGATGCACTAGGAATTGCATGAAAACACAACCACTTGCGTGGACGTTAATAACTGGCACAGCAGCAGTAACTGCTGTAGGGGCTTTCGTACCAGAACCTGCAATGGCAGTAGGAAGCGTAGTATTAGGAGGAGCAGCTCTCGTCACGGCGTTGCATACACGAATTCAACTAACGAGACAAAGAGTTAGCGAGAAGATGCTTGAACAGATGAGATAATGGGTTTCTTATCCCGCCTCTCTCTTTATATTTCAATTTTAGCCGGTTACTATCCTCTATTCGGGTTAGCTATAATAATTATGCATATTTTGGAGCAAAAACTATCAATCCCAAGTGCTAAATTATAGATGGTAAAAACTCCGGTACTGTCAGTTAACGGCAGTTACTGATTGTCAATTCTATCTATGGTCTATAATTTTACATGTAGGGCTCTGAGAATAATGATTAATCTATCTGTTTTAGCACTGTTCTTTTTTGTCTATCTTAAGGTCCATTCCGAATTTTTTGCTTAGGGCATTAAGGGCCCTAATAGTAGGTGATTATAGTACAATACACATTGCATAACCAAACCTTATCTTCACATGAAATTATTAATAATTATGTCGAGAATTTTCTCCATAACTACGAGCATTGGCATTTAAAACACTAGTGCTAACTAATAATTATAGAGGCAATGTTAAATTAATTAGATTATCGTATCTCCACGTGACAATGCAGGTATTATCCAGATTTGAGCCAAAGACAAGGGATGTTTTTATTAAAAGCACTGAAATTCCGGCAACTAACAAAGAAACTTTTGACTATCATACGAGAGAAGGTGCACTGGAACGACTGGTACCTCCGTGGAGTATTTTAACAGTCAATAGTCACGAAGGGAATATCAAAAATGGAGCCATGTCCACTTTCAAGGTAAGATTGGGGTTTATCGGATTTCGTTGGAAGGCTGCACATTTCGGCTACGTACAAGATTGGCAGTTTCAGGACAAGATGGTAAAAGGACCTTTTCAAAGCTGGACCCATACCCACTCATTCACACCAGACAAAATAGGTCGATGTAAAATGGAGGACAAGATAGCATACTCGCCACCATTTGGAAAATTAGGCGCTATGCTATTGAATAACACTATTCAAAATAACCTAAATCAATTATTCCACTATCGACATCGAATACTGAGTAATGATATTAGTCTCTGGAAATTAGCTGGGAAGATTAAGGGTCAAAAGATTCTGATAACAGGGTCAAGTGGTTTGATAGGATCTTCACTAATTCCGCTGCTTACTGCAGCAGGAGAACAAAAGATAACGCGATTGGAAAGACCTTCCTCTAAACGTAACGATATACGTTTGAGTTCATTATTCTGGGACCCTAGCAATGACAAAATAAATCTTAAGGACCTCGAAGGATTCGATACAGTCGTTCATCTGGCTGGGGAGAATATTTTTGGCAGATGGACAGATTCAAAAAAACAGAGGATACTAGAGAGTCGTGTAAAGAGTACACGATTACTATGCGATTCCTTAATCAAGCTTGCAAATCCGCCGTCGACCTTCATTTGTGCTTCTGCGACTGGGTATTACGGTAACCAAGGAAATGAAGTTCTTACTGAAGAGAGCAAACCAGGTTCCGGATTTCTTTCAGAGGTATGTCGGAAATGGGAAGAATCAACACAAATTGCAAAGGATGTTGGCATAAGGGTCGTAAATACCAGGTTTGGAGCAGTTTTGACTCCAAAGGGGGGCATGTTACAGAGACTACTTGCACTATCAAGATTTGGCTTGGGGTTGCGCTTTGGACATGACAACCAGTATATTAGCTGGCTATCAATAGAGGATGTGATAGGAAGCATCTTTTATTCCATTATCAATTCTTCAATCAGAGGCCCTGTTAACGTAGTATCCCCAAACCCTGTAACAAATCTGGAGTTTTCAAATACACTTGCAAGAATCATAAAGAGTAAGATTATGCTCCCAATAAGCCAGAAACTTGCTAGATTGATGCTTGGAGAGCTTGCAGATTCCATGGTAGCATCAAGTACTTTGGTCGTACCTAAAAAATTGTCTTTGGCGGGTTACAGATTCATAAATCCAGACTTGGAAGACGCATTAAGACTACTTCTGGGACGACAGCAAATTATTTCTCAGGAATGAATTGTATTGCCGCATATAGTTTTGTCTGGTAGCATCTTGCTAGGTAATACTTTCAAGCAAATGAATAAGATCCTATTCAAGGATCAGAAATCTAATGTGATTGTACGAATAGAAAATTTCTTTATCAACCAGCGTTGCGACATTATGCTGAGTAAGGCCATTGCAATTGACCAGAAAACACAAACATTCTATATCGTGGTGATGAATAGAGAAATAAGATTACCATTAGGCTGGACCCAATAACCGATCCAGAAAAAACAGACGGCGTAAAAATAGCCCTTGCATTAATGGCAAAAAGGATACAGGATATAGAAAAAATATCTGATCTCTATGTTTCAAAAACAAACATTCAAGAATTCATAGACAGACTGAAACAGTTTACGTAAGATAGGGAATTCATAAAGGAGATTTTTCGCAGAATTGAGATAAATAGAGTCATAATGCGGTGAGGAGATAATATGTATAAGAAGATTGAAAGTTGCTGCCTCAAAGGCGAAGAGCTTAATCAAGAGGGCGAATGAATAATCGGCTGGTATGCCAGCAGCAACACCAACTGTGTTCTTGGTATTTTACAGATTTAAGGCGATGAGCGATAAAGAAGCACAGAAATCTAGCGCGAATGGAATGATCTAAAAAAGAGCTTACCCTCTGATGTACGATTATCAGAAGAATACAACCATGCATGGGGTTCTGAATATAATGGATTCTTACTATTTGAAGCAGACAATACCAATTCATTTTTGGACTGGTGGTCTAGCTTCAAAGACAAGATCAGATGGTATGTAGACCAAACTCATACAATAGTGGCAAGAAGACGAACCTGAACGTTTCGACGAACTCTTTTTACATCTTCTTCTCTTTTTTGTCATGATTGTTCTTGCTAAAGGAAAAATAAACTAAAAAATCAGATGTAAGAAAACGGGTTATGCCTATTTTAAATCTGCAAAATATCGTCTACTGAAGAAATAACTATTACTCCAGCGCTTGATGAGCCACTACTTCCTGCTACGGCAGATCTTATGGTAGTTATAACATCTTCGACCCTGTGTTGGTCTACTATTGTAACAATTGTCTTCCTATCAGAATAAGCCATTTTAGAGCTGCCAACACCTCGTCCATAGGAGATTGTATATTTTTGACCCTTGCCCTTGCCTTTCGAATCATAGTATGTTGCTGCCAACTTTAATGATCCTAGGGCAGTTAACACTGCATCAAGTTTTTCTGAGCTGATAATTGCTTCAATTCTCCTCTTACTAGGTACAATATGTTCTTCTTTCCCTTGGCCTCTGGCTGAAGATGGAGATGATAGTGTGGTTGCTCCCTCCCTAATTTCAAATGGTAACGATGATGACTCACCATTATTTTTTTTATTTTCTTTATTATTATTCTTGGAATCTTTGACTGTCATGTTGCTATTCTCACTGCCTAACTTATTTCCTTAACTAAAACAAATTCAATGACGCATGTATTAAAGATTTGGCAGAAATAGAGAATACTCGAAGTTCATCTTATTACTAGATTTTATACCATTTGATATTCCGGTTCATATCATTACATCAAACTGGTCTAGGTGTTAATCATCTGTAAGGATCTCTGTGAATTTCCTAAAGACTAATATTCTCAGTCGGTGCAAATTGTTAAAGGGGATCCTTCCTATTCCTTGATTCTTCGTGTCCTGTTAACAGTAACAATACCAATAGTTTTAATTTTACTTGCCTTGTCGACTACTATGATACTTTTGTTGCGGCAACCAGTACTTGCTTTGGATCTTTATGATAACTTCGAAGGTCTGCCATACACGATAACAGATAATCAAACATCTCCAAATGGCAAGTGGTTTAACAAATACAATGGCTTTGGCGCAACTGGCACTGTCATTGTAACACCCACAACCGCAACCAATACTGATAATAATAATAATACAATCTTTTATGAGGAGCCAAAAACCTCGACAAGTCCTAATGAAACTCATGCCGCACTGACTCTAACAACTCAGATCTACGAAGATGTAGAAATGCAACTAAAAGTCAAAACGAGCGAGCAATTGAGGCAAAACTCTACTCCAAACCCTTGGGAGGTGGCTTGGATCATGTGGCGCTTTCAAGATGATTGGCACCATTATTACTTTATCTTCAAACCCAATGGAGTTGAACTTGGTAAGAAACAAAACGAAAATCAGGCAGAAGAACAGATATTCTTGTATACTGCAAATGAGCCCCAACTGAAAATAAACGAGTGGAACACTTGGCATATCAAAATGTCCGACAACCACATAGAAATATGGTTGAAAATGACAGACGGATCATGGAAAAGCGTTGTTGATTATCATGACAACACACCAATACTAGGTCCGGGTAACATTGGATTGTATACAGAGGATGCATATGTACAGTTTGATGATGTCTATATATCTTCGATAAGTTCATGAACTATTGATATTTTGGATCCTGCAGCAGGCCCTGTAATGCCAGAATCAAATTGAAGGCCAAGACAAGAAGACAAGATTTTCGAAAGTCGATGTGCTCCTAAAGATGACCCTTCTATAGCGATTCTATCGTTTATCTGCCGCCCTGATAATAGCGTATAGTCTGGGTCGTTTTTGAATGTAATAAACAAATATAGTTGCCCGGAGACCTAACCCACCTCTATAGAAGAGGGATAGAATCTGAGATAGAAGACACCCAAACCCTGCAGAGAATTGTGAAGTTTGTGTTATTGTCTATTGATCCCTACTATAGCCTGGATTGTTTTCATCTCGTCTTGCTAGGGTAGCTTTTTGAAGCGAGCAACCATTTTCATTTTTGTTCTTGATTTTCTTTTTCTTTTTCATTTTTTCTCAATATTATATTGGTGGTCACCATTGACGAATTGGATGCTAACAGCTCATCTCCATTATCGAGCAAAAGTCTAGTATAAAGAAGCCCAATATCGCTAACCCTTCCATCCCCGTTAAACACTTTGATTCTATCGCCAATTCTAAATGGTCGAGTTATTGCTAGATATATCCCTGCAATAACATTTCCAATCAAATTTGAAGCAGCAAAGCCAATCACAAGCCCGGATATTGTACTAATTGATGCCGCAATGACAGGATCTTGGCTCAGATAGGAAATTGAAACGGCAATCACAATTATTGCACCAGCAATCCTAATGAGACTTCTAATAGATTTAGCTGTTTGTTCAGAATAAGCTATGGACAAACTATAGGAAATCTCGCTGATTGTATATATCGCAAAGAAGCCAACGAGAGCCACTTCGCTGACTTGGATGTATCTCAGATATAATTCCGGAACAACAGGATTTAGTATATAGGTGGTCAATGCCAAAATGATGGTAAGAGATGCAGCAAAAATGACTGACCATCCTATCGCTGACTTCTTGGCTCTTTTTTCTATGTTAACTTCCTCTCCTCTTGCCGCCGGCTTTTGTTTTCCTCATTATTATAATTGTTAGAATCCTGTGTTCTCTAGAAGAAGGCATTTTCAGTATTCATATGCTTTTCAATCTGAGTAATATTGCTTCGTGTATTAAATTTATAACAAATATAAGAAAAATCAAAGTCCAGATTCTGGAAAAGGTGCCGATGCGTAGCTACAAGGAATAGTTGAGAGATACAACTCAGGAAATATGCTGCACCTATTATCAATTATCGTACTACGAGCTTTTAATGTCTTAGTACTTCTCTTTAGGAAAGCCAGGTATCACTCCTATATTCAAGGTACCTAGGTTGTAGAAGAATTTTTAATACTCTTTTAGTTATTCGCTGTGATTCCCTGTTGCCTCACTCGCATAATTTACTTGACGAATTCAATAAGTCGTCTAAGCTCAAATCCTACGAGGTCTATCGTGCTTACACGACTTCCAACTTTCTTTACTCGCCGACTATGATCTCTCTGATAGAGGTGGTGACATTGTCAAATACGTCAACAGCTTCTTCTGCAAATGTTCCCCCTACTTCTGTAGCTCTCATTTCAATTGCAGACTGTGCCTGCGTAGCATTTATGCCAAGTTCTGCTAACTCGTGTTCAATTTTTTCCTGTATACTACGTGGCGTTGGAAGGGATATCGTAAAGCCATCACCCTTTGAGAGCATATTTATTGTGCCGTATATTGGCTGGTCATGAAAATGGTGATCTATATCTTCAGAATCGATATCGATCATCAGAACAGTCCCGTTCATAATTGATAGTGTTGTATCAGCTTGTGGCCATGCAAGTTCATCATTAAAGTATACATCTGCCTTGCCTATTACGGTCGTAGCATTTGTGTTTGAATTAAATGCCCCTACTATGTCACTAGTGTTTGTTAAAGGCATAAAATTAGTTATTCTATGAGTATGAAGCATTGTGCCATATGTAGTGACCTTGATAAATTCTACCTCAAATGAGGTGGTGTCGTTCTTGTTGCCGCTGCCGTAGGCGGGGTTAGATACCAAAACCCAGTCTCCGCTCAAAATCCATGCCACATCTCTAGCCATGGAGTATCGCATCGCCTGAGAGGCAACAGAATCATTTTCAGCAGGTGAGGTATTGTCATTGCTCATCATCTGCGACATTCCGGTAAAATTGTTCATAGCATTGTCACTCATATCGGCCATTGTAGGCATCAGCATACTGTCTATCCTTCCAGATAATACAAGAGTAGTGTCATCATCATTGTTTTCTTCTTGTCCAAAGGACGGTATACTTGAGCCTGATGCAAAAGCCAACAATGCTAGAAGTACAATTGAGATGGTGCTTGTAACCGTTGTACAGAATGGTGTTCTCTGCTCCATATTGGACATGAAAAAAGACGGTCAGTTATATTATTTAGAGGATTTGAGTTCTGTAAATTGTGGGAAAACCATGACTTGGATACAAAGATGCCACTTACTCGAACCTCCTTATGGAAGCTCCTCTTATATCGTGTTTTAAAGAAACCAAGTCTCTCTTTGCAGTCTCATATTATCGTCGGGACAGGTCATAACCCGATTTACTTATCAGACATCTACAAAGCATCAATATATCTGCTATCAAAGATTGCATAGATGGTGTAAACTTTTTAACTGACAACTAGGCTCGATGCATTTGCATTCAATGCATGGCCCCATTTGGCTTGAAAATCCAATAATCTCTTTTGTACTATTAGCTATGGGATTTTACTTGCTTTATCGCGCATTAATTATCGAGAAACATCATCGTGAGCCTCAACATAGTAACAGTAGTTACAGCGTAGAAAAGAGTCTTTTTGGGCATAAGATAATCGATACGAGCAGAGGATGGCTATTTTTTACGTCTTTTTTAGCATTAGTTGCACTCGGTGCTCACTTTCTTGCAGAGTATACCTTTCATCTGTATGACATAACGCCTATTGACCGTTTCACACATGGACTTTCAGGAATGGCGCTGACTGCAATTGTTCTAAACCTCTACTTGACAAGAAATAAAAAATACTATTATAGTGTTAGCATAGCTGCCTCTTGGATTGCATTTGTTCTATGGGAGGTATACGAATGGATTTATGCAACGTATAGCGGCCCAAGTGGTTTTATACAAACTGAGCCATGGGATATGGCCATAGACCTATGGGTAGATTCGCTTGGAGCCCTGGCAATATGCTTTCTCTGTGATGAATTTACAGAGGGCTAAAAAGCAATCATATATCAATTCTGTGAGACACGTATGGGTTGTTGAGGTATTAAGTGATACGCATGCACATCCAGTCCATATCCAAGTATTGCTAAGCGTATTTTTGGCATTGGATATATTTTGTCATCTTTCCTATAATTCTTCCAGCAATCTTCATGAAAGAACTTTAGAATATCTAGCCATGGAATATCTATATTTATACCGTAGTAATCACAAATCCTGCCTTTATCCGGATTCCATAATAGATCCTCTATACGCTCCTCTTGATTGTCCATTGTCTCTTTTTTGACTCTACTATTATTATTACGCTGAAGGTGCAATTTGTCAGGCTTGAATAATAATAAGAGCAACCAGGAAAAGAAGGGTCTAAACGAGGAAGAAGATGAGATGGGAGGTAATGAGGCTACATCTTGGCATGGATAGAATTAACAAAAGAAGCACAAAGTAAGCTCACGACCCTTGTAGAATGTCTCAATTTAGACAATGAGTCCGCAGTAATTAATGAGCTATTTTACAAATTTGTGCTAGACCAAGAGCCCGATAAAAGGAGAATGATAATGGCAGTTTATCAGATGAATGTTAATAATAATAATAATAATAATACTGCAACTCCTACTGGCTAGCATTAGATAGTAATAAGAGACGCTAAAAAATTCCTTCTAGTATATTGCTCTGTTAATCAAGATTATTAGAACTAGCACCGCTAGACTCATCCAACAGTAACAGTCGATTTCGCTTCTTCTTTATAGGCATCCCCTTGTTCGCTATAAGCCACCTTATAATCTTGGAACATGGCCTGTTTGATGTTATCGGAAAGACTTTGGAGTTCTTCTTTATCATTTAGTTGGTTCTTTCTTTTGGGTTCAACTCCAAGTGATTCTAATTCATTTTTTAAATATTCTTTG
>Ga0075421_100005430_pt1 | contig 15418 bp, 12 predicted proteins | sample SoiMetdeltSBSDD5_FD_75292 | JGI IMG/M metagenome (GOLD analysis project Ga0075421, IMG submission 75292) | Bulk soil microbial communities from a Populus tree surrounding site in Tennessee, USA - Soil MetaG P. deltoides SBSDD5 | ecosystem: Environmental > Terrestrial > Soil > Tree plantation...
CGCCGCGTACTTCGCCTGGTCGTCCCGGAACCGGGAGAATTCGAGGTCTCAGCCGCCGGTGAACGCCTTGACGTAGAAGGCGAGCACCACGAACTCACGCTGCTTGAGCGCGTCGCCCAGGCGGAATGGCTGGCCGTGCTGATCGCCGAGGGCAACGTCGGGGGCCCGCTCGCCGGCAGGCACGGGCGTGGTGCGCTCCGCTGCCGACGCCCCGGACGTGAGGGTCAGCATCATCAGAATGACGAGCGCGCGCGAGATCAGCTCTTGCCGTTACCGGAGGCGGCGCGCACGACGGCGTCGACGAACTGCGCCTCCGGCAGCGCCCCCTCGAACTGCACGCGGTCGTTCATCACGATCTTCGGGACCGCCATCACCTGGTACGCGCGCGACAGCTCCGGGAATTCCGTGGCCTCGATGGCCACCGCGCGCACCTTGTCCGATGCGATCGCCATGTGCTGTGCCAGGCGCACGGCCCGGGGACAGTACGGTCAGGTGGGCGTGGAGAAGACCTTGATCTCCACCGGCTCCGTGAGGGCGGCGAGCGAGGTCTTCGTTCGTTCCGAAAGCGCGGGCTCGCCCGTGGAGGCGACGATCATCGAATCGACGAGGTTGCTGAATTCGTAGCCGGACGGAATTCCGTAGAAGCGGATGCCGTAGTCCTGCGCGCCCTCGACCACGATCGCAGGAACCTGATCGACGCCATACGCCTCCGCGCGCTCGCGGTCGATGGAAAGATTCAGGACCTCGACCGAAGCCTTGTCGCTGAGGGCGGCCACCTCGCGCGCGAGATCCTCGTTCTGGCGGCAGAGATCGCCCGCGGTGAGCGCCTGCGAGAAGACCACGAGCTTCACGGGTCCCGTGAGCTTCTCGAACTCCTTGCGAACGGCATCCTGATCGCGCGCGGAGAGGATCGCCATGCCCGGATTATACCGTCGCCGTCTACACCGCCTCGCCGGAGCGGGGGACACCGCCCAGCGATTGGGCGACGGCGGTGACGCTGCCGCACGAGCGGGCATGGTAGCCGCGCGCGATCGTCGTATGTGGCCGAAAACACGCGAGCGCGACTCTGGCATGGCCGTTGCGATGCATGACCGAACCGTTGGCAGGAGAGAGGACATAGCATGGACGACTGGTGGGGCGACCTGGACAATGCGCTGCTCGACTGTCTGGCCGAGAGCGGCGGGCTGTCCGCCGCCGAAGCCGGCCGTCGGCTCGGCATTTCCGAGGACGCGGTGGCGTCGCTCGCCGCGATGCTCGTGCGCGAGGGTCGCCTGCGCATCGCGCGCATCGAGGGCGTGGGCGATCCGAGACGGAGGGTTGATGAAGAGGCGCTGAGGGCTTAGCGTGTGGTGCGGAGGTTAGCCGTATGAAGCCGTTCGTCATCAACCGTTACGGCCGGATCGTCTTCCCCTCGAACTTCTTCCCTGCCCTGGACTTCTCGGTCTTCCAGACCCTGGAGCAGTTCGCGGCCGTGATCCGCCGCGACTTCGAGGAGAAGGCCCCCACCGAAACGGAGATCGTCGCTCGGCTGGAGGCCGGCGAGTACCCGAGCCGCTACGAGCTGCTTCGCGACCTCGCGCTCAATCTCTTCTGGGTGAACCGCTACGCGTTCACGATGTACGACAAGCGGCCCACGCGCTGGCGCGACGTCCCGCGCCGCCGCGACGACGTGTTCCTTCCCGTGTTCCGTCCCTGGGAAGGGAGCAGCCTCACGGAAGCGATCGAGACGGGCTACCGCGCCCTCCCGATCAGCTGGGACGAGGGCACGGAGGACAAGGCGTTCCGCATCCTGCTCGACGTCTTCCGCCACAAGAAAGGCGCGGGCGCCGAGCTGCCGCCCATCAAGCCGACCGTGAGCGAGATTCTCGCCAATCCGCGGAACCTGACCTATCACCTGCTCACGTGGGACCCGGACTATCCCGGCTACGATCACGACGACATCATCGAGTACACGCACGGCGCGCCCGCCCTCGAGGCGCTCATGCGGCAGGCGATGGTCCTCCACAACCAGTACCGCTGGGACCGCGCCAAGACGCGCGTGATCGAGGTCGGCAAGCTCGCCGACGACGACTTCGTGGTCGTGTTCCATCCCCGCAACGACGACGTGCTCCAGTTCATCCGGCGCGTGCGCGGCTCGCAGCGTGTCCGCGCGCGCGTGCCACCGCCCGCCGAATCGCGCAAGCCGGTGGCGCCGTTTCCGCCCGTCGACGTCCGCGCGCGGTTCCGCATCATGCCGCGCCTGGAAGCGCTCGCCGTGTACCGCGGCGAGCGCGCGTGCACGAACGACGACCTCATCCGGAACACCGCCTATTGCTGGTCGCCGATGACGGCGGACGAGATCGAGCGGAAGACCGGCATCCGCGAGCGGGTCTACACCGAGCTGGAGCTCGACCACATCGCGCTCCTGGCCGCTCGCCGCGCTCTCGAGAAGTCCGGGCGGCAGCCGGAGGAGATCGGCGCCGTGCTCTTCTGCTCGTGCACGAGCGCGAAGATGATGCCGTCCCTCGCCACCTGGCTCTCCGGCCAGCTCGGCATGTTCCAGACGCACAGCTCGTGCGACATCGTGGCCGCGTGCGCGGGCTTGCCGTACGGGCTCTCGGAAGCGGTCCGGCTGCTCCAGGAAGTGGAGCGGCCGGTGCTGGTCGTGTGCGGCGAGAAGTTCTCGGACAAGATCGGGACCGTGCGCACGTCGCGGATGATCTTCGGTGACGGCGCGGGCGCGGTGGTGGTCGGCCCCGCCCCCGAGGGCGCCGCGCCCGACATCGAGCTCTTCCAGACCTACGCGAGCGGCCCCATGCCCGAGGTGGACTCGATCATCTGGCCCAACGCAGAGTTCGACAACAACATCACCGTCTACGGGCCGGAGGTGCGCGCGCTCGTGAAGCGCTATCTCAGTCAGATGATCGGCGAGCTCAACTCGCTGCCGCATCCGGAGCGGGAGTCGGGATCGTACCTGGACGCGATCGATCTCGTCGTCCCGCACCAGGCGAACAAGACGATGGTGCTGAACCTCGCCCAGGCGGCGGGGATCTCGCCGGAACGCCTCTACTTCAACATCGAGCGCGTCGGGAACACGTCCTCCGCCTCCATTCCGCTCGCCATCGACGACGCGGTGAAGGACGGGACGATCAATCGGCCGCTTCGTGTGTTCGCGCCCGGCTTCGGCGCGGGGGCGGTGGGCGGCTACGTGGTGATGCGCGTCGATCCCGCCATCGTGGCGACGTAGCGCCGGGTTCGGTCACGGACCGCGACCTGGCGACATAACGCCCGGTTCGCTCACAGACCGCGACCGTGGCGACATAGCGCCCGGCCGCTCCGTCATCCCGCGGCGGCGGGACCGCGCACGGCTTCGAGCGTCGCGCCGTAGCCGGAAGGATCGATGCGAGCGGCGATCAGCGCCGGCATCGCCGACTCTTGCGCGCGCACGACGGCCGCGCGCAGCGTACTCTCCGTTCCCACACTCCACGCCGCCATGCCGAAGCTCCGCGCGAGGGCGGCCAGGTCCGGGCCCTGATACGTGAGCGGGTCGCCGGGCATCGACCGCTGCTGCTGCTTGACGCGGATGAGCGAGAGAGCGCCATCGTCGAACACGACGATGATCACCGGCAGCCGGCGGCGCGCCGCCGTCTCCAGCTCCGCGGCCGCGAGCATGAGGCCGCCGTCCCCGGTGAAGCACACCACACGGCGCCCGGGATGGACGAGCTGTGCCGCCACCGCCGCCGGCAGCGCGAAGCCCATCGTCGCCAGCCCGTTCGACACGAGCACCTCGCCCGGCGCCACCGCATCCCAGAACGCCATGACCGGGAACATGTGCGCCCCCGCATCCACGGTGGCGATGGTGCCGGCGGCGGTGAGCTCGCGCACGATCTGGACGACGCGGTGAGGCGCGAGACCGGGCGTGGGAACGGCGAGCCGCGCGGTGGTCGCGCGCCTCAGGCGATCGAGCTCGGCCACGTCCCAGTCCGCACGCCGGCGATCGCGAAGCCGCGGCGCGAGCTCCTCCACCACGAGCGCGATGTCGCCCACGACCGTCAGCGCCGGCCGATAGTACTCGCCGCCGTGAGGCGAGCGGCCTACGTGGAGGACCGGCGCCGGCCACCGCCATTCGCGCGGGATCAGCTCCACGGTATCGAGGCCGAGCGTGACGATGAGATCGGCGCGCGCGAGCACCGCGTCTTCGAGGGTGGCGCCCGTGAACACGCCGAGATGCAGCGGATGCGGATCCGGGAACACACCCTTCGCCTTGTAGGTCACCAGCACCGGCGCCGGCAGTACCTCCGCCAGCGGCCGGATCCACTTGTCGGCGCCGTCCACCGTGCACTGGAGCCCCGCGATCAGCACCGGACGCGTGGCGCCGCCGATCAACCGCGCGGCCTCGTCCAGCAACGCCGGGTCCGGCGCCGGCACCGGCGTCGGACGGCAGGCGGCGGCCACGGGCAGCGCGGGACGGCGCGCGACGTCGGCGGCGACGTCGAGGTGCACAGGGCCGCGCGGCTCCGCCAGCGCGAGCTGGGCGGCGTGCGCGATCCAGTGGCCGGCGGACTCGGGCTCCACGGCGAGGCTCGCTTTCGTGAGCGGCGTGAAGAGCGCGGCGTGATCGATGCGCTGGTGCGTGGTGAACGGCAGCACGCGGGCGGGATGGCGATCGGTGAACACGATCAGCGGCGCGCGATCGAGCAACGCGTAGGCGACCCCGTTGGTGGCGCTCGTTGCGCCCGGGCCGAGAGACACGAGGGCGGCGCCCGGCGCGCCCGTGAGCTCACCGGTGACGGCGGCCATGATGCAGGCGGGCGTCTCGCCGTGCGTGAGGACGAAATCGAGACCGGCGGCGTGCGCGGCCGCGATCAGATCGAGACTGGAGCCGCCGCCGGGGACACCGAAGAGGCGCGTCACCCCGGCCCGGCGCAAGCCGTCGACGAGGACGTCGGCGACGTTCACGAGCGCCGGCGCGCGAAGTCCTCGAAGACGGGCCGCATGCGCTCCAGCGCGAGCTTCAGATTCGCCTCCGAGTTCGCGTAGGACAGGCGCAGGTAGCCTTCGCCGTACTCGCCGAAGGCGGCGCCGGAGAGGACCGCCACCCCCGCCTCGTTCAGCAATCGCTCCGCGACCTCGGCCGATGGTCGTCCGGTGCCGGTGACGTTCGGGAAGACGTAGAACGCGCCCCGTGGCCGCACGCACGACACCCCGGGCAAGGTGTTGAGGCCATCGACGAGCAGATCGCGCCGTCGCTTGAACTCCGCCACCATGCGCGCCACCGGGGTCTGATCGCCCTGCAGCGCGGCGATCCCGGCCAGCTGCACGAAGGACGCGGTGCAGGACGCGGAGTTCACCATGAGCCGGGTGACGTGCTCGGCGAGGGCGGGCGGCATCACGCCGTAGCCGAGCCGCCAGCCCGTCATCGCGTACGACTTCGAGAAGCCGTCGAGCACGATCGTGCGCTCACGCATGCCTTTCATGCCGAGCAGGGAGACGAACTCGCCCTCGTACAGGAACTGCCGGTAGATCTCGTCGGTGAGCACGGGAATGTTGCGGGCGGCGGCGAGGGCGGCGACGCGCTCGAGCTGGGCGCGGTCGAGCACGCCGCCCGTCGGATTCTGCGGCGAGTTGACGATGATGAGCTTGGTGCGCGGCGACAGCCGCCGCTCGAGGACGTCGAGATCGAAGCCGAAGCCGGTCGCTTCGCGCAGCGGGATCGGCACCGGCACCCCGCCCACGAACCGAATGACCGATTCGTAGATGGGAAAGCCCGGATTCGGATAGATCGCCTCGTCGCCTTCGCCGACGAGGGCGAGGATCGTGAAGAACATGATCGGCTTGGCACCGGGCGTCACGACGATTTCTTCCGGCGTCACCGGCACCCCGCGCGTCTCGCCCATGTGCTTGGCGATCGCCTCCCGCAACTCGGGGAGCCCCGCCGACGGACCGTAGTGCGTGGCGCCGGCGTCCAGCGCCTGCTTCGCCGCCTCCTTGATGTGGGCGGGCGTGTCGAAGTCCGGCTCTCCGATCTCGAGATGGACGACGGACCGCCCCGCGCGCTCGAGCGCCTTCGCCCGCGCGAGCACCTCGAACGCCGATTCGGTCCCGAGCCGTCCCATGCGTGCGGCGACGTTCATGCCCTGCCCTCCCGTGATGGAGCGGTCATTATACGGCGCGCTACACTCGCGCCGTGGAGTTCGTCCGCATCGCAGCCGGCGCCTTTCGCATGGGGCGGGACGGTGGCCATCCGTGTGAGGCGCCCGTGCACGAGGTCTGGGTCGATACGTTTCTCATCGCGCGCGCACCCGTCACCAACGAGGAGTTCGCCGCGTACGTGAGCGCGACCGGCGCCGCGGCGCCGCGCTTCTGGGGCGAACCGCGCTTTGCCGATCCCCGCCAGCCGGTCGTCGGCATCGCGTGGGGCGAAGCGCTCGCGTTCGCGACGTGGGTGGGCGGCCGGCTTCCCACCGAGGCGGAATGGGAGAAGGCCGCGCGCGGCGGCCTGGATGGACGGCGCTTTCCGTGGGGCGACGAGCGCCCGGACGCGCGCTTCGAAGGGCCGCCCGTGGTCGGAAGCACCCCCACGAACGCGCTCGGCCTGTCCGAGCTCTCCGGCGTGTGCCACGAGTGGTGCGCGGACTGGTTCGACGCCGACTACTACGCGCACTCGCCCGCCGCGAATCCGCGCGGTCCCGCCACCGGCACCCGCCGCGCCAGCCGCGGCGGCGCGTGGCGGCACGCGGATCCGTGGAGCGCGGTCGCCCACCGCTCGTCGCTTCCCCCGGGACTGCGCTACTCCGATTACGGCGTGCGTGTCGTGCGCGACGTTGCCGGAGCCGGGAGCGGGGGCTAAGATGGCGCGGGATCATTCCATGGCTGCGCCACAACGATCGGTCCTCCGGGAAGGCGTCGTGGCAGGCATCATCGGTGCCGCGGTGGTGGCCGTTTGGTTCCTGTTGTTCGACGTCGCGCGCGGCCGTCCCTTCCTCACGCCGGCGCTCCTCGGCTCCGCCGTGTTCTACGGCGTGAACACGCCCGCCGACGTCCACGTCACGCTGGCGCCGATCCTCGGCTACACGATCCTGCACGGGCTCGCGTTCATCGCCTTCGGCGTCATCGCCGCCAGCGTGATGGCGCTGAGCGAGCGGGAGCCCGCGCTGTTCGTCGCGTTCGTGATCCTCTTTGCCTGCTTCGAGATGTTCTTCTTCGGGGTGGTGGGCGCCCTCGGGAAGTCCATGGTGGGCGTCCTCGTGTGGTGGGCGATCCTGATCGGCAACCTGCTCGCGACGGTGGCGATGCTCTGGTACCTTCTGCGGCTGCATCGCGCGTTGCCGCGCGCGCTCGTGGGCGGCTCCGCGAGCGTGCTCTACGAGGGCATCGCCGCCGGCCTCATCGGCGCCAGCGTCGTCGCCTTGTGGTTTCTCGCCATCGATTGGATCCAGGGCGAGCCGCTACGGACGCCGCAGCTGCTCGGGGCCGCCGTCTTGCGCCAGAGCGATCCCCTGCTCGCCGTCGCGCTCTACAGCGTCGTTCACGGGATCGCGTTCGTGATCTTCGGCATCGTGGGCGCGTCCGTGATCGCGGGCGCCGAGCGCCAGCCGCTCCTGGCCTTCGCGCTGGTGATCCTTTTCACTGCCTTCGAGGTCTTCGCGTTCGGCGCCATCGTGATCGTCGCGAGCTGGATCCTCGACGAGCTCGCGGGCTGGACGATCTTCGTGGGCAACCTCCTCGCGGCGACGGCCATGCTCGCCTACTACTTCCGCCGACACCGAACGCTCGCCCGGCGCATGACGGCCGCCTGGGCCGAGGAGGACTAGCGCCTCACCAGAGCGCCTCCGGCAGCGGCAACCCCGCGAACGCGAGAACCGGCAACGCGCCGGGCGGCGTCACACCGATACGCTCGGAGAGGACATAGAGCTGCCGCAGGTGCTGCGCCGCATGCCAGGTGGTCCGCTCCAGCAGCTCGTGGCCGGATTGCGGGCCGTAATAGACCTCGACGACCCGCGCGTACTCGTCGGCGTCGGTACCCTCGAACCAGCCCGACAGGCGCGCGCGCACGAGGGCGCCATAGCTGCCGACGGCGAGGCCGTCGCGCATGGCCTCGGGCGCGGTCTCGGTGAGGAACGCCTGGCCGAGCTTTCCCGCGTCCATCCCTTCGATGAAGGCGAGGCTGAGCCGGAAGATGTGATAGGCGAGATCGCGAATGCTGCGTTCCCGTTCCGGCGGCACGGAATCGAGCGCCGCCTCCGGGAAGCGCCGCACCAGGGCTTCGGCAGCGGCCAGGATCGTATCGAGCCGGGCCGCCAGCTCCACCGGCGGTAGCTTCGTCGCCGGCGCGTACTGCACGCCGAGAAGCGCGGCGTAGGCGGGAGGGTTCCAGCCGTGGGCAGCGCGGTCGCCGAGGGCGACGGCGGGCACGCGCGGCACTCCGAGCCGGCGAAGCTCCTGATCGGCGGCGGCATCCTCATCGACGTTGACGGGATCGAACTCGATCCCCCAAGACGCGAGCAGCTCCTTCGTCTTGGCGCAGGACGATCAGCCGGGGCGATAGAACAGGCGGGGACGTGTCATGTCGGCTCCTCCGGTGTCAGCGCCCGCGAGTCCAGCGCGCCTGACTCCGAGCGCGCGTGACTCTCGACGCGGGTCAATCGTAGCGCGCGCGAGAGCTCAGCGCCCGTGAAACGTGGGCGTCTTCTTGTTGGCGAAGGCGGTGACGCCGTCTCGGAAATCCTGGGTGCGGCCGCTCGCCGCGATCGCCTGCGCCTCCAGCTCCATCTGCGTTTCGAGACTCTCCCAGGTCGATTGGTGGAAGAGCCGCTTGGCGCCCCCGAAGGCCCGCGTGGGTCCCTGCGCGAGCTCGCGCGCGAGCGTGCGCACGGCGGTGGTCAGCTCGGCGTCGGGAACCACCCGCGTCACCAATCCCCATTCGAGCGCCTCGCGCGCGGACAGGACACGGTTGGTGAAGTAGAGCTCCATGGCGCGACGCAGTCCCACCAGCCGTGGCAGGTAGTAGGACGACGAGCCGTCCGGGGTGGCCGCGATCTTGGAATACGCCATCGTGAACCTCGCCGACTCCGCCGCGACCACGAGATCGCCGCCGAGCGCGAAGCTCAGCCCGCCGCCGGCGGCGACGCCGTTCACGGCCATGATCACCGGCTTGTCGCTGCGCGCGAGCCGCGAGACCGCGCCGTGGAGGTACGTGGTCAGCTCCTTCACGAGCACGCCGATGCGTGGCAGGTTGTCGGCGAAGTCCTTGACGTCCCCGCCCGCGCAGAAGGCCCGTCCCGCGCCCGTGATCACCACGCATCGCACGTCGGGATCCTCGTCCACGTCGAGGACGGCGTGGAAGAGGTCACGCCCGAGCCCGAGGTTCAGAGCGTTGTAGGCGTCCGGCCGGTTCAGGGTGATGGTCGCCACCTGGTCGGCGCGGTCGAGGATCACGTGCTCGTAGGCCATGCCTCTCCCTCCGTGCGCCGCTCGCCCCGCTTGCGCGCGACGGCGTCGGCGGCGTCCAGCAGCTCCTGCATCTTCAACGGCTTCACGAGCACGGCGTCCACCCCGTGCGTGCGGCGCTCCTCCGCCGACAGCTCGACCCCGAACCCGGTGACGAGCACGACCGGCGTCGCCGGCGTCCGCGCCTTCACGGCGGCGGCGACCTGCCATCCGGTCACGCCGGGCATGGCGAGGTCGGTGAAGATCACGTCGAACGCCTCCGCTTCCGCGCGCGCGATCGCCTCCGCGCCGTCGTGCAGGACCACGGCTTCGTGCCCCCCGGTGCCGAGGATGTCCGCGATCACGCCCGCCACCGCCGGCTCGTCATCGACGACCAGGCAGTGGAGCGCGGGGACGCCGGCCTTGACGGCCACGGGCGCCGGCGGCGCCAGCGCGGGGACGTCACCGGGACGGAACGTGAGACGGAACGTCGTCCCCCGCCCCTCCGCCGTCTCGACGTCGATGCGGGCGCCATGGCGGGAAAGGATACCGTACGTCATCGAGAGGCCGAGCCCCGTTCCCCGCGGTCCCTTGGTGGTGAAGAAGGGATCGAAGATCTTGTCGCGCACGCTCTCCGGAATGCCCATGCCGGTGTCGCTCACGGCCACCTCGACGTGACCGTTCACGAACGCGGTCGAGACTGTCAGGATCCCGCCGTGCGGCATGGCATCCACGGCATTGAGGATGAGGTTGGTGAGCGCCTCGCGCAACTCGGCCGGATCACCGGCCACCGGCGGCAGACCGGGCATGAGCAGCCGCTCCACGCTCACCGGCGCCCCCTGCCGCAAGGCATCGTCGCGCCAGCGTGACTGCGTGATGTCGAGCGCGCCCGTGACGACGTCGTTCAGGTCCACCGCGACGAGCGGCTCGTCGCGCCGGATGCGCGTGAAGTCTTGCAGTCGCTTGACGGTCTGGGCGCCGTCGAGCGCCGAGCGCTCGATCACGTCCAGCCACTGACGTTGCTGCGGATCCTGGACGCGGTTCAGGAGGAGCTGGGCGCGCCCGAGGATGGACGCGAGCAGGTTGTTGAAGTCGTGCGCGACGCCCGACGCCATCTCGCCGAGCGCGCGCAGCTTCTCCGTGCGCACGAGCTGGTCCTGGGCCGCCGCCAGCTCCCCGTACGCCCGTGTCCGGTCCTCGAACAGGCGGGCACTGCGGAGGGCAAGCGTGGCGACGTCGGCGATGTTGGCGAGGAGCCGCTCGTCGGCATCGGTGAACGGCCGCTCGCTGCGGCTCACGTTGAGCACGCCGAGCACGGTGTCGCCGGTGGCGAGCGGCACGCCGAGCCAGTAGGGCGGCGAGATCAGATGTGCGAGGGGACTCACGCCGCGGCGCGCGCACTCGGCGACGTAGTCGTCGGTCCGCAGGGGCCGCGCCTCGCCGAACACCGTGGACATCAGGCCCTGGCCGCGCGCGGGATAGCGCCGGGGGCCGACGTGATCGAGCAGGCCATCGCGCACGCGCAGCGCGACATCGAGCGTGTCCGTCGCGTCGTCGTAGAGGAGCATGGTGAGGCTGCGGGAGTCGAGCACGCGTGGCACGTGCACGCGGATCGTGTGGAGCACGGCCGTTTCATCGAGCTGCCCCGTCACCGCGCGGGACAGCTCGTTGAGGACGGAGAGCTCCTGCACGCGGCGGCGGTTCTCCTCGAAGAGCCGTGCGTTCTCGATGGCCACCCCGGCCTGGTTGGCGATGGCCTCCATGAGCGCGAGCTCGCTCGCCGAGAACTCGCGCTCCGCCTCCCACCACACGGCCGCGAAGCCGCCCAGGAGTTGCTCCTTCGCCACGACCGGCACGAAGAGCTGACTCTGATGCGGCAGCGCCTCCCGCATCTCGGGGGGAAAGCGCGGATCGACGCGGGCATCCGTGGAGAAGGCAGGCCGGCGCGTGCGCACCGCCTGCGCGTAGAACTCGTGCTTCACGACCGAGAGCCGATAGGTGCGGACTTGCTCGCGAATGGCGGGCGGAACACGGTAGCCGCTGAGCGGGGTCATCCACTCCCCGCTCTCGTCCAGCATCCAGAGACCCACGGTATCGGCGCCGAGCGTCTGCGCCACCCGCCGCAGGAAGTGGCGCATGAGCGTCTGGAGATCGAGCGTCGAGGTGAGGGCACGGCTCACTGCGAGCAGCGTCTCCGTCTCGTGCAGCTTCTCCTGTGTCTGGCGCGCGAGCTCGGCGTTCTCCATGGCGAGCCCGACCTGGCCGGAGATGCCCTCGAGGAGGCGCAGCTCCGCGGGTGCGAACGTCCGGCCGCGCCGCCACCACACGAGGAAGAGCGCGCCCACCGGCTCCCCGCGCACGACCGTGGGCGCGAACATCACCGAGAACGGCGGCATGGTCGCGGTCCACTCCTGATCGAGCCCGGAATCGCCGCGGGAGTCCGCCGTCCCGCGCACGGCGCGCGCCTGCCAGGCGTCGAGCAGCGCCGGGAAGCGGGCGAGGCGGATGGGGAAGGTGAAGAAGCGATCGCGCAACGCCTCCGGCACGTGGTACCCCGCGACCGGCGTCAGGAGATTCTGGCGGGCGTCGAGCGTGTACGCGCCCACGGTGTCCGCGCCGAACGCGCGTGCCACCGCCCGCGCCACCCGCCGCATGACTTCGTTGTTGCGGCCGCCCCGCGAAAGCGCATCCGCGACGTCGAGCAGCGCCGACGTCTCCTGCAGCCGCTCCTGGACCTCACCGTAGAGACGCGTGTTCTCCAGCGACAGGGCGAGGTGGCCGGCGATCGCGGTCGCGAGCTCCACCTGCCACCCCGCGAACGGCGTCACCCGCTCGCAATAGTCGAGGTTCATGACGCCGATGACCGTGTCCTGGTGCACGAGCGGCACGACGAGATAGGAACGGATCCCGAACGTCGTCACCCACGCGAGGGGGATCTGGTCGGTGTCGGTCGCATCGTCGATGACCACAGGGCGCCGGGTGGCGATGGCACGGGCGAGGGCGGGAAGACGGCGCGGGTCGTGCTCGCTCTCGGTGAACGCACGCCACTGGCGCTCGTCGCGATGGCCATCCGCGAACTGCGACATGAGCGGGATGACCTCGGCGCCGTCCCAGCGCTCGAGCGAGCAGCGGTTCACGCGACATACCTGGGCGATCTTGATGGCGACGCGCTTCAGCAGTTCGCCCGACTCCAGTGTGGAGTTCAGGATCGTCGTGACTTCGAGGAGCGACCGGCTCTGCTCGAGCTGGCCCGTGGTCGCGGCGTGCAGCCGCGCGTTCTCGAGCGCCATCGCGGCCTGGTGCGCGAACGCGCCGAGCAGCTCGATCTCCGTCTCCGAGAAGCGCCGGCCCGCCTCGTCCGCCACCGAGAGCACGCCCGTGATCTCGCCCTTGGCGCGGAGGGGCACGGCCAGGAACGCACGGTCGCCCGACTCGAGGACGCGGCGCCGGAGGTCGTCGTCGAAGACGAGGCCGGGCTCGGCGAGCGTGTCCGATGACCACAGCGCCCGCCCCTCGCTGACGACGCGCCCGACGAGGCCGACGCCCGGGCGAATCACCGTGCCCGGCTCGAACTGGGCGCGCGAGGCGCCGGCGGCGGCGATGCCGATGAGCGACCCGTCCGGACGGAGCAGCCGCAGTCCCGCCGACCGTACGTCGAAGAGCTGGAGCACGCTCTCCACCACGCGCTCGCCGACGTCACTGACGTCGAGGCTCTCGGTGAGGGTCTGGGCCACCCGCGCCAGCGCCTCCGCCTCGCGCCGACGCCGGTCGCCCTCGCGGAAGAGCCGTGCGTTCTCGAGCGCGATGGCGGCTTGATCGGCGAAGGCCTGCGCGAGCCGGACGTGCTCGTCGTCGAAGACGCGCCCCCGGGTGTCGCCCACCGCGAGCACGCCGAACAGCCGATCCTGGACGATGAGCGGCACCGCCAGCAACGCGCGATCCGTGGCGCGCCCGATCGCGATGCGCTGTTCCGGCGTGTAGTGCACGCGGGGGTCGCCGAGCACGTCCGCCGAAATCTGCGGGCGGCGCTCGCGCACCACGAGGCCGACCAGGCCCGTCCCCGGCGGCAGGACCAGCGTCCACTGGAAATCCGCGCCCGGCACCGTGGAGACGGTGACGACGACGAGGGAGCCCGACTCGGGATCGAGACGGTAGACGGCGGAGGAGCGCGCGCCGAGGAGCGTGCGAATGCTGTCCGCCACGCGCTGGCCCACCTTGTCGGGATCCAGCGTTTCCGAGAGCAGGCGGCCGAGATCCGCGAGCGCGGACATGCGCTCCGCCTGGTGCCGCGCTTCCCGGTACAGGCGCGAGTGCTCGATCGCGATCGCGGCCTGCCCCGCGAAGGCTTCCGCCAGCTCTTCGTCCCGGCGCGTGAAAGCGCGCCGGGAGCGGAAATTCAGCACGCCGATGATGCGATCGCCCACGCGGAGCGGCACGCCGAGAAAGCTCACGTAGCCGAGGCGCACGGACGCGGCGCGGTGCTCGGGAACGACGGCGACGTCGGACGTGCCGGTGATGTCGAGGACGAGCGTGCGCCCCGCCTGCACCACCTTGCCGCTCAAGCTCTCGCCCACCTTGAGGCGGCGCCGCAGCATCGTCTCCCGCGCCGCGCCCGCCACGCCGGCGAGGACCAGCTCATCGTCTTCGAGGAGGCGGAAGCCCGCGTTGTCCACGTCGAGCAGCCGCGCCGCTTCCTCCGCGATCGACGCCAGCAACGCGTCCGCGGGCGCCATGGAGCCGATCTTCTTGTTGATGTCGAGAAGGGCGGTGAGATGGGCGCGCCGCGCGCGCTCGTCGGCGAAGCGCCGTGCGTTGTCCACCGCGACCGCGCCCTGGTTGGCAAGCGATTGGAGCAGCGAGACGTCGTCGTCGGTGTAGTCACGCCGCTCGCGGGAGCCGATGGTGAGCACGCCCAGCAGCCGATCCCCGAGCACCAGCGGCACCCCCGCAAACGACGCGAGCCCCTCGGTGGCGACGCCGTCCGCCTCCGCCGCGCGCGCATCGCGAGCGGCGTCGGTCAGCGTGAGCGGCTGCCGGCTGTCGGCGATGGCTCCCGTCAGTCCCTCTCCGAGGGCGAGGCGTCGGTCCCCCACGATCGACCGCGCCGCCCCCGCACTGACCGCGAGCGCGAGATGGCCGCGATCGTCATCGAGGAGCCAGAGGCGCGCCACGCCGCCGCGGAACAGCTCCTCGGCCGCCTCCACCACGCGCTGGAGGACGTCGTCGGTGGCGAGCGAGGCCGTGAGCGTGTTCGTGAGACGGGCGAGCGCCTCCAGGCGGCGATTCTTCTCGGTGAGCGACGCTTCGGTGAGGCTGGGAGCGCGACGGAAGAGACTCGGGAGCGGGAGCGTGAGGCGGCGCCGCCGGCCTCCCCCTCCCGCTCCCGTCACCGGCGCTCGCCGACGCGGTGGAGCTTGAGGAGGTTCGTCGTGCCCGTCACCCACATCGGCGCGCCGGAGATGATCACGATCACGTCGTTGACACGCACGGAGCCGTCACCGAGCAAGGTGGCCTCGATCTCTTCGATCATCTCGTCGGTGGTCTCGACCTTCCGGATCAAGCGCGAGGACACGCCCCACGTGAGACCGAGCCGCCGCTGCACCGCCGCGAACGGCGTCAGCGCGATGATGGGAACCTCGGGACGCTCCTGGGAGATCAGCCGCGCCGAGAAGCCGGACTGGGTGAAGGCGACGATCGCGCGCGCTTTGAGCACGCGGGCCGCCGTGGCTGCCGCATCCGAGATCGCCTCCGGGAAGCCGACGCCGTCCTGCTTGCGGCGGCGGCGCTCCTCCAGCGTGCGCACGGCCGCCTGCTCCGCGCGCTCGGCGATGCGCGCCATGACTTCGACCGCTTCGGCGGGATAGCGTCCGGTGGCGGTCTCCGCGGAGAGCATGATGGCGTCGGCGCCGTCGTAGATGGCGGTGGCGACGTCGGAGACCTCGGCACGGGTGGGGCGCACGTGCGTGACCATCGACTCGAGCATCTGGGTGGCCACGATCACGGGCACCTT
>Ga0075421_100005431_pt1 | contig 15417 bp, 9 predicted proteins | sample SoiMetdeltSBSDD5_FD_75292 | JGI IMG/M metagenome (GOLD analysis project Ga0075421, IMG submission 75292) | Bulk soil microbial communities from a Populus tree surrounding site in Tennessee, USA - Soil MetaG P. deltoides SBSDD5 | ecosystem: Environmental > Terrestrial > Soil > Tree plantation...
GCAGGCCGAGGCGGACGCCGCGGCCGTGCTCGCGCGTCTGCACCCGGGGAGCTCGCCAGACGACGATGCGTTTCGACAGGTGGCGGTGCTGCCGGGCGCACGCGGCCTTTCCAGGCTGCGCGATCGCTTCGCCGATCCGCTTCGCATCCTCATGATCATCGTCGGGCTGGTTTTGCTCATTGCGTGCACCAATCTGGGAAGCCTGCTCGTCGCCCGCGGCGCCGCGCGCCAGGGGGAGATCGCCACGCGCCTGGCGATTGGCGCCAGCCGGCCGCGCATCGTCCGCCAGCTGCTGACCGAGAGCCTGCTGCTGGCCGCGGCCGGCGGGGCGCTCGGACTGCTCTTCGCCGTCTGGGGCACGCGCGCGCTGCTGCGCATGGCGTCTGCGGGCGGTGTCGTTCTTGCGCTGGACGTGGCCCTCGACGCTCGCGTGCTGCTGTTCACCGCGGTGGTGTCGATGGCGGCTGGCCTGATCTTCGGTCTCACGCCAGCCCTGCGCGCTGTTCGCGGACGGCCGGCTGCGAGCCTGGTCGACGGCGGCCGCCGCGTCGCCGGACGCGAACCCCACTGGCGGGTGCGGGACGCGTTCATCGTCGCGCAGATCGCGCTGTCGCTGATGCTCCTCGCCGTCAGCACGATGTTCGTTCGCACGCTGCGGAACCTCGAGAGACAGGATCTGGGCTTCCGCCTGGAGGACCGGCTCGACGTGCGGATCGTCCCGGAGCGGGGCTATCGCCCGAGCGTCGCCGCGATCGTGCCGGCACTGCTCGAGCGGATAGCGGCGATCCCCGGCGTCGACGCCGCGAGCGTCGCCTTCAACGGGCCGCTGGCGGACTCCGGCAGCGGCGTGAACGGGCTGCAGATCGAAGGCTTTACCCCAGCCAGCCCCGACGATCAGCGCGCCCGCGCCGACTGGGTCGGGCCCGATTACTTCCGCACCGTGGGCATCTCTCTGGTCGGCGGCCGCGACTTCACGCTGGCGGACAACGCCACCGCTCCGAAGGTCGCGGTCGTCAACGAGACGATGGCCCGCAAATACTTCAGCGGCGGAGCGGCGCTCGGCCGCCGGTTCACGTTCAACAAGAACCAGTACGAGATCGTCGGCGTGGCCAAAGATGTGAAGTACACGAATCTGCGCGAGCCGGCGCCGCGCATCGTGTACTTCCCGGTCATCCAGACCGGCGCCGGCTTCAGCGTCCTCCACGTGCGCACCGTGGTCCGCGACGCCACGTCGATCGTCGCCTCCCTCCGGTCGGCGATCCGCGACGTCGATCCGCGGCTCACCGCGGCCGAGGTCGCGACCCTCGAGGAACGCCTGGATCGCAAACTGGGGCGCGAACACCTGGTCGCGGATCTCGCCAGCTTCTTCAGCGCGCTGACGCTGCTGCTCGTCTCGATCGGCGTCTACGGGACGCTGGCATACACGGCGGCACGACGAACCAGGGAAATCGGCGTCCGGCTCGCGCTCGGGTCCTCGCGGGGTGCGGTGATTTGGATCATGATGCGCGAGGTGGTCCTGCGGCTGGGCCTGGGGGCGGCCCTGGGAGCGATCGCGGTTCTGAGCGGCGGCCAGGTCGTGCGGTCGATGCTCTACGGCCTCGGTCCGGACGACCCGTCGACGATTGCGATTGCCGTGCTGATCCTGAGCCTGGTGGCGCTCATCGCCGGCGCCATCCCCACGGTCCGCGCCTCGCGCCTGGATCCCGCGAGCGTGCTGCGCGAATAGCCGCGGCTTCCAAGCCGCGGATCTACTCGAGTTTTCAACCGAGCCGCGGATCTATTCCAGTTTTCTACGAGCCGCGGATCTACTCCAGTTTTCAACGAGCCGCGGATCTACGCGGATCTCGGACGGGCCGCGGATCTACGCGGATTGGGGAACGCACTTGGAGAGTCGCTAATCTTCAGACGGCAAGCGGCTCATCAGAGGTCGAAAAGGAATTCGAGCGGTGTGACTCATAATTCGTGCCGGGTGGGCCCATCCGGCGATAGACCTTCGCCGAGATGTTCGGGGCGGGTCGCGCAGACGGAAGGCTTCGATGACAGTTGCTTTCGCGAACGGCTTCCCGCGCGTGGCCGCCGCGAAATCGGTCACGCGGCTCAGTAGCACAGCTCGACGCGCGGCCCGTTGTGTTGGGATCCGCGCTGATCCGCGGCCCGTTGATGAGATCCGAGTGAATCCGCGGCTCGTTGAGATTCGTGTGAATCCGCGGCTGGTCGATGAAGATCCGCGTTGATCCGCGGCTCGTCGATGAAGATCCGCGTTGATCCGCGGCTCGTTGATGATGAGATCCGCGTCGATCCGCGGCCCGTCGTGCGATCCGCGGCTTTAGTCGTGCCGCAACGCACTGATCGGATCGAGCGCCGCGGCCCGTCGGGCGGGAATCCAAATCGCGCCCAGCGCCGCTGTGAACAACACCAGCGACATCGCGATCAGCGTCACCGGATCCCGCGGGTTGACCCCGTACAGCAGCGATTCGGCGACCGCCGACAGCGCCAGCGCGAGACCGGCGCCGGCGATCAGGCCGGCGGCCACCGGGGCCGCGCCGGAGCGCAGAACCAGCGAGACCACGTCGCGGCGCTGCGCGCCGAGCGCGGTGCGGATGCCGATTTCGCGCACGCGCTGGCTGATGGAAAACGAGACGACGGCGTAGACGCCCGTGAGTGCGAGCAGCAGCGCCAGCACGCCCGCCGCGGAGCCGAGCAGCATCACCGGCCTCATCTGCTCACCCTGGCGTTCGACGATGGAGGCGAGCGTGACCGCGGTCGCGGCCATCTGCGGATCCAGGTCGCGGACGATCTCGCGGATCGCGGCCGCGGGACCGCGGGTGTCGCCGGCCACGCGAACGAACATGTAGGCCGGCTTGGTTTGCTGCAGATCGAGCGGCCGATAGTAGAACGGCCCGTCGTCCTGCATGTACCTGACGCTCTGCAGGTCGGGCGCGACGCCGACGACGTGATGGGCGATCGGCGAACGCGGCTGGACGCCCTGCCGCCGGTTCCCGAGCCGGAACTCGTGTCCGAGCGGATCCTGCCCCGGCCAGTAGCGGCGCGCCATCGCCTCGGAGATCACCACCGGCACGACCGGGCTCGTCGACGCCGCCTCATCCCGTGTGAACACGCGGCCGCGCGTGAGCCCGATGTCCAGGGTCGTGAAGTACTCAGGCGTTACGACTCGCCGGGCAGGATCGTCCTGAAGGCTTCCGGTGACGGGAACGGGCGTGCCATCTACTTCGCGGACCGTAGTCGAGTTGCGTCCGGCCCACGGGGCGATCGAGGTGAAACTGGCCTGGACGACCCCGGGAAGCGCGCTGACCCGCGACGATAGCTGTTCGTAGAAGGAAAGCGGCGGCTCGAAACCGGACGATACCGAGCCGAACGTGACGTTGAGCACCTGCTCCGTCTCGAATCCGGGATCGTAGGAGAAGAACTGCCGCTGCGCTTTCGTGAAGAGTGCGACCTGGACCAGCAGCAGGAGGCTGAGGGCGACCTGTATGGCGACGAGCGTGCTTCGGAGCCGGGAACGGCGCCGGCCCGAGGTGACGGCGCCGCTGCTTCCCTTCAGCGAGTCGGCGAGCTGCGGCCGCAGCGACTCCACGGACGGCGACAACCCGGCGATGAGCCCGGTCGCGAGCGCAACGCCGAGACAATAGAGCAGCACCCGCCAGTCCGGCGTCAAGTCGAACGGCGCCGGCGCGGCAGCGAGCGTATTCCAGAGCACCGCGGGCGCGCGCTGGATGATGAGCACCGCCAGCGCTGCTGACAGCCCGCTGAGCACCAGGCCTTCCGTGAGCAGCTGGCGGAGCAGCCGGAACCGTCCAGCGCCGAGCGACAGACGGACCGCGATCTCGCGCTGCCGTGCGGCCGAGCGCGCGAGGAGCAGCGTGGTGACGTTGACGCACGCGAGCAGCAGCAGCACCGCGGTGCTGCCGAGCGTCACCGCCATGATGACGGGCGCACGGCCGCGAAGTCCCGGGTTCTGTATCAGCGATCCGTCCGTCACGAGGACCCAGGATTGCCGGCCGGGCACCTGCTCGTCCGCGCCGCGCGCGAGCACGCGCAGCTCCTCTTCGACCTGCTGCCGCGAGTAGTCCGGCTTCCGGCGGCCGGAGACGACGAGCCACTGCGCCCGCGGACTGGCGAAATAGTCATCGTCTGGACGCAGCTGTCCGAGCATCGTGTAGGGGACCCACACGTCGGCGTCCTCGTTCGGCCCGGGCAGGGCCAGGCTTGGCGCCACACCGACGACGACGACGGGCAGCCGGTTGAGATGGATTGTCCGGCCGACAATGTTGGCGTCGGCATTGAACCGTCCGCGCCAGGCAGACTCGCTCAGCACGGCGACCGCGGTCGGGTTGGCCGCGACGCACTCGCCGGCCGTCAGGTATCGGCCCAGGATCGGCGGCGCCGGCCTGATGACGTCGGTCACGTTGCACGAGACGAGCCCCGATCGGATGCTGCCCGACTCCGCGCCGCTGAGCGTGAGGTTCTGCACACGATAGGCCGCCAGCGCGCTCAGCGAGGTGGCGGAATCGCGGTACCGCTCGTAGTCCGGCTGCGTCATGCCGCCGTCGGAGAAGCGACGTTCGTAGTCCCCGCTGTATTGAGGGAACAGGCCGACCAGCGTCGCCGGCTCGGTCCGGACCCAGGGACGCAGCAGGGAGCTGTTGACCAGGCTGAAGACGCTCACGTTGAGCGCGATGCCGGCGGTCAGCGTGGCGACGATGGTCAGGCTCAGCCACCGGTCGCGCGCGATCAGCCGCAGCGCGAAGCGGACATCCTGCCGGAGCGTGCCGGCCCAGTTGGAAAGCGTCAACGTGCGCTCCTTGTGCGTCAGTACTGATTACGTTCACCGGGGGCGAGGGTTAACAGCTTGCCCATCCCGCGCGGAGAGTGCTAGGTTACACCCGCGCATCAGGGCGTACCCCGTCCGCGGAAAGGGCCGAGCCCACCTGAGTCGTTCGCCGCTCTATCAACGATCTTCTTTCAGGCTCGTCGTGCGGACGCGAGCGGTCAGCGAAAGGAGATCCCCATGTCCGAGTACCCTTCCGCCCAGCTCCCCGCGCGTCCGTCGCTCGAACAGCTTCGCAACCAGGCCAAGGATCTGCTGCGCGCGTGTCGTGCCGGCGACGCCGCGGCGCTGGCCCGCCTCCGCGCGCACCAGCCTGCGGCAGCCGCCGCGGACGTGTCGCTCGCCGACGCGCAGTTCGCGCTCGCGCGCGAGTACGGCTTCGACAGCTGGCCGAAGCTCGCGCGCCACGTCGAGATCGTGTCCGCCCCGCACGGCCTCAGCACCAGGCCGCCGTTCTACAAGATCGACTGGACCGCGAAGAAGCTCGAGCCGCAGCAGCCGCTGACGGAGAAGGACTGGGACACCGTCTTCGACGTGATGCGGGAAACCGGCCTGACGGCGCTGCACGCCAACGGGCAGATGACGCACGAGGCACTGCAAAAGTTGGCGAGGCTCGACCAGGTCACGACGGTGAACTTCGGCGGCACGAAGCGCATGACCGACGCCGGCCTTGCCGCGCTCGCCGGCATGCCGCAGCTGGTCGAGCTCGATCTGAGCGATTACCCCGGCGGCAGCATCACCGACCGTGGTCTCGCCGTCCTGCGCCATCTTCCCGAGCTGCGGCGGTTCGCCATCTGCTGGGAGCGCGGCATCAGCGATGCGGGGATCGCCAACCTCGCAGCCTGCGACCGGCTCGAGAACGTCAACCTCCTCGGTTCGCCGACCGGCGACGGTGCCATCGCCGCCCTCCGCGGCAAGCCGCAGCTGCGCTACTTCAAGACCGGACGCCTGGTGACCGACGCCGGGCTGCCGATGCTGCACGACTTTCCGGTGTTCAAGTCGTGGCAGGGTGGCGAGCCGCGCTACGACCTGATGTCGTTCGGCGACACCGGGCCGAATTTCGTGATGCTGGATGGGCCGTTCACCAACGCAGGCCTGGCCACGGTCGCGGGTCTCGACGGCGTCTTCGGACTCGGCCTGTTCTGGCACGTGTCGGCGCTGACGCCCGACGGCCTGGGGCCGCTGGCGCAGCTGCCGAATCTCGGCGCGCTCGGCTGCGAGGGAAAGCTGTGCGACGACACGGCGATGCGCCACATCGCCGCCATCCCGCGCCTGCGGATGCTCATGGCGCAAGGGGCGGTGGCCGGCGATGACGGGTTCGCCGCGCTCAGCCGCTCGCAGACCATCGAGTACATCTGGGGGCGCGAGTGCCCGAACCTGCGCGGCCGCGGGTTCGCGGCGCTCGCGTCGATGCCGGCGCTCAGAGGCCTCGCCGTGAGCTGCAAGCTGGTGGACGACGACGCGCTCGCGACGCTGCCGCGGTTTCCGGCGCTGACCTGGCTCCTGCCGATGGATGTCTCAGACGACGGGTTCCGGCACGTGGGAAAGTGCGTGCAGCTCGAGAAGCTGACGTGCATGTACTGTCGCGACACGGGCGACGTCGCCACCGGTCACATTGCCGGACTGCCGAAGCTGAGGGAGTACTACGCCGGGCAAACGCAGATCACCGATCGCAGCCTCGAGATCCTGGGCACGATGACGTCGCTCGAATCGATCGAGTTGTCGGCATGCGCGGGCATCAGCGACGCCGGCCTTGCGTACATCGCTCGCCTGCCGCGCCTCAGGAAAGTGTCCGTGAACGCAACGGCGCGCGTCACCCGCGCCGGCATTGCCGTGTTTCCCGCCGGCGTGCACGTCGATTTCTGGGTGTGATCATTTCGCCCGCGGCGCCGGGACCTTGACGAACTCGGCGGGCGAGAGGGCGCGGCGCGTGAACCGCGAGGAGTGAATCGCTCCCTTGAAGTAATCCACCATGGTGATGCGCACGCCGATCGACGTGCGTCCGGCCCCTTGCGGCGCGAGCTCGATCTCCGCCGCGCCGTCCTGGACGCCGTTGACGTAGTTGCTGAACACCTTGCCGTCGTAGACCGCGGCGACGTGGTACCAGGCGCCGACCGGATGGAGGCTGTTCCGGTTCATGAGGGCCTTGTTGCCGGTGGCGCTGAAGTTGAAGGCGTCGAGGAACCATTGGTCGCCGGCGACGCGGATCTCGAAGAGCATCCGGTTCTCCGAACCGGTCTCCTGGAGGTGAAACCAGCGCTGCTCGCGCCGGCCGCCGTCCGGGCGGAAGATCGCTTCCCAGGTGAACGTTTTCGCCCCGGCCAGAGGATGCACGTCCACCAGCAGCGCATCGTCCACGCCGTCGAACTCGATCGCCTTGCCGATCGGCGTGTCCACCACGCGCGGGCTGCCGAGCACCGTGGTCGTCTGCCCGCCGATGCGGTCGAGACGATCGAAGGTCCAGACCTCTTGGGCTTTGTCGCTGGCGTCCTGAGCCTGAGCGGCCATACCGTAGACTAACGCGCAGCTGACGACGGTGGCGGCGGTCCGCCTCAGCGCGCCGAACTGACGGGCTTCGCGCCCCGCGGGGTTTCGGTCCGAACTTGACATCTCCGCCTCCATCTCCTACGGTTCCTCAGCCCTGCCTCTGGTGCAGCCTGAAGCGCTGCGCAGGCTTAACTCGTCAAGGATTAGACGATGACCAGTGTGAACTTCCAACTCCTGAATGCGAACCCCGTTCGCGCCGCGATCTTCGCCGTGTGCTCGCTTGGCGTCGCGCTGCCGGCCCCGGCGCAGGTGACGATCACCCGGCAGCCCGATCAGGTTGCCGTGGAAATCAACGGCAAGCCGTTTACGGTCTTCTACATCGGCGGTGCGGATCTCAACCGGCCGTACCTCCATCCGCTCCGCGCCGCGTCCGGCAAGATCGTCAATCGATCGTTTCCGGCCGGCCAGTTGCCGGGAGAGACCACCGACCATCCGCATCATGCCGGGCTGTTCTACGGGCACGGCGACGTGAACGGCTACAACTACTGGGCGATCCAGAACGTCCCGACGACGCCGTCGAAGGCGAACGCCAACATGGGGCGCATCGTCCTGAAGGAGGTCACGTCGGTCAAGAGCGGCAAGGAATCCGGCTCGATGGACGTCGTCCTCACGTGGCTGACGCCGGAAGGCAAGCCGCTGCTGACCGAAACCCGGCGGATGACCTTTCACGCGGACCCCGAGCTGCGCATCATCGATTTCGACTTCGACCTCGCGGCGATCGACAAGGTCGTCTTCCGCGACACCAAGGAAGGCACGTTTGCGATGCGCATCGCCACGGTGATGGAGGAACCGCCGGCGAAGGAGAAGCCGGGCGGGCCGGTGCGCACCGGCAAGCTGGTGAACGCGCAGGGAGGCGAGGGCGAGCCGAACGTCTGGGGCAAGCGTTCGGAATGGGTCGATTACTCCGGGCAGATCGACGGAGAAAAAGTCGGCGTGGTGATGATGGATCACCCTGGCAACCCGCGGCATCCGACGTACTGGCACTCGCGCGGCTACGGCCTGCACTCGATCAACCCGTTCGGCGTGAGCGACTTCCTCAACGACAAGACGCAGAACGGCAGCCTGACGGTCGAGCCCGGGCAGCACGTGCGGTTCCGCTATCGCGTCGTCGTTCACCCCGGCGTGTCGCGCGCGAGGCTCGCGGAGTTGTACAAGCAGTACGCGCAGGCGAAGGTCCTGTCCTCGAACCAGTAAGGAGACATCAATGGAGAAAGTCGATCGCAGGCACTTCCTGATGAGCTCGGTCGCGCTGCCCGCGGCGCTCAAGGCCAGCGCGCTTCCCAGCCAGAACGACACGGTGCGAGTGGGGATCGTGGGCTTCAACGGCCGGGGCAAGGCGCACATCTCCGCTTACCTGAAGATCCCGAACGTCGAAATCGCGGCGCTGTGCGACATCGATCAGTCGGTCGTGGACAACGGCGCCAGGACGATCGAGGCGGCCGGCAAGAAGCGGCCGGCGACCTACAGCGACATCCGGAAGCTGCTCGAGGACAAGAACATCGACGCCGTGTCGATCGCCACGCCGAACTTCCACCACACGCTGCAGACGATCTGGGCGGTCCAGGCGGGGAAGGATGTCTTCGTCGAGAAGCCGTGCTCGTACAACATGTTCGAGGCGCAGCAGATCATCGCGGCGTCGCGCAAGTACAACCGCATCGTGCAGGACGGCACGGGCGCGCAGGGCTGGCTGCACGAGGCCAAGCGCAAGCTGAAGGACGGCATCATCGGCGACGTCTACATGGCGCGCGGGCTGTGCTTCAAGTGGCGCGACACGATCGGCCGCGCGAAGGAAGAACCGGTGCCGCCGGGCGTCGCCTACGACCTCTGGATGGGACCCGCGCCCGCAAAGCCGTTCACGCGCAACCGGTTCCACTACAACTGGCACTGGCAGTGGGACTACGGCAACGGCGACATCGGCAACCAGGGGGCGCACCAGATCCACGCGGCGCGCCTGGCGCTCGGCGTTCGCTACCCGACGCAGATCAGCTCGATGGGCGGCAAGTTCATGTTCGACGACGACCAGGAGACGCCGAACACGCAGCTGGCGACGTTCGAGTTCCAGGACGGCGGCAAGAAGAAGCTGCTCGTCTTCGAGGTCAGGCACTGGATCACCAACAACGAGGCGGGCATCGGCGAGCGCTCCGACGCGCAGGCGGGATCGGCGGCGGGGCAGCCGCAGACCGTCGGCAACATCTGGTACGGCTCGAAGGGCTACATGGCGACCGGCCGCGGCGGCTGGCAGACGTTCATGGGGCAGGACCAGTCGGCAGGCCCGAAGTCGGAGGTTGGCAACAGCGGCACGAGCGGCTTCCAGAACTTCATCGACGTCGTCCGCAGCCGCAAGCGCGAAGATCAGCTCTCCGAGATCGAGGAGGGCGCGATCTCGACGATGTTGATCCACCTGGCGAACATCTCGTATCGCCTGGGGCGCACGCTCTACTTCGATCCGGTCACCTACACCTGCAAGGGTGATGCGGAAGCGACCGCGATGTTCACGCGGAAGCAGTACCGCGCGCCGTTCGTCGTCCCGAACATTGCGGGGATGAAGACGGACTGACTCGGCGATCGGCGTTCGGCGTTCGGCGTTCGATCGGCGTTCGGGATTGCCGAGCGCCGAGCGCCGAACGCCGACCCGCTATCTTCCTTTCAACTGCCTCTCGATCGATTCCCCCAGCGACGGCAGATACTTCAGCGCGTTCTGGTAGTAGATCTTCCGCAACACTTCATCGGGCAAGAACACTCCGTAAATCCGCCAGCGCCCCTGCAGCGGCGCGCCGAGCGGCGAGAGCATCTGCGCCGGGTGATCGAAGTGCTCGTCGTCGGTTTCGGCGAAGCGCCAGTGCGGCGTCCAGAACTGCTCGACCTCGCGATCCGGGCTGCCGTCGCTGCCGAATAACGCGCGATCCTGGTACTTGATCAGCCACTTGCGCGCCGTGTACGGCTGCCGGCCGAGATCCTGGAACCGGGCCGACAGCTCGACGTCCGCGTTGGGATAGCGATCGAGCAGCGCGCTGGCGCGCTCCAGGTCCTCCGCCATGTTGGCGACGTGCGCGAGCACGAAGCGCGTCTTCGGGTGCTTCGCCAGCATGCCTTCCTGGTGCTTCCAGATCTCGGTGTAGTGCGGCTGGCCGGTGCCGTAGTAGTTGTCGGACGGGTCGCTGCGCCATTGGCCTGCCTCGTAGCGTTCGTTCGCCGGGCCGATCGGTTCCCAGCGCGCAATCGGATCGCTGATGTGGATCATCACGGGCTTGTTGTATTTCGCGCACATCGCCCACATCGCATCGAGGCGCGAATCGTCGGCATGGATGTAGGTGCCGTCCGGATTCTTCAGCTGCAGGCCGAGGGCCTTGTGGATCTTGAGCCCCTGCGCACCAGCCTTGAACGCGCGCTCGAGCTCCGCCGCCGTCTTCTCGGACCAGCCGGGATCGTTGATCCCTTCCCACACCGGCCGCGCGAAATGGACGATGCGATCTTTGTACGGGGCACCGACCTCCAGGTACTTGTCGAGGGTGGCGTGCATCCCGCCGTCCATGTTGGCGATCGCGCCGAGGCCGGCCTGGTCCATGACGGCCACCAGCCTGCGGTAGTCGTCGGCAGTCTGCAGCGGCCGGCCGTGGAAGTGGAAGTCGATCGCCGGGTACTTCGCCTTCCTGATGTCGGTCCGCTTCACCTTGAGCAGACTCTTGGGCATCGCGTTCTGCTCGGGCGACGGCTTGAAGTCAGGCGGCTTCTGCTGCGCGGACGCGGCGGCCAGCAGGACGGCCAGGATCATGAACACTCGCACGGCGCTAGCTCCCTTTCTCAGTGCTCGCGGGACTCCCCCGCTCGCTTAGCTGCCGCCAACCTTGCGCGGCGTGCGCGTGCGCGGCACGAAGCCGCGCGACGTCGCTGCTTTCCAGGGCTGATTGGTCTTGGGCTTCGGCGGTTTCGCCGGCGCAGCGGCGGGCGCCTCGGGCGCCTGCGCGGCCGCCTTCGCCGCTTTCGCGCGCGCGGCTGCCGCTTTCGCGTCGTCTTTGGCGAGGCAGCATTGCTTGTATTTCTTTCCCGAACCGCAATGACAGGGCTGGTTGCGCCCCGGCCGTGGTGTCGTCGTCGAATCAGTCATTCGCGGAAGTGTAGCGCACTGCGGCGGTTGTAGAATCTGGACCGGTTTCAGATACCGATGACCCACGACGGCCGCGACGCCCTCGATCTGCCGCGCCGGACCATGACCGGCCCACTTCGGCGGGAGCTTCACGAAGCCCTGCTGAGCGCGTTTCCTACCCTGGGCGCGTTCGAGCGCATGTTGAACTTTGCCCTGAACGTGCAGCTCGAGCAGATCGCACGCACGGACTCGAATGCCTCCGACACCATGTTCGACGTCATCCGGTGGGCCGAAGCCAACGGACGCGTGGAGCAACTCATCGAAGCGGCGGTCGCGGAAGTGCCGGGGAATTCTGCGCTCGAATCGCTGGTGCTGGCGTGGCGCACCGAGCCGGGACCTGAGCCGGAACCGCCGGCGCCACCTGGGCCCACGCCGCTGCCTGGGCCTGCGCCACCGCCTGGTCGAACGGAGCCGCCGGCCGTTCCACGGTGGCGGTGGGTCGCAGCCGCCCTCCTCCTGCTGCTGATCGGAGCAGTCGCCTCCTGGATCCTGTTCCCGGTCAAGATGAACGGCTACATCCTCTACAGGAATTCGGACAAGACGGTCAAAGGTGCCGTCGTCAAAGTGCCGGCGACCGGATCGGCCAGCACCACCGACGAGTTCGGATTCTTCATGCTGCAAGGTCCGAGGGCAACCAGGCAACTCTACGTGCACGTCGACGGCAACCAGTACGAAGTCGCGCTGGTGGAGCGCGTCGGCCACCGGTATGCCATCGTCCCGCCCGTCGCGGATCCGCCGAAGACGTTGAGCGCACAGCAGACCGCGACGGTCGAGAAGCTGGTGAAGACGGAGCCGGGAAGATTCCGGGTGACCGACGGCGCCGGCCGGCGCGGCACGCTGTGGCCGGTTGGCGCGACGATCCGCGTCGCGTTTCTCGACGGCAGCGCGGAGGTGAAAGCACTCGTCAAATCGGTGGTGCCAGAGTGGTCGAAGGATGGCAACGTGCGGTTCGATTTCGACGCGAAGGTCGAGGACGCGGACGTGCGGGTGTCGTTCAAGGATCCGGCGATGTCGTACAGCTTCGTCGGCACCGATGCGCTGGCGGTGCCGCGGCGGGAACCGACGATCATGCTCGGCACGATCGCGCAGGAGGGAGCGCCTGAGCGCGAGAGCACGATCCTCCACGAGTTCGGACACGTGCTCGGCCTGGTGCACGAATATGCAACGCCGGCGGGCGAAAAGCGGCTCAACTTCCCCGTCGTCTACGACAAGGCGGCCAAGGATATGGGCTGGACCCGGGCCCAGGTCGATTTCAATTTCCGGTTGTCGAAAAAGACGCCGGATGCGTACCAGAACAAAGCGTTCGATCCAGACTCGGTCATGATGGCGCGGCTGCCCAGCGACTGGTTCGACCCGCCGCTGCAGATTGGCGCACGGACCGGTCTGTCTGCCGGCGACCGCGCGTTTATTGCCCGGCTGTATCCTTTTTAATAGCGATGGCAAACGGAGGTATCAGACTCACCGGGCCGCAGATGGGCAAGCTGTCCGAGGTGATTCGGGCGGCGTTTCCCGACCCCAACAGGCTGGATCAGGTCCTCCTGTACTACCTCGAGATCAACCGCGCCAATCTGACGCTTGAAAACGACTATCCGTCGCGGCTGTACGACATTCTCGTCGACGCCAAGGCGAGCAACTGGACGCACAAGTTCATCGCGGCGGCCCGCCAGGCGAACCCGGACAACCCGGATCTGCTCGCGTTCGCCCAGGACGTCGGCCTTGCGACCGCTATCGCGACGGTTGACAACAAACCGGCGGCAACAGTCTCTGCCGGCGCGCTTGAAAAGAAAATCAAGGAAGCCAACGGCTACCTCGACGTCAACAAGTGGAGGACGGCGCTCGGGCAGCTCGAGGGGCGCGTCTGCAAGATCGAAGTGGGTAACGGAACCGGCACCGGGTTCATCGTCGGCTCCGATACGGTGATGACCAACTATCACGTAATGGAGGCGGTCATCAAAGGCGACGTTGCGCCAGGGAAGGTGACGCTGCAGTTCGACTACAAGCGCCTGGCCAACGACGAACTCGAGAAAGGCACCGTGCACCGGCTCGCGGCGGATTGGCGAATCCACGACTCCAGGTACAGCGAAGTAGATTTGGGTGACCCGACGACTGGACAGCAGGAGCCGGATCGGCTCGATTACGCGCTGTTACGAGTCGAAGGGCGGGTGGCAGATGAGCCGGTTGGCGGCGCCGGCTCAGATCCGAAGGCGCCACCACGCGGCTTCATCCCGATGCCGCCGGCGAAGTTCGAGCACGACTTCAAGGCAAAGCCGGCGTTGTTCATCCTCCAGCACCCTGACGGTGAGCCGCTGAAGCTCGCGCTCGATACCGAGTCGGTGATTGCCGTCAACGACAACGGCGCCCGCGTGCGCTATCGCACGAATACCGAGCCCGGATCGTCCGGGTCTCCCTGCTTCGACGCCGACTGGAACCTGGTCGCCCTGCATCATCTCGGCGATCGGAACTGGAAGAACCCGCAGTTCAACCAGGGCGTTCCGTTGAAGGCGATCCTCGGTCACCTCGAGGCTGCAGGAAAGGCCAGTGCCCTTGGCGAGCAGTAATTCACCGCCGTAGTGACACACGCTCCGGATCACCAGGAGGAGCCAACCATGTCTGTACGAGCCTGCATCGACCGCGTCATTCCACGACAGCTCCGCACCGAGGCGGCAAACCTGGCACGCGAGGAACGAGCGTCGAACGTCCCCGAGGAGACCGGCTTCGAGCTCGTCGTCGAGCACAAGAAACTGTGGCAGCCCGGCCGCACCCTGCGCGTCCGCTTCCTCGAGGGCCCGGCGAAAATCCAGAAGAAAGTCCAGCGGTTCGCCGAAGAGTGGATGCGATACGCCAACATCAAGCTCGACTTCGTCGATCGGGGAGACGCCGAGATCCGCGTCGCGTTCCAGGATGATGGATCGTGGTCCGCAGTGGGGACCGATGCGCTCGTGACCAGGTACTTCAAGAAAGATGAAGCGACGATGAACTACGGCTGGCTCCTGGACGACCCTGCCGACGACGTGTATTCGTCCGTGGTGCTGCACGAGTTCGGCCACGCGCTCGGCTGCGGCCACGAGCACGAGAGTCCCGCCGCCGACATCAAGTGGAACAAACCCGCGGTGTACCGCGAGCTCGCCGGCTCGCCGAACTTCTGGGACAAGGAGACCGTCGACAACAACGTGTTCGGCAAGTACTCGAAGCGGCAGACGAAGTACACGACGTTCGATCGCGACTCCATCATGCTGTACTCGTTTCCCGCCGAGTGGACGCTGGACGGCCAGAGCTACGAGGAGAACGAACAGCTCTCGGCGCTCGACAAGCAGTTCATCGGCGAATGCTACCCGCGCTGAGCGTCCGGATCGAAGGGGACCGGCTGCACGTCGGCGAGCGCTTCTCCGTCTCGTTCCAGCGCACGCTGCGCATCCCGGACGACGGCGGCACCTACCCGTTGCCGCCCGGGCTCGGTCTCCTGCCGGTTCTTCCGGTGGCGGACTACACGTCGCGTGTCCCGCGCGCGTGGAGCCGGGAGGACTTCTTCGTGCCGATGTATCAGCGCGAGGCGCTGTGGCTCGGGTTCGACGCGGCGCCCTGGAAGCCGAACGCGGTGAAGGTCGGCATCGGCGGCATCGACGCGATCTCGGGAGAGACATGGCAACCGGATCTGCACGCCGATCCGCAGAACTACATCGTCTGCCCCGACCAGCCCTGGCTCGATGGCATCAACGCCGGATCCGGGTTCATCCGCCAGTTCGTGGCGATGCCGCTCGGATCGGGCTACACCGTGGAAGGGCAATTGACGGGAGAGGAGCGGGTCGGCGGACTCGAGCTCGTGGTGTTCGAGCCGAAGCCCGGACGCTTTCCCGACAGCCCGCCCGATGTCGAGGAC